>WNFC01000512.1_pt1 | contig 38802 bp, 51 predicted proteins | sample 5400541 | NCBI WGS metagenome assembly WNFC01 (sample SAMN13153342, study PRJNA577476) | soil metagenome | isolation source: 120 cm saprolite under Douglas fir tree site 2 hole 2 replicate 1 | place: USA:California | collected 2015-04-18 | reverse complement strand
CGGAGAGCGCGGCGTCGAGCGCGGCGTGGAGCGCGGAGGCGAGCGCGGCGGCGAGTGCGGCGTGGAGAGCGGAGAGCGCGGCGTGGCGCGCGGAGGCGAGCGCGGCGGCGAGTACGGCGGCGAGCGCGGAGGCGAGCGCGGCGGCGAGTGCGGCGAGGAGCGTGGCGAGGAGCGCGGCGGCGAGTGCGGCGTGGAGCGCGGAGAGCGCGGCGTCGAGCGCGGCGAGGAGCGCGGCCTATGTTCTCATGTCCGTGAAGCTACTTCAGCTATTGCAAGTTGCGCCAAGGGGTAAAATGAGTAAGGAAACCGCATGAGCTATCGTCTAGTAGTTGCGGTTTGGGCGGTTTGGCCAATTCTTATAGTTGCATTCTTCGTCTGGTACGCATTTTTTCTGAGGTTAAAATGAGATACTTGTTAACAGTTGTAGTCTGGGCGGCTTTCGTTGCAAGCTTCCTCTTTTGGTATCATCGGCGCCCTCGGCAGAAGACTACTCACTACTGGGCCGATGATATACCAACGGCGAAATTCGAGACTAAATTCCTGGAAGAGTATGAGTCCCGAAAGTAGATGCTCCCAGTGTGGCCAATGGATGCCTGGAACGTTAGCGGAACGCGCTAAGATAGCTCTGCAGTTGAAGCGTAGTCGTGGGGAGTACTGTGGCGGCCAGGTGCCATATGGGTCGACACTGTCATTGGACCATAAGCAGATTCTCCCGAATCCCGTTGAGCAAGTCGTCGTACGAAAAGTCCAAGAATTGGCCCGTGATGGGGTGACATACAGAACGATCGCGGATGTGCTTGAAGTGGACGGTTACACGACTCGCATTGGAAAGAAGTTTCGGCCCGGCCAGATATTCAGGATGGTCCATTCTCCAGCTGTTCTTGGTTGAGGCGTAACGCGTCTAAATAGGGAGGATGCTAGAACTCCCATTAAGCCTGCTGCGTTCGCTTCCATCATTAGTTCTTTCTGTAACGTCAGGAAGCGCGCTCTCCATACCTTCTGGGAGTTGGTTGGCGCTTGATGGCTCTGCGGCCGGAGTGACCCCAACGCGTGGGATCCGATATAGCCCATCAGCAATCAATTTTGCTACTTCTGGAGGCATTGGGATATTGGTGCAGGACGGAGCGCCAACATTCGTAGTCAATGGACAGTCGCGGCTAGGTAATGATCAAACTAATTTTTTGACCGTCTCAGGGTCAGCAACTACACCTTCGATTGTGGCTGGCGGAGGTGGGGCTAGTATTGGGATTGCGTTAACTCCAGTTGGCACGGGCACGGTTCAGCCGAGTTCTCCGATCGATTGGAAGACTCCTGGCCAGTATACTGACAATTCAGGAACGCCAGGCAACACTACTATCAGCAAGGTCACGGGTCGCGCAGCAATCGCATCAGGTGCCTCTGCGTGCGTGGTTACTAACACTTTGGTTTCTGCCACCTCTATCGTTTTTGCGTTCTGTGAAACTATCGGCGTTGGTGTTGCTGATCTTGTGTGTGTTCCTGGGGCGGGATCGTTCACGGTCACATCTGTCAGTGCGACTGGTGTGGCAACGGTTACGACCGGAAACCTTAAATTTTCGTTCATCATCTTCAACGTGTAGGAGCTACTGACGAGCTTAGATTAGTTAGTTGTAGTAGTGGAATTGACGTTTTTCCCTGATGGAGTTTTAGTGTCCTATACTGCTGATGATACGTTGACGGCAAATCTGACTTTTGCGGGTCGGATTCGCATGGCGTCTGTTCGAGCGGCAGAACAGATTCTTGCCGAGACACCTAATCCGAAGGCGAATGTAGAGCGGAAACGACAAGCGTTGGCGGTCTCAGTCATTCAGAATCCAACAATGAATCTCAACAGTTTTGTTCATGCCACCCTTGAATACGCTGGCATTTCAAGTTTAACGAGCACCAGCCTTGACTCTGACATCGACACGGCGATTTCTGCAATATGGAATGATGTAGCGGGCGTAGTTTTTGGCGACTAACCGGAGCGAGCAATGACAGAAGGAAGTAATGGAACAATGCAATCCAAGTTCGATCAGTTGATGGCGAGATTCGCTCAAGCGTGCGTCAAACTTGGAGAACTCGAGTATCACTACCTGGAAGTTCTGCCACGACACCGAAAGGAGCTTTTGAAGGAGATGAATGAACTCCAGAAACAGGCGAATAGATGCAAGCTTACGACTCAGGCAAAGGCGGGTGGAGTTTTGGATCCTGTCGAAGCCGAAACAAAGCCCGCCGAGACGTCCGAATAGTCTTAAGAGAGATTCAGGCAATGCGGAAAGGGAAGCAGCGTCGGTTGAAGAGCATGGAGAATATTCGAGCTCTTCTGGCTGACACGATTCGTGCGCTTGAAGAGACATCAGCGTTATCTGATCCTGAAACTGCGAAGTTGGTGATTAATGGTGCAAGAGTTCTAGGCGAACTTGTTCGAGGTGCGAAGATCGAGGATCGACTGGACAAGGTCGAACAGATGCTAGCAAATGCGACTGCACCACAAACGGACAGCGGTCCAGACTTTTTTAAACTGAGTGAGAGCGCTGCAGTCATTCCCGTGATTAGTCCTCCTGTAGGCGAGGTATTGTAATGGAAGCAAACCTCTGTCGACCGCCGACATTCACTGCGATAGAGCCATTCGTTCACGAGACATTAGTTCGACCTGCAACCAACCAGGATTGGCCATTCATTACATCGTCTTGGTTGAAGTCATATCGTCACTCCCAGTTTGCGAACCATGTCCCCCCAGCAATTTACTTCAAACAGCACCACACGATCATTGATCGGATCATGGCACGTGGTGGTCAATGTACAATCCTAGCGATGCAGGATAATCCGGATGTGGTCTTAGGCTTCATTTGCACCGAAGATCACGTACTGCATTACTTGTATATCAAGCTTTCGTTCCGTCGGATCCATCTAGGAACCAAACTCCTTCAATTCCACGACATCCAAGTTGTAACGCATCTGACCAAGGCCGGGTCGGCTTTCAAAGCGTCCAAACTACCACAAGCTGTATATAATCCTTATTGTGTGTGATCCCTTTTGGAACTGACTTATTCACAAAAGTTTTAACTGAGTTAAAGTAAGAGAGGACAGAATGGCAAAGACACAAGATGAGCAGTTTGCAGCTGAAGAGGCCGCTAAGCGGTACATTGCATCAAAGACTACTGGTTTGACTGTTGATACGAGCGATGCACCTAGATCAATATCAACAGCAGTATTCCAAATTCCAGAACTTCATAAATCTTGTGCGGTGCCGGGGGGGATTCATCCACTGTCTAAAGTTTTAGACATGCCTAGTTTCGGTCGTAGAGTTTCCAGTTGTACTCTAGCGCACGCTGTCTCAATTCGAGGTACAGAGACACGGACTGTGTCTTCAATGAAATTGGATTTCAAAGCTTGTGGCCTGATGATCACTGAATGTGACCGGGGTCTTGAGATCTCTTATACCGGAACAGATACCACGCGGTACACGTTCACCACTCCATGGGCAAACGTTGTCCAATTTTCCTATGAAAAATGAGCAGTTTAGCCACCCGACTTAAGCATCTTGAGGAGCAACTCCGGAATCTCAAGCCACGTTCGTCGAAAGATCGACCGCTAGAGTTTCCGTTCCCTCAGCGACGTGCGTGGATGGACGATCCTAGCTCCCGAAAAGGATTGTTTTGCACTCGACGAGCCGCAAAGTCGTTGACCTTCGCTCGATATATGTGTGAGACCAATCTAAGGTATCCTGAGAGTGTATGCCTGTATATCGCCTTGACTGGAGACTCAGCTGAGAAGATCCTCTGGCACGCGTTGAAGAAGATTAATCGGGAATACAGGTTAGGAGCAAAGTTCAATGAGACGGATCGGTCGGCTACTTTTGCTAATGGCAGTGTTTCTTATCTTCTGGGTGTGGATCAAGACGAAGGTCAGAAAGACAAATTGTATGGAATGAAGTTGAAGCTTGTCGGGATTGATGAGGCCCCGCTTTGGAAAACGGATATCCGTCGGTTTATTAATGATACCCTGGACCCTGCTACCTTGGATGATCGTGGGACCATCTGTCTGATGGGAGTGGCTAATCCATATGTCAAGCGTGGGCTGTTCTACGACCTCACTAAGAATTTTGACGCCAGCAAGCCGTTCGTAACCAAGGTTCGCGATCCAGATCAGGTCAACCCTACCGGCAACTGGTCCTTCCACGGTTGGCCCGGAACGGTGAATCCGTACATCGCCAAAGAGTTTCAGGAGAAAGTGGATTCTCTGATCAAGGAGAACGGTCCGGAGTTCAAGCAAGTTCCTTTCTTTGTTTGCAACTATTTGGGTCGTTGGGCGATCGATCTCACGAAACTTGTTTACAAGTATAGTGACACGAATGCGTGGGATGGAGAGTTGCCGAGCTATCCACAAGGCAACTGGAGTCATACGTTAGGAGTGGACCTAGGTTTCACCAACCCCTCGGCTTTCACAGTGACTGCATTTCATGACAATGATCCAGCGATGTACATCCGTCGATCGTTTCAGCAACCGGGTCTTGATTTCACCGGTGTAGCACAGACGATCCATGCTTTGCAGATACAGTACGACGAGCAAATGCGAATCGTGATTGACGGCGCTAACAAGCAGGGTGTTGCAGAGATGTGCAATCGTTTGATTCTGCCACTTGAGCTTGCAGACAAACGGGGCAAAGAAGAGTTCATCGGCTTGATGAATGCCGACTTTACAACCGGAAAGATCCAGGTCGATACTGAGAACTGTGATCCCTTACTAGAGGAATACTCTAGTTTGACTTGGCGCGAGATTGAACGTGCCGGAATGGTTACGCGTCGAGTAGAACATGGTCCTAATCACTGTGCGGACTCGGCCTTGTATGCTTGGCGTGCGAATTATTCTTACCTCTTTGATTCCATGGAAGAATTTGCACCTAGACCGGGCTTTGCTCGAGCTCAGGGGAAGTTGGTTCAGGATGAACGATTGGATGACTTACTAGAGCGGAATCAACGGGAGCATGATGATTTGGAACCATCCGACCAAGTCTCTATCGTGATCGAGCGGTTGAATTGGCTAGCTGGCCGCGGTATGCGTCAAATCTAGGAAGGATTCCATGTCTATCTATGACGACCAAACCATCGAAAAGAATGTCGCGGAACACAACGAAATCTACAAGTCTGGAGTGACTCCTACGCGGAAAGATATTCGATGGACAAGCACGGAAAGACGACAGAGAGACAAGGATATGAAGCAGTTTTGTAAGAGCAGCGGCGAGTCCGGGATCGACCCTTACTTCGTAGTCAATGATGCATATCGGGAAGGGTGGGAACGGATCTTTGGAAGAGCTCAAGATGAGGACGGTCTTTCTGTGTGGTTGCCAGAACCAATTAATGTAGATGAACAGCATGTATGTAAGCATGTTTGGAACGGCGGTCCGTATTGCTCTAAGTGTGGTCTAATCCAGTTTGACCGAGTAGGACGATGACACCAGATGAGATCAAATCTCTGTTTGCAATGATGCGGGAGTTCAAGGTGTATCGTTTCAAGAACAGCGACATCGACATATCAATGGAAATGGATGCTCCTATTGGTGCATCAATTCCACCGATCGACTTGAAAGATGCAAAGTATTGGTCTGTTGATCAACCGCCCGTGGATGATGAGATCCTTCCAACTACGACTTAATCAATGGCAATCTATCAAGGTCAAACTTCGGAGAACAGTTACGATGGGTATCCCCGAGATTGGTGGAACCAGAAAGGCGATGATGCTGCTAAGTCAATCACGTCTGTCCTGCAAGTACTGAAGCGGCAGCAGCGGCCCCGGATTCGGCAGCTGATAGATTCAACCCGATTGTATGGGAATCTAGCCCTCTTTGGCCCCTACGGTCCCAATCAAGTCAGACTCCGGCAGAATTATGGAAGTGTCAACATCGACCGGGTTACATTCAATCTGATCCAAGCGGTCGTGGATACGATCGTTAGCCGACTCGGTGCAAAGAATAAACCTAAGCCTTACTTCTTGACTTCCGGTGGAACCTATAAGGATGTACGTAAGGCTAAAAAGTTGAACAAGTTTATAGACGGGATGTTTCAAGAGTTGAAAGTCTATGACCTTGGTGTTCATGCTTTGAAGATGGCTGCTGTTCATCACGATGGGATTGTCCACGTCTTCGAGAAAGATGGACGAGTTGCAATCGAGATTGTCCCAGCGAACGAAATCTTGATCGATGAGGTCCAGGCGATTTGGGGCAAACCCCGGCAATGGCACCGGGTTCACGCGGTGGATCAGCTCCAACTGGAAGCCTTGTTTCCTGGTAAAGTTCAGCAGATTCGCACAGCCGATAAGATTCGTTATCCCGACAAGGGGATATATCCTGGCGTTGCTGACATGATTGAGGTGCGCGAATCGTGGCATCTTCGATCGGGTGCGAAGAAGAAAGACGGGAAGCATGTTATCACATGTGAGAAATTCAATCTGATTAAGGTCGAGGATTACGAGGAAGACTTCTTCCCTTTTGCAGTCCTCCCTTGGTCCAAACGATTACATGGGTATTGGGCGCAGTCGTTGGCAGAACAATTAGAGAATCTTCAAATCAACGTCAATCGGATGTTGATGGTGATCTCTAGGACGTTGCACCTTGCTGGCACGTTCAAGATCTTTCTGAAACAAGGATCAAAGGTTTCGAAGGAACATCTGACGAATGAACTCGGTCTAGTGATCACTTACAGTGGCGAAACTCCGCCAAAGTATGAGACACCGCCTGTGCTACAGCCTGAATGGTGGGAAACGATCGACAAGTTCATTGAACGTGCTTTCGACCAATCTGGTATCAGTATGATGTCAGCTTCGTCTCGTATTCCGGAAGGAATCACAAGTGGGACAGCGATCCGAAGCTATGATTTTATCGAGACGGATCGCTTTCAAGAGCGCGGACGGCAATACGAGAACTTGTTTCTAGATATTGCTAAGATCAGTCTTTCCGTTGCTAGTCAGATCGTTGAACGCGACGGGAAGTATGAAGTCAAGACCGGCAAGAAGTTTCTTCAAGTAATAGATTTAACGGAAATCCTTGAAGATGGTTTTGACATCCATAAGGATTCAACGATTCAAGTCTTTCCAATTAGCGCGTTAGTGCAAGAGCCAACAGGTCGTTGGCAGCAGATCCAGGAATGGATTCAGGCTGGATTCATAGATCCTCGGACTGGTCATCAGTTGATGAGTTTCCCCGATATTGAGCGAATCGATAACTTGCAGGATGCGATGGAAGAGTGGGTCCTGATGGTTCTAGAGAAAATGGTCGATGATGGAATAGAGACCGATCCCGAGACGTATATGGATCTTGATCTTGCAATGACGTTGGCACTTCAATTTTATGCCTACGGTCAGAGTCAAGACCTTCCTGAAGACCGGTTGGACATGCTTCGCAGTTTCATGGAGAAGACTAGCAAGTTGAAGAAACTTGCAGCTCCTTCAACGCTTGTCGCAGCCCCAGGAGTGGGTCCACCACAAGCAAATCCAAGCGCTCCCCCGGTATCAAACATGATCCCGAATGTCCCAGCACCCGCTGGTGTTAGTTAAAGGAGCAAAATGATTTACGGGCATAACAATACTATTCATCATACAAGTTACCTAGATGTTGAAACGGATAAAGCCGGGAATGTTGTTTCAGTTTGGTTTCGGTGCATGAAGCTGCCGTTTAAGCAGACAAAAGTAGACAATGCCCGTGCGTTGGAAATGAAAGCAGACCACAACCCCCCAGACTTTTAGCGGTAGAAGTAGCAGAATAAGTTAAAGCAAGAGAGGATGGAAACACATGGCAACACTTGAGGAAAGAGTAGCGACAGCAGTTTCGAAGGTAGAAGCGTCCAAGGCAGAGGCCGCTAAAGACTCGGTGGCAACTCCTGGTGGAGATCAGCTAGTCAAGAAGGTTGAGGCATCGGTGACGGCGCCTGTAGTTGTGGCGACTTCCACCGCGCCCGCTGAACCAAAACTGCCAGATACTTCAAAGAAGGATTACATCAATCTAGCTAAGATGGAAGCGAGGCTACACGCTGAACGTCGTCAATATCAAGCAGATGTCCAAGCTTTTCAACAACGACAGCAACAATTAGTTGCTGAAGAGCGGGAACGATATGCGCGGGAGTTAAAGTCTCGCGCTAAAACCGATCCGGCGGGGGTGGCTAAAGAGGTCGAACTTGACTATGGGGGATGGACCAGTCAGATACTTAATAATGGTGAATCAACAGCCGACCAGAAGATTAACGCCTTGGTCGAGGAAATCCAGAATCTTAGGAATGAGGCCCAAGAAGAGAAGGATCAATCCAAGCGATCGGCGGCTGCGCGTCTAAATAGTGAAGCGGTCGCTACAATTCAGAACTTCCGTGGCGAGATCAGTCAGTTCGTCGAGAGTAATGCTGAGCAATACTCTGGTATTAAGGCAATGGGCCTACAGTCGTTGGTTTACGACTTGATCAAGGAACATTTCCGAACCCAGAGGAAGCTGCTAAGTGTTAAAGAAGCAAGTGATATTCTCGAAGAAGCCGTGTCTGGTTCAGTAGAGAAGTTCGTCGAAAGTAAGAAGTGGAAGGACAGAGTAGCGTCTAAAGCGAAGGGTATACCTGCCGGTACAACGGCAACCCAGAAGGAATCTAAGCAAGACGCGGATCGGGAAGTACGTACCGTAAGTAACGAGATGACAGCCGAAGCTGGCATGCCAAATCCTGAAACTGGAAAGCGGTTAAGTTTCAATGAACGGATTCAACGCACGATCGCCAGCGCAGAAGCAAAGAAGGCTGCTCGCATCTAGGTTCTAACGAACTTAGGGCTCATCTGAAGGACGTACAAAATCACATTCGACCGCGCGTAGCGCGAGGGATGTCCTTCGATGGGTGCAAGTTTCTCAGCTTCCGACGCTGCCTTTCTACTCAAAGAGTATTACGAATCTGATCTCCAGATCGCTGCTGATCTGATGTATGGTCAAGACGCTCACGTCCTTTTTCACCGGGTTGCAAAAAATACCAAGGTTGTTGGTAAGATAGTTCCAATCCCTGTTCGGTACGCCCCCGTGGCCGGTCGATCAGCGACTGCTGCGATTGCTGCTCAGAACGCACAGACCCTTCAAGGTTCTGCGTTTCAGTTGGCGATCAAGACCGACTACGATTTTGCGTACATCGATGGTCGGACGCTGAAACTGGCTGCGACTAACCAAGGTGCATTTCTTTTGGATGCTGTTCCTATCGTTGACTCCGCTTGGTTGAAGGTCAGTCAATCGATTGCATCCTCGTTGTATCGGGATGGGTCAGGCTTCATCGGCCAAATCAGCACTACGATCGCACCTAGTACAGGAGTTCTGACTCTTCAGAATCCTGGGGACGTGGTCAACTTCGAAATCAATGATGTCCTGGAAGCGGCGACGACTACGACCGGGTCTCCACGGGCTGCAAATGGTTTCGTGGTGAAGCGTGACGAATCTTCAGGAACTATCACAGTTTCCACTTCGTTTGGTGGAGCGCCAGCAACTCCAGCCAGTTGGACTACTGCCGACTTTTTGACGGTTCAAGGAGACAGGAATAACAAGTTCCCAGGTCTTCAAGGTTGGATTCCTACTACCGCTCCGACTACGGGTGACAACTTCCAGTCTGTAGACCGAAGCGTCGATCCGACTCGTCTTGCAGGTAGCCGATATAACGCACAAGGTCAGAATATCGCTGAGGGGTTCATCGACGGTCTTGCGTTGGTCAATCGCTCAGGCGGTTTCCCGAACGAGGCTTACCTGAACCATGTTTCGTGGGCGGGTTTGGCGAAGTCTGAGACTGCGAAGATCTTCTACGACGAGCACAACCAGGACAAGGATGCGGTGATCTCTTTCCCGAGTTTCCGGATCCTCGCTGGCGGATCTAGCCTTCGAGTCTTTGCGGACAAGTCTCAACAGCAAGGGATTGCACATGCATTAGATATGCGTTCCTGGGAACTGCTGTCGGCCGGTGACGCTCCGCATGTTGCCGAGTTTGAAGACGACATGCACCAATGGAATCGTGTGCCGGGGCAAGACTTTGCGCAGCTGATGCTGCGTGCGTATCTCACGTTAGGAACTTCTGCTCCGCGAAACAATCTTGTGATCCAACTGCCTCAGTAAGTACGGCCGGATCAGGATAGGGATGTATGGGTGATCGTCGTTGGAACCTGGTGTCGTACCACCTTGAGCCTAACAAGGCTACGGTGTTCTGCCAATTCACTGTTGGAGCCGTGGGCGCTCCAACATTGATGCAGTACAACTACAAGACGGGTCTCTATACTGCCGCTCCTACCCCTGGTGCTACGAACACTTTTGGCATCCAGGCTGGAGCTCGCGGCGTCCTATCTATCGTTCGAAATTCGACCGGAAACTACACACTCAAACTTCAGCAATCTTTCACCAGATTCCTCCAAGGATTGGTGGCATATAAGACTCTGGGGACCTCGGTCTATCCAGATACAACTTTCCCATTCCCCGAATCTACGATTCGTCTTCCAGTCAGTTCGTTTACGACCAATGCGCAAAGTGGAACGGTCACGATTTCGACCATCACTGAATCCGGAAACACAGTCACGGTTACTACCGGAAGTGCTCCTAGTCCCGCGTTCGCAGTTGGCCAACTGGTACAAATCTCTGGAGCGAACATCACAGGTCCTGTTGTCACTGGATTGGCGGCCTACAATGGCGTGTACACAATCACGTCGGTGATCAGCACGACATCCTTTACGTATACTTGTCCGGAGAATGGCCTAGCGGCCGGTACGGCGGCGGGAACAGCCCAAATCCTGGCGGGCTCTCCCGGACCGTTCTTGACCATACAATTCTTGAATCCTACGACGGGTGCGGCCATCGAACTGGCGAACGGCGATATTGCAGATGTGGAGCTTGACCTCGGCATTGGGTCTGGGACGTAATTCATGGCTGTTACTGGAACCATCGCATTGAGTGCTTCGGTTATCCAAGCGAACCAACCGTTCGGAGTGGTCCTTTCCCTCGCGAACGGTGGAGCTCAGCCGGTGAACGTGCTGTCGATTACTCCTCGGATTCAATCCACACCGTTGAATGCGACTCCAGCAGCAGTTCCGGGGTTTTCTGGACAGCCAAATGGCCCCGCTACGAACATGTCAATAGCCGGCGGTGCGACGAATACGTACAACTACTTAGACATCATCCATGGTCCATTCATCAAGACGGGTCTTGCGAATGATTTGACTCCCCAGTTGACGGCTATTGGTATCACTTCGATCACGCAAGTCGGCAACTTGTGTACAGTCACTACATCTAGCACGCATGGCTTCCCGACGACCGTCCCCGGTCCCGGACAGGGTCTAGTTGTTAACATCACTGGAAATACGATCAGTGGGTCTGTTCCGATCGTTCCAGCTGGCTACAATGGTATCTTTTCGGTTGTGGCAGTTCCTAGCACCACGACCTTCACTTTCAACGCTCCGACGCCCAATCAAGCTGCTGGCGGAGCTGCTGGAACTTGCCAACTGATGGGCGGTTGGGTCTATGCAATCGACGCTTATGTCACCTTCTCCGACGGCACTAGCATCTTTGCTACTGCTACGAATGTTACAGTCTTGGCACCGACTTTCTAGGTTATGGCAATCACGGCTACTCTCAGTGTCGATCGGGATAGTATCACGGCTGGGTTGTCGTGTCGTTTCACTCTTGTCGTGGCAAATACCGGCACTTCTCCGGTAAACATCCTCGACATTGCTACGACTGATCTAAGTTCGAACTCCACGATAATGGCGGAAGATGGTTCTCGTACGGCTTTGGCGATGGGTCAGACTGGTTTTGCTCCATCCAGTTCGGTAGCGTCTCAAACGAAGCAAGTTCCGGCTAGCGGATCGGTAACTCTGGGTTGGGCAAGCACATATTTCAGTGGACCCCAAGGTCCTAGAAATGCGTCACAACCCTCAAGTTTCTCGACTGGCGTGATTGTTAGGACCGATGATGGGTCTGTGACTGCTAGCAACACTTTGACGATCGCGTGTTCTCCAGCATTCGATTTCAACACCGGTGTTCAATCGGGAGCATACCCACAGTTGCCAGTAGTCGGTCAGGGAAGGTTTGATCTGAACATCACAGGCAGTCCAATGGTTGCAGTGCTATTTCCGGGGGCGCCCGCGTAATGCGTCAAATAAGGTAGGTCAAGAATATGGGAATGACAGTAGGCGATAAATCAGGCAATCCGGTAGTTCTGGCGCACTCCACGTCTGACCCGGTCTTCTCAGCAGCTTTCAGTGTTCCGGCGGCTCAATACGCGGCTGGAGTGCTAGTCTCGTTTACGGGGGCGGCGGGGTTTGTCACTCGGATCAAGTGGATCAAATTGACGCTTAGAGCTGGGAGCGTGGCAAACGCGACGCAGAATGTGACTCTTGAGCGACGTTCTACTGCTACCACGGGTGGAGCAACTACGGCTACCACGACCACGCTTAGCAAAAATGATCCAGTTAACGACATTACGACACAGCAGACAACGGTTACGCATTATTACAACGCAACCCCGTCGGCACCTACGGCAGGCACGTTGACTGCCACCATGCGGACTGAACCATTAGCTGCTACGGGGGCAACAACTGACGCCACCAACACGGTTGTTGAGTGGAACTTTACGACTCGTGGTGAGAAACCAATTACTCTCCGAGGTACTTCTGACTTCGTGACTTTGTCTCTTTCGAATGCCCTTTCGACTGCTCAGACTCTTGGGGTCGAGTACACGTTCGAAGAGGCAACGACCTAGTTAGTTGGAGCCCCTTGATGCACCCAGCGCTACAGGTCATACTGCAACACAGTCCCACCGGACGGAAGATGGCTGAAGGTGGGATGATGGATGGTGGGGACGACGGCGAACAGATGCCGAGCGGTCTTCATGAGATTGCTTCAGAGCTAATCGAAGCCGTCCATATGAAGGATCCTGTGAGAGTTGCTGAGTGCCTCGAAGATGCGTTCGAGATGCTTGAGGCGATGCCACACGACGAGGCACCGCACGAGGAAGAGTAGGCCGTCTAAACTGTAGAGGTGTTGGATGGCTTTACTCCCGGGGCAGACCAATTTAAGCGGTATCAGAACCACAGTTCGACAGCGGACGGATAAGGTCAATTCTCAGTTCGTCACTGACCCCGAACTGAATGGTTTCATCAACAGTTCGATTCAAGAGTTGTACGACCTCCTAATCGGGGCGTATGGGGAAGATTATTTTAGTCAGATCCCCCCTTACTTGATTACGACCGACGGGGTCAATGACAAATATAACCTGCCCGATGGTTCTAGTATATATATGTTGCCGTTGCCAGCAGGTGGCGTTGTTCCCATTAGTACTATTACAAATGCGACACAGTCCGGTACTTTAGTAACCATCACCACGGATACAGTCGCCCATCTTTTGAACGCTGGGCAGTTGGTTACAATTTCAGGCGTAGGAACTGCCGGATACAATGGTACATTTCCCATCACATCCGTACCGACTGCAACAACTTTGACGTACAACACCACATCGGGGTTGGCTACGGATACGAGTGGAGGAACGGCAAAGGTGACAGCGACTCCGTTCTACAAGTTGATCGGAGTGGATCATCAGATCGTTGGGGTACCTGGCGCTCCGAACGGCATCTATGACCGTGTTCAGCGTTTCAAGATGGCAGAGAGGAATCAATACACCTTTCCAATCTGGACGAACCACTGGTACGGGAACATTGTTCTGAAGTACCATCTACAGAACACTAACCCGGCTCAACTTTGGATCATTCCTCTGCCTCCCGGAGGCAGGACGATTCGAGTGTTGTACGCCCCCCGGTTTGTTCCCTTGGTTAACGACGTTGACGTGTTCGACGGCATTAACGGCTGGGAAGAGTACGTGGTCGCTGATGTGATGATCAAAGTTCTTCAGAAAGAAGAGTCGGACGTGTCTGTACCGGTTGCGATTAAACGAGACCTGTTGGAGCGCATCAAGGACATCGCAGATACGCGAGACATTGGTAGTCCATCAACGGTTGTAGATGTCTATCGATCTGACTTCCCCGGATTCGGATTTGATCATGGCGCTTGGAAGTGAGTATTACTAGGTGGCTACACGAGACCTCCAGAAGATTCTGGTCGAAAAGTTGGACGACGTAAATCGCATGCAAGACGCATGGATCGCCGTGCTTCGACCATTCTTGAAGTCTGCACCTGCATCTACGACCTCGTGGATCAATGTCGGTAGTTCAGGAGCGCCGATGTTCCAGAACAGTTGGGTAAACTTTGATACGACTAGGACTGCTGGATTCAGCAAAGACAGCCTGGGATGGGTCCGGCTTAGAGGTGTAGTTAAATCTGGAACTGTTAGCTCGACTATTTTTACCCTACCCACAGGATTTAGACCGAAGCGGAGTATGACTTTCGTAGGCGACAGTAACAACGCGTATCAAACTGTAGGAGTAAATTTGAACGGAAACGTTTTTCAAGGAACCTCGGCCGGAGCCAGTAATGCTTGGCAATTCTTAGATGGGATTCACTTCTTAGCAGAGAACTAAACCATGGCTACACCTTTCATGAGTCTTACGTTGCCCACCGTGTCGATCACAATTGGACCAACGTGGGCAACTCAATTAAACGCAGCGTTGACGCTGATAGATTCTCATCAACACACGCCGGGTACAGGCCAACTGGTCCCCACCACCGGTTTGAATATCAACGCAGATCTCACTTTCAGTAACTTCAACGCCACTACGCTACGAACCACTCGGTACTTCAACCAATCTGCGCCACTAGCGTTACCTACTGACATTAACTGCTTGTTTGTTTCAGGTGGAGAACTTTGGTTCAACAATCAAGCCGGCGTGCCTTTACAGTTGACCTCGAACGGCTCTCTCAGTGTTGGGTCTATCGGTGGAATCACAGGTCTTGGTGGAACGTCTGCGGCCCTAAACTATACGTCGGGAACAGGAACGTTCGTCTTTACTCAGAATCCGAGTCAGGCTGCGAACATCGATGCAGGGAATGTAATCATTCACAATCCGATCGGAACGGGCAATCCGGGAGTGACTCTGTCTGTGGGGGCACTGAGCGGATCGTACGTATTGACTCTCGCAAGTGCATTACCTGGATCCACATCATTCTTGACATCTACGGCCACGGGTCAACTTGGGTATATCGCCACGCTTGGTACGCTAACTACAGCGAATCTGTCGGCTAGCGCAGCAATCAAAGGAACGCAGTTGGCATCCAATGCCACAATCCTTGGAACTCAATTAACCAATCAGACGATCACAGCCACACAGATTGCCAATGCTACGATCACTCGGACCCAAGAAGCAGCGGTCGGTCAACAGCTTTCAGGCGGAAGTGGCGCGTTTACCAGTACAGCCGGCGGGGGCTTTCAGACTGTGGTTTCCGTAGGTCTTACTACAATAGGTCGTCCGGTTATCGTAAGTGTACAGCCCGACACATCGACGGGTGCGGCCTTTGTGCAACCGAATGGAACTACTCAACAAGTGCTGTTACGGATTACTCGAGACGCCACAGAGGTGGCTAGATGGGCGTGGACTCCAACATCCACTGTAGTAGCTCAACCCGGTATCAGTATGCCAATGATGATCCTAGATCCCATTGGATCTGGAGGGCATACATGGAATCTTCAAGTTGCTTCTAATCCAGATAACTCAACGATAACGGTAAATAATTATCTAATTGCTGTCTACGAGCTGTAAAGGCGAGCGATCGTGGCTCTTGCTACCAACGTTTTCAGCGTTCAGCTTCGACGCGGTCTAGATACTAAGACTGATTCGAAGCTGGTCATTGCGGGGAAGCTCTTACTCCTCGAGAATGGCGTATTCTCTCGTCCAGGTGTGATTACGAAGCGCCCGGGCTATCAGTTGTTGTCAAATACGCTCCAAGTTCCTTTGTCTGTCCATCAGACGATTTTGACATCTGGTCAAGGGCTGTTCACATTCAATTCAGAGTTGTTAGAGGCAAACTCGACTACTCTTTTTAGCTATAATGGACTGACACAAACTTGGTTAAGCAAGGGGGCGCTGTATAGCACATACGTAACTCAGAAGGCAATCACCCGGAACACGCTCCAGCAGACACAGCAGGACAGTACGACGCATCCAGCTGGCATCGAAGTCTATGCCTACGAAGATTCAGGCGGTGGGGTCCGGTATTCGATCGTAGATAAGATCACTGGACAGCAGATCATCAACAACGTTCTCGTTAACGCGAACGCGGTTAAGCCTAAAGTTCTCAGTTTAGGCGTCAATGTGCTGATCTTGTACTACAACAGCAGTGACACCAAGCTTTACATGGCTGTCGTTCCAAGCACATCCCCAACGACAGCGTTGTCTCCGGTAGCGTTGACAAACACCGGAGTATCAAACAGCGCAGTTAATACGACTAACCCTAATTATGATGCGACTGTGTCTGGAACAAGTCTATATGTAGCCTTCAATACGACGAACAGCACAACTACAATCTTCAAGATGGCAGCTGGAGCTCCCACAGTTGTCACGAACCAAGTCTCGACCGCTTTTGACAACGGAGCTCCGCTGGCTTTAACACTCTTCGCTGATGTTAATGGAGGCGGTGTTGTGTGGGCAGGGGCAGACACCGCTGCTGTGCGGATGCGGATCTGGAATTCATCGCTACAGATTCAGACGCTGATCTCTGTTGAAACGATTGGGAACGTGGCCTTATTGACAGGAATCACACAGCCTACACCTGCGCGGTTAACTCTGTTCTACACAGTGTCTGCTGCTCAGACGTACAACTACTTTACGAAGCAAGCGCAGTTTACGCAGATTCTTGGTCCTCCCGGCATATTACTGTGGATCGGCGGATCGTTCATGCCATACACGAGTCCGGGATACCTCGTCGATTCGGGATTTCCAAAGGTCTTCTTCAGAAGCCTTGCACTTGCAGGCAAAGCGTTCTTGTACCAAAACTTGCCATATATTCCTCTGATTTATCAGAGTCCACTTCAGCCGACCTACTTTCTCGCTGATACTAACGGCAACTTCGCTGGAAAGATCCTGTCTGGTCTCGGCGGTGAGGTTCCAACCCGAAGCAGTCTCGGGGCTTCTCTGCTTCCAGAAAGCAACCAAGTTTCTACTAGCTTGTTTCAGTTCTCTTTCCTTGCGAAGAGTACACTAGCAACTCAGAACGGCACATTGTTGACTCGGTCCGGCGTGCAGTCAACCACCATGAATTTTTTTGACCCGCTGAATAGCTATCTTCGATTACAAGCAGGATCAACGCTCCTCTTATCTGGAGGAGTTCCTTCCATTTACGACGGTGTAAGCATGGTGGAACAGAACTTCTTGATCTATCCTGAACCAGTCACTGCTACAACTAGCGCATCTGGTGGGACCATCCTTCCAGGAACGTATCAATACATCGCAATCTACACCTGGCCAGACGGCCAAGGAGTTCTACATCGTTCTACCCCGTCTATAGCTACTACGAATCTTACAACCTCCGGATCTACGAGTTCAAATACGATAACAATTCCCACTCTTCGAGCGACTGCAAAGCTTGGAGCTAGGACTCCGGTCAATGTTGAGGTCTATCGGAATGCAGGTGAGACCGGAGGCACAGTCTTCTATCAAGTAACATCAGTCATCGCGCCGCTTCAGAATAGCGTGACGGTTGATACTGTCCAATTCGTAGACACGCTGCCAGATTCGAGCATCATAGGGAATAACACATTGTATACGACTGGCGGGACCGTCCCAGACGGTCCTCCGAATCCGTTTAGCAGTATGACGATCCATCGGAATCGTGTATGGGCGCTGGACAGCAGTAATCCCTTACAGCTATGGTTCAGCAAGCCAATTATTCCTGGCGCTACACCGGTCGAATTCTCTCCATTCTTTACGCTGAACATAGACTCGAAGGGGGGACAGGCATTTGCGATCGCGTCTTTGGACGAGAAGCTGATCATCTTTCGGTCAAACTCTATTGGATTTACATATGGAGACGGTCCTGACAATACAGGGAATGGTTCATTTGCGGACGTGATTCCGATCGTTGGTGCGGATACTGGTACCAGCAACCCCAGAAGTGTGGTCTTAGTGCCTCGAGGATTGATGTTTGATTCTCCGAAGGGAAAGTATCTTCTGACCCGGGGCTTGACACTGGAATATGTTGGAGCAGATGTGGAAGCGTTCAATGGGATTCCGGTTACTAGCGCTCAGCTCGTTCCGAATACCAACCAAGTTCGTTTCGCCTTGAACAATGGTACAGTATTGATGTTCGACTACTTCGTCAATGAGTGGTCTGTGCACACAAATGTGAATAGCGTGGACAGTACTCTCTTCCAGAATTTGTATACATTCCTACGGAACGATGGGGCAGTCCTCCAAGAAACGCCTGGACTATTCTTAGATGCTGGACGGCCAATCAAACTTCGGCTGACGACCAGTTGGCTCCAATTCGCGGGTCTGCAAGGATTTACGCGTGTTCGGAAAATTTACGTCCTTGGTGAGCAAAGCGCACCTCATACGATGCAGTTGAGTCTAGCTTACAACTTTGATCCTGCCGTGATCCAGAGCGCGATTGTCACCCCTGCTTCTCCAGTGACTTATGGAAATGACGGAACATACGGAACTGGTACTCCTTATGGAGATGGCTTCCCATTGTATCAATTCAGAATCGATCCGACACAACAGTTGTGTGAGGCAATCCAGTTATCGATCGAGGACATCAATGACTCAGGTAGCCTGTCTCTAGCAGCGATCTTGTTAGAAGTGGGATTGAAAGGGCGCGGCTTCAAACTACCGGCTACAGCACAGACGTAGGCCGTCTAAAGAGGATATATGGCAGGGGCAATTGGCAGTACATTAGGGGGGGCAGGAACTGGGGCGGCGATCGGTAGTGTTATTCCGGGAATTGGGACCGCGATCGGCGGCGTGATCGGCGGTGTTGGGGGCTTACTTAGTAGTTTGCTCGGAGGGAATGACAAGTACTCAAACTATGAACAGGCGATCGAGCGCGGTAAGACATTGGCTCCACAAAGTGGATTCCACACCACTCCATTAGATGAGGAATCATACCGGAAACTGATTGCCGCTCTACAGCACCAAGCCGCGACAGGGGGAGCTCAGGCCGGAGAATCCCGTGAAGAACAGATGCAGTTCGTCAAGGCTTTGCAAGATCAAGCGGCAGGTCGTGGACAATCCCTTGCTCAATTACAGCTTACACAAGCCGCGGATGAGGCAACGAAACGTTCCGCAGGACAAATCGGCAGTACTACGGGAATCAATCCGACGCTCCAGGCACGACTGATTGCGGAGAATAATGCGGCTACTCAGCTTGGCTTGGCTGGTCAATCCGGACGTTTGCGAATGGAAGAACAGTTCGGAACCCAAGGATTACTAAATCAAGCATTAGCGTCCGCCCGCAGGGGTGATCTAGAAACAGAACAGGCTGCACTGACAGGCGTTGGTACAGCTGGTCAACTTGCGGGATCTGAGCAACAAAGAGTTTTAGCACAACAGGGACTAGAGCAACAGGTCGCGGCAGGTAACCAGCAAGCCCAGCTTGATGCTGCGCATTTGAATGCTCAGATGCAAGAATCTAATGCGGGTCGAGCTACAGCCCAATCTAATATACGAACAGGGGGTCTAGTTAGTGGGCTTGGATCAGCTGCTGCAATGATTCCTGGAATGTTCGGCGGAGGTGGGGGCGGATCAACTTCGACACAGACAAGTTTTAATGATCAAGGGATTGCGCATGGTGGGATGATTCAAGGTCACGATTCAGAAGAGTATGACACCGTCAATGCGAAGCTTTCTCCAGGAGAGATTGTACTCCCTCGGTCTGTTACTCAAAAAGGGGACGCTCCGGATCGAGCTGCTCAGTTCGTTGCTGAGATCCAGAAGCGAGCGCGAGGCGGTAAAGTAGATGGGAAGTCTGCTGCTAAAGAACCGAACTATGGTCCTGTCTTGGCAAAGCTGAAACGAATCAAATTGGAACTCGCAGCGCTGGGAGTCTAGGATGGCGAAGGCAAAAAAGGACTACAAAGTCAAAGAACATCCAGACCATTACGAGGTCGATGACGGTAAGGGACCATTCAAGATCGCGAAACACACTATTCCGGGCGAGCTTCACGTCCATATTCGTAAGATGGCAAGCGGGGGGGATGTTGAGGTCGATCCCTCTACGGGAGCGCCAACGGCAGAAAGTTCTGGAGTATCTTCTACAATTAGTCGTTTAGGCGAAAAAGTCTTCGGCCGAGCACTCCCAACACCAGAACCCTCGGGAGCAACCGGGTCCTTTAAAATGCCAGAAGGGCCACAAGTTCCTGAGGGAAGTGTTCAAACACCTTCGGGAACTGTAACGCCCGGGCAAGGTGCCAGTCAGACTCCGAAACCACAACCAAAGGAGGGTGGCGAGGGGGGGGCTACTAAAGAGTATGAGAAAGCAGAGAAGGGGCAGGAAGCAGCTCTCCAAGCACAAGCCGCTCTAGCGACCAAACAGGGTGCAGTTCAAGCTGTTCTCCAGCATCAATCCCTTGAGGCCCAGGATGCATTCAATAAGTCTGAAGATGCAAAGGAGGCATCCCATCAAGCTGAATTGGCCCAATCTATCCGGGATTTTAAAGAGGGGAAGATCAATCCTAATCAGCTTTGGGAGCAGTCTGACTTCGGCTCGAAGGCATCGGCTTTGATCGGGATTGTGCTGGGTGGGATTGGGGCGGCTTATACTGGAGGACCCAATCAAGCTTTAGGGGTTGTTCAGAAGCAGATCGATCGGAATATTGATGCTCAAGTCAAGAATAAACAGAACCAGGAGTCGATGATCAACGTGTTGATGCGCCAAGGCTATGACATGCGTCAAGCTCGTGGCGTAGCTGAAGCACGAATGAAGGATCGGTTAGCAGGACAGATGGAAGCTTCTGCATCTGATTTCTTGGGAGAGAAAGCTCAAGCCAACGCTCAGACAACGATCGCAGCTTTGCGCGCAGATTCTGTCCAAATCAAACAGAAGATGCGTGCGGAGGGGTTGGACTCTACTCTCAAAGGCCTTCAAATTCAGAGTGCTCGCTTTGGAATTCAGAATCAAGAGTTTCAACGCGTTGCTACCGCTCAATTGCTATCAGGCAAGCCTGTAGACCCGTACTTGATGTCTTACTTGTCTCCCGAGATGCAAAAGAGATTCGGTCCGAATGCTGAAGAAGTCGGTGCACATGAAGCGTTAGGTGCTGCCGCTGCTGCAGACATCCATCCCCTTTTGGCCAAGGTGCCATTCACTGCTTCAAAGGCAGAACGGGAAGCACATGCTGGTAATGTAGCTGCTCGCTATCTCAAGATGCAGGGACAGGATCCGTCGAAGAGGAATCCGATGTGGGAAGTGTTGCACAACGTGGGTTTAGACCTGAGTTCGCCGATCCAAGAAAAGAAGAACAAGGCAACTGCTTTCTTCATGGACCTAGAAAGACAGAATAAGCAGAAACGAGCACTGGGCTACGGCTCAACGCCCTCTCCCACGCAATCCGTAGAATCGGAGTCGTAGCTTCGTGGCAGCTGCTAATACACTTGTAATTGGTCCGGGAGGTAAGGTCGTCCCTGTTCCAACAGAACATGTGACTCAATATGCGGCTCTTGGGTATGGAGCAGCCAACGAACGCCAGGTCGCTGACTATGAACGAGACCAACAGTTCGCAACTCCTGGCCAGCAGTTAGTCACGGGCTTAGAAGCCGCGGGTGCGACAGCGACGTTCGGGCTCAGTACCCATCTTGAAAAGGCTTTTGGTGTTAAGCCGGAAGATATTGAGGCCAGAGAACGGGTTAATCCAATTGCTCACGGTTTAGGTACCGCTGCCGGTTTCGTAGTTCCTGGTTTGATTCCGGGCGTTGGAGAGCTGACTGCTCCGGGATTGATCGCCCGCGCTGGCAGAGGGGTCTCGGGGATCGTTGGTGCAGCCCTTCCTGAAGCTACGGGACTCCTTGGCAAAGCTGCCGCTAGAGCGGCCGAATTGGGCTCAGGAAGCGCGATCGAGGGGGGGCTGTGGGCAACAGGTCAGGTAGTGCACGAACGTGCCTTAAACCCCCAGCTAAGCGCCGAGAATGCCCTCCATACGATAGGATTAGGAGTGATCCTGGGCGGAACTCTAGGGGGTGCTCTTGGGGCAGCTACAGAAGCTGTACCTGCAGCAATTTCTAAGGCTAAAGACATCGTCTTCGGCGCTGAGAAGGAACCAGGAGTATACGCTAAATTAGCCGGAAAGTTCTATAACGAAGAACCTCAAACAATTCAAGATGTTATCTACGCAAAAGGACAGACACTAGCTGACTCCAAAGTTCGAGCCAAGTTCTCGGAGCAGCTTACCAAAGGGATATCAGATCGCATCGCGGCTGATGATACAGCAGTCAAGACGTACTGGGACAAGATTCAACCCTCATTGACTGATGAGCAACACGCTGCGTTTGAGGCCGTGCAGGGTGCACATGAGGACCAAGTTGACCAGTTATTTCAACGGTTTGGGTCAGGTAAATCTGGACATGTTAGCGCAAAAGAGATTGATACCTGGTTGAAAGATTCGATCGTAGAAGGCCATCCTCTGGATACCGACGTATTTGATTCCTGGCACAAGAGTAGTGAGAACCTTCATTCCCAAATCGAGCAAGCACATAAGTATGTCCCTACCGGGGAGTACAATCCCGAAGCGATCAAACAAGTTACTAGCAAGACAGCCGATTTCATCGAAGATGCTCGGAAGCAAGCGTCCCTCGCTCAAGCAGTTGAACGGATTGGTAGTGGAGGCGAAGGTGGAATAGTTAGCGGAGCAATGCAGTCGGTCTTAGGATCGGCAGCCTTAGGATCCATGATTCCTGGTGTCGGCCATGTAGTCGGAGCTCTGGCAGGTCCCATAGGCGCCACTAAACGGTTTCTCAATCCAACGCGTGCGGCTGAAGTGCTCGGATGGTTTGAGAGAGCGAATACTACAGCAGAAAAGACTCTTGGACGCAGTGTGTCGGAATTGATGAAACCAGTCGGCGAAGCTGCCGAGCGCCGAGTTGGAAAGACCGCAGCGGAGATTGCTGACAAGTTTGACAAAGAGACCCCGCAACTTCGGATGTTAGCTAACGATCCTGAAGAATTGATGAACCGTGTCTCTAGAGCCACAGAGCATTTCTCTGAACATGCCCCAACGATCGCCCAGAACCTACAGATTTCGACCTCAAGCGCGGTCTCGTTTATAGCTTCAAAGATCCCACCGTCGGTCAAGGAGGGACCCTTGGGGCATGAGATTCTACCTACACATGAAGCAATGCTCAAGTTCAATCGGTACCATGATGCTGTCAATGATCCTTTGAGCGTGATCAAGAGTCCCAGTCCTGAGGGTCTTGAAACTCTTCAAACCATCTATCCTCAATATCTCCAGCAAGCGCGCACGGCGTTGCTGGACAAGATCACGAACACTCGACAGCCAATCCCGTATCAGAGTCGGATGAGGGTCTCTGACATCCTGGGACAACCGGCGGATTGGTCCATGAGCCAACCCGGCATCCAAGCCATTCAAGCCAGTTTGCTAGCAGCGAAGCCTCCTCCAATGCCTATGGGTGGAACGCCTAAGGGCGGTGGAAAAGCTAAGGCTGTGAAATTCTCCCAACACTCGATGACCCCTCAGCAAGCATCCCTATCCCCGGACCGTAAGTAAACCGGTAACTTAACCGTCTAAATTAGAGAGATACCCATGCCATTTAAGTCTCGAGCTCAGCAACGTTTCATGTTTGCAGCGCAAGCTCGAGGCGACATCAAGCCGGGGACAGCCGAACGCTTCGCTCACGCTACGCCAAGTATCAAGAAACTGCCAGAGTATAAGGCTGGGGGCGGACTGGTTGGATCGTCTGTTCGTACGGGAACTCGACCTAGCCAGCAATACGGTGGGCATGTAGACATGTATGGCGCGCAAGGCGGACCTGTTTACAAGATGCGTCCAGATGAGTTCAAGGATCGCTATCCCAACGAGCAATATGGAGGCCCTGTCAACATGCAAGCAGCTCACGGCGGTAGGGTGGGAAGAGATCCATTCCCCGAACACAGCGGTTCTACTCCAGAGTTCGGAAGACGTGGCTCCGGTGGTGTCGCTCACATAGGAACGTCAGAAATGATTCATCGATATCCAGACAACTCTTATGGCGCAGGACCATCTTCCAAGAACCCAAAAGGCTTCGCGGGACCTGTAGACATGAATGCCGCCGAGGGTGGCGAAGTCGATCCGCATGCCATTGAATTACTGAAACGAGTCCTGGCCAGGAAAGGCGGAAACATGGCTTACGGCGGCACTGCTGACGGTGACGAGGCATTGGATCGGCATCCTGAGGAAGAGTACGGAGGCCCGGTCCATGAGAATATGATGGAAGGTGGAGAAGTCACATGTCCTAACTGTGGTCATCGTTACGCCCACGGCGGGAACATTGGCCGACACATGCAACCAGGATTCCAAGACATGGATCCTGAACAGGCAGACATGGAAGCAGACATGAACCTTGGCCGCGCGTTGATGCAGAAACACCGAGGTTTCTAATCATGAGCACTTATCCTGCTGGTGTCGGTCCCCCGTACTACTTAGAACGCTCTGCGCTGACACGAGCTAACCCGAGCAACATTCCCACGTCTCCCAACTCTGCAAAAGCACCAGGAGATCAAGGCGTCGGTAGCCCTGTCGTTGGCGACGGAATCGATCTAGGACAAAGTAAAGCCGTTGCGATCACTATTCAAGCCAATCCTGGGCAAACATTATCAGGTGGCGGAGCGTTGTGGTGCTGGATTCTCGACCAATCATTACCCTCTCCGGCCTGGGCGCGCGTTCCAGAATTAGACTTAAGTCTAGCGTGGCCAGCGACTAACGGCGTGTCTGCTACAGTTCAACAGACACGAATGTTTCCCGCATTACGCATCCCGGTCAGAGGGGGGAATCGACTGATCTATGCTCCTCAAAGTGTGACTGTATCGGGTGGAACAGACGTCCTTTTGAAGATCATCGGCTTCGACGGTCAGTATCCGAGTTAGCCATGCTGACACGCAAGCCTCATGAAAAACCTAATTGCAGATGCGAACCATGCAAGGAGTGGCTGGCAGCCTGGAAGCGGTCGGTCATTGAAGACAGGGAGTTGGAACTGTCGATCCTGGAGTATCGAAAACAAGAACTCGAAACTGAACTGAAGGTGTTGAAATCGGCCGGTATCTAGTCATTCCATGATTGATACGGAAGTAGTGCACACCCTACTTGAAGCGGGATTGCTTGCTGGACTTGGCGGCATCGGATGGTTCCTGAAGACCGTTGGAAAGAGCTTGGTTGAGTTGAATATCGCGATGGCAACTCTCCACCAGAAAGTAATGGACCACATCGCCGACACTCGAGTTCACAATGTTGAAAGCCCTGCTTTGCCTACTTCTGATCTCCGCTCCATGCGTCGCAGACGACGCTAAGCCCACTGCTGACTTTCCGACCAAGTTATCGATTGAATTGGAAGACGTCACGCCATCTGCAGTTAATGCGATCGTTTCCAAACTAGACGAGATTGAGAAGGTCAGCACGACCCAAGAGCTCTGGCTCCGTTTGAACTCTTACGGTGGAGACGTAGAGGCAGGTCAGAAGTTGATTGCGCGACTAGAACAGGTTCAGATCCCAGTGACCTGCGTCGCAGATTTTAAAGCGATGAGCATGGCTGCGTTAATCCTTGAGAGTCCCGGCTGTAAGACTCGCTTGATGACTGAGCGGACTGTGCTGATGTTCCATCATACGTCGGCCGGGGTCAGCGGCAATAGCGACATGTTACTGATGTTCTTGAATTGGCTTACACGACTAGACAGCAGTATGGCTAAGATGTGTGCAAAACGGATGGGAATGACACCAGAGGCGTTCGAAGCGAAGAGTTCCAAGACTTGGTTCTTGGATGTCGATGAAGCGAAGATATACCACGCGATTGATGACGTGGTGGATTCCCTAAAGATTCCTCTGCCCGTCAAGCTCGACGAACAGAAGTCTCCACTCTGGTTCCTGTAATGATCGTTACCTGGTGGGAGCGGATTCTTCTCTTCTTCAACGTGTATGATCCAAAGAATAGAGCTCTGTCTCTCACCAGTCTCGCAATGTGGTTAGTACTCGCCAAACTGTCGGTCGCACAGAAACCATCGATCGCAGATCTGACCGCATTCTTCATCACTTGCTTAGCTAGAGGTCATTCCAAAGAAGTTGCGCTTCGTGAAAGTTAAGATGATTGCTTCTTTATCCACTTCTTACCAATTCGTTGATAGATCGTGGGATTGCGGTCGAGATCGCACGTCTCAATCGCCACGCGCCTTTCAGGATCTGAAACAAGGATCACGACGGTGTGATCCATGAAGCCAGCATACTTAAGCACTTGTGCATCAGTCATGTTTAACCTCCAACAAGAAGCATACCACACTTCAGAGAGTAATGCAAATGATCAATGATAATAGCAAGATGCTGATCAGCTCAGAAGGTATCAATTTCATCGCCCGGCATGAAGGACTCCGCTTAGAGAAGTACCTTGATCAAGCTGGCCAATCAACGATTGGATATGGCCACTTGATTTTACCAGGCGAGACATATGACACGATCACATCAGACGCGGCGCAAACGCTTCTTGCCCAGGATAGCGAAGAAGCACAAACAGCAGTTAGAGTCCTGGTTCATCAGCCACAGTCGCAACATCAGTTTGATGCGCTGGTTGATTTCACGTTCAATCTCGGTGCGCATGCTTTAGCCAGGAGTGGTCTACGTCGCCATATCAATGCTGGGATGCCGATCCTGGAATCATACTGGACTGCGTGGGATTTCGCAGGGAGTCATCCGTTGAGTGGGTTGAAGAGACGCCGGGAGGATGAATTCCAACTGTATTCAACTGGAGAGTATTCTTAGTCCCAAAAATCACAACCACTGAGGGGAAAGGAGCACTTGCGTGGGCTCCCACGAACTTCACCCGACCTCGACGGAAACGAATTTCTCCAAGTATATCTCTTCGGCGAATCGGCTCCACATAATTATGTCACCACTTGGTGTCAGTCCTGGCGGGTAGCAGGAAGAAGATATCTAATTCGGTTCTTTAAGCGTTGCCAGAATGAGAGCGTCTTCCATCCGTTCCAGCAATACGCACACCCACAAAAGTCGTAACACGGACCGTCGTTTCGTTTGAGCTTGTTAATCATCATTATGCATCCTCATCGAAAAAAGAGTCCCAGAAATACATACCAACGAACGCCCCGAGCAACGCGACTAGGATTGCAGAGAACATCAACGCTCTACCATCTAATTCCCAATGCATGGTGAAGACTCTCTGAAAGAACCGCATCATGGGGTCAGGGGACCCGATCATACGATCCTCACCAACACACGGCCAAGATTCAACACTTGATACCGAACGATCCAGCACTCATCACACCACAGTCCATGTGGAACCATCCCCTGATACCTTAGTGCCAGGGAAGCGCCTTTGGCGGCACAGCCCCGACATTTCCTCGAGATAGTCTTGATCACCATCGGTACATCCCAAGGATCCAAAGAAGCATGATCACAGCCAGAGCCACCTCAAATATGATACCCGCAGTCTTCACTTGTACTCCTCAACATCGCCATTTTCCTTGATCTTCTGGTCTTCATATGGCACAATCGCGCGCCGATAGAATTCGGCAGCAACGTTTGTTAGGACGCCACTAAGTCCGGCCGCTCGAAAGTAGGATGGATCTACCTTCCATACATAACCAATCAACCGTGTTATCACATAGTTAAGCCGACCCAACATACCATAATCCGCCAACCCAAGCTGGCCCACTAATGCCTGAATCAAGGGATCTAGCATGTCTCGCTCTTTTTGGGAGATGTATGGCATTTAGGTCTTCTTTTTACGACGCTGTGGGGTAGTACGGGACGTCATTTTTAAGCTCTTCCAACTATTCGTTTTCATGGCACATTTCATGTTCGTTTCAGTGGGGTTCAACCCTGCTTTACGCAGTTGTGCGCTGACTCTTTCTCGGTCTAACTTAGCACAAAGGATTAAGTCCCGAGAAGGGTGCTGCCTCTCCCAAGCCAACTGCATCAACCTTTCTTGCTCCTCTAAGATCACCGCAGGGTGCTGCGGCAGTTTTCCGGACCACTGCAGATCGCGACGATATTGAGCTGCTTTTAACCAGTCTGTTTGAACAAACTCAGGCCAATCAACACTCCATGGACGCGGATGCACGCCTACATATTACAACCAGTTCTACCATTCTGGTCGTCCCGGGTCATCGCATTCCCAGCTGTCATCGTGCCTAATCATGACGCACTGCTCCAACTGTTGCATAGGGACCATGTAGGTAGGGATTGGGTACAACCTGCGTAGTGGCCCTAGTTCCACTATGACACCATTGCATGGGGCCCTCACAAGCCCAACGTGAGACCCACCACGGCGGAACTGGACGAGAAGCGATTGGAAGTTCGGCACGTCGCGCCATCTTTCGTTCTTTATAGGCCGAGCGCATCTTGGACATACTGCCCCCTGATCAATCTTCGAGCTTCTGAGAAGGTTGCAACAGCACCATACAACCTACTCGAAAGACGTTTTGCAAGAGCGCTAGCGAATCGATACCGGATATTACGATCGGTAGTGTATTCACAGAATACTCGATACTCTGCGCGATGCGCCAACAGTTCTTCGTTGAATCGAAAACGTGGATCTGCAAGGTACCTGACCCACCACGAGCGAATTGACCGGTCCGTCTTCCCCTGGCGCTCGCCGTGGACAGTCTCATGCGCAATAAGGGCCGGACTGAGTTCCACTCGCTTGGGATTGTAAATGACGCCTGCTCCCCAAGAGAAGAAGACAGCACCTTTCTTCGCTTCGGGGAGGACTGCCATGATCTCTTCGATGTTCGGTGGATATTCATAGCGCTGTTCCATCAACGGCTTCTCCAAGGTAGAAAGATTGGGACATCATCGAGGATGATTCCGACTCCATTAGTCCACGGAGAGAGTCTTGTCTGTGGCCGATACTTGAAACATTCGGCCTTTAGATCTCCGACGAAGCCACAATCCAGTTCCCACTTCTTCTGCTTCGTCCGGGTGTAAGCGACGTAACCGACGTGACTATGTCCCTTCACTGTGTTCATCCCATTCTGTGTAGCATGCTGCCCAGGTACAGACAAGTACCCATGCATCAAGACTAATTTGTCGTCAAAGATAACCTCTTGGTTCTCACTTCCTTGGCTACGAACGCCCAGGAACTGAAAAGGTCGTTCAAGATCAACAAAAGGCTGAGCACCAGGTAGCTTTTCCATCAACCGCTTCACAAGCCTAGATTCGTGATTTCCCTGTAACTGATAGCAAGTCGCTTTAGGCGCCCGCCACTGGATCTCCTTCCACATTGCCTCAGCAGACTTACGCGCTCGGAACCATTCAGTTGCCGGCGACTCGTGCATGAACTTGGGATAGTTCGACAGGAATGCGAATTCATACAAGTCGCCGATCTGCACCACAAGGTCGGGTTTCAGTTCTTTGATCAATCCATAGATCCAATGCAGGCATTCCATGTTCGCCCAAGGGAAGTGCACATCTCCGATCGCGACGATTAACCGGCTCACGGCCGCCACTCTGCTTTCATTCGTCATGCTCGGTCCGCAAAATAAGCGGAAGAGTTCTTCTCTGTTGGATGCCGCTCTGCCTCAATCTCTCGCTGAAGTAAAGCGAGGGCTCTCCAAGCAACTTTTGCCGAGTGGCGCAATCCGTCGGTATCCAGTTTTCCCCGATCAATTAGATGCCGAAGGAGTGCATCAGCTTCATCCGTACTCTTCTCCTTATTCCAGTGTATTGGTTGACCGGGGTTATGCTGCTCATTCCCAACTCGAGAGACCTCTGCAACGGCGAGCAAAGCGTCACTGAAATAATCAAGTACTCCTCGCGCAAGAGGTAACGCTTTTCTTGTGGCTGCTTCTGTAGGCACACTCATTTCAGTCGCTCCAACATTTCAGTGATAGAGGCAACATGACGAACTTGAGGCAAGTGAAAGAAGATGTTCTCTCGCTTCTCTCGACCGACTACAAAGATTGAAGTAAACCTCCCTAACGCTATACCCAGTTCCGTGTAGGCACCCCCACACTTCCAATCATTCAGCAGTACCAACACCTGTGCTTGCCATACACCATAAAAATCATACTTAGCTGACCTCAGGAAAAAACCAGCATCAGGGTGATCGTTTAATGCTCCTCCTTCAAACGTCGTCCAATCATGCGTCACTGTGTGACCGGCTGCCTCAATCTCTCCCTTTGCTTTCCTGTAAGCGTCTTGTTCATACCACGAACCTGCGATGTAGATCCTCATCGTAGCGCCATCTTTGCTGGCGGTTTCTCTAGGTAGGCAACCAATTGCCGGGCACTCCCTAGCTTGTGCCGACCAATAAGAAACTTATTACAGGGATAGGCATGTACAATCCCGCGAACATATCTTCGACGTGTTGTGGGCGTCATTTTAGAGAATCCCCTAACATGTTCATGGTCAATATTACTTCGTCCTAAAATAGGTTGTAAACACAAACCACAAACCCCGTGTTGATATCCCCAAATCACGGTCCAATCTATGCGAGATAAACCATAAGTTCGCCAAAGGTAGCGCTCGCGCGTTTTATTTCGACTTGGCATGTGGAACCTCAAACACACCGGCAGCCCAAAGAATGTTGCGTTTCTTATTTACTCCAGTACTCACCTAGGACCTTCGCTTCCGCCTTGACAGGCACATCCGGGAGATATCGCTGCATGACTGACTCCATGATCTGTGTCAGCTTACGCGCATGATCCTCTGCCATATCTGGTGGAGAATCGAGAAGGATTGCATCATGATGAAAAGCGACCGGTCCCAACCCTGCTTTCTCAACTTCATACAAGGCAGCCTTAGCTCCGTCGGCAGCCAGGCCTTGGAACTGAGAGTTAGCCCAAACCGTACGACTGGTAACATTGCCACGGATTCGCCCGGACTTGAAGTGTTCAACATATCCATCAACCGCCGCCCCGTACTCCGCCCGGTTCAGATAAGCTTGTAACTCGGGCCAAGTCTTATATGCAGCTTCTATGACGCCTCGCGCTTGAACGATTGTCAATTCCACTCCACTCTCTTTCGCATGCCGCACAAAAGTACGAGCCCCCATTCCCACAAAGATTCCATAATTCGCTATCTTTCCGAGCTGGCGGTGCTGTGGTCCACCAAGCTGCAGCGCAACCTCCATGTGAGGATCACGTCCATCCTGGAAAGCTTGTGCCAAAGCAGACTTTTCAAACCAAGACAGCATGATCTGAGCAACGCACCGAAGCTCAATCGTCGCATAGTCGGCATTAACAAAGACACCGCGAGCTTTGAAACACTCTCGAATGCCACCACTTCGCGGAATGTTCTGGAGGTTGGGGTTAGCACAAGATGTGCGGCCAGATTCTACGATGTTGTATCTACAATTGATGTCTTCCCGTGTGCCCCGTTCGAGTATTGGTAAATACGTTGAAATCAGCTTTTCTACCTTCGAGTATTCTGCCAGCTGTTGAAGAGCTGGGTCTTTTGCATCAGTCAAAGCTGTTCGATCCGTAGAAAGCTTACCCTTTTCGGTTTTCCTACGCGCCCCCCCTCGCTTCAATAGGACCCGAACTGCAGTGAGGTCTCGGGACCATTTGGGTCCGTCTTTTGTTCCCATTTCATGAAACAGACCAGCGTTGATCAACTCCTCTTGTAGTCGCTTTAACTCGCTATGCCAACGAATTGATAGTTGTTGAACCTTGATCCAATCAGTTCGCATCCCGCGTGCAGACATGAGATGAAGCGCATATGCAGCCCGCCCTTGTGCCAACTGATCCTTGATCGGCTTCTCTTGTTGCTTAAGATGGATCTTCAGCGCACCTTCCGCATCCTTGATAGCGATCTCTACTAACTTTGAATCCCAAACGTGGATTGGGAGATATCGTAACCCTTCGTCTTCAAACCGCTCCCAGTACTTATCGGTTTCTCGAGCGCCTTTGTGTGCATCGGCGCCAAGTAAGTCCGTCAAATGGAAAGATCGCTGCTTCAACGTCCCTTGTGCGATCGCTTCAAGCTGAGCATAGATCTTCGTATCATAGATCCGTCCATGATCGTATGCCTGCCAGATTCCAGGCTTCATCACAGGCCGCTCATTACCTATCACGGCCATGTCGTATGCTACGTTATGCCCGACAAGGAGTTGGGAACCAAACATGAGAATTTGGTTTACTTCATCTACCCCTTCTCGATAATCAAGAATAGCGGTTTGCTGATCCCACGCTAGAGATACACAAACAAGTGGTGGGATTAGCCGTCCCGGCTTGATCTTGTAGGTTTCAGTGTCAATACCAATGATCATGCAGACTCGAACTTGACTGTGAAAAATCCGTTCTTGTTTTCAGCCACCACAGCCTTCACATCTAGACCTATTACTCCCTCGAACAGAGTCGCCCGCTTGATCGTCGCTGGATGCACGTTACGTGCAGCTCCCGCAAGTTGTCGGAGCTCCTTGATCGATCGCTCCCGTTTCCATTCCTCATCTGTATCCAATTTGAAGATTTGAGTGTACTCCTTCCCGTCTCTGCCTTTGAACTCAGCAACCGCCGCTCGCCCTGTCTGGCTTAGTTCGAACTTAGTGATTGTCAGTTCATGAGTTCCGGGGAATTGATTGAGGTAGTTCCGGTCTTCAAACTTACTACCGCCCACTTCGTCAAAGTCTTCCAAATAATCAGGCATACTTTCTTCTCCTTACCTCGTTTTGATGTGAACTTCCTGTGCTAATGGGATCAACACTTCTATTACTGCGTCCGCAAGCTCCCCCGATCTAGCGAACACTCGACCAGTAGGTGGGCTCTTCCGAAAGTCGTCAGCAAGATAACCCTTACCCTTGCCAAATTCGATGCATCGGATGTCAACTGGAATGCCTTCCCGGTTTGGGTGCTTTACACAGATCTTCGGAGCACGCTCTGCGATCAAACTGTCCAATAAAGTGTAGTTCCCTCTTTTAGTAGGCAGACAGTCAATCCAGAGTTCTAATCCACCGGATTGGCCTGAAATGGGGGGTTCTATCGGAATCACTAACGTCTTTGCTTGCGTCGTCTTTGTCATCATTTTACTCTCTTGTAGGCATGTCCCACAGCGACAGGGGGGATCAAACTCGTAAGATGCTACTAACTTCATAGACTCCACAATGTCTGTGAACGGTTTGATATCATCAGCAATACCATCGAACTTAACCATTTGAAAAGCTGGGATTGTTTTGCTCAGATATACGAAGGTGAAACTGACTATCAAATGGGACGAGAGGTGGTGCCATCGAGAATACAGAACCTTCTGGGGATCGGTATTCAGTGAAGATCGACTTGGGCGCTTAGCGACTGTTGAAATCGTTTTCCAATCATAGAGCGCATCTGTCTGAATAAGATCGATCTTACCCCAAACAGGAACACCAGCAATAGTTATCTCCCCTTGTATTGCTACTTCGGAATCGCCCCACCAACCAAGGAACTGTAACGCTTTCTGTGCTGACTCCCATACGGGATTGTCAACATAAGCGGTCGGTTGAATCGATTCTCTACCTGTTTTGATTGCTGTCTCGATCGCCTTGTGTACTTGGCGGCCAAGATCTATCGCTGGTGTATCTGGCCGTTTCTGTCCTAGAATGGTCTCGCGATACCATTGCAACGGACATCGCATGAACATCTTGATTGACGACGCAGTCACCAGCTGCAACTTACCATCGCGAACTTGATGATCGTGATAGTTTTCAGAAGTTATCCTGGTCTCACCCATTCAAAGTATACTCCGAAGGAAACCACACAACTTGCCTGTCCCGACCATCCACCGCATCAAACCGAGCGCCCACTGCTTTCAAATCGAGCAATAGTCGCCGGCTTCCAGGACTACTCCATCTCTCTCCTGCCCACCAACATGGAAAGATGGATTGAATTGTCTCCTTCTCAGCAGGCAACAGACGTCTCAATGCAGCTTGCCGACGTTCCGGTTTATGTGACATCCCGCATTCAAGACAAAGCTGCTCATCGCCGACCAATAGACTTCCCATCCCGTCTCCACACTATACAAGCGAAAATGTAACCAGATTCTAATCCAACTAAGAAAGCGCTAAACGTAGCTAACCAAATCATTAGAAGCTCATTCCAATCAATGCGCTTGCTGTCGGAATCGTATTGATATGCGCTCCGACGAAAAATGGTCCAAGCAGTTGGTAAGTTATAGTTCCCCCAAGTATTGGCTTCAACGGAAATGGGTGAGTTAAGTCTTGGCTGATGTCTACCGCTACAGTCCAACGTGGAGTTGTGCGTTCCACCAGCTTCAAACTCTCCGTCACTCGATCCCGGTACACAAGGACCTCATGATCAACGTTCACGACTTTGACTTGCGTTTCAACCGTGTGCGTATGAACGGTGGAATCAACATTTGTATCGCTTGTGACCTTAGCCAACCGGCCAGTACTTGGATCATAAAGTCGTTCCACGTGCCGATGGAGCTCTTTCTGCGCATCTGTGACTTGTGAGATCTGCTGTCGCAGCGACTCGATCTCTTTGAACAAGTCTTGCGTACGATCGACTTGTTCGACATGAGTTTCCTTAAGAACCTTAGTTGGTGCAGCAAAGCGTCCAAAAGCGAAAGCGGCTACCAGCGTGACCACCACTACACTGATTCTCCAGTGCTGCGCGAACCAATTCAGAAGCATGAGAAGTATAATAGCGCTGAACCTACCTTTTCCCTTCATATCTTGCGAAAGATTCCTCACATGACTTTGTTGGAAGCAGCCCTTGAATATACGAAACGAGGTTGGGCCGTTCTACCGGTTGCCGCTGACAAAACTCCTCTTGTGCCGCATGGTGTCAAAGATGCCAGCAAAGATCCCGAAATTCTAAGATGCTGGTTCAATGGCATTAATCCAAAAAGTTTTCCGAATCCATGGGGTATTGCCATCGCCACAGGAACTCCAAGTGGCTTTGATGTCCTAGACTTAGACTCTGAAACCCTACTAGATTCTAATACGATTCCGCTAGCTGTATTTCCAGTAACCTACACAGTCAAGACCCCTCACGGTTTCCACTTGTACTACCGCTTAGGAGCTCCGGGAAACAGAGTTCGCATTCTGCCTCAGATTGATATTCGAAGTTCAGGGGGATACGTCATAGCTCCCCCTTCGCCCGGGTATCAAGTCATAAGTGATCAACCCTTTGCTCCATGGCCGTCGGAGCTTAAAAGTCCTAGAATTGGTCCGGGGATTTTGGAAGGCGGTCGTGATGATGCTCTTTATAAATATGCATGTTGGTTACGCGGACAGGGAGTTTCTGATACTGACTTAGCTGAGCTCGTCAAAGCTAGGAACTGGACGTATGTGCCCCCTTTAAGTGAGCGAGAAGTTCAAGCGAAGATCGCTCAAGCTTTGAAGCAACCTAGAGGATATACTCGACAACCACTCAAGATGATCGATTTGCCGGACGTTAAGGAAGAAAAGTTGAAATGGTCCATCGAACCTTGGTTGCTTGACTCTTGCGTCACAAGCTTGGAAGGAGACGGCTCAGTCGGTAAGAGCTTGCTGGCCATGTATTGGTGCGCTATCCTCAGTCAACGCGGCTGGCACTGCTTGTACGCTTCAGCTGAAGAGATTGCCAGCACAATGCTGCGACCTCGTGCGCTGGCGTCGGGCGTAGTGCCTGAAAGAATCTCATTCATCCAAAAGCAGGACGTGTTCAAGCTCCCGGACTCGCTGCAAGCACTCGAGGATGCAATTACGGCTAGAGGAACACGGTTCTTGGTTCTTGACCCTCTCACTTCCTTTTTCGCAGCTACACATGACATGAACAACCATCAAGCATGTCGTGGAATCATAGAAGGTCTCAATAACATGGCGGAGCGAACAGGATGTACGATTCTGGTGATTCGCCATTGGAATAAGTCGGTGGATGCACCGCTCAGCGCTCGCGGGATGGGTTCGAAGGATCTCGGAAACTTCGTACGCAGCCAGCTTGGGGTCATCCGCCATCCAGAGAATGACAAAGCGTTTCTCTTGTTCGGGATCAAGACTAACTTCGCCGATCCAGTGACGGCCGTGTACGACAAGGGTCCTGATGGGAGTGGTGGCTGGCATGCGTTTAATGAGCGACTAGATGCAGTTTGGACACGAGACCGAATCGAATATCACGTGCAAAGGAAAGGCCGCTACAGTCGTGAAGACCCACAGCGGCCCGACCCACAACGCACGATGGTAGGAACACAAGTTGGACTCACCCCAACCTAACATCTTAACGACGCCCACCATCTAGCAGGCTGCAGCCCGCTTTGTTACTTCCAAGGATCGAATTGATGAACCTTGGTGAAGGTGAAGACATCCTTCGGCTTGTCTATAGGTAGAGTGCGTGCATAAGACTCACTCTTTTCCGTAGCCAGCAATTCACCCGGCTCAAGAGTCTTGCCCTTCACCCCACGGTCTCGAGCATTCGTAGGAATGACCGAATACTCCACGCCAGTCTTCGCTGAGCGGACGGACTGAAAGCCTGATCCAAGGCAGCCGGTCAAGCTCGCCAAGATCGCCAAAACTACAATCTTTACTGCACCACACTTGAACATGGGTCTTACTCCTTAAGGAACCATCATTGGTCCTTGAGTATGATCCCACAACCTTGTTTACATGTCAAACCTTGTAGTTACGGTATAATAGCGGCCCTATTGCATAAAGTATGGAAGCATGATAATATCGATCACTGTCAAGGGCGGAGTCAAGTGCTCAAGGGCTGATATCTGTGCTACTACTATGCAAAGCGTAAGACGATTCAGTAGATTAGGCTGTATAATGATCCCGTGGCAAAGAAGAAGGCTAAACATAGTCTAAGATTTATTGACTACAGCAGTGTACCTGCTATTGTCCAGAGCATTACACGAGGCCAAGGCGATGAAGACTTCATCCAGGATGTCTATGTGAGATTGCTGGAGAAGCAAGGTCAATTCAAAGGGAAGTCTACTTGGAAGACTTGGGTATATGCTATAGCCAGCAATCTCTGGATTTCGAAGAAACGCCATGAAGCTGTTGAAAGACGATATGCGGCGAAAAGGGTCTGATGAAATTCAAGGGCGGGGCGGCCAGCGCTCTTTCGGCCGACCCGAGCTCGAAATAGTAGGGTATGGTCCTTAAACATCCGTAGGGCCTGGGGAATACTCCATGACATTGGTAGCTAATCGATGTCTCAGTGAATATTTCGATCGATGAAGAGGGTGGGGGCCACCCTTTACGTCTCACGCCAAAAATAATAAAGAATTCCCGAGGATAGGAATGGTCCTACATGTCTCACCCAGCCTATTTTGCACTTTAAGTGCATCCTACGTTTCTCCTAGAAAATCTACGGGTGGAGAGGCGCTGTGACAACGGTTGCTAGAGGGGCCTTGACAACCAGTTTGTTCCGGCGGTATGGTCACGTAGAAAGTGAGGCGCAAGGAGAAGCAAAAATGAACATTTCTACTATTCACCGAGAAACCTGCCTAGATGCGCTTATAGCGGCAGACTCCCGCATCGTGCTCGAACCTGTCGAAAAAAGAACAGTGGATGTTGGAGCTTTGCTTGATTGGATTGATGCGAATCGATCGGCGAAGAGCGTTGAGCAAGTTGTCGCACTTTGGCTGAAAACTCACAACAATCGAGAAATCGCCAGGCAAGCGTTGGTAGCTCCCAGTATGGCGCGTTCGAAGTGAGTCGCTTACACTTCTAGCCAAGCTTGCAATTCTGCAATGGATCAATGTGTTTTCTTTCACAAACCCAAGAAGCCCTCCGAGCTCAAATCGGCACGACCAGTTCCAGGAGCGAAGTCATGAGCTTCACGATCTACCGGGGATACCGTATTCGCCCTACCGGATTGTCTAATCCTGACTGTGCTTATGCGATTGAACTCCATGAAACGATTCTTAATCGTTGGTTGGCAATCGAATGGTCAAATAGTTTGAAGAAAGCAGAACAACTCATTGATCGGAGACTAGCCGAGCAATATCCGGGGCCAGGTTGGGACGCGAATGGATCGCCTGTAGAATGATGGAACCATGTTTAAACATCTAGGGACGATAGAGGACGTAGTGATCACGGCTGTCTTCTGTATTTGGCTTGGGGAGTACGTAGTCACGTGGATCCAAAAGGTAGTACAACATTGGAGACAACAATGGAGATAAAAATGAGCCAATTAGTTGCATACCACAACAACCCCGCTGAGAAGGACGCTATCCTGGAGCAGCTCCGAGAGCACGCGAAAGCGGACGAGCTTGTCAAAGGCTACTACTGGGAGACAGGCAAAGGTTGCGCTGTGGGTTGTACGGTCCACAGCGCAGATCATTCTCTCTACGAGAGCAAATTCGGCATCCCGCAGATGCTGGCTCGGCTGGAGGACACCATTTTCGAGCACCTTGGGAACGGCAAAGCGAAAGAGTGGCCGATCGCATTCATGTCTGCGATTGCGCCTGGGACCGACTTGTCGCTGGTGGGGTGGAAGTTTCTCCACTGGCTGCTCACGGATGAGAAGGTCAATCCAGGCATCAATCATCCTGTTGTGAAGGACGCGGTGAAGCAATGCGCGGACGTGCTCGAAGCGCTGACGAAGGGCAGGAAAGTGGATCAAGGCGCGGCGGCGAGCGCGGCGAGGAGCGTGGCGGCGAGTGCGGCGTCGAGCGCGGCGTGGAGCGCGGAGAGCGCGGCGTCGAGCGCGGCGTGGAGCGCGGAGGCGAGCGCGGCGGCGAGTGCGGCGTGGAGCGCGGAGAGCGCGGCGTGGAGCGCGGAGGCGAGCGCGGCGGCGAGTGCGGCGGCGAGCGC
>WNFC01001642.1_pt1 | contig 38804 bp, 37 predicted proteins | sample 5400541 | NCBI WGS metagenome assembly WNFC01 (sample SAMN13153342, study PRJNA577476) | soil metagenome | isolation source: 120 cm saprolite under Douglas fir tree site 2 hole 2 replicate 1 | place: USA:California | collected 2015-04-18 | reverse complement strand
TTCCGCATACACGGAGTAACCAGGTACACCGAGGAAACCCGCCGCTGCGCCCAGGACCCCCGCCGCGCACTTCAGCTACTCGACCTCACATGCCTGTCACCAGGCTGAACACCACGCACGACTTTGACGAATCCCTGACCCGACTTATCCCCGCATCCGCCATTAGTGACTACATTGCGCTCTTGGAGCGTGAAGCCGAAACCGAGGGAGCTGCCTGACATGACAACGCGGCGCAGCAGAGGAGACGGTGGCCTTTACTGGAGCGAAACGCGCCAACGCTGGATAGCGGAGGTCACCATCGGCTATGACGGGCGCGGAAAGCGCATAACCCGCAAAGCCAGCGGACGCACCAAGACCGAAGCTAAGGCCAAGCTCAAGGAAATGCTCAGCGATATAGACGACGGTCTAGCAATCGCATCCACCGGGTACACCGTCGCTGATGCGGTACAAGATTGGCTAGCCTACGGGCTCAATAGCCGCGATAAGGCCACTGTGACAAAGCTGTCCATCCTCGCGAGGATTCATGTAATACCAGCGCTGGGCGCTCGGAAGCTGCGCGAGCTGACCGCCGAAGAGGTGGACCGATGGCTAGCGGCAGAATCAAATTCTGTCAGCACCCGGACCCTTCAAGATCTCCGTTCGATTCTGAAGCGCGCGATAACTCGCGCTCAGGCCCGGGACAAGGTGAAGCGAAATGTCGTGCTGCTGTGCGAGCTGCCAAAAGGGCAGACCGGGCGACCGTCAAAGTCTCTTAATCTTGAGCAGACAGAAGCCATGCTGGCCGCCGCGGAGGCGTTCGCGACGGCCGGGCCGCTCGCCTGGCTGTGCCCATATGTCGTAGTGTCCCTGCTTACCGGAGCCCGTACGGAAGAAATGCGGGCGCTGCGCTGGACTCACATTGTGGCGCTTGACCCGGCCAGCGGGAAATGGCGGCCGGCCACCGAGGCCGGATGGGATCACGAACGGTTTGCCATTCACGTCTGGCGATCAGTGCGCGCTACGGGCGACACGAAAACCCGGAAATCCCGGCGCACGCTCGGCTTGCCGAAGCGGTGCGTCCGGGTGCTCCGCGGACACCAGGAGCGCCAGGCAGCCGAGCAAGCACGAGCTGGGGCACAGTGGCAGGACCGCGAGCTTGTGTTCACCACCGCTACCGGCGGCCAGCTCGACAAGGACGCTGTTCTCCGGGCGTTCCGCAAGGTCGTGACCGCAGCCGGGCTCGACCCCAAGGAGTGGACGCCGCGCGAGCAACGGCACACGTTCGTTTCGGTGCTCTCGGACGAAGATGTGCCCATCGAGAAGATCTCCGATCTGGTCGGCCACAAGGACCAGACGACCACCGAGACCGTCTACCGGCACCAGATCCGGCCCGTCGTTCTGCACGGCGCGGAAGCGATGGACCGCATCTTTCCTGAGGGGTCGTTCAGCTAGCCACTCGCCCGCGAGCTTGGCCGTGACCCGCTGCTTAGAAGATGAGGCCAGTCCGTCCGGCATGGTGCCTGACGTGGGATTTATTGGGCTATTGACCCGCTGCCGATCGGGACTGTCCGGGATGGTTGCTACACGCGGTGGCTACAGGCGCGGGCGGCGCTTGGTCCTGGCCATCCTTCCGACCGGTGCCCCCTGACTCCTTGCCAAGGGCGCGGTCAAGCCCGGCTTCGCGTGGACGTGTGCCGGGCAGTTCTACCGTTCGCGGTTGTCCTGCGGTCACAGACGGGCTTGACGGCGAACTTGCAAAGCTTCAGGATCGGGGTACCGGAGGGATGGCCCCTTTGCAACTGTAGGCCCGGTGCCGCCTCGTTTCGGCCGCAACCGTGCTGCCAGCTCCGTCGTCTACGGGACAGGGGAAGGGAACGGCGATGGTGTCTCTCAAGGTCTCTGCGCTGGCTGGCGCCGCAGCCGCCTGGCTCCCCATCGGCGTGGCCGGTTGCGCGCCCGGCCATCACCCGGCGGCGAGCCAGGTGCCGTCCGGCCCGGCCTCACCGGTGCGATCCCAGGCCCGCCGAGCGCCATCCCGGCTGGTTCGCCGCCGACCCAGTCGGCCGACGGTCCCGTGCCCCGCGAGAAAGGACGAGATGAGATGAGACGAGCACTTCTTGCGCTGGCGGTGACGATGTTCACCGTACTGGCCCTTGCCGGGCCGGCGAGCGCTGCTTCCGGCCAGGTGACGCGGTTCAGCTTCCACGGAACGTTCGCGGACGCTTTCTGGTTCACCAGCTCGGCCACCAGTTTCACCGACACCTTCGTCAACGTGTCGAAGTCGCTGGAAGGCTCTGAGCTGTTCGTCGATCAGTTCACCGCAAACCTGGACGCAAACGGCAACTTCACCGGCGCAACCGACACGTCCGCCGACGTGACGAGCGGCTTTTCGTTCGCCATCCAGAAATCGCTGGCGAGTGCCAGCACGAGCGGATCGGGTCTCCCGGCAACGACCTGCACCTTCGACGCCAATTTCAATCTGATCGGCTGCAGCGCCACGACCATCGACGTGAACGCGACCTGGACCGGTCAGGGGCCAATTAGCCGCGCTGTGTTCAACGAACATTTCAAGTCCGACGGGTTCAGCGTGACCGACCACTTCAACGGGACCGACCGCGCTGCCACGGCCACCGGGACCGTCGGAGGCCTCACGCTTGGCGCGAGTGAGTTGCAGTTCGCCGATCTGGGTACCGCGAACGCAGGAACCACCGTCATCTGCATCGGCACCAGCTGCTAGCGGAATCCGCAAGGCGAGATGCTGGCGCCCGGCACCCGGGCGGCCTGCAGCTGCAAGGGCGCGACCCGGGGGAAGGCCCGCTGCCGGGCGCCGGTGTCCCTGCCCATAGGCCTAGGGTCGGGCCGCGGTCAAGATAGGCGGCCGCGTGAGCAGCAGGGTTACCTTGCGCCACTCCCCGGACAACCTACGAGGAACAGTCCGCGTGGCGACCCAGAACCAGCGATCGCGGCAAAAGCGAAATCATGCGACCTGGCGTAGTCCGGCAGCGTGATCTTGCCCGGCTTCACACTGGAGCGCCGGGAGGACGCCGCGGTTCCTGGGCGGGCTTGGCCGGTGGGCGTGACGGCGGCCCGCTCGCTGCGGGCCGGTGCCCGGGGTCGCGGTCGGTCGGCCGCCCGCCGTGGCCGCCGCCGGACTAAGGCGGAGCGGCCGGACCGGTAACGGTGAGACTCTCCGCGGGCGCGTCGCGCCCGCCCGTCGGGCCAGGCTCCCTCGATTCACACCCGATGCTGGTGCGCGGCAGCGTGGGCAGGACGACCCGCGCCGCCAGGCGCGCGGCGCGCTCTGCGCGCCCTTGAAGCCGTGGAGAAAGCTCATTACATCCGGCGGATGGTCGCGCTGCGTGAAAATCCGGGCCGGGGCGGGTCTGGGCGGGCTGAGGCTGCTGCCGCGTTACGGCGGGGTTGGTACTGCGCTGAGGCTCGCGGGGTGGGACGGTAGGGGCGGCGGCCCGTGACGCCGGACAACTTTGGGATGCAAACCCGTTAGAAAGCCTGGCGCTGGGGTCTTGACCTGAAGGTCGCGCACTGTCGCCTCGAGCACGCCGGTCAGTATTCCGGGCCTGGTGCCCGCCGACCGGGACCCCCGGGCCGCCCGCTTCTATCCCACCGGTCAAGCATAGGAGGTGACCGCGGTGAGCAAGGCGAAACCGCAGGTTATCGACGACGAGGAACACGAGCGGGTGCACGAGCGGGTCGCCGCGGTCGACGTGGCGAAGGACACCGGAATGGTATGCACCCGGCTGCCGCACCCGTCCCGGCCCGGCGCCCGGCGCAGCACGGTCTGGACGGTCAAGGCCCGGATGGGCCCGATACGGCTCCATACCACCCATCTGCCTTCTCCTCGCTGCTGCTTGTCACCCCCCCGCCAGGAACGGACTCGTCGCCGTCAGATGGCCCTTGACCTGCGGATGCGCATCCTCCGCTAGGACGGATGCGTTAGTTCGGAGAAGACAAACTGGACGCGATGTGGCTGGCCCGGCTGACCGAGATGGGCCTGCTGCGGGCGTCGTTCGTGCCGCCCAAGGCGATCCGGGACCTGCGGGATTACACCCGGGCCCGGACCCGGCTGACCCAGGAGCGGACCCGCTGCTTCCAGCGGCTGGAAAAGCTGCTGGAAGGCGCCCTGATCAAGCTGTCGAGCGTGGCCAGCAAGCTGACCACCGAATCAGCCAAGGACATGATCAAGGCGATGGCCGCCGGGCAGCGCGACCCGCGGGTGCTGGCCAGCCTGGCCCGCACCAGCATGAAAGCCAAGCGCGACGACCTGGCCGAGGCGCTGGACGGCATGTTCGATCATCACCACGGCGAGCTCGCCGGGATGCTGCTGGACCAGATCGGCTTCCTGGACGAGCGGATCAAAGCGCTGTCCGCCCGGGCCGCCGGGCTGGCCGCGGCGATGCCCGCCGCCTGGGGCGTGGACGGCGACGGGACCACCGGCCCGGACGCCGGCGCCGGGCCGGACGCCGCGGTGCTGCCCGCCGTGGCCAGGCTCGCGGAGATCCCCGGCGTCAGCCCCGACCTGGCCCGCTCCATCATCGCCGAGGTGGGCCTGGACATGTCCCGGTTCCCCACCGCCGCCCACCTGGTGTCCTGGGCCGGGCTGTGCCCCTCCGCCCGCCAGTCCGGCCCCCGCACCCGGGCCGGCAAGAAGGGCCAGGGCGACACCTGGCTGCGCAGCGCCCTCGGCCAGGCCGCCAACGGCGCCGCCCGCACCCAGACCTTCCTCGGCGAGCGGTACCACCGCATCGCCCGCCGCCGCGGCAAGACCAAGGCCCAGGTCGCCGTCGCCCGCTCCATCCTGGTCATCATCTGGCACCTGCTCGCCGACCCCGCCGACCGGTTCACCGACCTCGGCCCCGGCTACTACCAGGCCCGCACCGACAAAGACAAGAAGATCAAAAACCACATCCGGCAGATCGAAGCGCTGCTCGGCCACCCCATCACCATCACCAAGGCCGCGTAGCCCACACCGCCCCTGACCAGGCCCGATCACCACCCCAGGCCCGGGTCCGCTGCCGCGCGCCCATTTTCGGCAGATAATTTTCCGGTCAGTTGGCGCAGATCAAGGTCGCAGCCGTTGCGCCGAGGGCTAGTCACTCAGTTAGTCACTCGCCTCTATATAAGAGGCCATGCCCGAGAACCGGACATGGCCTCTGAGCTGGTCGGGGTGGCCGGATTTGAACCGGCGGCCTCTTCGTCCCGAACGAAGCGCGCTGCCAAGCTGCGCTACACCCCGCCCGCACGGACCTAGCCGGTACCGCGCGAGACTTCGACAGTCTAGCGGAAACGCGGACCCGCTCGCGAACGGCTGCGTATGGCGCCATCGGAGCAGCATAAAGCCCCGGCGGACTAGCCGGAATCGCGCGGCACCAGGGTGAGCAGGCTGGCTTCCGGGCGGCAGGCGAACCTGGCGGGCGCCCATGGCGACGTCCCGAGCCCGGCCGATACATGCAGCCAGGCCTGCCCGTCCGCTGGATGCCGGTGCAGCCCGCGGGCTCGTTCCCTGTCTATCCCGCAGTTGGTTACCAGCGTGCCATAGAAGGGCAGGCATAGCTGGCCGCCGTGGGTATGCCCGGCGAGCAGGAGTTCGAAGCCGTCGGCGGTGAACTGGTCAAGCAGTCTCGGCTCGGGTGAATGCATGACGCCGACGCGAAGATCGGCAGCCGGGTCCGCCTGGCCAGCCACCTGGTCGTAGCGATCTTTCTTGATATGTGAGTCGTGCACCCCGGCTAGCGCGATGTCCAGTCCGCCGACGGCCAGCCGGCCTCCCTGGTTATTGAGATCCAGCCAGCCGGCCGCGGCCATGTCATCGCGGAGCTTCTCCCAGGGCAGATCAGGGCTTTTCCGCTCGTGCCAGCGGGAACTCGGTCCCCACAGGTATCGCGCCGGATTAAACGGTTTGGGGGCATACATGTCGTTGGAGCCGAGCACGAAGACGCCGGGGCGGTCAAGCAGGGGCCCCAGAGCGTCAAGGAAATACCGGACGGACTCCGGGTGCGAGATGGAATCGCCGGTGTTGACGACCAAGTGGGGGTCGAGGTCGTCGAGGGACCGGATCCAGGACATGAGCCGCTTCCGCCCGGGAGTCAGGTGTGCGTCGGAGATATGCAATACCCGCAGCGGGCCGCTACCCGGCGGCAGAACGGGGATGTCGAACCGGCGCAACGCGAACCAGTTCCGCTCGATCACCGTGGTGTAGCCGAGGGCAGCGACACCGAGCGCAGCGGTGACAGGGATAGGAGCTGGCATTCTCACTTACCCATGGTGCCATGACCGAAGGTGTGCGGCCGCCCGCTGGCGATCCGCGTTGCTTCCTAGGATGGACTCGTGGCGGAACTAAAGGCGCGGCTGCGCGCGGACCTGAACGCGGCGATGCGGGCCCGCGACCAGGTGCGGATGCGCACCCTGCGGATGGCACTGTCCTCCATCACGAACGAGGAGGTGGCAGGCACCTCGGCCCGTGACCTCACCGACGAGGAAATCGTGAAGGTGCTCACCCGCGAGGCCAGGAAGCGCAGGGAAGCCGCCGAGGCGTTCGGCGCCGCCGGGCGTGACGAGCAGGCCGCGGCCGAGCGGGCCGAGGGAGCTGTCCTGGCCGGTTACCTTCCCGCGCAGCTCAGCGACGACGAGATCGCCGCGCTGGTCAGCGCGGCGATCGCCGAGACCGGCGCCAGCGGCATGCAGGGCATGGGCCAGGTCATGAAGACGCTGACCCCCCGGGTGGCGGGCCGGGCCGACGGAGCCCGCGTTGCCGCCGAGGTCCGCCGCCGGCTGACGGCTGGCTGAGTTCGCTTCAGAAGCGGCCGCCTGAGATGCGCCGGTCGCGCTGGGTCTGACCGCGCGGGAGTCAGTGGCGCGTGGGCGCCGGGGTTGGGCCGCCGCCATTATTACCGCCGCCGCCGTTGCCGTTCCCGCCCTTGGGCTTCTTCGGCGGCTTCGGCTGGATGACGACCTGGCCGTCGCCAAGGCTGAGGAACGGGCTGCTCGGCGAGACGGACACGAAGTTGGTGACCGGCCCGAGGTCTGCGTGGTCGAACGTCATGTGCCAGGTCGAGCCGGGGGCGTTCGCGCCGAACATCTCACCCGGGCACTGCTGACCGCCGACCTCCAGCCGGTAGCAGGCGGTCAGCCCGCCCATGGTGTCGCCGGTCGGGGAGATCGGGTTGAACACCGAGACGTAGCCCACCAGGCTGGGCGTATAGCCGGCGAAGGCGGCGTACGGGGTGCCGTTGTTGTTGGCCACGTTGGACGTGCCGGTCTTACCCGCCGCCTCGCGGCCGACCAAGCCGCCGATGATCGCCGCCGTGCCGCTGGTCAGGACGCCCTGCAGGATGTAGTTAACGGCGTCGGCGACGTCGGAGGACAGTGCCCGGTGGCATTTGGCCGACGGCACCGCGAGGCTCTTGCCGCGGCCGTTGACGATCTTGCCGATCGCGACGGGCGAGCAGTAGATGCCCCGGGCCGCGACGGTGGCGTACGCGGACGCCATCGACAGCGGCGAGACGTTGACCGAGCCCAGCGTGAAGGACGGGATGTTATCCGCGGAATCCTGCCCGCCGTCCGCGCTGAGCAGCGACGTACCGTCGGCCCTCGTCAGTCCGAGGTCGACCGCCGTGTGCACGACGTTGCACAGGCCAACCCTGCGCTCAAGCTCGGCGTAGAACACGTTGACCGACTGGGTGGTCCCGGTATAGAGAGACTGCGTCGAGGCGGACTGCGGCCCTTCCGCGTTTGTGACGTTGTACGCGCCGGCCATGCCCTGGTAATAGCCCGCCGGCCCGCCCTGGCAGTTCGTGTAGCCGGTGAGAGTCGTGCTGCCTGGTACGTGCATGGTGAAGCCGAAGGGGGTGTCCTGCTTCAGGGCGGTGATGAGCGTGAACAACTTGGACGAGGAGCCCGTCTGGACCCCGGAACTGCCGCCGTACGCGGTGTTCACCGCGTAGTTGATCTCGGTCTGGCCGCGGCTCGTCCCGTACGGCCTGTCCTCGGCCAGGGCCTCGATCTGGCCGGTGCCCGGCTGCACCACGGCCTCGGCGTCCGCGTTGTGCCCGGGGTTGTAGGTGCCGCTGCTGGCGGGCAGCACGAAGTTCACCGCGTTGTTCGCGGCCTGCTGGTCCTGCGGGTTAAGGGTGGTGTAGATCTTCAGGCCGCCGGTGGAGAGCAGCTTGGCCCGGTCCTTCGGCGTCTTGCCGTAGGCCGGGTCGTTCAGGAAGACCTCTTCCACGTACTGGCAGAAGAAGCCGGCCGTGCCCACGGTGTTGGCCTGGCAGCCGCTCTCCGGCACCGAGACGTTCAGCTTGAGCGGCTTGGCCTCGGCCGCCGTGGCCTGCGCCCCGGTGAGCCCGTTATTGGTCTGAGCCATCCGGGCCAGCACGGTGTTGCGCCGCCGCAGGGCCGTCCCGGGGTGCAGGATCGGGTCGTAAGCCGTCGGGTTCTCCACGATGCCGGCCAGGGTGGCGGCCTGAGTTACCGACAGCTTCGCCGCGCTGGTGCCGAAGTAGGTCTCGGCGGCCGTCTCGATCCCGTAAGCGTTGTGGCCGTAGTAGGCGTCGTTCAGGTACCCGGCCAGGATCTCCTGCTTGGACTGCTGGTGCTCGGCGGCCACCGCCATCCGCAGCTCGTTCAGCTTGCGGCTCAGCGTCGCCGCGTCCGCGGCCTGCACGGCCTGGGAGTTATTCGCCAGCTCGGCGGTCAGCAGGAGCACGTTCTTCACGTACTGCTGCGCGATCGTGGAACCGCCCTGGACCGGCTTGTGCTGGATGTCGTTCAGCGCCGCGCGGATGGTGCCGCGCAGGTCGATCGCGCCGTGCTGCCAGTACCTGGAGTCCTCGATGGCCACGACCGCGTTCACGATGTGCGGCGAAATCTGGCTGTAGCTGACCGGCTGCCGGTCCCAGCCGAAGTACTGGACCACGCCCGCGCTGTTGGCGCTGCTGTAGTACGGCACGTCAACGCCGTACACGTACGCGAGGAGCTGGCCGTTCCTGTCCAGGATCTCCGACCGCTGGGGGAGGCCCTGGGCCTTGAGCGACAGGGTGGTGAACTTGTTGGCTTCGTTCCTGACCAGGACCCCGGTCGCGGCCACGATGGGAACGACCATGGCCGCGGCGAGTACCCCGCCGACCGCTGCGAAGGCGACGAGGCGTCCAAGTACGCTCGTCCGGGTGACAATCTCTCCGAGCTGCACGCGACTTAGGGTACGCCGCGATTGCCAGTAACCGGTGCGCCCGTACCGGACAAACATGGCTCAGACCTACCGAGACCCCTTAGGCTCGCCAAACCACAGATAAATCGGAATTGTTACCGCAAGTTATCGCCAAGTGCATCATAGGCCACTAATGTTACGACGGGAGCATGAACGCACCCGGAGAGTGACTATTGTCAGGCTTGCATATAGCCCGTCAGAACTATTTGGTAAATGGCCATGCCGGGGTCTTGGCATCACGCCCGGACTTCCGTAAGTTGCTGGATCACGAACAGATAACCGTGGCAGGGCGGCCGCACGCACTGGCCCCGGGATCGCAACGCCATCGAGACGACCGTCTGAGCGAGCGTGCTCGACGATCAAGAGGAGTGGGCACATGTGGATCACTGACTGGACCACACGCGCCGCATGCAAGGGAACCGACCCTGACGAGCTGTTCGTTCAGGGCGCAGCGCAGAATCGCGCCAAGCTGATCTGCCGGGGCTGCCCGGTTCGCACGGAGTGCCTTGCGGATGCGCTCGACAACGGGATCGAGTTCGGTGTCTGGGGCGGGATGACCGAGCGGGAGCGGCGCGCGCTGCTCCGCCGCCGGCCCGAGGTGACGTCGTGGCGCGAGCTGCTTGAGCGCGCTCGCGACGAGTACGAGCGGCAGTCCATCGACGAGCTCGTAGCGAGCTGAGCAGCCCAGCTGAGCAGCGCCGCTCAGCAGTGGCCTAGGCAGCGTGGCCAGGCCGCATTTCAGCCAAGATCACGTCTGATCAACGGGTTCTCATGCTGTCCCAGCAGGGTTTTTACGAGCCCTGCTGGGACAGTATCGTGCCGATCACCCGCAGCCCGGCGAGGTCGTGGACATCCTCGGGCTGCGCGACGACCTCGGCCACGGGAATCGCCGGGTGCGCCGAGGTGAAGTGCCCGGCCAGCCGCCGCTCACGTTTGCTCAGGTGCATCCGCTCCGCGTGCATGCGCAACGCCGCCACGGCGATCGAGTGACGCGGACCGTCTGCTCCAGGTCCGTTCGGCCGATCATGCATTTCCAGGGTCTCGGCGGCGGCCAGGCTCCGTGCGGCGCTCAGCCGTCCGGCCGGCGAGGTGTGCACCCGGTTGAGGATGAGCCCGGCGAGCGGCATGCGCTCGGCGTCGAGGCGCTCGACGAAATAGGACGCCTCGCGCAGCGCGTCCGGTTCCGGCGCGGCGACCACGAGGAACGCGGTGCCCGGGGCCTGCAGCAGCCGGTACGTCCACTCGGCCCGCTCGCGGAAACCGCCGAACATGGTGTCAAGCGCGGTGACGAACGTCTGCGCGTCCTTGAGCACCTGGGTGCCGAGGATCTTGGTCAGCGCGCCCGTCATCATGGCGAACCCGGCGTTCAGCACCTTCATGTAGGACATGCCGGCCTTGGCCGGGACGGTCAGCAGCCGGATCAGCCTGCCGTCGAGGAACCGGCCGAGCCGCTGCGGCGCGTCAAGAAAGTCGAGCGCCGAACGGCTTGGCGGGGTGTCGACCACGATGAGGTCCCACTCGTCGGCGTGCCTGAGCTGGCCCAGCTTCTCCATCGCCATGTACTCCTGCGTCCCGGCGAAGCTGGAGGACAGCGACTGGTAGAAGGGGTTGGCCAGGATCTGCGCGGCACGATCCGGATCGGCGTGCGCCTCCACGATCTCGTCGAACGTGCGCTTCATGTCGAGCATCATCGCGTGCAGGCTGCCGCCGCTCCCGGTCTCCACCCCGTCCACCTGGCGCGGGGTGTTGTCCAGCGAGGTCAGGCCCATTGACTGGGCCAGCCGCCGGGCCGGGTCGACGGTGAGCACGCACGCCTGCCTGCCGCGTTCGGCGGCGCGCAGGCCGATGGCGGCCGCGGCCGTGGTCTTGCCGACCCCGCCCGAGCCGCAGCAGACGATGATCCTCGTCCGGCGGTCATCGATGATCCGGTCCATATCGAGCTTTACCGGTGCCATCGCTATGCCGCCCCCTGCTGCCTGAGCGTGGCGGCCAGCTGGTACAGGCTGGCCAGGTCGATCCCGTCCGGGATCATCGGCAGCTCATAGTGCGGCCGCCCCGACGTCAGCAGCTCCGCGCGTTCCCTGTCTTGCAGCGCTATCTGCAGCGCGTGCTCCCTCAGCTCGGTCATCAGGTCGGCGGCCAGCCCGTGATTGTCGCTGATCCCGGCCGCCTTCAGGCCGACGGCGAGTTCGGTGATGTCAAGGGATCCGCTGGCGGCCGCGGCCAGGTCGGCGGCGTCGAGCATGGCCGGGCGGGCCATGTTGATGAAGATGCCGCCTGGGCGGATGCCGTCGCCGGTCAGCTCGCGCAGTTCGGCGATGCCGTCCAGGGTTTCCTGCACCGGCATCTCCTCGAGCGTCGTGACGAAGTGCACCGCTGTCTGCGGCGACCGGATCACCCGGGCCACCGTGTCCGCGTGCGTCCTGATCGGGCCCACCTTGGCCAGCCCGGAAACCTCCGTGCTGACGTCGAGGAAACGGCTGATCCGTCCCGTGGGCGGGGCGTCCATCACCACCGCGTGGTACACGTGGCTGTCATCGCGCCGGTCCACCCGCCGTCTGGCCGCCTCGGTGGCCTTGCCGGTGACCAGCACGTCGGACAGGCCCGGGGCGATGGTGGTGGCGAAATCAACCACGCCGAGCCTGGTCAGCGCCTTCCCGGTGCGGCGCAGGTTATAGAACATCTCCAGGTAGTCGAGCAGCGCGCCTTCCGGGTCGACGGCCAGCGCGTACACGTCGCCGCCCTGCCCCGCTCCCTGGGCGCCCAAGCCGATCGCGACCCTGCGTTCCTCATATGGAAGCGGCGGGCAATCGAAGAGCCTGGCGATGCCCTGCCTGCCCTCCACCTCGATCAGCAGGACCTTGCGGCCTGCGCTGGCCAGGGCCAGCGCCATGGCCGCCGCGACCGTGGTCTTGCCGGTGCCGCCCTTGCCAGTGACCACGTGCAGCCGCACGCCGTCCCAGTCGGTATCCCTCGTGGTCATGCCCTTGCTGCCTCCGGTTGTTCCTTCCAAGGGAGGCTATCTCCGTGCGGATACCTGATGGTTCGCCGGGCGCGACTGGCATGTGATCGGTTTGTCACTACGCTGGGGTCTAGGAAGAGAGGTGATCCCGGTGGGTGCAGTTGTTGCCGTCATCGTGATCCTGGTCATACTCGGGATAATTGCGGCGGGCCGCTCGCTCAAGGTGGTGCAGCAGTACGAGAAAGGCATCATCTACAGGTTCGGGCGGGTGCTGCCCGAGATACGCGGCCCCGGGCTGAGCATCATCCGGCCGATCGGCGACCGGATGGCGAAGGTCAACATGCAGATCGTCGCTATGGCCGTGCCCGCCCAGGAGGGCATAACCCGCGACAACGTGAGCGTCCGGGTGGACGCGGTGGTGTACTTCCGCGTGGTGGACCCGATCAAGGCCACCGTGAACGTGCAGAACTACATGTTCGCCATCTCCCAGCAGGCGCAGACCTCGCTGCGATCGATCATCGGCCAGTCCGAGATGGACCAGCTGCTGGCCGAGCGAGAGACCGTGAATCGGGAGTTGCGCCGGATCATCGACGAGCCGACCGAGGGCCCGTGGGGCATCCGGGTCGAGCGAGTGGAGATCAAGGACGTGTCGTTGCCCGAGGGCATGAAGCGCTCCATGTCGCGGCAGGCCGAGGCGGAGCGGGAACGGCGCGCGCGGATCATCACCGCCGACGGTGAGTACCAGGCGTCCAAACGGCTGGCCGCCGCCGCGAACGTGATGGCCCGCGACCCGGCCGCGCTGCAGCTGCGGCTGCTGCAGACCGTGGTCGAGGTGGCAGGCGAGCGGAACAGCACGCTGGTCATGCCCATCCCGGTCGAGCTGCTCAGGTTCTTCGAGAAGATGGCGCCCGGCCCGGCCGCTCCCCCGCCTGAGCCGGCTAGCGAGCTCGAAGACCTGGGCGACGCAGAGGTGGCGGCGGCCGAGGCGGCCATCTCGAACGTCCACGTGCCCGAGCTCGAGGAGTCGTCCATCCCGCCCACGCCCGAGGTGGAGAATGCCGTCCCACTGCCCGAGGTGGAGAATGCCGTCCCACTGCCCGAGGTGGAGAATGCCGTCCCACTGCCCGAGGTGGAGAATGCCGTTGCTCCTGAGGTGCGAGAGGTCACAGCCCCCGATTTGGCCGCCAGGGACGAGGCGTAAGGTCGGTCCATGCCAAAGTGGGAGTACGCGACAGTGCCGTTGCTCGTGCACGCGACCAAGCAGATCCTGGACAACTGGGGCGACGACGGGTGGGAGCTCGTCGCCGTGATACCCGGGCCGAACTCGGAGCAGCTGGTCGCCTACATGAAACGGGAAAAATCATGACCGGGCCGGCCGAGCGGCTCGCCGCGCTCGGGCTGACGCTCCCGCCGGTGGCGGCCCCGGTCGCCGCGTACGTGCCGGCCGTGCGTACCGGCACGTTCGTGTACACCTCGGGCCAGCTGCCGACGGTGGACGGGAAACTGCCCGCCGTCGGCAAGGTGGGCAGCGCGGTCAGCGCGTCGGACGCGGCCGGGATGGCCCGCACCTGCGCACTGAACGCGCTCGCCGCCGCCGCGTCCGCGGCCGGCGGCCTCGAGGCGATCCGCCGGATCGTCAAGGTCACCGGATTCGTGGCCAGCGCGCCCGGCTTCAGCGGCCAGCCGCAGGTGATCAACGGGGCGAGCGAACTGCTCATCGAGGTGTTCGGCGAGGACGGCAAGCACGCCCGCAGCGCGGTGGGCGTCGCCGAACTGCCGCTGGACGCGCCGGTGGAAGTTGAGCTGATCGCCGAAGTCCGCGACTGACCGGGCCCCTGAACGAGCGCTGATGAACGAGCCCTGGATGGCGAGATCGGGCGCGGCGGTGCCGCGCAAGCTCGCCGAGCGGGCCCGCGAGATATCGGACGGCCGGCTGTCGCCGGCCGTCCCTCGCGACGCCTCCACCGTGATCCTGCTCCGCCAGGCTGCTCTCGATGAGCACGGGCTCAGTCAGAACGGTCCCGGCGTCGAGGCGTTCCTGCTGCGGCGCACCGCCGAGCTCGAGTTCGCGCCGGGGGCGTACGTATTCCCCGGCGGGTCGGTGGATGCGCGTGACGCCGACGAGAACATCGGGTGGGCGGGACCGGACCCGGCCGATTTCGGCGGCCTGCTCGACGTGCCGCCGGACCGCGCGCGGGCCCTGGTGTGCGCGGCGGTCCGGGAGACATTCGAGGAGTCAGGCGTGCTGCTGGCCGGACCCTCGCCGACCGACCTGGTCAGCGACAGCGCCGCCCTAGCCCAGGACAGGCACGCCCTGCTGGTCGGCTCGACGTCGCTCGGCGAGGTGCTCAGCCGCCGGGGCCTGGTGCTGCGCGCCGACCTGCTCACCCCCTGGGCTCGCTGGATCACGCCGGAGGCCTCGCCCCGGCGCTTCGACACCTGGTTCTTCGCCGCCGCCCTGCCGCCCGGACAGACGGCCACGGCGTCGCCAGAGGGGCATGCAGATCCCGGGGAGTCGGAGTCGGGCACCTGGCTGCGGCCCGCCGCGGCACTCGAGGCCGCTGCGGCCGGGGCGATCACGCTCCTGCCGCCGACCGCGGTGACCCTGGGCGAGCTCGCCGAGCATCACGATGTGGCCGGCGTCCTGGCCCGCCGCCGGGTCATCACCCCCCGGCTGCCCAAGGTGATCGTCGAGGACGGGCGGGCGCGGCTGGCCATGCCGCAGGCCGGCGAAGAGCGGGAGACATGAGCGAGATGAAGGGGCGCGGTGCTGCCTGGACTGAGGAGCGAGGAACGAGCGACGAGGGAAGGCGGCGCCTTAAAGCGCCCCGTAAGCGAGCGGGAGACAGCGCGTGAACGCACCGGCGGGGAGCATCGACGGGTTCCGCACGCCGCGCGCGACCTGCCTGCTCGCGCCCAATCCCTCGCCGATGACGCTGGACGGCACCAACACCTGGCTGATCGCCGAGCCGGGCTCGCCGTCCGTCGTCGTGGTAGACCCCGGGCCCGACGACGAGGGGCACCTGCGGCGGGTGCACGCCGAGGCGGTCGCGGGCGACCGGCGGGTGGCGAAGATCCTGCTGACGCACGGGCACCTCGATCATTCCGCCGGGGCGGCGCGGCTCGCCGGGCTGACCGGGGCGCCGGTACAGGCGGCCGACCCGGCGCGCCGGCTCGGCGAGGAGGGTCTCGCCGACGGCGACGTGGTCACGGCGGCCGGCTGTGAGCTCCGGGTCGTCGCGACCCCGGGCCATTCCGCCGACTCGGTGTGCCTGCTGCTGCCCGCGGACGACGGCCTGCTCACCGGCGATACCGTGCTCGGCCGCGGAACCACGGTCATCGCCACCGACGGGAACCTCGGTGACTACCTGCGGACGCTCGGCCGGCTGCGTGACCTGACCGAGGCCTGGGGGGTAGGCCTGCTGCTGCCCGGGCACGGCCCGATGCTCGCGGACCCCCTCGGGACGCTCGACTATTACCTGTCGCACCGGGCGGAGCGGCTGGACCAGGTCCGGTCGGCCCTCGCCGCCGGGGCGACGACGCCCGCCGAGATCGTGGCCATGATCTATACGGACGTCGATCCTTCGGTCTGGCCGGCGGCCGAGTGGTCGGTCCGCGCCCAGCTCGACTACCTCAACGGGCTGTAGCGGGCGCGCTTGCACCGTGCCCTGTCGGGCGCTTTGCGCAGGGCCTTAACGGGCGCGCTTGCGCAGGCGCTCGGTGTCCAGGATGAGCACCGAACGGGCCGAGATCTGCAGCCAGCCGCGGGCGGCGAAGTCGGCCAGCGCCTTGTTGACCGTCTCCCTGGACGCCCCGACCAGCTGGGCCAGCTCCTCCTGGGTCAGGTCGTGATGGACGTGCAGCCCGTCGCGTTCCTGCTCGCCGAACCTGTTGGCCAGGTCGAGCAGGTTCTTCGCCACCCGGCCCGGGACGTCGGTGAAGACCAGGTCGGCCATCACGTCGTTGGCCCGCCGCAGCCGCCTGGCCAGCGCCTGCAGCATGTGCATGGAGACTTCCGGGCGCTCGAGCAGCCAGGGGCGCAGCGCGTCGTGCGCGAGCGCCGCGACCGTAGCGTCGGTGACAGCGCTGGCCGTCGAGGTTCTCGGGCGCGGGTCGAACAGCGAGAGCTCGCCGAACATCTCGCCTGGTCCCAGCACACTGAGCAGGTTCTCGCGGCCGTCGGCCGCCGCGCGGGTGAGCTTGATCTTGCCGTCGAGCACGACATACAGGCGGTCGCCGCCCTGCCCTTCCAGGAAGAGATGCTCGCCGCGGGACACCTTGACATCTGACATCTGCCGCCGGAGCGCCCGTGCGCTTTCTTCGTCGAGCCCATCGAAAAGCGGTGCCCGCCTGAGCACAACTTCGGCGTCCTCCACCGATCCTCCTTGCCGGCCTCTTTGCCGCTGGCCGCCTCTGGCTGCGGGCTGGCCAGCGATACTTTCTGGCCGTGCCCTATAAGTGTGAATCATCCCGCACGAACAGATGTGCTCGGGATCACATTCCCAGCCTGCCCGGGACGGCAATAGCGACGAGACTAACATCACATCACGCGATACAGTAACTACGTTGAGTAGTCAGAGACGTCAGGGAGCGTGACGGCACGGGGGTCGGGGGTGCTAGGGGCTTGAGGGGTGCACGGGGACTGGGGGTTAAGGTCTCTCGTCGTGGCGGACGTGCCGGCCTGCGCGTGGTGGTGGGGTGCGGCCTGCTCACGGCGCTCAGCCTGCCGACGGCACCGCCGCGCTGGCGGCTTGACGGCAACCCGAACCCGCCGAGCACGGCACAGATCAACGCGGCGGAAAACCAGGTGCGGCAGCACCAGGCGGCGCTGGGCGCGGAGCAGGGAAAGCTTTCGGCCGCCAGCGCGATGCTCGCGAAGCTGCAGACCCAGGCCGAAGTGCTGACCGAGCGCTACGACGAGGCCCGGGTGAACGAGCAGCGGGCCGCGTCGGCCTACCGGGTGACCGAGGCCCGGCTCAGGCAGGCGCAGCGGCAACAGGCCGCCAGCCAGCGGCGGGTGGCCCGTCTGGCCGCCGAGGAGTTCGAGTCCGGTGGCGGCTTCGACCCGATGACGGCCATGCTCGGCGACGCCCACGGCCCGCAGGCGTACATGAACCAGGTCGGGCTGGGCCAGGTCCTGACCCAGTCGGGTACCGACACGCTGGCCGCGAACCAGGCTAACGACGTGGTAGCCAGGGTGTTCCGGACCCAAGCCCACGAGCTGCTGGTGGCTCAGCAGGCCGACCTGCGGGCGGCGAACGATCTCAAGCTCGCCATCCAGGCCTCGGTGGCCAGGCAGCTCGCGTTCGTGCAGGTGAACCGGGGCCAGCGGAACAAGCTGGCGGGCGAGCTGGCTGCCGCCCAGGCCAAGGAGTCGGCCCTGCAGGCGGCCCGGCAGGCCGCCCTCGCGGCCCAGGCCGCGGCGGAGGCCGCGCGGGCCGCGGCGGCGGCCGCGGCCGGCGGCGGCGGCGGGAGTGGGGGCAGCCCGGCGGGCTCGAGCCAGGTGCCCTCCTGGGCCGGGGGATCTGGCGCCTCGGCCACCCAGGGCGACATCGCCGCCAACTGGGCGCTGACCCAGCTGGGCAAGCCCTACCAGTGGGGCGGGGCCGGGCCCGACACCTATGACTGCTCGGGCCTGACCATGGTGGCGTGGGCGCACGCGGGCGTCCAGCTCGCGCACTGGACCGGCTACCAGTGGGAATCCGGGCCGCACGTGCCTCTCAGCCAGCTCCAGCGCGGCGACCTGCTCTTCTTTGCCACGAACACGTCCGACCCGAACACGATCCACCACGTCGGGATCTACATCGGCAACGGCATGATGGTCGACGCCCCGTACACCGGGGCCTTCGTCCGCATCGACGGCATGTACTCACCCGGCGGCCTCATCGGCGCCGTCCGCCCGTCGGGCTGAGGCAGTTCAGAGGACTGCGCGGAGGGCGCGCCCCTTAGCGATAAGGACGGCGACTCTGCTCAGGAGGTCGGCCGACGGCACGGGTTTGCCCATGACCTCGACGGTCGCCGACCACTCGGCGGTGAGGGCGCTGCCCGCGGCCGTGTGCGCGGTCATCACGGCCACCGGCAGCCCGGGCTCAAGCAGATGTATCCGCTCAAGCAGTTCAGTCCCGCTCATGCCCGGCATCTCGATATCGGTGATCACGAGATCCCACGGTTCGTTCTCCACGCACCGCAGCCCGGCTACGGGGTCGGGTACGTGCCTGAGCTCGTACCCGCCACGCTTGTGTACCACCTGCGCCACCCAGATGACGAACACCCGGTCATCATCGATCAGCAGGATCCGCCCCCGGCTTGCGCCTGACTCATCTGCACGCATGCATGCCTCCCCCGGCAGAAACTGGCGGCATCGGAAGTCTCGGATGCATCCCCATTTGCCAGCCTCCACACCATACCATCGTGTCACTAAACGGGTCTATGATATTACTGAAAGTAACGAAACCCTGGTAGTAAGTGCCTGGGACGCCCTATCGCACCGTCATCGAGTGATTCCGCATAGTCATCGCGGGTACTCCTGAGTACAGCGGGGTGAAAAGGGACTGAGGGACCTGAGCGTAGGTGTGTGATGGCGGAACAGCAACGAGTCTGGTCGTCGCGACGTGTCTCTGTGGCCGGCGCGCTAATCGTCGCGGTGATCGCAGCGGCGGTCGCCGTGACGATCGGCCTTTACCAGGCGGCGATCGCTGATGCGGGGAAGGCGCGGGCGGCGGATGTCAGCTCACAACGCGCGCAGCAGCTCGTCTCCATCTCCGCGCAGCAACTCGTTGATATGTTCCGGTACCTCACGACCGGGTCACCAGCCTACCTTAGCAGCGCGCAGGCGTTCGATAGGCAGTTCGACCAGGTGGCCGGCGCGGTGTCGACGGGGAGCCCGGCCGGTGCCCAGGCGCTGGCGGCTGCCCGTGCCGCCCAGGACCATTTCGATTCGGCGTTCCTGGAGGATCGCCGGCTGGTGACCGCCAGCCTCGCACGCAAGCTCACGGCGATAGGACAGCTTGACCTGGCTGGAGACGCTATCACCAGATCGCTGAACACCCTGGTCGGCCTGGAGACGGACCGCGCGGCCGGCTCCGCCGCCGCCAGCTCCGCTGCTGGCCAGGCGCTGGCGATCGGCATCGTGGCGGCGGTTCTCGCGGTGCTGACGGGTCTCGGGTTCGCGCTGTTCATGATCAGGCTGCTGCGCCGTGCCCACCAGCGGGAGCTAGAGCTGACCGAGGCACTGGGGCGGCTGACCGAGGCACTGGGGCGGCTGGGCGACCGTGATGAGCTGCTGGCGCGGTTGCGGTCGGCGGCGGCGGTTCTGGGCGAGGTGGCGGCCGAGCTGCGGATGGCGGCGAGGAACGCGGCCGCGGTGACCAGTGAGCAGTCGGCAGCGGTGGCGCAGACGTCGGCGACGATCCAGCAGCTCGCGACGACGGCGGGGTCCATCGCGGACACCGTGCGCGCGGTGTCGCAGGCGGCCGACCGGGCCGGTGACACGATGCGTGACATGCAGGAGAAGGTGGAGGCGATCTCGGACCGGGCGCTGTCGCTGGGCGAGCGGACGCAGAAGATCGGCGAGATTCTTGAGCTGATCAACGATATCTCAGGGCAGACGAACCTGCTCGCGCTGAATGCCGCGATCGATGCGGCCCGGGCCGGGGAGGCCGGCCGGGGCTTCGCCGTGGTGGCGGCGGAGGTGCGCAAGCTGGCGGAACGGTCCATGCGCTCGACCGACTCGATCAGCGTGATCATCGCTGGCGTCCAGGATGAGACGAACGCGACGATCATGGCGACTGAGCAGGGTATCCGGCAGGCGCGCGAGGTGGGCGAGCTGATGGCGTCGACCACGACGATGCTGGAGGAGTCGATCCTGGCCACCCAGCAGCAAAAGTCCGCCGCGGACCAGGTGGACGCCGCGACGCAGCAGATCCGGGAGGCAGCCGAGCAGCTCGCGGCCGAGCAGGCGCAGTGGGCGGCCACGTCCGAACGGCTGGAAAAGCTCGTCGATGAGATCGAGAACGCCCTGCGAGAAGGCAGCGGAGAGCTCATCCATGAGCACTTACACACGCCTGAAAGTGGCCGCAGAAGTGTACGCCGTGCCGATAGGAAACGTCGTGGAAATCGCGAGCCTAGGCGATCTGACGGCCGTCCCGGGTGCGCCCCGGCAGATACTCGGCGTGCGGAACCTGCGTGGCCAGATCCTGCCCGTTATTGATCTCGCACTGCTCCTTGGCCTGACTTCGGCAGCACCGCCGAGACAACTGCTCGTGGCCGAGGCGGGAAGTGTCAAAGCCGGTTTCGCCATCGATGAAGTGAGCGATGTCGGACGACGGCCAGCGCAAGCCCGGCCACTGTGTCGGCGAGTACCGCCCTCAAGGCCTAGGACGCGCCAGCGCGCGCCGGACCCGGGCCGACAGTTCGTGCGGGCTGAACGGTTTCGGTATGTACTCCTCCACGCCGAGGCTGAGGCCGCCTAGCACGTCGTCTTCGCTCGTCCGCTCGGTCAGCATCACGATGGGCATCGCCTGGGTTCGTGGATCCTCGCGCAGGGCACGCACGACCTCGAACCCGTCGAACTTGGGCATCACCTTGTCCAAGATGAGCAGGTCCGGGAGCTCGCGCCGGGCGAACTCCACCGCCTCCTCGCCGTCGGCCGCCTCCACCACGTCATAGCCCTCGGCGGTGAGCCAGGCTGCGACCAGCCGGCGGATCGTGGCGGAGTCCTCCGCGATCAGGATCTTCATGACTGTCCCCCCGCCGCGCTCCCTGCACGATCCCGCGGCCGTCATCGTAACCTCGAGCCCGCCAGCCAACTACTGAAAGCCATATCGAGATAACTATACGTAACAAGTCGTGGCGTGAACATAAATTGTCCCCGCACCTAGGAAGTTCACCCGTAGGGTCAAGGGCAGCCAGTTCGACCTTAGCTTGGCACGCCCGCAGGGGGCCCCGCCGTGCTCAAGAACTGCCCGGTGTTTCGAGCTGGCTGAGCACCTGGCCGTAGGCGAGTGAGATGAGCTTGACCACGTTGCCGTGCGCGCCAAGCGGGGCGGAGCACTTGGCGCCCACCGTCGCCGCGGCTTCCTCGAGGGTCACCGGGTCGGCTTCGGGTCCGATCAGGCACGGAGCCAGGGCGATCCGGGTCACGCCCATGCCTTCCAGCTTGGCCGCCGCTTCCTCGACGGTGGGCTTGGCGTCCAGGGAGGCGGCCATGACCGGGAGGGCAAGCCGGGCCGCGAGCAGGAAGGCGGTGACGCCGGCGGTGCTGACCGCTTCCTCCCCGCCGACGGTCGCCAGGATGATGCCGTCGGCCGAGGTGGTGATGCTGAACATGCGCACCCGGTCGGCCCGGGCCAGCCCGGCGTCCGCGAGCCTGTGGTGCAGCGCCTCGGCCAGCAGCGCGTTGGTGTTGAAGACTTCGCCGATGCGCGCGTTGGCCCCGCTGGCCGCGATGGCTTCGCGCAGCGCCCGGATGGTAGCCGGGTGCGGCGCCACCAGTTGCGGGACCACCACCGCCGACGGCGCGCCCGCGGGGCGCCTGGCCGCCGCGTCGGCCAGGACCGCCCGGATTCCGGACGGGTCACCACGGCCACCGTGGTCTATCCGCGCCGTGCGCACGTCCAGGGCCGGGTTGTCGATGCGGAGCACGGTCGCTATGTCCGCCGTCGGCCCGGTCAGGCCGTCATCACCGACGTTCGGCACCGCGAGCACGAGCGCGGGTGCTCCCTCGGGCAGGCTGGCGGGCATCGGACGCCGGTGGCGCCCCCCGGGCGCGATCAGCCTGGCCGACGGCTGGCGGGTCGGCGAGCCCGGCAGGCGGGGTTGAGGACCCGTTCCTGGCTGTCTGCGGGCCAGCGCGTCGGTCTCTGGCTGACCGTAACCAGGGAAGTCGGCTCGCTGCGAACTGGCTTCGGTGGAGTATTGACCCTGCGGCGGCATCGCTCCCCGTCCCGGCCCCTGCAGTGACGGCATGTCCGACGGTACGTCCGCTCCCGGCCGTCGCGCGGGCAGGCCCGTCGAGGAGTCGCGAACGTCTGTCACACAAGCGAAGCGTAGTCGCCGGTGATCAACAATTTGTGAAAACTCATAAAAAATAGGACATGCCGCCAATAGTGACGCGCGGAGCCATTTGTGTCCGCCGACCGTAAACGGGCAGGGACCCCGCGCTCGCCGAACTTGTTACTAGCGGGTAGCATAGAAAGCAGGTACGGGCGAACGGCGATACGGCGGAGCAGCAGATGAGCCACTACAAGAGCAACCTGCGGGACATCGAGTTCAATCTCTTCGAGGTGCTGCGGCGCCAGGATCTGCTCGGTGAGCCCCCCTACCCGGAACTTGACGAGGAGACGGCCCGCGGGATCCTCAGCGAGCTCGAGCGGATGGCGACCGGGCCGCTGGCCGAGTCGTTCGCCGATGCGGACCGGAACCCGCCGGTGTTCGATCCGGCCACGCACTCGGTGCGGATTCCCGAGTCGCTCCGCAAGTCTTACCGCACCTTCATGGACGCCGAGTGGTACCGGCTGTCCCTGCCCGCGGAGCTGGGCGGGACCGAGGCGCCCAGGTCGCTGAATTGGGCCATGGCCGAGCTGATCCTCGGCTCCAACCCGGCGATCTGGATGTACTCCAGCGGGCATACGATGGCCCGCGTGCTGTGGGAGCTCGGCACGCCCGAGCAGAAGCGGTTCGCCGACCTGGCCATCGAGCGCGAGTGGGGCGGCACCATGGTGCTGACCGAGCCCGACGCCGGCTCCGACGTCGGCGCCGGCCGGACCAGGGCGATCGAGCAGCCGGACGGGACCTGGCACATCGAGGGCGTCAAGCGGTTCATCACCAGCGCCGAGCACGACCTGGCGGACAACATCTTCCACCTCGTGCTGGCCAGGCCGGAAGGCCACGGCCCGGGCACCAAGGGGCTGTCGATGTTCCTCGTGCCCAAGTACCTGACCGGCGAGGACGGCACCCTGGGCGAGCGCAACGGCGTCTTCGTCACCACGGTCGAGCACAAGATGGGCCTGAAGGCGTCGACCACGTGCGAGCTGACGTTCGGGGCGGACCGCCCGGCGGTCGGCACCCTGGTCGGCGGCGTGCACGACGGCATCAGGCAGATGTTCAAGGTGATCGAGGACGCCCGGATGATGGTCGGGACCAAGGCCATCGCGACCTTGTCCACCGGCTACCTGAACGCGCTCGACTTCGCCAGGACCAGGAAGCAGGGCGCCGACCTCACCCAGATGACGGACAAGACCGCGCCGCGCGTGACGATCATCCGCCACCCCGACGTCCGCCGCATGCTGATGCTGCAGAAGGCCTACGCGGAGGGGATGCGGGCGCTCGTCCTCTACACGGCCACGGTGCAGGACACGCTGCAGATCGCGGCGGCCTCCGGGCGCGCCGACGAGGCCGCCGCGGGCCTTAACGACCTGCTCCTTCCGGTCGTCAAGGGCGTCGGCTCCGAGCGGTCGTACGAGATGCTCACCTTGTCGCTGCAGACCCTCGGCGGCTCCGGGTTCCTGCAGGACTACCCGATCGAGCAGTACATCAGGGACGCGAAGATCGACAGCCTGTACGAGGGAACCACCGGGATCCAGGGCCTGGACCTGTTCTTCCGCAAGATCATCAGGGATAACGGGAAGGCGTTCGGGGCGCTACTCACCAAGATCAAGGACTTCGCCGCCGCCGAAGGCGGTAACGGCAGGCTCAAGGCCGAACGGGGCGCGCTGGCCGACGGCGCCGCGCACGTCGAGGCCATGGCGGGCGCCATGGCGGGTTTCCTGATGGCGTCGGCGGATCAGCCCGCCGAGATCTACAAGGTGGGGCTGAACACGACCAGGCTGCTGATGGCGCTCGGCGATCTGGTGATCGGATGGCTGCTGCTGACCCACGCGGAGATCGCGCAGCGCAAGCTCGACGAGATCGCCGCCGATTCCGCCGATCGCGACTTCTACGCGGGCAAGGTGGGCGCGGCCCGGTTTTTCGCCGCCACGGTGCTGCCCAGGCTCGCCACCGAGCGCACGGTCGTCCAGGAGACCACCCTGGACCTGATGGACCTGCCCGAGGGCGCCTTCTAGCCCCCCAAGGGGCCAGGGGGGTACGGGGGGGCGGGGAGCCCCCCGTGAGCGGGGGGGTCTTGGGGGGTCGTCCCCCCGGCTAACAGCGCCCAGGCGAGCATGCGAACTGGGTCCTCGAGCATCGAGCCGATGTCGCGCAGGACGGCGGAACCGAGCTCTCCGTCCACGATGCGGTGGTCGAAGGACAACGACAAGGTGCTTACCCGGCGCACCGCGAGCTGTCCATCAACCACCCAGGGCGCGTCTTTGACCTGCCCGAACGCCAGGATGGCCGTCTCGCCGGGGGTGAGGATGGGGGTGCCGGCGTCCACTCCGAACACCCCGACGTTGGTGATCGTGATCGTGCCGCCGGCCAGGTCGGCGGGGGTGGCCTTGCCTGCCCGGGCCGTCTCGGTCAGCGCCTGCAGGCTGCGGGCCAGTTCGGGCAGCGTCAGCGCGCCCGCGTTCTTGATGTTCGGCACGATGAGGCCACGGTCGGCGGCCACCGCGATGCCGAGGTTCACGTAGTGCTTGACCACGATCTCGTCCGCGGCGGCGTCCCACGAGGAGTTGATGAGCGGGTGCCTGGCCACCGCGATGAGCAGCGCCCGGGCCACGAAAAGCAGCGGGGACACCCGCAGCTCCGCGAATTCGGGCAGCTCGCGCACGCGGCGCACCGCCGCCATCGTCTCGGTCACGTCGACCTGCAGGAACTCGGTGACGTGGGGTGCAGTGAACGCGCTCGACACCATGGCCGCGGCCATGTGCTTGCGCACACCCCGGACCGGGATGCGTTCCTCCCCGCCGGGGCTGAGGGCGGCGGTTAGCTGGCCGGTCCGGGCCCCGTTTTCCAAGACAATATTTTCCGAACGGGCCCGGGTATCACTGGCCGCCGCACGCTGCACGTCATCCCTGGTGATCGAGCCGTCAGGGCCGCTGCCCGCCAGCTCGGCCAGGCTGATGCCGAGATCCTTGGCCAGCTTGCGCACCGGCGGCTTGGCCAGCGCCCGGGCCGCAGGCGCCTGGACTTCCGCGGGCACCTCTGGGCCTGTGGGCACCTCGGCCGTTTCCGGGCGCGCCGCGGCCGCGGCGACGGCCGATGCCGTCTTGCGCGGGCGCCGTGTGGTCGACGAGGCCTTGACGCCGTAGCCCACCAGGACGGCCTGACGTTCCGGAGGGGGCGAATCGCCGGCTCGTTCGGCCGAATCGGTTTGTCCTGCGGCGGACGCGGTTGCGGCGGGTCCGGCCTGGCCGCCGCCTGAGCCCGCCACCTCCACCGCGATGATCGGCACGCCGACGTCGACGGTCTGGCCCTCTTCGGCCAGCAGCCGGGCAACGGTGCCGTCCCAGGGAGACGGCAGCTCGACCACCGCCTTGGCGGTCTCGATCTCCACGATGATCTGGTTGACCTCGACCTGGTCGCCCGGCTTGACGTGCCAGGCCACGATGTCGGCTTCGGTCAGGCCCTCGCCTACGTCAGGAAGCTTGAACTCCTTGACCTCGGTCATGATCGCTTCTCACCCTTCAAAGTCCTCAGTAACCGAACGTGCGGTCGACGGCGTCCAGGATCCGGTCCAGGTCGGGCAGGTAATGATCCTCCAGCCTGGACGGCGGGTAGGGGGTGGCGAAGCCGCCGACGCGCAGCACCGGCGCCTCGAGGTGGTAGAAGCACTGCTCGGTGACCCGGGCGGCGATCTCGGCCCCGAGTCCCGCGTACACCGGCGCCTCGTGCGCGACGACGCAGCGGCCGGTCTTGCGCACCGAGGCGCTGATCGCGTCCATGTCGAGCGGGGAGAGCGAGCGCAGGTCGATGACCTCGATGCTGCGGCCGTCCTCGCGAGCCGCGATGGCGGATTCGAGGCAGGTGCGCACTAGCGGGCCATATGTGAGCAAAGTCACATCAGTGCCGTCGAGCGCGGTCTTCGCCCGGTCGAACGGCAGCGCATTCGCCACGCCGTTCGCCGTGTCGACCTCACCCTTGTCCCAGTAGCGCCGCTTCGGCTCGAAGAAGATCACCGGGTCGTCGGAGCTGATCGACTGCTGGATCATGGCGAAGGCGTCGGCCGCGTCCCCGCAGGCGACCACCCGCAGGCCCGCCGTATGCGCGAATATCACCTCGGGGGACTCGCTGTGATGCTCGACCGCGCCGATGCCGCCGCCGAACGGGATGCGGATCACCACCGGCAGGCTGACATGGCCGCGGGACCGGTACCGCATCTTGGCCAGCTGGCTGATGATCTGGTCGGCCGCCGGGTAGACGAAGCCGTCGAACTGGATCTCGCAGACCGGCCGGTATCCGCGCAGCGCCAGGCCGATCGCCGTGCCGACGATGCCGGACTCGGCCAGCGGGGTGTCGATCACCCTGGCTTCGCCGAAGTCCTTCTGCAGGCCGTCGGTCACGCGGAAGACCCCGCCCAGCTTGCCGACGTCCTCGCCCATGATCAGGACCTTGGGATCGTTCTCGAGCGCCTTCCGCAGTCCCTCGTTGAGCGCCCTGGACAAGGTGAGAGTGGTCATCGCCCGGCACCCCCGTTTTCCTCGCCCGCAAAGGAGTCCAGGTAGGCCGCGTACTGATCGCGCTCGGCTCGCAGGATCGCGGTGGGCTCGCGGTACACGTTCTCGAAAATGGCCAGCGGCGGCGGATCGGGCATCGTCCGGCACGCCTCGCGGACCCGGGCGCCCACCTGTTTCGCCTCCGCGTCCACGTCAGCGAAGAAGCCGGGCTCGGCCAGCCCGGAGCGGGCCAGGTACGCCCTGACCCGCTCGATGGGGTCCCTGAGCTTCCACATTTCGAGCTCGCTGGCCAGCCGGTACCTGGTCGGATCGTCGGTGGTGGTGTGCGCGCCCATGCGGTAGGTGAACGCCTCGATGAGGGTCGGGCCCTGGCCTTCCCGGGCCGCCTGCATGGCCTTTTGCGTCACCGCGTAGCAGGCCAGCACGTCATTGCCGTCGACCCGCACGCCGGGGAAACCGAAGCCGCGAGCCCGCTGGTAGAGCGGGATGCGGCTCTGCTTCTCCACCGTTTCGGAGATCGCCCACTGGTTGTTCTGGCAGAAGAACACAATGGGCGCGTTGAACACCGACGCAAATACGAACGCCTCGTTGACGTCACCCTGGCTGGTGGCGCCGTCGCCGAAGTAGGCGATGACCGCCGTCGCGCTGGATGCCCATCGCGTAGCCGGTGGCGTGCAGGGTCTGGCTGCCGATCACGATCGTGTACAGGTGGAACTTGTGCTCCTCGGGCGCCCAGCCGCCGTGGCTGACGCCCCGGTAGAGCTCGAGCAGCTTCACCGGGTCGATGCCTCGGCACCAGGCCACGCCGTGTTCGCGGTAAGTGGGGAACACCATGTCGTCAGGGCTCAGGGCACGCCCCGAACCGATCTGGGCGGCTTCTTGTCCGAGCAGCGAAGCCCAGATGCCGAGCTCGCCCTGGCGCTGCAGGGAAATCGCCTCGGTGTCGATCCTGCGGACCAGCACCAGGTCCCGGTACATATCCCTGATGTTGGCGGCGGAGAGCTCGAGCGGGTAGTCAGGATGGTCGATCCGCTCGCCCTCCGGGGTGAGCAGCTGGATGAATTCGCCCGCCTGGTCGGGCATTTCCGGGGCGGGCTGGTCGGCCAGTGCCTGGTTAGGCAGCGGCTGGTTAGGCAGCGGCTGGTTAGGCAATGCGGCTGTGGTCGCGGCGCCGGATTCGACGGTCACGTGCCACTCCTTTCCCGGCCGGGGCTGGGATCACCAGCGCCGGCCAGACGGCCTTGGGTTCGCAGGACGCATCTTTCGCGGAGCGTCGCGTACGCTGCGTGCCCGGTGGGGCGCACGCGTCCGCTTCCCCGTGGGACGCTCCTCACCTGACGATATATGCCCTGATCGCCCTGGAGGATACGTGGCGCGGATGATCGTGGAGGTAATGCTCAAGCCGGAGATACATGATCCGCAAGGGGAGGCCATCGCCAGCGCGTGCCATCGCCTGGGGTTCGGGCAGGTGCTCGGAGTCAGGCAGGGAAAGCGGTTCGAGGTGGAGCTCGACGGGCCCGCGGACGAGGCCGCTGTGACAGCTATCACAAACCTGGCCCGCGACCTGCTATCTAACCCGGTCATAGAGGACTTTTCGCTGCATGCGGGTTGAGTCAGGGTGCTCTGCCCGGGTCTTCGGGACCTAAGGCCTGGTTTCGGTTGCGTTAACGGGGAATCACTCGAACTGTGAGTTTGGGTTGCAAGATGCGAGTGAAATCGGTTCGTGATGTGAAGTTCTGCCTGGTGTTCCGGTGTGAGACCCTCAGCGTGCCGGTCATGCGCCGCGTTCTTGGCGACACCCTGCGCGGTTTGGGCGTAGACGAGGAATCCGTGTATGACATCCTGCTCGCGGCCACCGAAGCCTGCACCAACGTCCTCACCCACGGCGGCCGGCCAGCCGGGGGCTACGCGGTGGTCACCAGCCTCGGCGCGGTTGGCTGCCAGGTCGAGGTGGCGGACGAGGGAATTGGCATGCCTGCTACGCCGGAGGCCGCGCCACAGGGAGCTGAAATTCCGGTCGCCCAGCTGGCCGAGTCGGGCCGGGGCCTGGCGGTCATGCGAGCCTGCGTGGACAAGGTCACGCTGGACAGCCGCCCGGGACACGGGACCGTCGTGACCATGCGCAAGCACATCAGGTGGTCAAGGGACGCGCCGCTGCGGCAGTTCCGGGCGGCCAGCTAGCCACTGCCCTCCTCGCTCGCCTCCGGGCCCCCGCCCACCTCCCCATCCCCCTTCACTGCGTCGCCTTCCCTCCTCGCTCGTTCCTCGCTCGTCAGTCCAGGCAACGCCGCGGCCCTTTGGCTCGCGAGGGAAATAAACTGCGTGCGTGCGGATTGGGGTTATCAGCTTTCCCGGGTCACTGGATGACCGGGACGCGGCGCGGGCCGTCCGGCTCGCCGGGGCCGAACCGGTCGGGCTATGGCACGGCGACCGCGACCTGCGCGGCGTGGACGCGGTGATCCTGCCCGGCGGCTTCTCTTACGGCGACTACCTGCGCTGCGGCGCGATCGCCAGGTTCGCGCCGGTGATGAGCGAGCTAGTGCCCGCCGCCCGGGCCGGCCTGCCGGTGCTCGGCATCTGCAACGGGTTTCAGATCTTGTGCGAGGCGCACTTGCTGCCAGGCGCGCTGACCCGCAACGCCGGCCTCCGGTTCATCACCAGGGACCTGCGCCTGCGGGTGGAGAACACGCAGACGGCCTGGACCCGGGCCTACCGGGACGGTGAGCAGATCGTGGTGCCGCTGAAGAGCGGAGAGGGCGCCTACGTGGCCGACCCGGCCACGCTCGCGGACCTCGAGGCGTCCGGCCAGGTGGTCATCAGGTATGCCAGCGGCAACCCCAACGGCTCGGCGGCCGGCATCGCCGGGGTGTGCAACGCCGAGGGCAACGTGGTCGGCCTGATGCCGCACCCCGAGCACGCGGTCAGCGAGCTCACCGGCCCGTCGTCCGACGGGCTCGGCTTCTTCGCCTCCGTGGTGGCGGAGGTCATGGCATGACGGGGGCGGACACGATGGCGCGGGCGGACGCCACGACCGGTCAGCCCCAGCCGTTTGCCGAGCTGGGCTTGACGCGGGCCGAGTACGAAAAGATCCTGGCCATCCTCGGACGCCGCCCGACCAGCGCCGAGCTGGCCCTCTACTCGGTCATGTGGAGCGAGCACTGCTCGTACAAGTCCTCCAAGGCGCACCTGAAGCAGTTCTCGGCCAAGGCCCCGCCGTCCGGTGCGCTGCTCGCGGGCATCGGCCACAACGCCGGAGTGGTGGACATCGGCCAGGGCTACGCGGTCACCTTCAAGATCGAATCCCACAACCATCCGTCCTACGTGGAGCCGCATCAGGGCGCGGCCACCGGCGTCGGCGGGATCGTCCGCGACATCCTCGCGATGGGCGCGCGTCCGGTAGCGGTGATGGACGCGCTCAGGTTCGGCCCGGCCTCGGCCCCCGACACCCGCCGGGTGCTGCCGGGCGTGGTCAGCGGCATCTCGTCCTACGGGAACTGCCTGGGCCTGCCCAACATCGGCGGCGAGCTTGACTTCGACCCGAGCTATGCGGGAAATCCGCTGGTCAACGCGCTCTGCGTGGGGGTGATGCGGCACCGCGACCTGCAGGTCGCGGTGGCCAGCGGGCCAGGGAACAAGGTAATCCTGTTCGGGTCTACCACTGGTCCCGACGGCGTGGGCGGGGCCTCGGTGCTGGCCAGCGCGGCGTTCGGCGGCGCTGCGGTCGCAGGGTCTGGGCCGGGCTCCGGGGCGAACGGCGACGCCGCCAAGCGGCCCAGCGTGCAAGTAGGGGATCCCTTCCTGGAGAAACTCCTGGTCGAGTGCTGCCTGGAGCTTTTCGCGGGCGGCCTGGTGGTCGGCATCCAGGATCTCGGCGCGGCCGGGGTCGCCTGCGCGACCACGGAGCTCGCGGCGGCGGGCACCGGGGGCATGCTGGTCCGGCTGGACGCGGTGCCGCTGCGGGACGCGTCGCTGGGACCGCCCGAGATCTTGATGAGCGAGTCGCAGGAACGCATGATGGCGGTCGTCGAGCCCGCCCGCGTGGATCAGTTCCTCGGCGTCTGCGCCAAGTGGGATGTCAGGGCCGCGGTGATCGGCGAGGTGACGGACACCGGCAGGCTCGTCATGACCTGGCACGGCGAGACGGTGGTGGACATCCCGCCCTCTTCCGCGGCCGAAGGTCCCGTCTACGCCAGGCCGGCCGAACGCGCGGCGAGCCAGGACGCGCTGGCCGCCGACGACCCGGCCGCGCTGCCCCGCCCGGCGGACGGCGCGGGCCTGCGGGCGGCCCTGCTGGCCCTGCTCGGGTCTGAAGGCCTGGCCGACAAGAGCTGGGTCACGGACCAGTACGACCGGTACGTCCGCGGCGACACCGTGCTGGCCATGCCGGAAGACGGCGGGCTGCTCCGGGTGGACGAGGCGACCGGGCTCGGCATCGCGCTGGCCACCGACGGCAACGGCCGCTACTGCCGGCTCGACCCCTACCTGGGTACCCAGCTGGTGCTGTCCGAGGCCTACCGGAACGTGGCGGTGACCGGTGCGCGCCCGCTGGCCGTGACGAACTGCCTGAACTTCGGCTCACCTGAAGATCCCGCGGTGATGTGGCAGTTCGCCGAGGCCGTGCGCGGGCTCGCGGATGGCTGCGCCGCCCTCGGCGTGCCGGTCACCGGCGGGAACGTCAGCTTCTACAACCAGACGGGCACGGTGGCCATTCACCCCACCCCGGTCGTCGGAGTACTCGGCGTCCACGACGACGTGCGCCGGCGGGTATCGATGGCGTTCGGCGCCGAGGGCGACGGCATCGTGCTGCTGGGCCGGACCGCGGCCGAGTTCGGCGGCTCGGCCTGGGCGCACGTGCTCCACGGTCATCTCGGCGGCCGTCCGCCGGTGCCTGACCTGGACGCCGAACGGCGGCTCGCCGGCCTGCTCGCCGCGGCGGCCGCGGACGGGCTGCTGTCCGCCGCGCACGACCTGTCCGACGGAGGGCTGGCCGTCGCGCTCGCCGAATCGTGCCTGCGCGGCGGGGCCGGCTGTACGGTACGGCTGCCCGGTGACCCCTTCACCGCTCTGTTCAGCGAATCGGCCGGACGCGCCATCGTGACGGTCCGCCCGGGCGCGGAGGCGGCCTTCGGCCAGCTTCGCGACGCTCACGGCGTGCCCGGCGAGACCATCGGCACCGTCGGCGGCGACAGCCTGGTGGTGGACGGCTGCTTCGCCATCCCGCTGGCCGAACTCGAAGCCGTGCACACCCAGACGCTGCCCGCGCTGTTCGGCTGACCAGGTGCCGCCCCGACGTCAGGATCCGCACGGACCGGAAAGCGTCGCGGCCGTGCTGAGGGCGCTGGAGGCAGGCACCGCCCCGGATCCGGAAGCCCAGCGCATCGCGGCCAGGCACCTGCTGTACACGCTGGCCGCCCGCCATCCGGGCCGCGTCCTTGAGGTGCGGATCCCGCCGGTGGCGGCCGTGCAGTGCCTGCCCGGGCCGGTGCACACCAGGGGCACGCCGCCCAACGTGGTCGAGACCGACCCCCTCACCTGGATCCGGCTGGCCGCCGGCCGGCTCGACTGGGCCGACGCGGTTCGGTCCGGTGCCGTTCACGCGAGCGGCCCGCGTGCCGATCTTGCCGCTTACCTGCCCCTTGTGTGAATAAACTGAATCAGTGACACCCCCCGACGGTCGTCTGACGGATGAACTCATCCCCGAGGACCGGCCGCCAAGAGACGCATGCGGCGTGTTCGGTGTATGGGCCCCGAACGAGGACGTGGCCAAGCTCGCCTACTACGGCCTGTACGCGTTGCAGCACCGGGGGCAGGAGTCCGCGGGCATCGCGGTCAGCGACGGCAGCCGCATCATGGTGCACAAGGAGATGGGGCTGGTCGCCCAGGTCTTCGACGAGCCCGCCCTGACGGCGCTCCGCGGCCACATCGCCGTGGGCCACTGCCGGTACTCGACCACCGGCGCCTCGGTCTGGGCCAACGCGCAGCCTACGTTCCGCTCCACCGGAAAGATGAGCCTGGCGCTTGGGCATAACGGGAACCTGATCAATACCCGCGAGCTGGCCGCCCTGCTCGGCGGGGCCGGCCAGGGCGGTACCGGCATCGCGGCGACGTCCGACACCGATGTCCTCACGGCGCTGTTCGTCAGCGATGCCGCCGAGCTCACCGGGATCGGCGCGGACCGGGCGCCCGGCGGGGTGGCCGGCCGGGCCGCCGGCGGGGTAGAGAGCGCGGCGGCGACGGTGCTACCGCTGGCCAAGGGCGCGTACTCGCTGGTCTTCATGGATGAGCAGACGCTGTACGCGGCGCGGGACCCGCACGGCTTCCGGCCGCTTGTGCTCGGCCGCCTGGACAGCGGCTGGGTGGTCGCGAGCGAAACGGCCGCGCTGGACATCGTGGGGGCCAGGTTCGTGCGGGAGATCGCGCCCGGTGAGCTCGTCTGCATTGACGGGCGCGGGGTGCGGTCAATGACGTTCGCGGCACCGCAGCCGAGCGGGTGCCTGTTCGAGTATGTCTACCTGGCCAGACCCGACACCACGATCTCCGGCCGGGGCGTACACGCCACCAGGGTCGCGGTCGGCAGGCAGCTCGCGGCCGAGCATCCCGCGGACGCCGACCTGGTCATCCCGGTGCCCGAGTCGGGGACGCCTGCCGCGATCGGCTTCGCCGAAGCCAGCGGCATCCCCTTCGGCCAGGGGCTGGTCAAGAACTCCTACGTTGGCCGGACCTTCATCCAGCCCAGCCAGACCATCAGGGAGCGGGGTATCAAGCTGAAGCTGAACCCGCTCAGGGACGCCATCGCCGGCCGCAGGATCGTGGTGGTCGACGATTCCATCGTCCGCGGGAACACCCAGCGCGCGCTCGTCGCGATGCTCCGCGAGGCCGGGGCCAACCAGGTCCACGTCCGGGTCGCGTCCCCGCCGGTGAGCTGGCCGTGCTTCTACGGCATCGATTTCGCCACCCGCGCCGAACTGATCGCCGGGCGCCTGTCGCCCGAGGAGATCTGCACCTCGATAGGCGCGGACTCACTGGGCTACGTGTCGCTGGCAGGGCTCATCGAGGCGACGACGCTGCCGCAGAGCCGACTGTGCCGCGCCTGTTTCGACGGGCAGTACCCCGTCCCGGTCGCAGACGACGACCGGGGCAAGCACGTGCTCGACGGCCTGGGCGTCGGATCCTAACCGCTTTCAGCGCGGCCAGGCGTCCTCGGCGTCTTTCCATGCGCCCGCAGCGTTCCCGGGAGATTCGTCGTCGTTGTCTTCTTCGTCTTCGTCGTCGTCGTCCCCGGCGGCGGACTTGTAATTGCCGTCGCCGGAGTCCGCACCGACGCCCAGCTCCGCACGCAGCCGGTCAAGGTCTGTGTCGTCGCTCTTGTACTTGAGCTGACGAGCAACCTTCACCTGCTTGGCCTTGGCTCGGCCGCGCCCCATTGGCTCGACCCCCTCGAACGTCCGGAGCCAGTCAGGCCCCATGATCTCCGCCTCGCTGGTTTCGTGCGTCATACGACGGCGCCGCCACCCCGCAACGGGGAGCGCGACGTTCACCAGCATCCGTACAGGTACAACCGTACCCGCTTTGCGCACCTGATGCCTACGCTGATCCCATCGTGCCCAGCCAGATTCCGCGCAGCCGGCCGACATCGGACATCCGCCGCTCGGCCAGGCGGTCCGCGGCCACCGATGGCGGCACGCCGTCGGAGTCCGCGATGGCGAGGACTTTCGCCGTCGTCGTGAAGATCTGCTCGGTGGCGGCGCGGGCACGGTCGAAGTTAAAGCCGGCCAGTTCGTCCGCGACCTGGATGACACCGCCCGAGTTGACCACGTAGTCGGGCGCGTAGAGGATGCCCCGGTCGGCGAGCAGCTTCTCGATGCCATGGTGGGCCAGCTGGTTGTTGGCGGCGCCGCATACGACGCGTGCGGTCAGCGTGTTCACGATGTGCTCGGTCAGCGTCCCGCCGAGCGCACACGGGGCCAGGATGTCCAGTTTCTCCGTGGCCAGCGCCTCGACGTCCGCGACCGCGCCGACGTCCGGGTGACGATCGCGGACCGCTTCGATGGCACCCGTGCTGACGTCGCAGATGACCACCTCGGCCCCGGCCTCGAGGAGGTGGCCGACGAGGCGGTGCCCTACTTTGCCCACTCCCTCGACGCCGACCCTCCGCCCGCTCAGGCTGGTGCTGCCCCAGGCGTGCTCGGCCGCCGCCCGCATTCCGTGCATGACCCCGAGCGCCGTAAGGACCGACGAGTCTCCCGCGCCGCCGTGAGCAGTCGTCCGGCCCGTCACGTAGCGGCATTCCCTGGCGATGATGTCCATGTCCTCGCTGCGCGTGCCCACGTCGCACGCGGTGACATAGCGGCCGCCGAGCGAGGCGACCAAGCGGCCGTACGCGCGCAGCAGCGGTTCGGTCTTGACCCGGGCGGGGTCGCCGATAATGACCGCCTTGCCGCCGCCGTGGTCGAGGCCTGCCAGCGCGTTCTTGTAGGCCATGGCAGTGGACAGTCTCAGCACGTCGGCGAGGGCCTCGTCTTCGCTGCCGTAGGGGTAGAAGCGGGTACCGCCGAGCGCAGGGCCAAGTGCGGTGGAGTAGATGCCGATGATCGCCTTGAGCCCGGTGTGGTGGTCCTGGCAGAAGACGACCTGTTCGTGCTCGGCTCGCGGGGAGCCGTTTTCCCTGTGGGATATCGCGAACACGTTGGTCACGGTGGCGACTCTCCTCATCCCGTCCCGGCTCCGCGTTGAGCCGGGATCGGGATCAAGCGTATTGCGTGCGCGGGCCCGCGGGCCCGGCCCCGCAGAGGCACGGAAGCCCGTTGCGTTCCGTACTGGCCGGTAACTGACAGTAGAGACGATCTCGTTACCTTGACCCCCACCTTTGCGGCGTTCTGGTATGTCACGATACGACAGTGATGACTTACTCCGCGTATCTGCGCATCTACGAGCCGGTGGTGGCGTTCCATGAACCCGACCGGTCCCGATGGGCGGCCTACGCGGTCTCACCTGCCCGGCCGCGACGCCGCGACTCGCTCATGGCGGAACATGCCGAGGCCCTGCGCCGGACGATCATGGCGCCGCAGATCGTGGTGCCTGATCGGGAGAGCGAGCACGCCTACGTCCGCCGTGCGGACGGCATTACCTATGTGTGCCCGTGGCAGACCAGGCTGCGCAGCCTGCTGGCCTACGGCCGGATGCTCTCGACCGTCGGCGCGCTGCTGCCCGGCACGGTCCCAGCCGGTGCCGACGATCAGGGGATGACCGCGCTGGCCCGGCTCGAGGATGCCGGGCCTCACGGGCTCTCGCCCCGGCTGCACATCCTAGCCAGTGTCTGGACCATACCGCTGGCCTGGTTCGTTCCGTTCACCGCGCCGGAACGGTGGCTTTCCCTCGGCCCGGACCGGGACCGGCCATCCGCCGCGGCGACCGCGTCGGCCATGCGTGCGCTGGTTTACACGACTCCCATGTCCCGCGCCCGCCGGCGGGTAGCGCGTGGCCTGGCCACACTACGCTGCCTGCCGCCCAGGTTCAACGAGGACGCCTGGGAACCGCTGCGGGCCGAGGGTGACCTGGCCGACGTTAGGCGCTGGCTAGAGGAATTTCACCCGTACTCACTCGTGGAGCTCGATTACGGCGGGCTGGTGCACCTGCTCAGCGACGACGCGCTCTGCGGTGACCAGTCGGTGGCCGAGGTCGGGGCCGCTATCGAGGGGGCGGCCAAGGGTGAGCGCGAGCTCGCTGTCGCCATGTATATGCGCGCACACAGCCGGTGGCGCGCGTTCGCCGAAGTCGAGCGGGCGAACTGAGTGCCGAGGGGTCCGCCGGCGAATACTTGCCGGACACTATTTCCGAATCTGCCGCGATGCGACGATAAGTATCGCTAGAATCACCCTCAGTGACAGTGATCGGCGGAGTAACTGGGCATCCCGGTACAGAAACTTTGCGCCTGGTGGTCGACGCGTCACCGCTGGTGATGGCAATATGGTCCCTGTCGGCCATATAGGACATCCCCGACAGGCTCCCCACGGAGCACCAGGCAATACAAGAACGCAGGATCGCAACACTGGTCCAGGAGGAGAGGCCACACACATGTCCGCTCGTACACCAGAGGCCGAGCCGCTGTTGACCCCCGCGGAGGTCGCCACGATGTTTCGTGTCGACCCCAAGACCGTCACACGGTGGGCGAAGGCCGGCAAACTGACCTCGATCCGCACGCTGGGGGGACACCGGCGCTACCGGGAGACTGAGGTTCGTGCACTGCTCGCGGGTATTCCGCAGCAGCGTTCCGAGTGACTTTCTGCCGTCTTCGCCAGACGGGCGCCCGTCAGGCGCCGCTCAGGGTGAATGCGGCAGCACTCGATCAACGGAATGGGGGGTCGGCCCCGGTGGCGGAGTGTCGCATCGAGGGTGCTGTCCGGCAGAGATATTGCCAGCCGGGCACATCCCGGAAGGCACGTTGCCGGGGCCGGTCCGCTCTCAGGGGAGGGTCGCACGATGCGTGATCCAGAATTGGTCGCACGTGCTCAGCGCGCTGCGACGCGCCTGGAATCGGCATGGGAACAATGGCGCGCGCTGCATGGACTCGCAGTCGCGCCCGGGCAGCCGGTAGTCAGCTATGTCGGCTACTCACTCAAAGAGCCCTGGGGTGAACCCCGGGTCGTAATCGGGATCGACGCCGACGAGGCCGAGTACCTCGCCGACTTCCTCGATCGTGATGAATGCGCGCAGGTCCCGCATCAGCAGGTCCCGCATCAGCAGGTCCCGCATCAGCAGGTCCCGCATCAGCCGGGACCGCGTCAGTCGGGCCCGCTTCAGCAGGTCAAGCTGGCCGAACCGCCGCCGGAAAGCAAGGGCGAATACCCGAGCTCGGCGCTGCTCGGCGCGTCGGTAGCCCTAGGCCGCGGCCGCCCGTCGCCGGATCAGGCCCGGGACATAGCCGCCGAGCTGGCCGGCTGGACCTCGGGTGAGCTTCCCGGCCAGGTGACCGAGCAGCTCGCCTCATGGCCGCCGAGGCCGCCGTCGGCTGCGGATCAGCCGCCGGCCAGCGCGTAATCTCGGCGCGCCGCCATCGCGCTCAGCAATTTCACTTGAAAGCGGGTTCACAGCTGCGTCCTAGCGTCCATTAAGAAACACGCGGCATGATCGTCAGTGAGGGGGCCGAGAGGTTTCTCGCCCTTTCCCGTCTGGGCTCGGGGTGGCCAGGCCCCGCTCCGAGCCCAGGCTGTTAAGTTTCTGGGGAATCGTCACCACCGCGACGTGGGCAGGCTCCAGGGTCTGCTGTACGACCCCGGCCAGGTCATCTCGAACCGAGTCCAAGTCCAGGGCTTCTTTCAGCCGGGTTGCGAAGGCCGCCACTGTCTGTTCAGCGTCGTACCTGGCCCGGTTGAAGGGGCGGTCCACCGCGCGTTGCACTCGCCGCCGCAATGGGTTGAACAAGGCTGCCGCGGCGAGCGTGGCGGCAGCCACCGCCACCGGACCGCGGAACCCGAACACCTGGGTAGCGACCAGAACCAGTCCCGCGTACAACCCGATCAGCAGACCAGTGACTATGGCGTAGGCCAGGGTGCGGCTGATGATCCGGTCGATCTCATACAGCCGGTACTTGAGGATCCCCACTCCCATGCCGATGGGCAAGGCGATGAGCCCGACCTCGAGGAGGTTGCGCGGCTGGTGCCGGACGACAACGATGCCCACCCCGGCATAGCTCAGGACGGCGGCCACCCCGGCCCCGATGTGCGAGATCGTCAGCTGATGGTCGAGTGCGTTCAGCGTCGTGTTGACTGTCACCAGCACGAGCAGCACGGCGCCGAGGCCCACGGTCGTCGTCGAGGTGAGGGCAAGGCGGCGGCCCCTGACCTCGATCGTCAGCGGTTCCTGCCTGGCCGCTGACTGCGGCTGCCTCATGGAGGGAAACGCTACGCGCGCAGCGTTCCGGAACCGTTACGCCAGCATGGAAAACCCGCGTGAGGTCTTCACGTTTGGGCGTGAGCTGGGTGGATGGGGGCCGGGCCGGAGGTCGCCCGCAGGTTAAGCGGGCTGCGCCCGCATTTGCCTTGGGTGCTTAGCGTTCCCAGCGGGGGTCGTTGCCGGCGATTTCCTG
>WNFC01000699.1_pt1 | contig 38845 bp, 27 predicted proteins | sample 5400541 | NCBI WGS metagenome assembly WNFC01 (sample SAMN13153342, study PRJNA577476) | soil metagenome | isolation source: 120 cm saprolite under Douglas fir tree site 2 hole 2 replicate 1 | place: USA:California | collected 2015-04-18 | reverse complement strand
TAGATGCGGGCATCATGCGACTCCGGCCGGTGTTGATAACGGTACTCGCTTTAGTGATTGCCCTAGTCCCTTTGGCCCTTCGGGGCGGGCCGCTGTGGGAGCCGATGTGTTACGCACAGATGGGCGGAATGCTCTGCGCCACTTTCATCACCCTGCTGCTGGTTCCTGTGATCTATTCGATCTTCGTCCTGGATCTCAAACTCATTAAGTGGGAAGTCCCAGGCACGCCGAACAGCGAAGGTCAGCAACCCGAAGCTGCCAGCGATGTCGAAGCCGACACAGCACAAGTCACGGTGACAAATGGATAACGAAACTAAAATCTGGCGCTGATGGGCAGTGGTTCTACCTGCATGAAAACGGGAGCTAACAATATGGGAAAGCTTGATGCAAAGATCGCACTAGTAACAGGGGCATCGAAAGGAATCGGGGCAGGCATCGCCTTGTCGCTGGCAAAGGAAGGCGCCGCGGTTGCGGTGAACTACGCCTCCGATCGAAAAGGCGCAGATCGTGTTGTTGAAAAGATCGAGGCGGCAGGCGGAAAAGCTATCGCTGTGCAAGGAAGCGTGACCTCGTCGGAGCAGATCGATCGCTTCTTCAACCAGACACAGAAGCAACTCGGCAATGTGGACATCCTTGTCAACAATGCTGGCGTCTTCTCCTACCTGCCCTTACAAGACGTTGACGAAAAGGAGTTTCATCGCCAGTTCGACACGAATGTGCTCGGACTTCTCCTGACTTCCAAACGTGCTGCAAAGCAATTTGGCGAAAAGGGCGGCTGCATCATCAACATTGGCTCTGTAGCAAGCACTCTAACTCCTCCTGCATCGTCGATCTACGCAGCAACGAAGAGTGCGGTGGACGCTATTACCCGCGTGCTCGCGAAGGAACTCGGACCGCAGAACATCCGCGTGAACTCCATCAACCCTGGCGTAATCGACACCGAGGGTGCGCGTGCGATGGAGACTTACGAGCAAGTCGCAAACGAGATTAAAGCGCTGACTCCGCTGGGGCGAACTGGCATGCCGGAAGACATTGGGTTGATCGCTGCGTTTCTCGCCTCTGACGAAGCTCGGTGGCTTACCGGAGAAATCATTTTCGGCAGCGGTGGCCTCCGCTGAGCATAAACGTTGTAGATTCAAAATGAGACTTCGGGAGCGAAAAGATGAAACTGAATTCCACACGGAATTGGTCACTAATATGCGGCCTTCTATCAATAGCTCTTACTCAAACAGTTGCTCAGGCACAAACTCCACCATTACCGCAACCTGAGTCCATTACGGTTGATCGGTCGCTATCTGCGGGAGATGCTGCGCACTTGATCAAAACGGCGCGTTTGTTTTATGCGTTTTGGGATACAGGGAACGCGGAGTACGCGTCTGCCGCAGTGGACAACGATTTTCGTGACAACACGCTGCCGGCAGGACGGCCTCAAGGTCCCAAAGGCTTGCTTTACGCTTCGCAGACTTTTCGAAGTGCCGTGCCCGACCTTCGTTGCACGATCAAAGACCTGCTGGTGCGCGGCGATAAAATCACCGTGCGCCTTCTCTTCGCCGGCACTCACAAAGGTGAGTTCATGGGCCACCCTGCGACCGGCAAGCCGGTGAAGTTCTTTGCCATCGACATACTGCGCATTCGAGGTGGAAAGATTGTTGAGGATTGGCATCTCGAAGACAACCTAAACTTGTTGGAACAACTAGGTGCCGTTTCCTTGAAGAAGTAGGAGAGCTGGCCATGGATCGCCGATCGGTTAATCTCAGCACCGTGTTATCGCGGTTGGTTTTTTCAGAGCCAATACTCAAATGGCCAATACGTAGCCAAAAAAAACAGGATGTGACGTATAAGCGATGGTAAGGAATAGGAAAGAACGGGAAAACCCTTGAAATCTCTTGGTGGCTGCAACTTTTGAAAAGGCAAATACTTAGCGTTTTGCCGGGTGTCTAATTCGCAACGCAGAGGCCGGGGGTTCGGATCCCTCGGCTCGATCAATAGAATCAATAGATTACGGCGAGGCACTTCTCTCCCTTTTTGTTTCCGTTGCCAAACCGTTGCCAAAAATTTCAAAACCAACCGCAACGACCGGATCTTCCACCGCGGTTAGCTTCTGATTAGCTGGCTCACTGGCATCGGAATTCGATTCCGGTTTCACCAGATTATCAACCGCCCGCGTATCGGGACCAGACGAGAGGGGACGAGGCTTCTTTTCCTGATTTTAGTTGCTATGTTACACTGCAGATTGCGAAATTCAGTGCAGGTTTAGCAACGGAGTAGTAGATGAAACTCACAAGGGATATTCACAGCCTTAGCACGTTCAAACGCGACACCGCAAAGCTGGTTCGTCAAATGAAGAAGACTGGGCAGCCGGTAATCTTGACGGTGAATGGCAAAGCCGAGTTAGTCGTCCAGGATGCTGAAAGTTACCAGAGACTTCTCGAGGCGCAGGATAGGATAGCAGCGATCGAAGGCATAAGGCGCGGATTGGAGAGCATGAAACGAAATGCCGGCAAGCCTGCCGAGAAGTTCTTCCGGGAATTCTTTGCTGAGAAAGGAATCTCGGAGCACGAATGAAGCGCTACGCTGTCGTCTTCGAGGAATCAGCTCAGGCAAACGTGCGCGACTCATATGAATGGGGTTGCCGTGTTTGGGGAAAGCGGGAAGCACAACAATGGGTGCGACAACTTCGGACAGCAGTTTCTCGCCAGGTTGCTATCGTGCCGAAGGGTTTCGCGCTTGCACCTGAAGATGATGAATTCTCGGAAGAGATTCGTGAGATGGTGGTGGGTCGCTATCGCGTACTGTTAACTATCAGCGGTCGCAAAGTTCATGTGCTCCACGTTCGTGGAGCATATGTGGATCCGGTTGATCGGCCTGAGTGTGAATAACTCTTGTAATGTGTCAAAGAAAGGTCGCAAAATTCCCGGTGCCAAACCGTTGCCAAAAATAATCAAAATCGGTCTTTTGAGGTCGTAATTCGTAGTAGTCGAAATCTTGTACTCGGCTGCGTTTTTGTTAAGGTGTTTGGCGAAAAGTGGCGTTTTTCAAAGCCGGAAATGTGGTCCATGAAATGCTGCTTTTTGCTGTCCGGAAGGACCCAGTCCCGATTTCCTGGACGAATTGGATCGGATTGTCCGGCTGGTCAGAATCTATCCGCTGATGCGGACACGGATTGAGTCCAATCCAAAGCGCCGTGCCGTCCCGACAAGTCGGGACTCTGCCGGCGCACTGCAAAAGAGCGGCGAGGGCGCCCGCGCTCCCAGTAGTCAGACCGAGTCGAACCGCAAGCCGCTCGATCCTTCACCGCGGCCAACTTCTTTTTGCCGGCCGATCCACAGGTGGGTTGAGCCATCGTGCCAGCGGGCGAGTTGCCAGGTTCTCGTCACACGAATGCCTTCGCGCGGAATCTCTTCCTCAAAGATGGCCAGCGGCCGGTCAGCATTCAGCACGCGGCCTTTTGCCTCGACGGTTTCGAGTTGGCCGTCAACCTGCAAGACCTTTCCGCGTTGCAGGCGTAACCCAGCTTCGCTCTGCACCGGTAATAAAGGAATCCAGTAATCCGGCACCGCCGTGGCCAGCAGGTAATTCAACGTGTCGGACGGGCCCGCGGGCGGAGCCGTTGGATACTTCTGCTGCTCGAACCGGTTCAAAGGTCTTTCGCTGGCACTCTCAATGATCTTCTCCACGCCCCAGGCCATGTTCGCCATCTCGTCTCTAAGGAATAAAACTTCTTCGACTGGTTCGTTTTCCAGCGTCTTCAGCAGCGCCGGCGGCAACAGAAACAAACTCCGGTTGTCCAGCACGGTCGTTGCCGTACCTGTCTGAGGTGGCGACGACAGTTGAAACATGCGCCACGAAGAAAAAGGCTCACCGGCATCATGCACCGAACGAATCAGAAAGCGTTCACCGAAAGTGTTCGTCACCACCAGTGAACGCGGACGGCAGACTGAGCCGACCGACAACTCGAGCGGAATCACAAACCAGTCGTTGCCATAGCTAACGGCGAATTCCACCAAAAGCATGCGCGCCAATTCTTCCGGCCCGGCTTTGACGGCGCCAAAGTCGACACGGGCATCCTCAAACTCCCAGAATCGCTGCGCCGGCATGCCGCGATAAGTGACCGGCGCCGGCACCAGCGTCTGTTTGACCTGCGTGATGGCGTTATCGTTCCGCGCGCCCAGAGAGACTTCCGGGTTGAGGTCGAAATCGTACCAGTCCAGATGGCCCTCATAATATTCGGCCGCGGTCAGCGGCACCTCGCCGTCAGTCAAGCGCGCCGCCACGGAGAAGGCGTACTCCATTCTTTCCGGCAACCAGCATGAATCATCAACCTGGGGTTCGCTAAAGAAGGTTTCGTACCACTGCCGCCAGAGCTGAATCGCTTGCCTCACTTCGGCAAAATCACCAGGCGCAACCTTCAGATCGGGAGGAATCGTTATGACCCCATTCGCGGCCGGGGCTAACGAAGAGTAAAGCCGTCGCCCATCGGGAACACGACCGATCATAACGCCGAGAAAACTGAGGCTGTCACCATCAAGCGTGCTGCGATCTGCCTCAGTCAAAGGTGGCAGGGCGTATTTGCGAATGAAGGCATCGCGATAGTTCTGGGAGGTCGATTGCTGATCAAGCAGACGCAGGAAGTACATCCCGGCGTCCACGGCGAGGCGAAGTTTTTCGCCCGTCATTGTTTGTGAGCCTGCGTCAGGACGTATGCGTTCATGTTCGACCAGGGTTTCGAGGGGAATCTCAGCAGCGTAGGGTGCGGCTTTGACCATTGTCTTAGGAGCGATGGCCCCCGCCTGAAAACGCGTCAACTGAGCCGACTCAGCCTGAAAGCATGCTTGCGCCGGCGAGCCGTTGTCTTCACCCTGAAACTCTCCCACCTGCCATTGGCGCGCGAGCAACCACAGCGGATCGTAGATTCGCGCCTGCAGCCCCGTACTAATGCTGCCGGTGCGAGTGCCGGGTTCCAGGCGCATCCAGGTCGTTATTGAGGACACGAGGATTCTCCTTTCCAGGGCATTGGCCTCGTAAATGAATAGCCGCGTAGCGGCGAAGTGAATTTAGCCCGGCCTTTCAAGCCGGTAGCGAACATTAGAACAATTCCCACGCCCTGGAACGCTGGCCTACGCTGCAGTCAGATCCGTCGAAACTGTTTCACCTTCGCGGTTGAATGCAAAATAAAGCCCCGGCAAATAATGTCCCACTTCGTCAAGCGAGTCGGGGTCGACGGCGCGAATCAGGGCCTGGTCCAGGGTCTCCAGCAAAACCTGCTGGAGCGACCAAAGATTCCAGGGCTGATCTAAATCGGGCGGTACCGCCAACAAAATGCACTGGGGCGGAGCGGTGCCGGGCTGGTCATATTGAAACACCACGCCGGTTGTTTCGCTGGCATTCGGCACCAGCTCAACCCATTCGTCGATCAACACGCCCGTCAGTGGTTCAGTCACGTCAAGACTGTTTGCCGCCTGAACCACGAGCGAAAAGCGGGAAGCTGAAAGCGGTCTGTCGGGCTGTAACGGCAAGGCTACCCAACGATCGTTTTCCGCAAAAGGAAGCTGGGCGACTTGCAGATTAATTTGTTCGCCCGTTCCTAGTGCTTCAGCGTAGGCTAACGACGCATTCAGCCGGGCGACCCCTTCGCGAACTCTTGCCGCGCGTTGGAACCAGGTGACTGCCTGCAAGGCATCGCCGTTCTGAATCGTTTCGCTATTAGCCAGCGCCTGCTGCAACTCAGTTGCGTTGGCCGCAGAAAATCGCGGCAGGACGACAAACGAACTCCCGAAAATTGTGCGCAAACGATCAAGCTGGACGTCATTTGGATTAGCACCACTTGCCGGCTCGTCCAATTTCGCAACCCGCTCCGCCAACTCCGTAGCGATCGAAATCACCTGCCGGGAGAGCACCTCACGGTCAGCGGGCGTGTCGCCGGTCGGTGACAGAGGTACCGGCGCGGCCGTGCCAAATTGAGCAGCTTTTAGGATCGCGCCGCGCAGAGACTCGGAATCCGCGGCATCGTTGAGCGACTGCAAGGCGGTGAGCATTGCGCGCAACGAAGCTGCGGCGGCATCGGCGCGGGCGCTCAATTCCTTTGGATCGATGCCCGCGGCCTGGTTACGTTCCGGCACATTGAGTTCGCTGCCGTCGATGCCGCGGACGCCGGTAATTAGTTTGCGCGCGCTCTGCAGCAGCTCGGCGAATTCACCATAACTGACATCCGCAGCGGTCCAATCATCACCACGCGCGGGATTTATCCGGAGCACTGCATCCGTTGAGAAGCCATCTGATTTTCTTCTGAGCGCGTATAAGATGCGCCACTCAATCTCGGACGGTTGCGCATCGCGACTACCTTGAGCTGCGTAAATGAAATCAAGTGGCGATAAGCTGAGATCACTCAATCGCAATTCTTTCGTTTCCACCGCTGCACCACTATTTGGATCTATGCGCTCAACCCGGCAGCGCACCCTGGTCGGGTCTCCGAGCAGCTGCGCCGCCCAGGCATTCAAATGCGGCTCTGCTTTTGCTCGGAATGAGACTGCCTGAGACCACTCGTCAGGCAAAACGGGTGGGCCGCTGAAAAGAGTTATGACGCGATACGTCAACGCCGTTCCCGTGCGCGGGGTGCTGACCACGTCCAACTGTGGAGGCGCAACTTCGCCGCTGGCGATCGCATCCAGCGTGCTGGCCGTGCGCGTGGGATTTCCCTGTACGGCGTGATGCACGCTCTCAGCCAGCAGCGCATCACTTACAGCATCGACGGCTTCGTCGAGCAGGTTCAGTTCAGCTTCCAGCGTGCTGGTCTGGTTCTGGTCCGGGTTTGGTTTCGGTTCGAGGGTGCTGAAAAGATCCGTCAGGTTAGGTTGAGCTTTCCATTTGGTTTGTAAGAGCAAGCCGTCGACTACGTTGTTGGCGGCAATCTTTTCGACCGGCTGCGCGGTCTGTTCCAGCTTCCTGGCGACCAAAGGAGCCACTTCGCGAAATGAACTAATGAATTGCGCCAGTCCGGCTTCCTGCAGGCGCCGCTCAAAGCGATAGCCGAGTAACGCGCCGAGCGGTTGTCCCTGGCGCACACCATCAAGTAACCAGGCCGCCAGGCGAACACGTGCCGATGAAAGGTCAATCGTTAACAAATCCTGTTTTTCCGGATCAGCATGCGTCAGATGACCGCTGCGCAGGACAGCCACCGTCGCCGCCTGTCCCAAAGATGGCGTCTGAGTGAAACCGGGATTGTTGGCCGGGCGATAAAATTCTCCTTGTTCGCCAGCCGGAGGCGTATCGACTGTGGGCGCGGGACCTGGCCTGAGATTCATGACCCAACCATAGCCACCCAGGAGGCTACCGCCTTGATTCGCTCCCCGGATCTCGGCCAGGCGCTTGGTGGCAAAGGAAGTAATCCAGGCGTCCAGTCGGTGCGAACAAAGATCGAGCGTCACGGCCGAAGCTCTTTGGAGTTTTGCCGCACTCAGCGTTCGCAGATGGGCGAGACTCTCCCGGAACTCAAGCAAGGTGGCCACATGCGGCGCGATCGTTGGATCCGGCGTTGACTTCAACTCGTGCAAGAACGTCCCCAGTGGCTGATCTGTCACGCCCGTCAAAGGAGCGCCCAGCAACTCCCAAACGTTCTGGAACTGCGGCACCGGAATCATGACGGCGAGCTTCTGAATTTCCTGATCGCGATTGAGCGACCAGCCAAGGCCCATTGGGATATCGCGCAGGTTGAGATTCGCTGCCGCAGTCCAATACTCCAACAGGAGTGCGTGCCGCAGGATCAAATAAAGGAGACCGCGTGGTTTCGGATCGCCAAACTTTTCCTGCCGCACGGTCTCGACATCGGGAGCCGCCAGCAGCATTTGGATGAAGTCAGGATCGAGCGGCGCCGTTTCGTTCGCGATCTCGAGCTGGGTCATGGGTCCGGCTATTTGTTTGTGCCAACCGGAATAAGTGGCTTTGGAAAGATTCGGATGCCAATCGAAGCCGAGGGTCCTGAGGACTGCGAGAGTCAACTCCTGCTGCTTGGCCCACCACGGGTTCGGCGTGTCGCCGGTAAAAGCTAACCACAGGTTTTGAATGTAGGCCTCGCCCATTAAATGCCGCGCCGCGTAATTCGACGAAAGGGCTTCCATGCCGAGGACGTCCGCGAAGTCCTGATCCGGATCTCCACCGCGCCCCAGGCGCGGCACCTGGGACAGATTCTTCCGCCACAGCTCACGTAACTTGACGAGCAAATCCTGCAGCGCCACGTCGCGCACGTACTGTGGTTCCTGGCCGGCCTTTGGTTTCCAGAAAGTGAGCGAGGTGGTGGGCAAAAGCCCGTACGGTTGTCGCCCGACCCGCAGCGCCGGCAAAGGCCCGGACGCGCGCACGTAATCGATAAAATGCTGCCGCGCCCATCTGAGATCATCGACGCCTAACGGCGTAGCACTCTCGTTCTTTACTCCCATCATCTGCAGCAGGAAGTAACCCATCGTGGCCGGCCAGAGGGCGCGGTTCATGTGTCGCGCATCCACCTGCTCCTGAGCGCTCGCGTTCGCCAGGCGGGCCAGCGTCACTTGGTCACCTTTTAGGCCCAGAGCCGTGGTCAGGAGATCGGCATTTGATCCATCACCCGGTTTGAATGCTTTAGTGACACGTTCGGCCTCATAGCTCTCTTCCTGTCCGGGATCGATCGAGCTGAAGCCTGAAGGTGCATCTGCGGTGTTGTTCGAAGGCGTGCCGTTAAGCAGGAAGCTCAAGCCATCGGTGTAATGATGAGCATTGAGCAGCTCTACTAATTGCTTTGTGGCATCAGTCGAATCAGCCGCGCCTCTCGTTCCGAGGACCAGCAGAATGTCAAAGGCCTTCGGTTGCTCGGGAGTTAGCGCGACGCGAATTCCCATGCCGAATTTTTCGGCTTCCGCAAAGTCGGCCATCCATTTCATGCCGTCATCGATCGCCAATTCACCGTTGGACTCCTCCGGCGCAGGTTTAGTGGGATCGGGACCGGTGGCGAGCCGAGCGGGAATCGCGTTGCCGGACTGATGCACCACCAGAGTGCCTCCGGCGTAGCCAAACACGTGCCAGCGATCCGGCAGCACGCTGGTCAACGGCGCTCGGGTCCAGGCGTCCTCCTTCGTCTTAACGTTGGGAAAATTAATTGGTGTCGGCAGCGGCTGATCGTCGGGAAGTCCGTCGGGAAGAGGGTTCGGATTGAGCGGTCGCAAGACGCGAACGATCCAGGCAGCGCGACGAGCATCGAAGCGATCAGCAAGCTGGCGCCAGGCGAGTTTCCGGCGCTCGTCGTCCTTGCCGGCGCGCCAGGTTTGCTCCCAAAAATGTTTGCCCCAGGTCAATTCGTCTTCCGTCAATTCCGGCTCGTGAGTGTCTGTATGAATCTTGTCGGGATAGACGCGCACGCGCAGTTCCGCGCTGTTGTCAGGCTGGAGAAAGAATCGCGTCTCGAGCCGCACCGGCAGCATGACAACGGGCACACCGGCGACCGGCGATAATTGTTCCTGCAGCTCCGGCGTGAGCGGAACGTTGGGAATCTGCGGGTTGGGATTAATGAACGCCATTTGATCGTCAGTATCGGTTCAAAAGTGGCACGGGCGTCCCGCCTGTGAAATTACGCGCAAGATGCGCGTGCCACATCGTTACTTAGCTTCGCGATGAAGCAGTTCGGTTGCATGAATCGCCACGCGCACCGGCAGTTGCCGAGTGATGTACGCCATGTGTGCTGAGTTTCGACCCCAGACACCGGTGACCTGCGATGTCGGAACCAGATTGACCTTGCTCACAGAAACAAATCCCAACTCCTTCAGCGCCGTTTCATCTGGCGCCAGATGGGCCCAGTTGAGATCGTTCCACGTAGCCAGTTCGGGGACGTCGGTCTTGCCTTCGAGGTAAGGCGCTTCGTCAAGGCCGAACCGCGGCTCAGTCGGTTGTTGTTGCAGCACAAAGAACCAGCCGGAGCCGGTTACCACATCATCGGCAGTGAGATCGAAACCAGCAAAAGTCACATCCGGTTGCAGGGTGCCGCGGAACACCGGATGGCGTTCGTCATCCGGATTGGTTGATAGATCGCGCCCGTCATCGGTCTCGGCCGCGCGAACCGCATAGATCACGGTGTTCGGATAACGACGTAACAACTCGCCACGAATCAGGAGCACCAGCTTATCGCCACCGGCGCCGACCGCCGTGGTTCCCAGCTCATGCTTTTCCCACTGGTTAATGGGAGGAATGTCGCGCTGCGGTTGCATTGCCGTCCGCGTATCCCAAAACTGCCGAAAATAAGTGCCGCGCTGATCGGTGGGGTAGCCGCGCCACAACAGTTCGCGGCCCATTTCAGCGTTGAGCCCCACCAAAAACGATTCGATAAATTTGGCATTAGTCTGAAGCAGTTGCACCGTGTTGGGTGGCACCTTGTCCAGACCGGGAAAAATGAAATCCTGCGAAAGGTCGCGGAGGGTTTCGTACATCGGCTGCGGGAAAGTCGGCGCGTCCATGATCGGCTCCAGCTCATCGCCGGTTTTCGCCTTCGGACTGTTGATTTGAAAGCTGGCCATTACCGCATCGACAACTGTTATGGCTGGATTCAGACTGGCGAGCGCCGCCGTCTTAATTGTGCTGATTGATTGCTGCAAGTTGATGGAGATTGGAGGCGCAAAGAAAATCATTTGCATGAACGAGTTGGACAAAAATTGCTGATGTGCCTGCGCTGCCTCGTAAAACTCATGTGGCGTTTGGGGCGTCGGTTGTCGCGAGGCAAGCCCGGCTCCCGTCAGGCCGTTCAGGCGAAACGACGCGAGCACTTGCAGAAAGTCATCCCGCACTCGTTCCCGTGTCTGCGTGGCGGGATTGAAAACCGCGAGCGCTTCCATCGTCGCCACAATTGGTCCACGATGATCTCTGATGGTTTGGTGGGCTACGCCATTCGCGACGATCTCTGAGACCTGATCGATCGTCACGGCGCCTCTGCCCGGCGAGGCCCCGCTGGGAAAAGGTCCCGAGGGGATGGGTCTGAGACTAAACATGGCGCCGAAGCCGGCGCTGCCAGCCTGTGATAATTGCCGGTTGATTACCCCGCGCGGTCGCGCCATTTTTCTCAACGACGGCGAAACTGCCGACGGAGGCAGGGATCGAGCCAGTTCCTGGACCAGCAGCGTTTTGACACCCGGCTGAATCCCGGCCTGGCTGGCTATTTCAAGGCGCGATTCGGCCGGCGCGATGATCTTGAGAAACGTCTCGTCCGAAAAACGACTAAAGGTCCTGACGTGATATTTATCGTTCACCGCGCGGCTGAGTTGGGCCTGGCGCATTCGCTGATTGATCTTCGGAGCATCGCCCAGCTGTTCCCAGGCCGAGGCCATTAATTGTTCCTGCTGATCCTGGATGACCCTGGTCCCCATCCCGGCCGCGACTCGAGTTCGCGGATCAAGATTCAATTCATCCAGCCAGAACGGCAGTGATCGAGGAGCCGGCGACGTTAGCACCACGACTTCGGGAACGCCTGCTTGCCAACATCCATAGATTGGCGGCGCGACGATCGGATCCTTGTCGGAAGGGACTTTGGTAAGCATCTCCCTCGGAGTGTTGAGGATCGTCGCCAGCGCGGTTTGAAACGGCGCGCGAGTTTCATCAGGCCAAACGTCTGATTCGCTGTCCACTACGCGCAGCGCGCCTTCCAGGCCCAGAATCGTTGGCGATGGAGGCGCCAGTTCAATCACAAAACCCGGATGGCTAATGTCCAGCGGACGCTTGCCCACCTCGGGTGAAAGCTCCCGCGATTCCAGCAGCCTTACCAGCTCTTCAAAATCGCCATCAGCCGCGGTGCGAAACTGCCACGAATAGTAGACGGGCAGCACGACGGTAGGCCGGGTCGCGGACCAGGCTGGTTCAAGTCGTTGCTCCTCCGTTGGATCGATATCCAGACCGAGTCCCGCCTTGCGACCAACTTCGAAGGTGGGCACCACGCAAGCCAGATACTCTGTTGTCGGATCGAGCCGGCGCGGACACAACAGACGCGACACTGATCGCGCTGGATCGGAAACCATGGTCGTTCTGATTTGATTCTGGTCGGTACCCGTCATCTGCGCGTGGGCCCAAACCCAGGACTCCGTCAGATCAGGCAATTCATCAGATGGTTTCGCCGGGTCCTTGATCGTCAGTGCCGGCAGCGACTGACCACTTGAAGGGCTCAACTCGACTCCGGCTTGTTTGCGAACCACGATCAAACATAGCCACGGGCGCAACCGTCCCTGCGTGTCGGCTTTCGCCGGAGTGAAGAGCCAGGGGAAGTCAGGTCGATCAAACTCGATAGCTGGAAAGTAGTTCGGTTCGAAATTGTTCGTGCCCGCTTTGGGTTCGGTGCGCACTACCTGCTGGGGATCGATTCCCTTGACGTTGGCGGGCCCGTAGAGTCGCACGGTCTGTGGCACTGGCACGTTGTTGATAGCCAAAGTCACCGCCAACGTCACGCGCGATGGTTGATTAGCGGTTAGTTGGTCCGTGGCCTGATCCGGAATGTTGGCCGCCACTCCTGGTTGCACCCACGGCAGAAAAATGTGATTTGCTGGATCAGCCATCCTGTTTACATCGGTCTTCGGTTCGGGCTCATATCAACAGCCGGTAGCTTTGCCTCAAAAAGTAGTCCCATTCTCAGCCGGCTTCAGGAGTCTGTCGGACAAATTGCTCCACAGAGAAAAGCCTATTTCCGACAGACTCCTGAAGCCGGGTGCCTGGTAATTATTTTTCATTGGTCACCGAAACGCGCACGAGCATTAATGTTTTCGCTTTTGCAGGATTTTCGTGCTTCGCCCTTTGCAATGCCTGGAATGACTCGGAATACGAAACGACCTCGCCAGCTTCAAGACCCGGGGTGGCCTGATGCGATCCGTCCTGGCTCGAAGCCACGGTCCACCCCTTCTTAACCAGGGAATTCTTAATCGTCGCGGTGCTGAATCTCGCAGTTCCCGTGAGCCGCACGTCGCTGCGCGCCGCAGCTCCAAAAAAGATCTGGTTTATCAGCAACGTAGGGTTGACCGAGAACGTGTTTGCCGATTTGCTTTTGGTATTGTTGGCTTTATCGAGAATGATCGTTTCGAACACAATGGCGTCATCCGTAATGATGTCTTCCGTGTTCGCGGTAAAAATAAAGCTATCGTCACCGGCGCTGACTCCGGCGACCATTGGCTCGAACGAAGGTGCGGTTAACTTTTCATCGTCGCTCAGATTAAGAAACTGCGCTGGGGCGAAAAAGTCTTTCACGCGATCGAAGTGCACGCTGTTGCCGTTCACACTGAAGCCGCTAATTGTGAAGATATTGGCGTCCGCCGGCTTGGCGTCGCCAAATTTTGCAATCTCTAACTCGAGCGGCACTACGTTCTGCTTCACTGCCAGCCTGCTTAAAGGATGTAACCCGATATGGCCGTCCGCGCCGGTGTCGGCGATGCTGACCAGACGTCGTTGGCTCTCTACTAATTGACCAGTCCAGTTTCGTGGGTCGCTGAGCGCCGCCTGCAAACGATCCATCACCACAATCGGCGCGGGCGGCGGCGGCGCCTCGCCCGATATCAGGGCCCGGTTGAAAGAGATGGTGAAATCACACCAAAAGATTTCAAAGGTAACTTTGCCTTTAACGTGCAGCGGTCGCGGCCCTGACAGTTCACCGTCGGCCTGAAGCTTGAAAAGATTTGTCGAGCCGTGTTTGAGCTGCACGCCCGCGCTGAAGTCCGCGACGAAGCCGAACGGGTCGAATTGAATCAAGACGTCGTACCCAATATGACCTTCAACACTGAAACCTCCTGACCTGGCGAACAGTTCGGCTTTCGCGCCCCACTGCAAAGTATTCGCAGTGATCGCGAAGTAGCCCTCAGCCCGCAGCCGAAAGTCACTGGTGTCACTGAAACTGATCGACACGCGCGCCAGCGTCGGAAAATTGGGCGGCGGTTTGAAGGCTGGATGAAAGCCGCCGACAGAGAGCGCGAACACGGGCGACGACCCCCAATTCAAACGCATCGCCATGCTGCCCGTCAGCGGAAACTTGTGCACCAGGCGCGAGTCATAGAGCACCGCGTCGATCGAAATCGAACCTTGATCGAAATCGATCACTCCCAGGGCATTCATCTGCAGCCGAATCAGATCTTCTTTCTCTGTTGGCAGCATCGCTGCCACGCGGCCCAGGATTAGTAGGCGGGTGCGATGGCCGAGCTCAAGGATTAACGCCACGTCGATCGTCACCAACGCCGGAGTGCCCCAGCAGATCTGCACCACCGGTCCGAAAAGAAAGCTGCCATCCTGTGGTGGAAAAGCCTTGTTTAGCGTGCCAAAGATCTGCGGTGCGTTGCCGATCGGATCATTGGGGAACAAAAGATCTTTGAGCGTATTGTTTTTTAGTCCCTCGCGCAGAAAATCCTGGTCGCAGGTGCGATTGATCGCCAGCAGGCCGCCAATTTTGGTGAGCGTGAAACCAAGCCCCAACTGAATGGGGTCGAAACCTTGCGCCGTGATGATGACGACGAATGAAAAACCCTTTGCGCCGTTCGGCAGGCGAGTCGCAATCAAACCGATGGCCGTGACGGTAATGCCTTTGACATCGAGCTGCAGTACTCCCCCGTATTGGCCTTTGTCGGAATCGAAAAAGAGAAAGCCGCCACCGGTGACGAACGGGGAATCGATTCTGACGCCGACGCCGCTGGGCGGTTTGAAGCCGATGTCCAGATTAGCCGGGCCAATATTACCGGCGTGAAATTCAAGGTCGGTGCGCAGACCTACGTCCTGCACGACCACCTGCAACGGACCGAGTGCAAATTTGAAGACGGCCCCGGCGTCGAGACGTATCCGATCGCTCACGGGAGCCAGCGCCAGTCGTAACGACTGGACGGTGACCGGGCCCAGCTCGATATGTGCTGGTATTTCCAGCGCCAGGTTGGCCCCGCCGGTAAACGTAAAACCGGTTAGCAGCGTCATCCCGAAAGCAGCATTTGCTTCGGCCTTTACGTGGACACCGGAAAGGACCTTTTGCAGAAAACCATCGGCATCGTCGCCGTCAATCACCAGGCGCACTGCCTGGATTTCCGCTTGCACGCCAAGATCGAGCTTTCCCTGTTGCTCGGCGACAAACCATTTGATGCCCAGTCCCTGAACGGCTAATCGACTCGCCCCGGACGTGCCAAACAGGATGAGTTCTTCAGCCTTCTCCGGCTTTTCGCGAATCTGAATCGAGGCGTTCAGCGAGGTGGTGAGGTTCAGGAGGCTCTGGGCGTCGAGTGGCGGACGAATGACAATGCCCACGCCGGTAATGTCGGCACTTGATTGGAAGATCAGTTCGCCGCGATCACAAACGGCGAAATCGAACGCCGTGGCGCCAAGCAGGTACGGCAAAAGAGCAAAGCCTTTCTTCTGGCCGTCACGCGCTTCCGCTGGTGAGAAAGTGATCCCGAACTGGCTGTAGGTATCAGCCGTGAAACCTTTCTGAAAAATTGGAAAACGCAATTCGCGCAGGCTTGCTGAAGTATTGCCGAGCGCCGTGCGCGCCGCATCAGACTGCGGATAGATGCCGCCCGGCAGCGCCGTCGTACGCATCATCCGATCCAGCCGGACGAGAAACGTGTCGAAGTCAAAGTCGCTGTCCCAATGATAAGTGTCATTGGCGATCTGCATGGGATCAGTGAAGAGCTGTGGAAAGCGATCCCAATTGATCAGCCTCATCGGCTGTCCTTTGGCCGGATGTGGTTCGTACTCGATTAACCCAATGAGGTGCAGGGTCGCGTGCACTTCCGGTCTTTGCCGGTCAAAGTAATCCAGTAACAGAAAATCGGTTAGCCGTCGGGGCAGGTCCTCGAGGTCGGGAATGACCCTGCCGGCGGTGGCGCTGATCTGATCATGTAACTGCTGAATGGCTGCGACGGTGGCATCCAGGCGAGTGAACATGTTGACGATCGCAGTCGCGGTGGCGGCATCATCGCTGGCTGAGGTCAGTTGGCGGACGGCATCGATGAGCTCACCCGCGCCGTTCGTCAGCTCTGATAACTCAGTGCCAAACGCTCCGGCGGGAATCTCGTACCCCAGTTTGCGGAAAAGCGCGGCCGCTTGATCCGCAGTCTTGATGGCGCGCAACGGCGCGAGCGCGAGCGCCGCCTGGCTTAAAACTGTTTGCAGTGCGTCAGCCATGGTTACGGCAGGGGAGCTTGATTTATGAAATTGGAAATCGAGTCGTTGATGATCTCGATAATGCCATCCGTATTGGGCGTGCTGGCGCTCAGGTTCTGCCAGCAAATGGCCGCTTCGCCCGTCAATTTACAGTCGTCGAATTTTTGTCGTAAGTCCTTATCAAATTTCTCATCATCTTTGCCCTCATCTTTCTCCTGATCTTTCTCCTCATCCTTGGTGATATTCTTCCACTTAATAATCAATCCTTCCGATCTCACTTCGATGGCGCCGCGATCCGGATCTGTTTTTATTCCACCCTGGCCGATTTTTACGCCTTCAATGCTGAATTTTTTCGCGACATTGCCGGTAGCTCTGTTTGAATGGAGAGGATCATTCGCATCAGGCCTGGGATCAACCTCCAGAAAAGAAAAGTCCTCTCGAGCGAATGTGGGTGGCGGCGTATCCTTAGGTGAACCATGCTGGGCCTCGAATAAGAGCAGCCGCATTTCATGGGCGCTCGTGGGATCAACCAGCTCTTCGTGAAGAATGTTCAGGAACAGTCGCGCCATTTCCTTCGAGGTCGTGTTTTGCGCAGAGCCACAAAAAGGCGGTCGGTCGGTACAATCATTGACAGTGTCAATTCTGACGAATTCTTGCCCCGTGGCCTTGTATTGCAGTTTGCTTTCCTGGGCTTCTTTCGCACAACCTCCCTGAGGGAAATAATCTCCACAAAGCCAGATACCCTTCATCGAATCTCGGTGGAAATAACCTTCATTCATCAGCTTTACATTGATATATGGATAACTGAGTCGGAAGATGCACTCCGCGGTATCACAGTCTCGGCTGCGAATGATCATCCTGCGCAGGTGAGCTCGGAAATCAGCCGTGAAAGTTACCGCAGTGTCTAGATCGGTTATCAATAGAATATCGCGCAGACTCGGCACCATTGGAATTCTGTTCTTCGGGTCTCGCGCGGCGTTCGTGATTAGAGGCAGGGCATCACTGGTCGGGTCAACCCGTTCCGCGAGCTTGTCGAAAAACTTGGAGAGCGGCACGTTGACTATTCCCTCTTTCATATTGGTGCGAAGCACGTCGGCTTCGCGACGAAGCGTGAAGGCGGCAAACATGGCGGCTACTTTGATCAGGCTGCCGGAAAAACATTCTTCCAGGTCCAGATGGTGAGGCGTGCCATTAATCACAAACGAATTGCCGGCGTAGATGTGATCGTTTCCTGTGCTTTCCAAGTAAATAGAGATAGGAATATGTGTTTTTAACCCAAAGTCCAGGCCTAACTTGCCGGCTGCTCTCACCTTCCGGTAATTGTGGTTAAGATAAGTCTGCAGCGGAATGTCCTTCGTGATCTGAGTTAATTTGACTTGCGGCGTGCCGCAAATCAGATTTTTGATCGAGTGAGATGTCTTCTTAAACGGATTCATCTTTTCTTACGACTACCCTAACGATCCACAGAAACCAGGATCATAGAATTATCATCGGCTAATCATTGTTAGTACCTCGTTAAGCACTCGAATCTGGTTCGGCGAGTAAACAAGATGGTTGGCCGCCTGACGGTTATCAGGATCCATGAGGGTGCCGTCTTCATGGTCCATACCAAACATGTGGCCGAGTTCATGTTTCAGACCCGAGATGAACTTCGGCTCTCTCGTGTCAAATACCGGATTCCTCTTAATCAGATTCATTTTTATGATTGCTAATTTCCGGCATTGGGCCTGGCTGCCTGGTATGAAATAGGTGCCCGGTATGCCGATGCCAAGATCCTTTTGCTCCTCGTCTTTCATAAAGCTTTTGATTTCATCGCGAGAATTCACGTTCACGAATAGAGTCTCGGTGTCACTTACAATTTGCTTGAGCTTTGTCAGGTCAGGAATCCCATGATCCTCCAACAACTTCTGGGCTGCGCCTTCGCCAAGCGCTCCAGAACCTTCGGTGGTATCCAGGTAAACGGGAAAATCCATCATGCCGAAGGCCTGCCGCTCGGCTGCTGTCGAATCGCGGGGGATGAACAAAACTTCGAAACTAAAACTCTGGAGGTTTTGCGCTACCGCCGGCGGAAGACTTTCTTCGTGCAATCGGTTAAAGAACGCTTCCAGTTTTTGCCTGACATCTTCAGGTGAACGAGTCGCATCGCCGATCAAATGTTTCTTGTCAAATACCTTTATCGACACTTTCTTACTGCCGCCGGCAGAGACACAGGCTGGGGGAATCGTCCGCAACCGGTCGTCTTTGCAGCTAAAAAGATTCGTTATGGAACACATCTGTGATGGCTGCGAGCTTTTCTGAATTCGCAGCGGCGCCTCCAGTAGCTGCTCATCAAACGAAGATTTATGAGTCCTGCTAAGTCTTCTGCTAATTTTGCTGCAATATCTCCAGGGCCCTTCCCATAATCACCAATTGATCATTGGTGTACTCCTGATGTCCCGCGACGGTGTCGTATTGCTCATCCATAATCGTCTTTGCAACATGATCGTTGCCAAACATGTGTCCCAGTTCATGCTTCAGCACGGAGACCAGTTTGGGCTGGAGTGCTAAGGGCGTAACGTTTAAAACCATCTCGCCTCGCATCTTGATGATTCCCAGCTTGCGGCAAAAGTTCTGACTGCGTTGTAAGAAATACGGGCCGGGAAAACCGAACCCCAGGACGTTCGACTTTCCCGTCCAATCTTTCTTGATAACGTCGGTGCTAGTTGTTTCGCGATGCGTCTGGCTTGTGCCCACCCTTGTCCAAACAAAGATTGTATCCGGGATCTTGTGCTTATCGAGCAGGGAAAGGATGTCATCATCGCTTGAGCTTTCTGATCCCGTAGTTGTGAGGAGATAGACTGGAAAATCATTCATCCCAAAATGATCAATCTCATTTCGAGTGGGACGTCGATTGTCGTACGTAACCTGGAACGTAAATGGCGACAACCGTGTCGCCGCCTCCGCTTCGATGCCGGATTGCTTGGCCAGACCGTCGAAGAAATGTTGCAACTCGGACTTCACGTCATTGGGCGGCGCCATCTCTTTCATCAACCCGTGCTGGTCAAAGATGCGAATGTTGATATTCTTGCTCCCATCTCCGTGCAGGCACGGCGGAAAGATTCTGCGGCCGCTGGTAACCTTGGGACAAAAAATCCTCGTGATCGAATCGGTTACCGAACACATGTTCTCGTCAGCTTCGGACGACTGGCCCTTCAGTAAACTGCCTGACAATGAACTGGGCGCGCACGCCAGACATCCCGGTCAACACATCGTTGAAATTTGTTCCCGGAAAGTACCGGTCGCGCAAGGCCTCCAGAATGCGCGCACATTGCGCGATGTTACTTTTGGGAAATCGCACCAGGTTAAAAAGATCGATCCGTTTCTCTTCGTCGAGCGCCGCGAGCGATTCCCGCAGTTGCTCTGCAGCCAATGCTCGCTCATCTACCGGTTCGGGTAACTCTGTGAAATCGAGCATCGAGGGCAGGTTCATGGCCAGCAGCGGCAGTTGGACGCCCGCTACTCCCGACCGTTTTCCGGCAAGACTGGTAAAGTCGGCCCCGCCGTTATTCAAAGAATCTGCTAAATCGGCAAGATGCTGTTTGCGATCCGCAGCCGTGCGTTGCAGTGCGCCGTCGAAAACAACGCTGAACAGAAATTGTTGGAAGGCAGCGCCAGACTCCGGCGTTTGCATGACTACATTTTGATAGTAGGGGTTGTGATCGTTGATGAGCTCGCGAGCCACGTCCGGATTCGCGACGCCGGGTCCCGGTTGGTTCTGCGCGTCCGCGATCAGAGACTCCAGCTCCGCATTGACCGCGACCACTTCCTGATCAAGGGAAAGTTTGGCCTGCTCAGCTTTGCTCTCGTCGAGGATCCGGACCACTAATCCGACACTGCCCGCGGCTCCGGGCGTATAAGAGAACTCGCCGTGGTCTGTGGTCTGGACCTGCGGCGTCCCGCCGTTCTCAGTAAGGGACCACTCGAATGACGCGGCCGAGGCTGCCAGCGTGGCATCAGTCACGAACGCGACGTAGACGTTTTCGCGACCAACCACCAAAGGAGTGGTGACAAACGATATCAGCGCACAGCGGCTATCAGCGGCGACGCTGGCCTCGCCTAAATCTGCGGCTTGAAAATTAGCTGGAATGCGATTTTCGGTCTTGCGAACAGTCATAGTTCCCGCTTCTCGAAGACCTGCCGATGGAACACCAAAAAGACTTAACCGATTCCAGTTAGTCCGAAGACTTGCGTCAATTCATTTGGTTGCAGTGTTACAGTTCGATTTGATGGACTCTTTCTGCAGGAGCCACCCAAAACCATCTTTCAAATTGGGGGAAGTGGAGGATCAACGATGAGGGAGTCGCTGAAAAACCAAATTTCTGGAGCAACCACTCTACCTAATTCTCCCTATCGCGTCAATCACAAATGGTTGTCAGTAGTGTCTTAGTTTGCTCGCAGCGCATGGTGTAGGACCGTTAGTACGAACCCGCCCAGACAATGAAGTTCAACGTGCTCGTCGACGCTTGCATCTATATCGCGGAGGAACGACCGCCATGGCTCGGCAATGGATTTGGAGGGCATGGCTAAGACGTTCCGGTGAAAGATCCGTTAGCAGATTCCAGTGCCTGGCCTCTTCAGATCTATTTGTTGTTTTGGGACGACTTCTAAAATAAGCGGGTTGGCAGGAACCGGCGTGACAAAAATTCCCGTTGCGAAACCGTTGCCAAAATTTATCAAAATCGGTATCTGAAGGTCGTGTTTCGTAGTGGTTGATTTCTTGTTCGCGGCTGCGTTTTTGTTAAGGTTGTTGGCAAAAAGTGACGTTTTTCAAGGTCGAAAAATGGTCCATGAAAATCACTTTTTAGCCGTTCGCAATGCGGAGGCCAGGGGTTCGAGCCCCCTCTGCTCCACCAAAACCCATTGGTGAGACGGTCAGCGTGAATGGAATGGAAGTTGGGGTTAACCCTTTACTTTTGCGTCTCGTCCCCCTCGAAAATTCTTAGTTGACCGCTCCGTCTCTAGACTCCGCGGGTATGACTCGAAGCTTCAGTCTCTGCGTGCCTCTGATGACCGTCAAAGATGACTCGTGTCCGATACGCTCCTCTGTTAGCAGTTTGTGAAGATCATCGATGCCCTGCGTCGGATGCTCGTCAAAGCCCACGATGATGTCCCCTTCGCGCACTCCGCCCTTCCTGGCCGGACTACTCTCCTCGAAAGATACAACGAGAATGCCGCTTTCAACTGGAAGGTCGTAATAGCGCACGATTCGCCGCGGCAGCGGAACATTCTGTCCCGCCAGGCCGATGTAACTGCGGCTGACTCTGCCGTCGCGAATCAGACGGCTGGCGACAAACTTCGCAGTGTCGATCGAGGTAGCAAAACAGATCCCCTGCGCCGGCAGAATCATCGCGGTGTTGACGCCAATGACTTCGCCGCGAGAGTTAACCAGCGGTCCACCAGAATTGCCAGGATTGAGCGCGGCATCCGTCTGGATCACTGCATCCATCAATCGGCCTGACTGTGACCGCAGTGAGCGGCCGAGCGCGCTAACAACGCCAGCGGTGACGCTATATTGAAAGCCGTAAGGATTGCCGATAGCCAATACCAATTGGCCCACGCGAATTTGTTGCGCATCACCCAGGTGTGCCGGAACCAGATTCGGCGCGTTGATTCTAATGACCGCGAGGTCTGTGTCCGGATCGTCTCCAATTAACTCCGCCCGGTACTTATGCCCATCCAGGACCGTCACTTCGATTCCCCTGGCGTTATGGACGACGTGACTGTTAGTCAGAATGAAGCCATCAGGAGTGAAGATAAAACCCGATCCGCTACCCCTCGTTTCCCGCGGAACGCGCGCGGGGCCACGCCTCCTGCTGCTGACAGGTTGCTCGACTTCTATGTAGACAACCGACGGGCTGACTCGTTCCGCCGCGGTAATGACAGCGCGCGAATACGCGTCGAGAACTTCTTCGTCCGGTTGCGAATGTCCCAAACCCTCTCTGTCTCTTTGCGCATTCTGAGATTCAGATTGTTCGGCACTAAGTAATTCAAGTTCCTGCATCATGTCCATGACCTTATTGTTTGCCTCCCAGGCGTTATCGTAAACGTTAAATCGTCGCCGCTGGTTCTCCGAGTGCCGGGTAATCGGTATAACCATGCTCACCCGGAACATAGAACGTTGCCTGATCCGGCTCATTCAGTGGCGCATTGCGCTTGAATCTTTCCGGAGTGTTGGCATTAGACTCCTCCCTCAATGAGTCAGTCATTAGATATTCAGTCAGTAGACAAAAGCGCGGCCGCCTCTTTGGCGGTCACGTCTTTGTTGTAGACAGCAGTCCCGGGCTGTTGGCTGCGGCCTCCTTCATGCAGGAAGCCCGTATCGACAGCCGCGAATCCGATCTCTTCAATCAACCGCGCAACAATCTCTTTCGCCTTCGTGTCGTCACCGGCGATGAAAATCGCGCGCCGCTCCTCCAGCGGCAAACTCGTGTCGCCCTGACTGGCGAGATGTTTGAAATAGATTGTGTTAAAGCCTTTGACCAGTCGCGCTTCCTTCAAGTGCGAAGCCATCATCTCGCTGGAGGTGGTTTCGTCCCCGTCGAGTTCCGGAAACTTTCCGTCACGCTCCGGGTAGTAGTTGCCGGCATCGATGACAACTTTGCCCTTGAAAGCGTCCTGAGGAAGCGTCCGATATTTGTCGAAAGGAATCGCAATTAAGACAACTTCGCCAAACTTCGCCGCGTCCTCAATCGTCGTCGCATGCGATCTGTCGCCGAGTTCCTCGACTAACGCTTCCAGACCCTGGCCACCCCGCGAGTTGCTGAGAGCGACTTCATGACCGGCGCGCACGAAAAGCCGCGCGGCGTTCGCCCCAATGCTTCCCGAACCAACAATTCCTATCTTCATCGTCCGAATCCTTTCTCAAGTTGCGTATCAGTTTAGAGCTGGCTCATGCCTCCGTCCGCCACGATCTCCGTCCCCAGCAGGAATGAAGAATCATCACTGGCAAGGAAGAGCACCGTCTTGGCGATCTCTTCCGGCCGTCCGAATCGCTTCATCGGCACCTGCGCCTTTATATACTTTAAGGTCTCATCGAGCGCATCCGCCGCCATGCCGAGCTTCCCGAAGATAGGTGTCGTAACCGGACCGGGGCTGACGACGTTAACGCGGATGCCGCGATCCACAAGTTCAGCGGAAAGCGTTCGCGCCAAAGTAATGAGCGCCGCCTTGCTCGCCGCGTAAACGCTGGAGTTAGGCATCCCGATGTATGCATTAATTGACGCGTTGAGGACGATCGAAGCATTGTCGTTGAGCAGCGGCAGCGCCTTCTGGATCGTGAAGTACGCGCCTTTGAAATTGATGTCCATGATTGAGTCAAAGAATTCCTCGGTCACGGACTCCAACGGCACAAACTTGCCGACGCCGGCATTAATAAAGAGCACATCGATCCTGCCGAACTTCTCTTTCACCACTGCAAACAACTTGTCTATGTCCGTTAGACTCGACGCGTCCGAGCGCACTGCGAGAACGTCGCCGCCAAGCTCGCGCTTAGCCTCGTCGAGTGTCTGTTGGTCGCGGCCGGTAATTACCACCCGTGCGCCTTGCTCCTTGAACTCTTTTGCCGTCGCCAACCCGATGCCCGAGTTTCCTCCCGTGACTACTGCTACTTTGTCTTCCAATCTTCCCATCGTGTCTTCCATCCTTTCTTATGGTTCGCCTCTCCAGCGCTTGCGCCTCTGGATCCTACGCGCGTTCTGGAACAATCGTTCCAGAACAACGCAAAAAATTTAGTCGAGCACAGAAAGCGTGACCCTCACCACATCTTCCAGCGTCTTGCGATCCTGTGTTGCTTTCGACATGAGTACTAATCCCTGGAGACTGCTATAGAGAAATCTCGCCACCGCGCGTGGCTCCCTAATTGTCTTTAGCTGTCCCTCGTTCTTACCTCGCAGCAAAGCCCGATAGAAAGCGCCTTCCATCGCGGCCATATTGCTGCTGGTCCGGGCCGCCGTCGCTTTGCAGCGGCCAGCCAGTTCCGACATCGCGTTACCTGCGAAGCAGCCGCGTCGTTGTGTGTCACAAAGTGCTCCTTCAACAACGCCGGCGAACAATTTTCGCACTGCCTTCTTAACCGAGGCCGAATTCTCCAACAATTCAATCGCCTTTTGGCTCTCTAACTGGCAATAGCGATCAAGCGATTGCAAATAAAGCGCGTGCTTGTCTCCGAAGGTGTCATAGAGACTCTGGCGGTTGATTCCCATGTGCCCGACCAGACTCTGGATCGATGTTCCTTCGTATCCGCGCGCCCAGAAAACCTCCATCGCCTTCTGAAGGGCTTCGTCTCGATCGAACTCTTTGTGCCGCGCCATTGGCTGTCACACCTCTAAGAGCAGCTTATACTCTTTCTGGAACGAATAGTCAAGAATCGAGTCAGCCGGTAACAATCTTCTCGGCCGTAGTTTCAAATCCGAAACCTGATCTTAACGGCTCTTGTTCGGTATCCATTTACATCTCCTTGAAAAGTCCAGGAGTCGCATCGTCGATCGTCTTCATTCTGGCCTCGGTCACCTGTTCCTTTCAAACCAAGCGTGATAGTTTTTGGGTATTCGTTAGAATAAATCCAGGTCTCAATTGAGAATTGGTCGCCTTTGTTGATACTGGAGATCATCGTCACTGTCGCCGGCGGCCTGGCTTTGATTTATCTGCTGGCTGATCGCGCTTTGTCAGCTCCACGCTATCATGGCCCAACCACCAATCATTTCGACGGCAGAAGGTTTCATAATCTTGAGCCGCCCGCGCACAAAGGTTTTGTTGATTTTCTTCGTTGGCAATTAACCAGCAAGCCTGGTCCGTGGAACAAGTGGACAGACTCGCAACCCGGCTCCGCGCCGCCATCAAGAGTAACTGGGAGTGTTCTGCGAGTGACCTTTATTAATCATGCTACGGTGCTCATCCAGATTGATGGCCTGAACATTCTTACCGATCCAATTTGGTCTGAGCGCGCCAGCCCGGTTACCTGGGCCGGTCCAAAGAGACATCGATCTCCCGGACTGCGGTTTGAAGACTTACCACCAATAGACCTCGTGCTCATCAGCCACAATCATTATGATCATTTGGATATTCAGATACTCCTAAGACTGGACGCCGATCATCATCCACACTTTGTAACCGGTCTGGGAAATAGTGCGCTGCTTAAGGCTCAAGGGGTCATCGATGTTACCGAACTTGATTGGTGGGACATCGCGAAACCTTCCGATGGAGTTAGCGTGACTTGCGTGCCCGCCAAACATTTTTCGGGGCGAGGTCTGAGCGATGTCGACGCGACGCTTTGGTGCGGTTATGTCATTCAAACATCGTCAGGAAATACTTATTTCGCGGGTGATACCGGCATGGGAACGCACTTCGCTGAAATCAAGAATCGGTTCAGGTCGTTTCGACTTGTTTTGTTGCCAATCGGTGCTTATCTGCCCCGATGGTTCATGCATCCGGTTCACCTATCGCCGAGCGAAGCCGTTGAATTGCACCGCCTACTAAAGCCCCACGTGAGCATGGCTATACACTTTGGAACCTTCGCGCTGGGTGATGACGGCGAAGAGGAGCCGGTGGCCAAACTTCGCGAAGCCCTGAACGAGAAAGACAAAAGAGATACGAACTTCTGGGTATTAGAACACGGCGAAGGACGGGACGTGCCGTAAAAACCTCGGGTTGTCCTCGGTCACGCCTCGCTATCTAAACTGCCGATCCGCTCGCGCTGATTTGTTGAGTCGACTCAATTGCTTGCAGGAGGCAACAAAGGCTTATCGCCGCGCACTCGCGCTAACGACGAACAATGTCGAGCAACAATTCCTTCGCCAGCGTCTGAATGAAACGACAAGGACAAACGGGCAGGTGCATTGACTCTGGTGGTTATCTCGTTTCGTTTCTACAGCGGGCAAACGCTGAAGCGGCTATCATGACACTGCATCCATCGTGGACGTGCCTATCGGCGCAGAGTTTCCGTCCGGCAATAGCGTTACTTTTAAAGACAGGCGTGGTAATTTGGTGTTCAGTTCCCCCTCAAATTGCAACGCGCGACTTCGAGCGGTCTGCACAGGATCGCGGCAGAAGGAGGCAAGTATGCTACCAAACCACCGCTTGGTCGGCCGGGTTTTCCTTTTCATAGGGATCGTCTTGGTAACCTGGAGCGTTCTGTCAACATTTGGCGCAGGACGGAACCAGACTTCAGCAGCCGATGCCAGACTCGTCGACGGACTCGCCGCGTGGCAACAGGTCTATTCGGTCCTGACTTCACCTCGCTGCATCAACTGTCACACCGCGACAAATTATCCGCAGCAGGGCGACGATCGTCATCTTCACTTCGCCAATGTCATTCGAGGCCCGGCAGGCAAGGGCGTTCCCGGCTTGAATTGTGCGAGCTGTCATCAGGAGACAAATGCCGATAGTACCGGCGTCCCGGGCGGACACAACTGGCACCTGGCCCCGCTGTCAATGCGATGGCAGGATTCCAGCGACCAGCCATTGGCGAGCGCCGCGGTGTGCCGAGCGTTAACTGATCGCGCAAAGAACAACGGTCTCGATGCGCCGGGTCTACTAAAACATAACGAAACTGAGCCGCTGGTTTTGTGGGCCTGGAATCCAGGCCGGCGCCCGGACGGCACTATGCGGACATTGCCAGCTATTTCACACTCGGAGTTCGTCGCGGCGACTCGTGTTTGGGTCGAAGCCGGTACGCCTTGCCCGCCAGGAAAATAAGACGCGAAGATTGGAGGTCAGTTATGGCAACTTATCAACTCAACGTAAACGGTCAGCGCAAACAGGTGAACGTCGATCCTTCCACACCGCTTCTTTGGGTGCTGCGTGAAGAACTGAAAATGACGGGAACAAAGTACGGTTGTGGCATAAGCGCCTGCGGTGCATGCACCGTACACGTTGACGGCATCGCCACTCGGTCGTGTGTGGTGCCGGTGTCTCTGATTGGCGATCGCTCAATCGTTACCATCGAAGCGATGGCGCAAGATCCGGTTGGCCGAGCGGTGCAGGAAGCCTGGGTGGACAAGGACGTAGTCCAATGTGGTTATTGTCAGAGCGGACAGATTATGAGCGCGGTTGCGTTGCTGAAAGCCACTCCTAAACCGACAGACACAAACATTGAAGAATCGATGGGTGGAAATCTTTGCCGCTGCGCTACCTACGTGCGCATTCGTGAAGCGATCAAGAGCGCATCACAGCAATTGAGCTAAAGGAGGCCGACCCGTGCGAACAGCAGCCAAACTACAAGAGGATCTAAATCTGAATCGACGAAGTTTTCTCCACGCGTCGGCCGCTGCCGCCGGTGGCTTGTTGCTTTCGTTGTACTTCGATTTTCCCGCTTTAGCAGGGGATGGAAATCAGCTGCCGCCACCGAAAGTTTATCCGCCGTACGCATTTGTTCACATCAGACCCGACGGCAGGATTGTGATCACAGTGAATCGTCTTGAGTTTGGCCAGGGCGTGCAGACCTCTCTGCCAATGATCCTCGCCGACGAGATGGATGCTGACTGGTCGCAGGTGATCGCTGAACTGGCGCCGGCGGCAGACGTTTACAAGGATCCGCTCTACGGAATTCAAATGGTTGGTGGTTCCGGTTCGATCGCGCATTCGTTTCAGCAATACCGCGAGTTAGGCGGGAAGACGCGCGCGATGTTAGTTGCCGCTGCCGCTAAGCGCTGGCACGTGCGGCCGGATCAATGCCGGACGCAAGCGAGTGTCGTTTATGGACCGAACAAACAATTGGCGAAGTATGCAGACCTGTCGAGTGAAGCCGCGCGTCAGCCGGTGCCCGAAAAAGTATCTCTCAAGAACCCATCCGAGTTTCGTCTCATCGGCAAGCGAGTCCGCCGGCTTGATAGTCGAGCCAAGTGTGATGGCTCGCAGAAGTTTGGTCTTGATCTTGATCTTCCGGGAATGAAGATCGCTGTTGTTTTGCATCCGCCGGTGTTTGGCGGACGAGTAAAGAGCTTAGATGACAAGGAGGCGCGCAGCATCGACGGCGTGCGCGACGTGTTCGAGATTCCGCTGGTCAAGGGCAGTGGAGTCGCGGTTGTTGCTGATAGATTCTGGACCGCAAAGCAGGCGCGCGACCATCTCAAGATCGATTGGGATCTTTCAGGGATAGAAAAGCCCGACAGTTCGCAGTTGTGGACCAGGTATAAGGAACTTGCGCGCACGCCCGGCAATGTTGCCATGGCGCTTGGTGATGAGAAGGCGATGGCTCGCGTCACTCCTGCTAATCGGATTGTTGCCGAATATGAGTTTCCCTATCTGGCTCACACGCCGATGGAGCCGCTTAATACCACGATCCGCTTCGACGGTGAGCGCGCCGAAGCATGGGTTCCCTCCCAGTTTCAGACGATGGATCAAATGGCCATCGGCGAAGTGCTGGGACTCAAGCCTGAACAAGTCACTTTCCACACCGAATTTGCCGGTGGCGGTTTCGGCCGGCGCGCAGTCATCGATTCGCACGTCCAGCGCGAAGCGGCAACGATTGCCAGGCGGTTTCGCGGCACACCAGTTAAGCTCATCTGGACGCGCGAGGATGATGTGCGAGGCGGATATTATCGGCCAATGCACGCGCATCGAGTTGAAATCGGCATCGGGCCCGAGGGAATGCCGGCGGTGTGGCGACATGTCATTGTCGGGCAATCTTTGGTCGCCGGGACTCCGTTTGCGGCGATGCTGATCAAGAACGGCGTCGATGAAACAACCGTCGAAGGCACTTCGGACACGAGTTACAACATTCCGAACTTTCATGTTTCCGCGCACAATCCAACCGTCAACGTGCCGGTCCTTTGGTGGCGGTCGGTCGGACACACGCACAACGCATTCGTCATGGAGACCCTGATAGATGAGTTGGCCACGCGCGCCAACATGGACCCGATTGCGTATCGTCGCAAGCTCTTGAAACCTGAAGCAAAGAAGCTGCGCGCCGCCCTCGACCTGATGGACGAAAAGAGCGCGGCCTGGCGAAACAACTTGCCAAAGGGACATGCCGCCGGAGTTTCATGCCACGAAGCTTTTGATACTGCCGTCGCGTGCGCCGTCGATGTCTCGATTGAAAACAAACGGCCAAAGATTCATCGGGTGACGATTGCGCTTCATTGCGGATTGGCGGTCAACCCACTGGCGGTGGAAAGCCAGTTTCAGGCGGGAGTGGGCTTTGGTGTCACGCAACTGATGGCAAAGGGAGCGATTACATTTAAGGACGGACGAGTGGAACAGCGAAACTTCGACGGCTACACGCCGCCTTACATCATGGACGCGCCCACCACGGTGGACGTGCACATCGTGCCGAGTACCGAACCGCCAACCGGATGCGGCGAACCTCCGGTGCCCGTCATCTCGCCGGCTGTAGTAAACGCGCTGGCGAAACTGACCGGCAAACGTTACCGCAGCTTGCCGCTCGTGAGCGTGTAGTGGACAAATCATGGCAAAGCAAATTCAGATCCTGTTACAAACAACCATCCCATCGATTGAAGACGATTGGAACATCGATCGATTCTCGCTGTTGCGCGATCACCTTGCTTCTCTCAAGGATGAAAGCGGTAATGCACTCTGCAAAGTGACCGCCCGCAATCGAGAAAAGAATGCTGAAGGTAACGATGCGGTGTTAAGTGGGCTTGATACGACTGACTGCGATGAGCTTTGGCTCTTCGCAGTTGATACGGGCGAAGGCTTAAGCGTTGCGGACTGTCAGGGGATCACCCGCTTTCGCCAGAGAGGCGGTGGAATCTTAGCGACCCGCGATCATCAGGATTTGGGATCGTCGCTTTGCACCTTAGGTGGAGTGGGGCGCGCGCACTTCTTTCATAGCCGACATCCAGATCCGGACGAGAGCCGTCATGTGCGCGATGATCAGGATACCAAAACAATCTCCTGGCCGAATTATCATTCAGGCAGCAACGGCGATTATCAAAGAATCACGGCGGTCGAGCCGGTGCACGAGGTCTTGCTGGACCCCGGAAATGTTTCAGGTTTGATTGAGTATTTTCCGGCACACCCTCACGAAGGCGGAGTCGGCGTTCCGGAAGATGAAGATCACGCACGAGTAATCGCCACGGGTCTCAGTCAGGTAACGCATCGGCCATTCAATCTGGTTGTCGCATTTGAGCGTACTCGCGATGAGCATGGCAATGAGCTCGGCCGTGCGATTGCAGAGTCCAGCTTTCATCACTTTGTGGATTACAACTGGGACACTTCGAAAGGCTGTCCCAGCTTTTTGGAAGAACCTCCCGGCGATCAGATCAAGCGAGAGCCAGAGAAGCTCGAAGACGTGAAGACCTACGTGAGTAACCTGGCTCGATGGCTCGCGCCGCCTAATTAGACCCGCAGACCTGATACCAGGGAGCCGTTAAATTACTGCCTGGCTCCCTCTGCCTTTGGGAGAGGGCTGGGGCGAGGGCCTAGCGCCAGAGCCCAAACTATCTTCCTTCTTCTTCATGAGTGGCCTGGAAATGAAGACAGGGGTTTCTTCCTTCGCTAAACCCTCACCCTGACCCTCTCCCAGAAGGAGAGGGAAAGCTTTCACCCGATGGCGATCATCCTTTCGACGGCACGGGCTGCTCTTGAACGTATCTCTTCGGGAATCTCGATCACATATTGAGTCTCTTGCAAAGAAGCCAGAGTATCCTCAAGCGTAATCTGATTCATGTGGGGACAACGGACGCTACAAAGACGTAACATCTCCTTGTCGGGGTTGGCGGCGGCGATGTTCTCGCCCATCGAACATTCTGTCAGTAATAGATAGCGGGGAGCTTTTGTCTGTTCGACGAATTTGATCATGGAGTTCGTGCTGCCCGAATAATCGGATGCGGCGACGACTTCGGGGCTGCATTCCTGATGTGCGAGGATCACGACGTCGGGAAACTGCTTTCGAATATCAGCAATGTCAGCGAGAGTGAATTTCTCGTGCACTTCACAACGGCCGCGCCAGCCGATCATTTGATAATCCAATTCCGAGTCTGACGCTGACTGCGGGTCTTTCGTTGGGAAGATGATGTGCCGGCCGGTTTCTTTGGCGACATTGCGGGCGAGGTATTCGTCGGGAAGAAAGATCACGGTCTCAGCATTCAACGATTCGACGACAGCCGCCGCGTTTGAAGAAGTGCAGCAGATATCCGACTCCGCTTTTACATCTGCGTAAGTGTTTACGTAAGTCACGACCGGCACACCCGGAAATCTTTGCTTCAATTCGCGCACATCAGCGGCGGTAATGCTGGCCGCCAGCGAGCAGCCGGCTTTCTTCGAAGGCAGCAGCACGGTTTTGTTTGGATTGAGAATCTTTGCAGTCTCGGCCATGAAGCGCACGCCACAGAAAACGATGATGTCTTTGTCGGTAGTGGCGGCCCGCCGGGCGAGGTCGAGCGAATCGCCCACGTAATCCGGGATTGAATGAAAGAGCGCGGGCTCCATGTAGTTGTGGCCGAGAATGACTGCGTTGCGCTCTACTTTGAGGCGATTAATCTCGGCGGCCAGATCAGCTTTCATTTTTAATTCGAAATCGGGCACCACATCGGCGAGCATGGCTTGCAGACCGAGGTAGAGCTGATTGGCCGAAGTTTCATTACCCATCAATGAGTTCATCGTATTTCCCCTTGCTCCTAAAATTCTTATCTAACCCAACGAAGGCTGACATCAAACGCCGGTGCTGAGTGGGTGAGCGCGCCGACAGAAATGAAGTCAACTCCAGTCTCGGCAATTTCGCGCACGTTCTGAAGCGTCACGCTGCCGGACGCTTCGAACTTTGCCCGGCCATCATTAATCGCCACCGCGTCCCGCATCTCGGCGAGCGACATATTGTCCAGAAGTATGCGTTTGACCCCCAAGTCCAATGCCTCTTGCACCTCTTTGATGTTTTTTGCTTCGACTTCGATTTCCAGTTGATTATCAGCCGCTTTCACCACTCGGATTGCGTCGCTGATCGACCCGGCGCTATCGATGTGGTTGTCTTTGATTAGAATCATATCGTACAAGCCGAACCGATGATTACTAGCGCCGCCATGTTGCACGGCGAGTTTGTCGATCGCGCGCAAGCCGGGCGCGGTCTTCCGAGTATCGAGTATTGTAGCTTTGGTTCCGGCGACCACCTTAACGAACTTGCGCGTCAGAGTCGCAATTCCCGACATCCGTCCGAGAAAGTTCAGCGCCATGCGCTCTCCCGTCAGAATCGCTCGCGCCGAGCCTTTCGATTCAAGCAGCAGTTGTCCGGATGTGACCTCGGCTCCGTCTCCAGCGTTCAAGCTGAAACGCATGTCAACATCCAGCATCAGAAAGACAGCTTGAGCGATCGACAGACCCGACACAAAGCCGTCTTGTTTGGCGATGATTCGAGCTACCGCGCTCGCCTCTGGTGCGACAAGTAAGTTCGTCGTGACATCGCCAACGCCAATGTCTTCGGCTAGCGCTTTACGGATCGTCGCCAGGATCTCGTCGTCGAGATCCAGACGCAGCAAGGCTTCGTTGTTTTCTTTACCGGATTTGAAAGCTGGAGTAGAAATGCTCAAACATCAGGATAAGAATTTACCAGAGTGAAAGCAAACGCGGGCCCTATTCATCCGTTCACGTCTGTGAACTGAATGGCCGGAACTTCGGTCTTAAGGTTGCTTCGTCGTGCCGCGATCGTTGCTTCCCTGCTTGTCTTCAACCCTTCGTTCGAGTCCTTCCAGCGCCAGAATTATTAAGGCGAGGATAGTAACCATAACCGCTATTCCCAAGCTTCCAAGTCCGACCGTGATGCCTATGGCCGCGGTCATCCAGACGCTGGCCGCGGTTGTCAGTCCCCTAATCTCGTGCTGTTCACCCAGCGTAAACTCAATTCGGATGTCGGCGTCAACGAGTCGCGTAGCGACGACAGATAGTAGCCCCGGGTGAGCGAGCGCAGCGAGCGTAACCCGGGGATCACGTCCCTTAGGAATCCCAAGCCCGTTTTAGCGGGCGACAGAATGAACTCTCGGTCTACTTCAAGTTGCGCGTTTAACCCATCCGCTACGGACGGTGCAGACTTCATAGCGCAAGTTAAGCCTTAACCCGGCCGCTCCAGGTTCCGATACAAGCAACCCAACGTTCGAGTTGACCGGGCGCGGCGACCAAACGCGGCAACCTGAAGGTTGAACTCTGAACGGCATCGCTGAAGAGCAGTTTAGAGTTCAAGCTTTAGCTTGCATCTATCAAACGCGGCAACCTGAAGGTTGAACTCTGAACTGCACCGCATTTGTCATGCAGAATCAAACCTCCTATATAATGTCGCGGCTCGTTGACCCTTTCGCAGTTTCGCTGAGGAGAAATCGATGCGTCGATCTTGTTTGCTGCTTCAGTCCTTCGCCGTTGCCGTAATTCTCGCTTTCGCAATCATTCCCGCGCGCGCTCAGGATCGCGCGATAGGCCTTCCGCCCGATCTTCAGCAGAAGATCGACCAGCTCGCCACCGACACGCTCGCCCGAACCGGCGTTCCCAGCGCATCGGTCGCGATCGTGAAGAACGGCCAGCTCGTCTATACGAAAGCTTACGGCGACGCGCGTCTGGATCCGAAAACTCCGGCCACGCCTGAGATGCGTTACAGCATCGGCTCGATCAGCAAGCAGTTCACCGCAACTGCGATCCTCCTGCTTCAGGAACAAGTTCATTCCCAATCTCACCCGCGCGAATGAAGTCACGATTCGCCAACTGCTGTCGCACACTTCGGGGTATCAGGATTATTGGCCGCAGGATTATGTGATGCCGATGATGTTAAAGCCGGTGACGGCGCAGAAAATTCTCGACGGGTGGGCCCGCATCCCTCTGGATTTCGAGCCCGGCACCAAGTGGCAGTACAGCAACACCAATTACGTGATCGCCGGCGTGATCGTGGAAAAGGCCAGCGGCATGTCCCTGCTTCAGTTTCTCAGTCAGAAAGTGTTCACTCCGCTCGGAATGAGGAGCGTGATGAACATCGATCAGGAAAAACTCACAGAGACTGATCCGGCCGGCTATCTGCGTTACGCGCTCGGGCCGCTGCGGCCCGCGCCGAAAGAAGGCAAGGGCTGGTTGTTCGCCGCTGGAGAGTTGGCGATGCCCGCGTCGGATCTGGCGAAGTGGGACATCTCGATCATCGATCAGAAATTGATGAAGCCATCGTCTTACCGCGAGTTCGCCACCGACACTCTGCTCAAGAACGGACTGAGCACGCATTACGGACTGGGCGTTGATGTGAACTCGCAGGCGGGTCATCGCGCGCTGTCGCATGGCGGCGAGGTCTCAGGCTTCACCGCGCAGAACGTCGTCTTCCCGGATGAGAAAGTCGCGGTCGTCGTGCTCACGAATCAGGATGCCGTCAGCGCCGCCGGCCAAATCGCTCAAGGCATCGCGCCGCTCTTGTTGGCGACCGACGATGCGGCGACGCCGGCAAAGCTGGAGCAAGCGAAAAAGATTTTCGATGGCTTACAGCACGGCACAATCGACCGCACGCTGTTCACCGATAACGCGAACGCGTACTTCAGCGATGAAGCGGTGAAGGATTTCGCCAGCGGCCTGGCGCCCCTCGGCACGCCCCAGAGTTTTGTGCAAGCGAGCCAGGGTCTGCGCGGAGGAATGACGCTGCGCGTGTACATCATCCGATTCCCACAGCAGAAAGTTTTGCGCGCCTGGACCTACGAAATGCCAGATGGAAAGTTGGAGCAGTATCAGATCGCTACGGCGAATTGAGGAGTTTGTCTTCGATCGGGAATTGTCGCCTGAGGCGCGCCTTGGATCACGGCGAGGTGCAAAGGGCAAAGGGCAAAGCGCGAAGTGCGAACGCCTTCGTTGCAGAACCGCGAGCGGTAGCGAGCGGGATCAGGACTCAACTTTCAACGGCGGCGTTTCAGGTCTTTTCCTGATGTGGGATCAATTAATCTGACACAACGTTGAATCATGATCCCGGTCGCTACCGCTCCCGGTTCTGTACCGGAGCCCTCCCTAACGGTCGGGCTAGTGCCCCGCGCTAACCGGTAACGCGCGACCAACCGATCCATCTCAGTCACGACCCTGTCTCTCAGCATACCCATACGGTCCACGTACTCGTCGTGCAATCGCTCCATCTCTCGGACTTTTGCCTCTGCCTCATTAAACCTTTCGACCTGGCCCGCGCGATCACTCGCGCGGTAAGCCTCCAAGAGTCCAAGCGCCTTCTCGGCCTCACCCTTGCGGTGATCCAACAGATGGATTTCGTTGTTTAGCCAGTTCAACTCGGAGCGCAAGAATGATTCCAGCCCGTTCTTTTCCCTCGCCCCGGTTTCCAATTCATCGATCGCGCTCTCTAACTTAATCCGGGCCATAGTGTGACTACAGCCGAGCCTCTGAGCCCGCGTCTCAGGACTGCACAAGCCAACTCTCTGATAGTTGCTCTCCGGGAGGCGATCAACTACCGGCAACATCGAGCGGGCCACGCTGATGATGCGCTCGTGAGACATGTGGCACTTCACGGCACGCAAGGCGACGATCTCTTCACGCAGAGAGGAAAGATAATTTAGAGATTTCCCGGGCATTAGAATTAAAATTGCGAATTTCGGATAGCGAATTTCACAATCACGCCCTCCCTCACCGCCCCAGCCAGCCGGGCTGCCGGTCTGGGGACCCCGGGTCGGGCTTGTCCTGCCGACTGCTTTCTGCCGACTGCTCCGACGCCCTCCCTCCCGGTCGGGCTACTGCACCGTCGCTACTGGCCAATCGCTCATCAAGGCACCGTTGGTCGCGGCGGCGGGTCGGTGCATTTTGTCTCGGTCTTCGTGAGCGAGTCCGGCGGTTCCGTAATCCGCAGAGTCTTGTCCAGGCATTCATACAGGCGGTAAGTCTTATTCACCCAGACGCCATTCTCGCAGACAGAGATCGTGATTTTCCGCTTGGTATCTGTAGCTGACTGACAGCTTGGGTCGCCGTGAAAATCTTTGTAGCCGGTGCCCACAGGATTCGGCGCCGCAGCGACCGGGCCTGCACCTTCCTTACATCTCTGAAGAGTCGGCAGGTCAGGAGCCACGCGAAACCATTTCAGTTCCGGGCATTTGTAAGCGTCATCCGTCACGACATGCCAGAAGCCGTCGTCGCAGCATTCAGAGTAAGCGTGGCTGACCAGAGGGCCTTCGCCCGCGCATGGCTTGTCCAGCGGCTTGCAGAGAGCCGTCGGCTTCGGACTTGGTTTTGGAGTTGGAGTGGGCGCCGGTTGTCCGCCACCGCCCTTATCCTGGCACCCGATGAAACCGAGGGCGAGGGTGAGCAGGCAAACAGAAAGCAGTGATTTCAATAGCGACATAGCGATCCTCCTTTTGTCAGGTAAAGAGAAAGTGTGCCTGGGAAAATCTGAGACGAGTTCAGATTCAGACACGTTAAGCGTCGCGTGCGAGCGCGTTTTATCATGGATTGCGTGCGTGTGTCGAGGAAGTTTGGAGCAGTGCGCTGACTTGTCAGCGCTTTGTTTCCGCTGCAACTTGTCGCAGCGTGGGTTCGTCAATCGTCACCAGGTAGAAAGGCGGCGACAAGTCGCCGCACTCCAAAATCGCCGAGCCCTCCCTTACGGTCGGGCTACTGCCCCGTTCATTGTCCTGCCTCCTGCCTCCTGCCGTCTGCTTCCTGCCCACTGCTCACGGAGTACTAGCAGGGGCCGTCTGCTTGAGGGTGATGGTGTGGTTATCGGCTTTGTTTATTTCGTCGAACAGTCGTTTGAGCGGTTCATAGGTTTCCGCGGGAAAGAGGAGGATGTTCTGGCGACCAAAGAAGAAACTCCGATTGTAAACAAGGATCGCCTGGTCCTTTGTCACTCCCATCTTCACTGTGTAGCGACATGTTTCACCGGCATTGATTGGCACCGGGGCATCAGCGTTATCAAGCGCGTACCCTTTCGGGAGCGAGATTTCTATTTTGTCTTCCTCAGACCAGGGGAAGTGAAAGTAGATCTGGTATTTTCGGGTGCTGGATGTGAACAGCGGGCCAATACCTTTTTCAAAAAACGCCGGTTGCAGAAAGAGCCGCTTGCCGGTGCGCTGCGCATACTCGGGCACCCGGACATGATACTTGTACCGGAACGGCCTGACCGGGTCGGTAGCATTCTCGATCGCAATGTTCGTCAATTCGGCGGAGCTCAGACGGCTCTTCACTGCCTCTTTCAAATTTTCCTCGCGCTGAGTTGGCGAGTCGTCGTCGTTGAGCGCTTTCCTTTCGACGGCCAGATGCCCCGTGTACTCGATGGTGACATCGCCTTCGACCGTGCCGTTCTCGTCCAGGCGCAGGTTCGCGACGCGCGTTTCCCGGGATTTGTCGGGCGAAGACAACGGCGTCTTTACCCAGACGGGAGAATCATTGGCAATCAGGGCATCGACACCTTCTTCCTGCCAGCGCAGCATTCCCGGCGTGAGGTAATGAAACCCGGGATCGTAGAATTTCCAGCTGTCGCCGACGCGAACCGCGACGTTCGAGGGACGCAGCGCGCCGGGAACCACCACGTTCCGATCAAAGAATCTCTTGCCCCGATCCGGCGCCAAAGCAAGATGCGCGTCAAAGCCGGCGGCGTTCGCCAGCGCCGCAAACAAGAGATCGATATCGATCGCCGGACCAACGCCACGCTGAAGAGTATCAGCAGACTTCTTGTTCTCTTTCAGTTTCCGGATTTCTTCCCTGGTGTAGCCAGAGCTCTTGTCACTGGTGTTTTTGATGTTCGCGCGACAGAAGGCAAAAATCTTCTCGAGCTTCTCTTCGGGCGTGTTAGCGCCGGCTACAATCTCAGCCGACTTGCTCTTTATTTCATCGTCAACTTTCAAATAAGGCTGAGACATGCGGTTTAGCTCATACGCCGCTACCTGGTAGCCGGCGAGGAGCGAGAAGAGGTTCTGGTACTTGATCATCGCCCACGACCGGACATTGTCTTCCGGGGGCATGAGCGGTTCTTCGCGGAACGCCGGCATCTTCGTGACGGTGGTGAACTGGAACCCGTTCTTCTCTTTCTGAAATTGAGGCGGCGGCATGTTGAATGGACGCACGTCAAATGAGCCGGCAGAGTTGGAACTCGGTTTGATGTGATAAGTGATCGACTCGATTGGAATCTCGCGCTGAAAGTCGAGACGCATGTTGTTAGCGGACGAGTCGGCGATTACTTCTTTCCACTTGTATTCGATGATCGCGCCGGGCTCGATCGCCGGAAACGCAAAACTCTTTGTTCTTAGCTTTACGCCACTAACTTTTACGACTGTCTTCTCGACGACATCATCTTTTGTCAACTCGACAATCGAACCATCCGGCTTGATGGTGCGCGCGGCGACATCTTTGATTTTGGTGCCACTGAAAAACGGGATATCGATCTTGCTCTCCTGCTCGCGGCCACGTTCAGTGAAAATCTTGATGCGAATGTAATGCGACAGCACCAGATTGCTCTCGCCGCCATCATCAACCCGAATGTCCCAAAAAATAGCTTCGGCATCGGCGTCCGGATCCACCAGCGGCTTCTTCAGAGCCAGCTCCGCGGGCTCCACCGGACGCCACTCCTCGCCGCCCGCCGAGGCATTAAGCCCGCCGGCACCAGTGGCCGCAAGAACCAACACCCCGACGGCTGTGAATAGGATCAATCGCGAGTTTCGCTGCAGTGAAAGATGGGATTTCATCGCTGAAGCCTTTCGCTGGTCTTGCGCAGAGAGTCTCAAGGGTTTTCCGGACGCGTCCCTGGAATCTTCGCGTGCCTTCTATCACGGTTTGTGGGAGCATGTCGAGGATCGAGATT
>WNFC01000509.1_pt1 | contig 38894 bp, 32 predicted proteins | sample 5400541 | NCBI WGS metagenome assembly WNFC01 (sample SAMN13153342, study PRJNA577476) | soil metagenome | isolation source: 120 cm saprolite under Douglas fir tree site 2 hole 2 replicate 1 | place: USA:California | collected 2015-04-18 | reverse complement strand
TCCCCGTGGCGTTCTGGTTCTTCTCGATCGGCGGCGGCCTGTTGTTGTTCGGCTATGCGCTCTTCATCCGTGATCCGGTGTTCATCCTGGGCCAGGGCTTTGGCGTGTTCGTCTATCTCCGGAACCTCTATTTCGTTTATAGCGAACGGCGCGCCAGCGTGGCGGACACATGACGATCGGCGCGCCCGCCGGTCTCACGCCTTTGCAAGAGCCAGCGCCGCAAAGCCGCGCTCGAGATCGGCGATCAGATCCGAAACGTCCTCGAGCCCGATATGGAAGCGGACCGGCGGCCCGCCCGGCGCCCAGTGCGTCGCGCTGCGCGCCAAGGTCACGTCGAACGGCACCGCAAGGCTTTCGTAGCCGCCCCAGGACGCGCCGATGCCGAACAGCGTGAGCGCGTCGAGAAACGCATTCACCGCCGCCGGCGGGACCGGCTTGAGCACGATGCTGAACAGCCCGCAGGCGCCGGTGAAATCACGCTTCCAGATGGCGTGTCCCGGATCGCTCTCGAGCGCGGGATGAAGCACGCCCAAGACCTCCGGGCGCTCGCGCAGCCAGCGTGCCACCTTCAGCCCCGCCTCGTAGTGGCGGGCGAGCCGCACGCCCATCGTGCGCAGGCCGCGCAGGCCGAGATACATGTCGTCGGGGCCGACGCAGAGGCCGGCTAAGCCGACGAAATCCTTGAGCGCCTTCGCGGTGGAAGCGTTTGCCGATACGGTGCCGAGCATCACGTCGGAGTGTCCGCCGAAATATTTCGTGCCCGATATGATCGCGAGGTCGACGCCCTTTTCGAGAGCGCGGAAGTAGAGCGGGCCGGCCCAGGTATTGTCCATCACAACGAGTGCGCCCTTGGCATGCGCTGCCGCCGCGATCGCCGGTATGTCCTGCATCTCGAAGGTCAGCGAGCCCGGCGCCTCGACGAAAACGACGCGGGTGTTGGGCTGGATGAGTTGCGTGATGCCGCCGCCTACGAGTGGATCGTAATAGGTCGTGCTGACGCCGTAGCGGGCGAGGACGCCGTCACAGAATTTTCGCGTCGGCCAATAGACGTTGTCGACCATGAGGACATGGTCGCCGCTGCGCAGCACCGCGAGCAGCGCAGACGAGATCGCCGCAAGTCCCGACGGCAGCAGCGCGACCGCCTCGCAGGCCGGACCATCGAGCGCACGGACGGCGTTCTCCAGCGCCTCCGACGTGGGCGTCCCGCGCCGGCCGTACTGATAGCGTCCGCGATGGGCGAGGAAATCTTCCGCGCTCGGGTAGAGCAGCGTGGAGGCGTGGTAGACGGGCGGATTGACGTAGCCGTGATGGGCGAAGGGATCGCGCCCGCCGGTGGTGAGCAGCGTGTCGGGCTTGAGATCGCGCGAAGGCTTGTCGTCGGAATTCTTGTTCATGGATCGTCCTGCACCGTGGCGGGCGTCCGCACGGCTGCTGCCGCATTTACCTCGGTCCGCGCCACCGCCGTCAACCCCTCTCAACCCCTTGACCTCGATAGGCAATCGTTTTGAGATGCCGGCCGGGACCTTGCACACGTCAACGGGATGGCGGGCTTTCGAGTTCGTCGAGGAGTCTCTGCATGAAACGCCTCGTGAGTATCGGTATTTCGGCATGTGTCTTGGCGGCGGCCGTCGCGTCCACCGCGGCTGCGACCCTCGATGACGTCAAGAAGCGCGGGATGCTCAATTGCGGTGCGAATGGACAGCTCCCCGGATTCGGGCTGCCGGACTCGCAAGGCAATTGGACCGGCCTCGACGTCGATCTCTGCCGCGCGGTCGCAGCGGCGATCTTCAACGACGCGAACAAGGTGAAGTTCGTCGCCTTGACCGCGAAGGATCGGTTCACCGCCCTGCAGTCGGGCGACGTCGACGTACTGGTGCGCAATACAACCTGGACGCTGTCGCGCGACACGCAGCTCGGCCTCAACGCCACGGCGGTGAATTACTACGATGGGCAGGGCTTCATCATCCGCAAGGACCTCAAGGTCAACTCGGCGCTCGAGCTCAACGACGCCACAATTTGCGTGCAGCAGGGCACCACCACCGAGCTCAATCTCGCGGACTATTTCCGTTCAAACAAGATGCGGCTCAAGAGCGTGACGTTCGCGCAGCTGGAAGAGGCGGTCAACGCCTATGAGACCGGCCGCTGCAACGCGTACACGACCGATGCCTCCGGGCTCTACAGCGTGCGGCTCAAGCTCGCCAAGCCCGAAGACCACGTGGTGCTGCCCGAGATCATTTCGAAGGAGCCGCTGGCTCCTTTCGTGCGCCAAGGCGACGACCAGTGGTTCGACCTCGTCAAATGGGTGCATTTCGCCATGGTGAATGCGGAAGAGCTCAACGTGACCAAGGCGAACGTCGACGAGCAGGCGCGATCCGACAATCCGGAGATCAAGCGTCTGCTCGGCACCGAAGGCAATTTCGGAGAGCAGCTCGGCCTCACCAAGGATTGGGTCCATCGCATCATCAAGCTGGTCGGCAATTACGGCGAGGTGTTCGATCGCAACGTGGGGCAGGGCTCGCCGCTCAAGATCACCCGTGGCGTCAACGCGCTGTGGACCAAAGGCGGCCTGCAATACGCGCCGCCGATCCGCTGAGGCGCATGTGAGCGGATCATGACGCTCGGCGTGGAGGGCGGGCCGCCCAAGGTACCGCTGCTCCGCAATCCCCGCGTTCGCGGACTTGCCGTCCAGATCGTTCTCTTCCTGCTGCTCGCGGGCCTCGTTTACATGGCCGTGCTCGCGGCGGGCGAGAATCTCAGGCGCGCCGGCGTCTCGACCGGTTTCGGATTCTGGCGCCAGCCGGCGGGCTTCGACATCAGCCAGACGCTGATCGAATACTCCTCCGCGACGTCCACCTATGGGCGCGCGTTCTGGGTCGGGCTGCTCAACACGCTGCTGGTATCAGCCATCGGCATCGTGCTCGCGACCATTCTGGGCTTCGTCATCGGCATCGCGCGCCTGTCGAGCAACTGGCTGGTGGAGCGCTGCGCGACCGGTTACGTCGAGCTCATCCGCAACATCCCGCTGCTGCTGCAGTTGCTGTTCTGGTACAACGCGGTGCTCAAGGCGCTGCCGGATTTTCGCGAAAGCCTCCGGCTCGGCGAAGGCATTTTTCTCAACAATCGCGGCCTCTTTCTGCCGGCGCCGGATTTCGGCGGAGCCGGCGACCTGGTGGCCGGCGCGTTCGCCCTGGGTCTCGTCGGGGCGTTGGTGCTTGCGGTGCTCGCGCTTCGCAAGCGTCTCGGCGCGCTGTCCGCCACCGCGGGCGCCGTGACGCTCGTCGTCGGTTTGCCTGTCATGGTTGTTCTCGCGAGCGGTGCTCACGTCACTTTCGACTACCCGCAGATGGGCCGCTTCAATCTGCGCGGCGGCATGGAAATCCTGCCCGAGTTCACGGCGCTGGTCATTGGCCTCGTGATCTATACGGCGGCCTTCATCGCCGAGGCGGTCCGTGCCGGCATCCAGGCGATCCCGCGCGGCCAGGCCGAGGCGGCCTATGCGCTCGGCCTGCGCCGCCTGCCAGCGTTGCGCCTCGTCATCGTGCCGCAGGCGATGCGGGTCATCATCCCGCCGCTGACAAATCAGTATCTCAACCTCACCAAGAATTCCTCGCTCGCGGTGGCGATCGGCTATCCCGACCTGGTCCAGATCTTCACCGGGACCGTGCTGAACCAGACCGGGCAGGCGGTCGAGATCGTGGCCATCACGATGGCGGTCTATCTCACCATCAGCCTCGTCACGTCGTTCCTCATGAACATCTACAACGCCCGCATGGCGGCGGTGGAGCGTTGACGCCATGACGGGACCCGCGATTGGCAATCCGAGCGACCGCCACTCCGTCGCCTTCGTGCGCACGGCGCCGGCTCCTGACGTGGCGCCGCCGGCAGCCTCGATGGGGCTGGCGAGCTGGCTCCGGGCCAACCTGTTCTCGACGCCGTTCAACACCGCCGTGACGCTGCTTTTGGTCCTGCTGCTCGCCTGGACGATTCCGCCGGTCGTGCGCTTTCTGCTCGTCGATGCGGTGTGGACCGGCACGGACCGCGAAGCCTGTCTCGCGTCGCCCGAGCATCCGCACGTCGGTGCCTGCTGGGCGTTCGTGCGCGACCGGTTCGCCTATTTTATCTACGGCTCCTATCCGATTGCGGAACGCTGGCGGGTCGATCTGTTCTTCGCGATGCTGGCTTTCGGGACCGCCTGGCTGTTATGGCTCGACGCGCCGCGCCGGGGCTGGGGCGCATTCTACTTCTTCGTCATCCTGCCGGTCGCCACCGTGGTTTTGCTGTACGGCTGCCCACCGCTCGGCCTCGAGATCGTGGATACCGCGCGGTGGGGCGGCGTCCTGATCACGCTCCTGGTCGCCTGGGTCGGCATCGTGGTTTCGCTTCCGCTCGGCATCCTGTTGGCGCTCGGCCGCCGCTCGCAAATGCCGCTCGTGCAGTTTCTCTCGGTTGTCTTTATTGAGTTCGTGCGCGGCGTGCCGCTGATCACCGTTCTGTTCATGGCGAGCGTGATGCTGCCGCTGTTCGTGCCGCCCGCCTGGGCGCCGGACAAGCTCATCCGTGCGCTGGTGGGCGTCGCGCTGTTTTCCGCCGCCTACATGGCCGAGGTGGTGCGGGCCGGGTTGCAGGCGATCCCCAAGGGCCAATGGGAAGCGGCCGCCGCGCTCGGGCTCGGATATTGGCAGAGCCTGCGGCTCGTCGTGCTGCCGCAGGCGCTGCGCGTCACCATTCCCAACATCCTCAACAGCTATGTCGCACTGTTCAAGGATACGACGCTCGTGTTCTTCGTCGGGCTTTTCGATTTTCTGCGCACGATCGAAATCTCGCGTGCCGATCCGAAGTGGGCCACGCCCGTCACCAGCGCGACCGGGTACGCCTTCGCGGCGCTCATCTATTTTCTATGCTGCTATTCGATGTCGCGCTACGCAACGAGCCTCGATCGCCGGCTTGACGCCGGCGAGCGGCGGTGAATGGGAAGAGGACCGATGGCTGCGGCGGTGAGCCACGAAAGAAGTTCCGCCCTTGCGCGGCCGGACAGCGACGTTGCCGTCGAAATCCGAAAACTGCACAAATGGTTCGGCCAGTTTCATGTGCTGGCGGACGTTTCGCTCACCGTGCGGCGCGGCGAGCGTGTGGTCATCTGCGGTCCCTCCGGCTCCGGCAAGTCGACGCTGCTCCGCTGCATCAACGGGCTCGAGACCTTTCAGATGGGTGAGGTCGTGGTCGACGGCGTCGTGGTCACGCAGGACCTCGCCAGCATCGACGTGATCCGCCGCGACGTTGGAATGGTCTTTCAGCAGTTCAACCTGTTTCCGCATCTCACCGTGCTGGAGAACTGCACGCTTGCGCCCATCCATGTGCGCCGGATGGCCAAGGCGGCGGCGGAGGAAATCGCGAGACACTACCTCGAGCGCGTGCGCATTCCGGAGCAGGCGGACAAATATCCGGCCCAGCTCTCGGGCGGCCAGCAGCAGCGCGTGGCGATCGCGCGGGCGCTGTGCATGGGACCGAAGCTCATGATGTTCGACGAGGCGACCTCGGCGCTCGACCCTGAAATGGTCAAGGAAGTGCTCGACGTCATGGTGGAGCTCGCGCGCGAAGGCATGACCATGCTGGTGGTGAGCCACGAGATGGGCTTTGCGCGCGAGGTCGCGAGCCGCATGGTGTTCATGGATGCGGGTCAGATCGTCGAGATCAACACGCCGGAGGAATTCTTCACGCATCCGCAGCACGAGCGGACGAGACTCTTTCTGGGCCAGATCCTGGGCTCGTCTCGGGTGGCCGGACAGATTTGATTTCAGAGCTGAAATCGCTTCAGCGAATCCGACTGCCGACGAAAACAGTGCGGGAGGCCGCATGCGGCCTCCCGCGCGGTTGATGACAGGCTGTCGGTTTATCGGTTCATGTCGCCCGACGAGCTGCCGCTGCGTCGCGTGCCGCGATCGTCGCGCCTGCGACTCAGCGCAGCAGCGGACCGCCCGCGCGCTTCCAGGCGTCGATGCCGCCTTGCAGATGGCAGGCGGATGTCAGGCCCATGCTCTGCGCCGCCTGCACGGCCATGGCCGAGCGCTCGCCGAAAGCGCAGTAGAACAGCAGGCGCTTGGATGTCGCCGCCGACAGTTCGTACAGCATGCCGCCGCGCGCGATGTTCTGGTTGAGATCGGGGTAGGGCGCGTGCAGCGAGCCCGGGATGACGCCGTGCTTTTCCCGTTCGCTCTTTTCCCGCAGATCGATCAGCGCAACATCGGTTCGGTCCACGAGGCCGATAACGTCCGCGGCGGTGAGTGACCAGCCGCGCTTGGCGACCTCGTCCTGCGCGAGCCCGACCTTCATGTTGGCGGGGATCGCCACATCCATCATCTTCGGATTGGGCAGATGAAGGTTGTTCATCAGATCCACATATTCGTCGATCGATTTGACGCGCAGCCGCGGATTGAACGCCTTTTCCTCGCCGATGGTCGAGACCGTGTCGCCCTTGTAGTCGTGCGCCGGATAGACGAGCGTCTCGTCCGGCAGCTTCAAGAGCTTGCCGAAGAGCGACTCGTATTGCATGCGCGCGTCGCCGTTCTGAAAGTCGGTGCGCCCGGTGCCGCGGATCAGGAGCGTGTCGCCGGTGAAGGCGCGGTCGCCCATCACGAAGCTGTAGGAATCATCGGTGTGGCCGGGCGTGTAGAGCACGTCGAGCGCGACCCCCTCGATGGTGAGGCGATCGCCCTCGGCGATGCGCATCGACACCACGTCCGCCTTGCTCTGCTCGCCCATGACCGTGATGCAGCGCGTGCGGTCGCGCAACGCGCCGAGGCCGGTGATGTGGTCGGCATGCATGTGCGTGTCGATCGCCTTGACCAGCCGCAGGTCGAGCTCCTTCACGAGCTGGAGATAGCGCTCGACCTTCTCGATGACCGGGTCGATGATCAGCGCTTCGCCGCCGCGGCGGCTTGCGATCAGATAAGTGTAGGTGCCGGAGACGCCGTCATAGAGCTGGCGGAAGATCATGGGCGCCTCCGTTTCGCTACTTTGCGCCGGTCGCGACCGGCAGATCGGACCGCGCGCCCCATTCCGACCACGAGCCGTCATAAAGGCCGGTCGGCGGCTTCCCGAGCGCATCGAGCGCGAGCCAGAGCGTCGCGGCGGACACCCCGGAGCCGCAACTGGTGATGATCGGCCGGTCAAGATCGACGCCGCCGGCGGTGAAGGCCTGGCGGAGGCGGTCGAGTGGGAGTAGCTGTCCGTTCTCCACGAGTGCCGTCGACGGCACGTTGAGGGAGCCCGGCATATGGCCGGAGCGCACGCCCGGGCGCGGCTCCGGCGCCTCGCCGCGAAAGCGGTCGGGGGGGCGGGCATCGACCACCTGGGCGGACTTGTCCGCGAGCGCTCGCTGGACCTTCGCGAGCGAGGCGACGATGTCGTCCGGCGTGCGCGTCACGAAGTGACTGCGCGCGCGGTCCACCGGCCCCTGCTGGAGCGGGCGGTTCTCGGCCTTCCATTTCGGCAGGCCGCCCTCGAGGATGTGCACGTATTCGGCGCCGTAGAGGCGGAAGGTCCACCAGACCCGCGGCGCCGAGAACATGCCCATACCGTCATAGATCACGATCGTGTTGCGCTCGGAAACGCCGAGCTCGCCGACCGCCTGGGCGAAGTCGAACGCCGATGGCAGCATATGCGGCAGCGGCGAGGAGTGATCCGAGATCTCGTCGACGTCGAAGCGCACCGCGCCGGGAATGTGGCCGGCGAGATATTCGGCCGCCGCATCGCGCTTGTGCGCCGGCAGATAGTACGAGCCGTCGACCACCACGAGGTCAGGCGAGCGAAGCCGTGACGCCAGCCAGTCGGTCGTGACGAGCCAGGGGCTGGAAGGCGTTTTCGGTGAGGGCGGTGCCATGCGGAAATTCGTCCAATCGTTGAAGCTATGGATACGCGAATGATGTACGCGATTCGCCGCTCGTCCCGGCAGCTCACGCAAAGGCGATGCGCACCCGGCGGTTGAGCTTGCCCTTCTTCTCGATCTGTACGACGCGCACGGCGCCGATCTCTCCGGTGCGGCGCACATGGGTGCCGCCGCAGGGCTGCAGATCATAGCCGACGATCTCGACCAGACGCACGCGGCCCGTGCCCATGGGCGGCTTCACCGACATGGTTTTCACGAGCGACGGATTGGCCTCGAGCTCCGCGTCCGCGATCCAGCGTGTTTTCACTTCGGCATCGCTTGCGATCATGTCGGCGAGCTTGGCCGTGATCTCGTCCTTGTCGAGCCCGGCTTCCGGAATGTCGAAGTCGAGGCGGCCCTCGGCGTCGCCGACCGAGCCGCCCGTCACCGCATAGGGCAGCGCGGCGGAGAGAAGATGCAGCGCGGTGTGCATGCGCATGCGCCGATAGCGCGTGTCCCAGTCGATCGCCGCCTTGATGCGTTCGCCGGTGGCCGGAGGCGGCGCTGCGGGCGGCAGCACATGGGCGACCTCGGTCTTGGCCGGATCGATGAACACCGTGTTCTCGATCGAAAGCTCCGCGCCGGCTTCCGTCTTGAACGCACCGCGGTCGCCGGGCTGGCCTCCTGACGTCGCGTAAAAGACCGTGCGATCGAAAAGCACGCCTTGATCGGTCACGCCGACGACCGTCGCTTCGCAATCTCTGAGATATGCGTCCTCGCGAAAGAGACAGTCGGTCGGCATCGCGCGCTCCGGAAAGCTCAAACCTTTTCGAACGGCACCTTCATGTCGACGCGCCGCTCCAGCCAATCGGGCACGGGCAATCCCTTCGAGCGCAGGAATGCCGGGTTGAACAGCTTGGACTGATAGCGCGTCCCGTAGTCCGCGAGGATGGTGACGATGGTATGGCCGGGCCCCAGCTCCTTCGCCAGGCGAATGGCTCCCGCCACGTTGATGCCGGTCGAGCCGCCGAGGCAGAGACCTTCGTGTTCGAGGAGATCGAAGATGATCGGCACCGCCTCCTCGTCGGGGATCAAATAGGCTTTGTCGACCTTGATGTCCTCGATGATGCGGGTGACACGCCCAAGGCCGATGCCTTCGGAAACCGAGCCGCCTTCGGACGCCTGGACTTGTCCGCGCGCGAAATAGTTATACATGGCCGCGCCCTTCGGATCGGCGACGCCGATGACGATGTCCGCCTTCTTCTCGCGCAGATAACTCGACACGCCGGCAATCGTGCCGCCGGTGCCGATCGCGCAGATGAAGCCGTCGACCTTGCCCGCTGTCTGCTCCCAGATCTCCGGGCCGGTCGAGCTGTAGTGCGCCTTGCGGTTATCGAGATTGTTCCATTGGTCGGCGTAGAGGACGCCGTTCGGTTCGCCTTTGCGCAGCTCATCCGCCATGCGTCGGGCTACGTGCTGATAATTGTTGGGATTGCTGTACGGAACGGCGGGCACTTCGACGAGCTGCGCGCCGCACAGCCGCAACATGTCCTTCTTTTCCTGGCTCTGCGTCTCCGGAATGACGATCACGGTGCGGTAGCCGCGCGCATTGGCGACGAGCGCCAGGCCAATCCCGGTGTTGCCGGCCGTGCCCTCGACCACCAGTCCGCCCGGCCTGATCTCGCCGCGCTTCTCCGCCTCGAGGATGATCTGCCGGGCGGCGCGGTCCTTCACGGACTGGCCGGGATTCATGAATTCGGCCTTGCCCAAAATGGTGCATTGGGTCGCTTCGGACGCGCGCTGGAGCTTGATGAGGGGGGTATTGCCGATCGCTTCCACAATGCCGTTACAGACTTGCATGAATATCCGCCGACGGTGCGATCTTGCCCGGATGCGGACCCTATCGGGGTGGTGCGCGGCCGACAAGGCAGTGCGCCTGGATCGGCCGAACGCGGCCTCGGTAGGGAGTTCGGTATGATCTTACAGCTTTGAATTTGATCCAGAATCCGCGTTCATACGTAACTATTCACGAAAATCGATGTAATCGGTTCGGGCGACGGACGGATAACGGCGCGGAAGCACCTCTTGAACGTCAATCAACGCAATAACCTCGTTATCGAGGAGCGTCCGCTCGACGCGCTGCTTGCGGCCTACGCGGCCCGCACGCTCAGCCCGCCGCTCACGGCGCTCGTCGCCGCCCACCTCGAGCTCAAGCTCGACAACCGTGCTTATGTGGCGGCGCTGGAAGCCGCCCACGGCGTCTTCTTGGAAGAATTGGAGCCGATCCCGCTGGTCGGCCGCGATCGCCGGCTGGTCAATATTTTCGCGAGCCAGGATCCCGATGAGACGGAGCCCGCGCCAGCGCAGCCACCCGCGGATGACACCATTCTGCCGCCGGCTCTGCGCCGCTTCCTCGGCTATGATTACGCCAAGCTGACATGGCGCACGCGGCTTCCGGGCATCAAGGAAGCGGTCGTCGCGCAAGATGACGTGGGCGTCACCAGCTTCGTTTGCAGCCCGCCCGGCCGGCAACTGCCGCTGCAGACCCGCGACGATCTCAAGGTCGCGCTGGTGCTCGCCGGCTCCTTCACGGACGCCAATGGGCAATACGAGCGCGGAGACGTCGCGTTCGCCGACAGCGAGGCCGATGGGCGGCCAATGGTTGACGGCGACGATGATTGCGTCTGCTTCATTGTCTCCGGAGGCCGCGCCAAGCCGAGCGGTCCGCTCGGCCGCATCTGGCAGCGCGTGACCGGCCGCTGACGGTCCGCTTTCAGTTCTTTTCGTCGAATTGATTGGATGGCCGTAAGGGCTTCTCAACCATCGCCGCCGGTGACCTGAAGGTATTTGCGGCGATTCACCCATTCTTTGCTCATCGGGCTGTAACCGTGGTCCTTCGAAGGCCGCGAAGGGGCGACGTTCCCTGCGCGCTTGTGTGGGCCCCCATGTATCTCGACGTCAACACGCTGTTTCTGGTCACGATTTACGTCGAGGCAATCCTCGGATTGCTGCTTTTGTTTGCGTGGGTGCAGAACACCGAAATCTATGCGGTCGCATGGTGGGGAGCCGCGCACCTCTTGCGCGCCGGATCGATCACGCTGTTCGGGATGTACGGCCAGATCCCCGACGTCTTCACCATCGATCTTGCCAACGCGATCCTGCTCACCTCGTTCGCCGTGACATGGACCGGCGCGCGCGTCTTCGACGGCGGCAAGCCCGCGCCGATCGGACTCGTGGCCGGCGCCGCGCTGTGGCTGTTCGTGAGCCGGTCGCCCATGGTTGAGAACGCGATGGACGTGCGCGCTCTGCTGAGCGCAGGCATCATCGCCTCCTACACCTGGCTTGCCGCGGCCGAATTCTGGGCCGGCCGGGCGGAGCCGCTGGTGTCGCGGCTGCCCGCGACGTTCATGCTGTTTGCCCACGGCTCCTTGTTTCTGTTGCGTACGCCGCTGTCGATGCTGCTGCCGTGGTCCCCGACCAATCAGGTGTTCGGAAGCGTGTGGCTGACCGTGCTGAGCTCGGAAGCGCTCCTGTTCACCATCGCGATCGCGTTCATCATGCTCGCCATGGCGAAGGAGCGGGCCGAGCATTGCCACAAGACCGCCGCGCTGGTCGATCCGCTGACCGGCCTCGTCAACCGCCGCGGCTTCCTGCAGGAGATCGCCGAGCTGAGCAAGCGGCAGGCGCAGCATCCGCAGCTCGCCGCCGTGCTGCTGATCGATCTCGATAACTTCAAGTCGATCAATGATCGGTTCGGACACGCGGTCGGCGACAAGGTGCTCCAGGTCTTCGCCCAGACCGCGGGTAACAGCGTGCGCCCGTCGGACTTCATCGGCCGTCTCGGCGGCGAGGAGTTCGCCGCCGTGCTTCACAATGTCGGGCGTGAGCGCGCGCTGGTGATCGCGGAGCGCATGCGATCTTCATTCTCCGAAGCGACCGCAATGGTCGACGGTCGGCCCATAGGCGCGACGGTGAGCATCGGCATGGTGTTCACCGACGATCCCAATTTCGTCATTCCGGAACTGCTGGCCGAGGCCGACAAGGCGCTCTACGAGGCCAAGGGGCGGGGCCGCAATCGGGTCGAAGTGGCGGGATCGGATTTCCTGACCGCGCGTCCGGATGCGCCGGTTGCGGCAGCGCTGGCGCAGAGCGCCGCCTGACGCAGGCAAATCTAGTCTCGATTACCCGTTGATCGGTGCTGCCGCGTCGCGGCGCAGTGCGGCGTCGTCGCGCTTTTCGCGCAGCGGCAGCGGCTGCTCGTCGAGCATCGCCCGGATCGACTCGCGCGCGGTTTCCTCGTCGACATGATGTCGACGCAGGAGGTCGCGGCTTTCCGACAGAATGAGTTCGGCGTCCTGCAGCTTCTTGAGCCGCTTGAACCGATCTTCCTGGCTCAAGCCCATGCTGGCGCCGACGATCTCCAGCAGATTGACGATGCGGAACCGATAATCCCGCTCGTGCGTGCACAGCTCGCGGTGGTCGGGGTGATAGACCGCGACGAGGGCGTCGACCTTGGCGTCGCGCGCCGCGTCGAGCTCGGCGCGTTGCAGCGTGCGCTTGTATTCCGGCAGGGCGCGCAGCGCATTGCTCATCAATCCGACCGCGGGTTGATGCAGATCGACGACCTCGATCCCGGGCACTGCCGCCAGGATCTCGGCCGCGGCTTCCATCGCGCCGGCGACCCCGGGATGCCGATGCAGCGCGACGCGCCATTCGACGGGATGGCGCAGCAGCGGACGCAGATCATCGAGCCGCGAACGCAGGAAGCGCATGAAGGGGGTCATCTCGAACGGCCGGCTGCCCGCGCTGCGCTCATGCGCTGGCAGCGTGAACTCGGTGAACTGCACATGGCAGCTTGCGCACCAGGAGAGAACCTGGCCGTTCTTCGCGCTCGCGAGCTTGTTCAAGGTGTTCTGCGCGACGCTCCCCGATACGTCCAGATCGCCGGCGCGAAATTGGACGACCCCGCAGCAGTGCGACGGTCCGCCCATGACCCGATAGGTGACGCCGAGCGCATCCATCACGTCGAGCGCAAGCAGCGCGATGTGCGGCGTCTTGAGGACGTTGCAACCGGTATAAAACACGAAATCCGGCTGCTCCGGACCTTCGGTGCTGCCGAGACGACGGCTGGTATCGGTGCGCTGGCCGAGCCGCTCCAGCATCTCGCTGGTGAGCTGCATGCGCGAGAGCACCGTCACGTCCTGGCTCAGCTTGCGGAAATCCCCGACGCCCTGCCGCCGGCGCGCGGGCATCTCGTCGCGGCGCTTTGTCATCGCGACGCGCGCCATGGCGAGCAGGAAGCGTGGATTGACGGCCTCGTCGCAGGCCTTGATGCATTCGCCGCTGAGTACGCAGGACGAGGCCCATTTGCGCGAGGCTTCGGGCCCATCGCCGGTGCGCACCAGATCGAGCACGCCGCCAATGACGGATTCGGGGGCGGCGGTCACGCCGGCCGCGTCGGTGATCGGACAGGCCTCGACGCATTTTCCGCAGCGCGTGCATGCGTCGATCATCGCGTCGACGCGCGCGCTCAAGGCGCTTTCAAACGTCATGCTCATGGGACTCGCAATCTATCAGCCCCGGGCAGGGGAGGCCAGCGCGCGGGCGGGTGGCAGGGAACTGCGGCGGCCGCTCACGGGTTGATTCCGCGGGCAAAAAGCATTTTCCCGATGACCCATTCATTGAACCCGGTTGCGCGCTCGAAAGAACCGCGACGTTTTGGCGTCGCGGCGCTGATCGTGGCGCTGCTCGTCCATCCACAGACGGCATTTGCGGCCGAGGGCACACAGTCGGGCCCATCCGAGGTGATCTTCCTCGCCGAGATCATCGTGCTGGTCCTCGCCGGTCGTCTCCTGGGCGAGGCGATGCAGCGTATCGGCCAGCCGGGCGTCGTCGGACAGCTGATCGCCGGCATTCTGCTCGGTCCCTCGGTCCTCGGCCTCATCTGGCCGGAGGCGCAACACGCCTTGTTCCCCAAGACGCCCGAGCAGAAGGCGATGATCGACGCGGTCGCGCAGCTCGGCATCCTGATGCTCCTGCTGCTGACCGGCATGGAGACCGACTTGGCGCTGGCAAGGAAGGTCGGGCGCGCCGCCATCAGCATTTCGATCGCCGGAATCGCCGCGCCGTTTCTGTGCGGGTTCGCGCTCGGACAGTTTCTGCCCGACGCGCTGCTGCCAGCGCCTGAGCAACGGCTCATCACATCGTTGTTCCTCGGCACCGCGTTGGCGATCTCCTCCGTCAAGATCGTGGCGCTGATCGTTCGCGAGATGCACTTCATGCGCCGCAATGTCGGGCAGATCATCGTCGCGTCCGCCATCATCGACGACACGATCGGCTGGATCATCGTCGCAATCATCTTCGGCCTCGCGCAACATGGAACGGTCGACGCCGCCGGCGTCGCGCGCAGCGTGATCGGAACGGCGGCATTCCTGGCGGTCAGCCTGACCATCGGCCGGCGCGTCGTCTCCAGCCTGATCCGCTGGACGAACGACAATTTCGTCAGCGAAGTGCCCGTCATCAGCATGATCCTGGTGATCATGGGCATGATGGCGCTGATCACCCATTTGATCGGTGTCCACACGGTGCTGGGCGCCTTCATCGCGGGCGTTCTCATCGGCGAGTCGCCGATTCTCACCCGTCATATCGATGAACAGCTGCGCGGCCTCATCACGGCGTTGTTCGCGCCGGTCTTCTTCGGCATCGCCGGGCTCGGCACCGACCTGACGGTGCTCACCGATTCCTCGCTGCTATTGTTGATGCTGGCGGTGATCGCGATCGCGAGCATCGGCAAGTTCGGCGGCGCCTTCCTGGGCGGCCGTCTCGGCGGCCTGACGTGGCGGGAGTCGCTCGCCCTCGGCTGCGGCATGAATGCGCGCGGCTCGACCGAGGTGATCATCGCGACGGTCGGCCTCTCGCTCGGAATGCTCAACCAGACCCTGTTCACGGTCATCGTCGCCATGGCGGTCGTCACGACCATGGTGATGCCGCCGACATTGCGCTGGGCGCTGGCGCGGTTGCCGATGCGCAAGGAGGAACAGGAACGCCTCGACCGTGAGGAATTCGAGAGCAGCGGCTTCGTGACCAATCTCGAGCGGCTGCTCATCGCGGTCGACGATAGTGCAAACGGGAAATTCGCAGCCCGCCTCGCCGGGCTCATTGCCGGATTGCGCGGCATGCCCACGACGCTGCTTCGCATTGCGGCCCAATCCGAGGAAGCGTCGAAGGGCGCCCGGCGGGATGCGACCGATGACGAAAAAGCCGTGCGGGCGGGCGCCAAGGCGGCGCGGGCCGCAACCGACAAGGCCGACAAGCCGCGCACCGTGGACATCACGACGCGCGTACCGGACGCGGATCCCGAACAGGCGATCGCCCGCGAGGCGAGGAGAGGCCACGATTTCCTGGTGATCGGGCTGGAGCGGGCCATCGCGGGGCATGGGTTCGACGCCGAGGTCAGCCGGCTCGCCATGGGATTCGAGGGACCCTTCGCCATCGTGGTCGCACGCGGCGTGCATCTCGAGCGTCCAATGCGCAGTCCGTTGAACATCCTGGTGCCGACGACCGGCACCGAAGCCTCGCGGCGTGCCGCGGAGGTGGCCATTGCGCTGGCGCGCGCCAGCCGCGCGCCGATCGCCGCCCTGTACGTCACGCGCGGCAGGCCGCGAAAGACCGGCACCCGCGCCTTGCGGGATCTCACGCGCACACGCCGCCACGAAGAGGCCATCCTCAAGGACGTGGCCGACATGGCGGACCGCTACGACGTGTCGTTGCGAACGGCCTTGCGGGTCGACAGTGCGCCGGAGGACGCGATCCTTCGTGAAGCGCGGCTTCATCGTCACAACCTCATCGTGATCGGGGTGAGCCGGCGGCCGGGCGAGCGGCTCTTTCTCGGCGATCTTGCGGAGGCGATGCTGGAGCGGTCGGACCGCTCGCTTCTGTTCGTCGCGAGCGGCGGCGTGAGCACGGCGACGGAGGGCAGGGGCCAGGAGCACGTGCGGGACGAGAAGGCGAGGCGGGACAAGGAGACCGAAACGGCCTGACGTTCCTCGTGCCGTGCCGGTGCCGGCTGCACGTCCGCGATGACTTTCCCAGGATCGGCCGACAGGGCGCCGCTTGAATGGTTGCGCTCGCGCGCGCTTCCCCAGAGACTGGAGGCGATGCTCGGCCATGAGCGTCGCGCAATCGGAGATGCGAGCATGCACGTCGAGACGATCACCTACCAGTTGGCGGAAAAAAACTATGTCGGCGCGCTCGTCCATGATGAGACCGTGAAGCAGCCGCGGCCAGCGCTGCTGATGTGTCCGAACTGGATGGGAATGCGCCAGCCGGCGATCGATCGCGCCGCCTTGCTGGCGCAGGATCGTTACGTCGTATTCGCGGTCGACATGTACGGCGAAGGCATCCGCCCGAAGGATTTCGGCGAGGCCGCGGCGCTCGCCAATCCGCTACGCGACGACCCCGTCGAGGCGAGGCGTCGCGTCCGCGGTGCTTACGACACCTTCATCCGCCTGGGCGAGCAGCGGCGGCTCATCAACGGACATCGCGCGGCGGTCGGCTTCTGCTTCGGCGGCGGCAACGCGCTCGATCTCGCGCGCGATGGCGCCGACGTCGAGGCCGTCGTAGCGATCCACAGCGATCTCAAGACGAAGGGGCCGGCCAGGAAGGGTGACGTCAAGGGCGCAGTCCTGGTCATTCATGGCGCACCTGATCCGGTCGTTCCCAAGGCCGATCGGGATGCCTTCGAGGCGGAGATGGATGCCGCCGGCGCCAAATGGCAGATGCTGCTCTTCAGCGGAATCCTGCATGCCTATACGGATGAGGATTCCAATATGGCAGGGGTGGCAATTTATGACGCGCATGCGGCGCGGCAGACCTACGCATTGATGCATGGCTTCATTGCGGACGCATTCGCTGGCAGACTGTGACGCGCTTTGCGACACTGCCTGAACCATGCGGCGGCTTGACGCGACTGACCGTGAGTATCTATCGCTGGTGAAGGCCGCAGGTATGATCTGCGTCGTGGAAGGAATTTGAGACTGTGCGCGCATTGACTGCAGGATTTCTCGTCGCCACCGCGGCATTCGCCGCGGTCGTCGTCGGCGTGCCGCCGGCCGGATCCTACGAGTTGTCCGACACCTATCAGAACAAAAAAGCGGCGGCGCAGCGCCCCGCAACCAGGCGAGCCGTGCGGGCGCGCACGCGCAAGCAGGGGGTTTCGCCGGCGGCGACCAAGCAGCCTCCAAAGCTCACCCGGCCTGAATTCACTGAGGCGGAAGCGACCGTGGCCCAAGTGCCGGGCATGCCGGACGCGCGGTTTTGGGCGGATTCGGCTGCCGATTTCGAGCGGGCGCTTCCTACGCAGGCGGGGCCGTGGCTCGTCCTGTCGACCGGCGGCGAAGAGGGCGCCTACGGCGCGGGCTTTCTCAATGGCTGGTCGCAATCCGGCGCGCGGCCGCAATTCGCCGCCGTCACTGGCGTGAGCACCGGCGCGTTGATGGCGACCTATGCGTTTGCCGGGTCCAAATACGACGCGGAGCTCGGCCAGGGCTACACGACCGTGAGCGCCGGCGACATTTTCGAGCTTGCGAGCACGCCCGAAAGCCTCACCGATACTTGGCCGCTGGCGCAGCTGATCAGCAAGCGCGTGACGCCGCAAATGCTCGCCGACATCGCGGATGAGCATCGCAAGGGGCGCCGGCTGTTCGTCCTGACCACCAATCTCGACGCGGGTCGCACGGTTGTCTGGAATATGGGAGCGATCGCGGTCCACGGCGGCGAGGCGGGACTGAAGCTCTTCCGTGACGTCCTGCTCGCGTCAGCCAGCGTTCCCGGCATGTTCCCGCCTGTTTTCGTGAAGGCTGAGGCCAATGGCCGCCAGTTCGACGAAATGCACGTGGACGGCGGCGTCAACGGACCGCTGTTCTTCGGCCCGGAATCCTATCTCGTGCCGGGCAGTCCCAAGCGGCTGCCTGCGACCGAGCTCTACATCATCATCAACGGCAGGCTCGGGCCGGAATTCAGCATGGCGCAGCGAAACACGCCGGGAATCCTGGGGCGTTCGATCGCGGTGGCGCTCAAGGCCGGAGGCCGTCTCGAACTCGCGCTGGCCTATCTCGCCGCGCAGCGTGCGGGCATCGGATTTCAGCTCACCTTCGTGGATTCCGGCTTCGACAAGGTCGGTCGTGGCCTGTTCGACCCCGAATACATGAGCGCCCTATTCCAGTATGGCGTCGCGCAAGGGCGGCAGGCCAACCGGTTCCACAACGGGCTGCCCATGGCGGGCCGCTCATTGCCCGCCATGAGCGGGGGGCCCGAGCAGCCTTCGACCCCGAAATAGGTGAACAACCAAGCGGAAAGTGAGGTTTTGGGGTGACAGCCGGCGGCTTTTTCATGCCGCGGGCTGGCGGTATCCCACGATCGTGCTAGCTTGGGGCCGGGAGCCGTGGCGATAGTCCGCGGGGCGCTTTGGGGGCGTTTTTGTTGGTAGGCAATTCCCTGCTGGAGTGGATTGCGCAGTTCTGCGTGGCGGCTGCCACGATCGGCTGCGTATTTACGCTTTTGACGACTGCCCTGATCCTGCGCCTGCGGAACGTCTTCCCGCGCCGAGGCGAGACCCAGCCCTCCGTCACCATCCTCAAGCCGCTCTGCGGTCGCGAGCCGGACCTGCTGCTCCGCCTTCTCGCCTATGGCCGCCAAGGCTACGGCGCGCCGGTGCAGATCGTATTCGGCTCGCAGAACCGCACCGACCCCGCGATCGATACCGTCGAGCGGCTCCAGGCCGCGCTTCCCGACGCCGCGATCGAGCTCACCGTCGATCCGCGCGCCTATGGCAGCAATCGCAAGGTCTCCAACCTGATCAACATGGCCTCGCTCGCCCGCAACGACGTCATCGTCATGTCGGACAGCGACATCGAGGTCGGGCCGAGCTACCTCGCCGATGTGGTGGCGGAGCTGCAGAAGCCCGGCGTCGGCGCCGTGACTTGTCTCTACCATGGGGTCGCGAGCGGAAGCATCTGGTCGCAACTCTCCGCGATGGCGATCAACACGTATTTCCTGCCGAATGTCGTGCTCGCCCGCAGCATCGGGATGGCGCAGCCGTGTTTCGGGGCGACTATTGCGTTGCGCCGGGAGACGTTGGAGGAGATCGGCGGCTTCGAAGCCTTCGCCGACTGTCTCGCCGACGACTACGCAATCGGCCAGGCGGTGCGCAACAGCGGCCTCAGCGTGGCGCTGCCGGCGTTCTCGGTCGGCCACGCGTGCTTCGAGCAGACGGCCGCCGAGCTGGTGCGCCATCAGATGCGGCAATCGAGGACGATCCGCAGCATCGATCCGGTGGGGTACGCGGGCGCGATCATGAGCCATCCGTTCGCGCTCGCCATGATCGGCGCGGTGCTCGGAAGCCCGCTGGGCCTCCTGGTGGCGGCGCTGGCGGTGGTGTGCCGGACCGGTCTCACGTTGGCGGTCGAACGGGCCTTCCATTTACCACGCCACCAATACTGGCTCCTTCCCTTCCGCGATACGCTGGCTTTTGCCGTATTCATGTCGGGATTCTTCGGCAGTAGGGTCAGCTGGCGGGGCAGCCGCTATCGCGTATTGGCGGACGGCTCGGTGGTCCAAGAATCGAACTGATCGAACTGATCGAACTGATCGAACCGATCCCATTGAGGGGCTGATGCGAACACTGTTTCTGCAAGCGCCGTCGTATGACGGATTCGACGGTGGTGCCGGCTCGCGCTACCAGGCGCGGCGCGAGATCAAGTCGTACTGGTACCCGACCTGGCTCGCCCAGGCGGCCGCCATGGTGCCGGACTCGAAGCTCGTCGATTCGATCCCCCATCGCGTGCGCATGCCGGAGGTGCTTGCCCAGGCGAAGGACTACGATCTCCTCGTGCTGCACACCTCCTCGCCCTCGTTCGGCGACGACGTGAAGGCGATCGAGGCGCTCAAGTCGGCCAATCCGCGGCTCAAAGCGGGGTTCGTCGGCGCGAAGGTCGCGGTGCAGCCCGATGAGAGCATCAAATATTCCGAGGCCATCGATTTCGTCGCGCGCAACGAGTTCGACTTCACGATCAGGGAAGTGGCGGAAGGGCGCGATTGGAGCAAGATCGACGGTCTGTCATATCGCAACGCCGACGGCGCGATCGTGCACAATCCCGAGCGCGCCATCCTCGAGAACATGGACGCGCTGCCCTTCGTGACGCCGGTCTACAAGCGCGACCTCACGATCGAGAACTACTTCATCGGCTATCTCAAGCATCCGTACATCTCGTTCTATACGGGCCGCGGCTGCAAATCGCGCTGCACCTTCTGTCTGTGGCCGCAGACGGTGGGTGGCCATCGCTATCGCACGCGCAGCGTCGCCAACGTGATCGAGGAGATCCGCTGGGCAAAGGCGGCGTTCCCGCAGGTCAAGGAATTCTTCTTCGACGATGACACCTTCACCGACGACGCGCCGCGCTCGGAGGCGATCGCGCGGGAACTCGGCAAGCTCGGCGTGACGTGGTCGTGCAACGCCAAGGCCAACGTCAAGCGCGAGAGCCTCGAGGTGATGCGGGGCAACGGCCTGCGGCTGCTGCTCGTCGGCTACGAGTCCGGCAACCAGAAGATCCTGCACAACATCAAGAAGGGCATGCTGGTCGACGTCGCCAAGCGCTTCACCAAGGATTGCCACGAGCTCGGCGTCACGATCCACGGCACGTTCATCCTCGGGCTGCCCGGCGAGACCAAGGAGACGATCGAGGAGACGATCAAGTTCGCGACCGAGATCAATCCGCACACGATCCAGGTCTCGCTCGCGGCGCCCTATCCGGGCACGTTCCTCTACAAGCAGGCGATCGACAATGGCTGGCTCGACGCCGCCAATGCCGAGCTGATCGACGACAAGGGCGTACAGATCGCGCCGCTGCACTATCCGCATCTGAGCCATACCGAGATCTTCCACTCGGTGGAGCATTTCTATCGGCGCTTCTACTTCCGCGCGCCGAAGATCGCGGCGATCGTGGGCGAGATGGTCCGCAGTCCGGAGATGATGAAGCGGCGCCTGCGCGAAGGCGTCGAGTTCTTCGCCTTCCTGCGTCAGCACAAGGAGCTGGCGCACTGAACCGCCTCGTCGTCACCGCGGACGACTTCGGTCTTGCCGAAGAGGTCAACGAAGCGGTCGATATCGCGCACCGGTCCGGAATTCTCTCCGCCACGAGCCTGATGGTCGCAAGCCCCGGCGCGGCAGACGCCGTGCGCCGGGCGCGCGCGCTTCCGAACCTGCGCGTCGGCCTCCATGTCGTGCTGGTCGAGGCGAAGCCCGCGCTGCCGCCCGAGCGCATTCCCGACTTGGTCGGCACCGACGGATACCTCCGCACCGACATGGTGCGCCTTGCGGCGGCGATCGCGTTCAAGCCGGCCGTGCGCCGCCAGATGGCGGCGGAGATCACCGCGCAATTCGAGGCTTTCCGGGCGAGCGGGCTCGCGCTCGATCACGTCAATGCCCACAAGCATTTCCATCTCCATCCCGTCATCGCGGCCGAGATCATTTCGACGGGCAGGCGTTTCGGCGCGCGCGCCATACGCGTGCCGAGCGAGCCGGCGGGTGTCGTGAGCGCGATCGAGCCGGCGACCTCGGTGCTGTCCTCGCGGCTGCACGCGCTATGGGCCAAAGTGCTGCGCGGGCAGGCGCGGCGCGCCGGAATGGCGACGCCGGACGCGGTGTTCGGCATCGCCTGGTCGGGCGGCATGACGCGCGCGCGGCTTAGGGCGCTGGTCGATCGGCTGCCTCCCGGCGTGGTGGAGATCTATATCCATCCGGCGGTCGCGGATCGCTTTGCGGGACACGAGGAGGGGTGCCGCTACACCGAGGAGCTTGCCGCCCTGACCGATCCGGCGGTGATCGACGCGGTGCGGCGTTCGGGTTATCGGCTCGGCGGCTTCAGCGACATTGGGACGGTTTAGGTCTGCCGCTCGGCGACGAACCTCGCGGCTGCCTTGAGAATGTCCGCCCGCGCGCCGAACGCGCTCAAGGCCGCTGAGGCCTCTTCGACCAGCGACGCGAGCCGCTGCTTCGATTTGGCGACGCCGAGCACGCCGACGATCGTCGCCTTGCCGGCGGCGGCATCCTTGCCGGTCTGCTTGCCGACGGTCGCCGCGTCTCCCTCCACGTCGAGGAGATCGTCGGCGATCTGGAACGCCTGGCCGATCGCGGCGCCATAGCGGTCGAGCGCCTTGAGCCTGTCGTCGGACGCCTCGCCCATGATGGCGCCCGCAACGCAGCCGAAGCGGATGAGCGCGCCGGTCTTCATCGCCTGGAGGGTTTCCACCTCGCTCAGGCTCTGCGGCTTGGCGACTCCCGGAAAGCGGCCCTCGGCCGCGAGATCGAGAATTTGCCCACCCACCATGCCGCCGAGCCCGGATGCGCGCGCGAGCGCCGCCACCAGCTTGACGCGCACATCCGGATTCGGATGCGTTTCGGGGCGCGACAGGATGTCGAACGCATAGGTCAGGAGGCCGTCGCCCGCGAGGATTGCGGTCGCATCATCGAAAGCCCTGTGAGCGGTCGGCCGGCCGCGTCGCAGATCGTCATTGTCCATTGCCGGCAGGTCGTCGTGCACGAGCGAGTAGCAGTGCACGCATTCGAGCGCGGCGCCCGTCATCAGCGCCTGCGAGCGGGCCACGCCGAACAGCGCGGCGGATTCCACCACAAGGAAGGGACGGAAACGCTTGCCGCCGCCGAGGCTCGCGTAGCGCATCGCGTCGAGCAGCCGGCGCGGGCGATCGCGCTCGCCCTCGATCACGGCCGCGCCCATGAGGCGATCGAGCAGCGTCTCGATCTCGGCGGCAACGGCGTTCAGACGGGCGAGGAAGGGATCTTTGCTGCTCAATGTGAAATCCGTGAACCGAAGGGATGATCCTGCGCCCCTCAGCGCTTGAGATAGCCCGCGTCGCGGAACCAACGGATGGCATCTGCGAGCGCATCCGTAAAGGGGCGGGCCGTGACGCCGAGCTCGCGCTCCGCCTTGTGTGTGGTGAAGAACATCCGGTATTTCGACATGCGCAAGCCGTCGAGCGTGACGAAGGGCTCACGCCCGGTGAAGCGCGCGATCGCTTCCGCCGTGACGGCGAGCGGCACGATGGCGGGCCGCGGCACGCGCATGCGGGGAGGGCGGCGTCCGACGAGGCCGGCGATGGCCCCGAGCATTTCGGCAAACTGCACGTTATGGCCGCCCAGGATGTAGCGCTCGCCGATCTTGCCGCGCCGCAGCGCCGCGAGGTGGCCCGCCGCGACGTCATCGACGTGGACGAGATTGAGGCCGGTATCGACGAAACCGGGAATGCGGCCGGTCGCGGCCTCGACGACAATCCGGCCCGTGGGCGTCGGCTTGACGTCGCGCGGCCCGATCGGGGTCGAGGGATTGACGATCACCGCGGGCAGCCCTTGCTCCGCGATCATGCGCTCCACAAGCCGCTCGGCGGCGACCTTGCTGCGCTTGTAGGCGCCGATCGCCTTCTGCTCCTCGAGGGGGGCGGTCTCGTCCACCGACGTTCCGTCGGTCTTCACCGCAAGCGTGGCGACACTGCTCGTATAGACGACGCGCTCGACGCCGGCGCGCAGCGCTTCCTCCATCATGACGCGGGTGCCGGTCACGTTGTTGGTCACGATCTCGGTGCTATCGCGCGCCCACAGCCGGTAGTCGGCCGCGACGTGGAAGAGGTAGCGCACCCCCGACATCGCTGGCCGGACGGTCTCAGGGACGCGGAAATCGCCCTCGGCGAACTCGAGATCGAGCCCGGAAAGGTGGAACCGCGGGCTGGTCGGCCGCACCAGGGCGCGCACCGAAAAGCCGGCTTCGACCAGCTGGCGCGCGACCGCCGAGCCGACGAAGCCGCTCGCGCCCGTAATGAGAACCCTGTCTGACGCGGTCATCCGGCTCCCTGACCTGACCTGGACCCAGGCCCTTTCAGGCGTTCAAGTGGCGGATAGTTCGGCTAAAGTAAACCTCGGAAATCTCAGCGGGAAACATTCTTACGATGGTTGGTGACCTCGTCGCGGCGCTCGTTTTCGCGGTCTGGCTCTACCTGCTGGCCGGACGGGGCGGATTTTGGCTCGCCGCCGAGCGTGATGATCGCGACGAACCCTTGCCGCCGCGATCTTGGCCCGCCGTGGTTGCGGTGATCCCGGCGCGCAACGAAGCCGAGACGATCGCCCAGACCGTGCGGTCCTTGCTGGGCCAGGACTATCCCGGCCCGCTATCCCTGGTCCTGGTCGATGACGAGAGCCAGGACGGCACCGCCGAGGTCGCCCGCAGGGCCGCAGAGGCCTGTGGGGCGGCCGCGCGGCTCACGGTGGTCGCCGGGCGGCCGTTGCCGGGCGGCTGGACCGGCAAGCTGTGGGCCGTGCGGCAGGGCGTCGACGAGGCGCTGGCGCATGCGCCACCCGACTACCTGCTCATGACCGACGCCGACATCTCCTACGGGCCGGGCGCGCTCGCGCGCCTCGTCGCCAGCGCGGAGCGGGGTGGTTACGTCCTGACATCGCTGATGGTCAAGCTGCGATGCGAGAGCTGGGCGGAGCGTTGGTTCGTTCCGGCCTTCGTCTTCTTCTTCCAGATGCTCTACCCGTTTGCCTGGGTGAACCGGCCCAACCATGCGATGGCGGCCGCGGCGGGCGGCTGCATGCTGGTGCGTCCCGCAGCGCTGCAGGCGGCCGGCGGGATCGCCGCCATCCGCGGCGCGCTGATCGACGACTGTGCGCTCGGCGCTGCGCTGAAAGCGCGCGGCCCGATCTGGCTTGGCCTCACCGACCGCGTGGCGAGCATTCGGCGCTACGACCGGATCGAGGACATCCGCCGCATGGTGGCGCGGTCCGCCTATGCGCAACTGCGCTATTCGCCGTTGCTGCTCTTTTGTGCCGTGCTCGGCATGGCGCTGACCTACCTGACGGGCCCGCTTTTCGCGCTCTTCGGCAGCGGGCTCGCGCGCGGGCTGGGAATCGCTATCTGGGGCCTGATGGCCTTGTCGTTCCAGCCGATGCTTCGGTTCTACGGGCGCTCCCCGCTCTGGGGGGTGGCGCTGCCCGCCATCGCCTTGGCCTACATGGCCTTTACGCTCGATTCCGCCTATCAGCATAGCCGCGGGCGAGGGGGGTTCTGGAAGGGCCGCGCCCAGGCCAAGGTGGCGGAGCAGCCATGACGCGCGCAGGTGAGCTGAGATCGGGAAAGGGACACCGGGACGAGAATTTCCCGGTGGCGTCCCATCTCATCCACGCGCGCTATCGCGCCCCGATCCTGGCGTTCTACGAATTCGTGCGGGTGGCCGACGATATCGCCGACCATGCCGAGCTGCCGCCGGACCGGAAGCTCGCCTTGCTGGACCGGCTCGAGGCGAGCCTCCTCGGCACCAGCGACGCCGACCCCGAAGGCGTGCGGCTGCGCGGCGTCCTGGCCGAACGCAATCTCACGTCGCGACACGCGCAGGATCTGCTCAACGCCTTCCGGCTCGACGTCACCAAGCTGCGTTACGCCAATTGGGACGAGCTCATGCATTACTGCAGCCTGTCCGCGATGCCGGTCGGCCGCTACGTGCTCGACGTGCACGGCGAGAGCCGCGCCACCTGGCCTGCGTCGGATGCCATCTGCGCGGCGCTGCAGATCATCAACCACATCCAGGACTGCCAGAAGGATTTTCGCAATCTCGACCGGGTCTATGTCCCGCTCGCCGCCATGGCGGCGGCCGGCACCCGCGTGGAGGCGCTCGGGGAGCCACAGGCATCGCCGCAGCTGCTCACCTGCCTGCACAGGCTGGCGGAGCGCACGGCCGAGTTGCTGCGCGACGGATATCCGTTGCCGGATCAGATCAAGGACTTTCGCTTGAGTCTTGAAATCTCGGTGATTCACACCCTTGCCGGGCGGCTGGTGCGGACCCTGATGGTGCGCGATCCCTTGCGCGACAAGGTGCACCATAAATCGCTGGGTTTTATGGGGGTCGGCATGCTCGGCGTTCTCAAGGGCCTGTGGCGCCGTCTCGGGCGGCGGGCGGCCGCCTCACCGGAGCACCAGGGCGCGTGAAGGGTCCGGCGGCGCGAGACGAAGCGACGGGCGGTGATGCGGCCAAGCGCGCATCCGGCAGCTCGTTCTACATGGCGATGCGGATCCTGCCGCCCGCGCAGCGTCAGGCCATGTTCGAAATCTACTCGTTCTGCCGCGCGGTCGACGATATCGCAGACGACCCGGGGGACCGCGATCTGCGTCTCGCCCAGCTCCAGCAGTGGCGCAAGGACGTCGCCGCGCTCTACGACGGCGGCGCACCTGCGCGTCTCAACGGGCTGCGCACCGCGGTGGCAGAGTTCGGCCTTGCGCGCGAGGATTTTCTTGCCGTCATCGACGGCATGCAGATGGACGTCGTCGCCGACATCCGCGCGCCCGATCTGGCGACGCTCGATCTCTACTGCGATCGCGTTGCGAGCGCGGTCGGCCGCCTGTCGGTCAAGGTGTTCGGGCTGGGCGCGCAGGAGGGCCGCGATCTCGCCCACCATCTCGGGCGCGCGCTGCAGCTCACCAACATCCTGCGCGACATCGACGAGGACGGTGCGATCGGGCGGCTCTATCTGCCGCGCGAGGCGTTCGCCGATGCTGGCATCAGCGCCACCGATCTGCAGGCCGTGCTGGCTCACCCCGATCTCGGCAGCGTCTGCGGCCCCGTGATCGCGCGTGCGCGCGGACACTTCGAGCGCGCCGACGCGATCATGAACCGCGCGCCGCGTCGCGCCGTGCGCGCGCCGCGCATCATGGGGGAGGCATACAAGGAGTATCTGCGCGCGCTCGTCGAGCGCGGCTTCGCCGCGCCGCGCGCCCCGATCCGCCTCAAGCGCGCCAAGCTCCTGTGGATCATCCTGCGCTACGCGGTGGTCTGATGGCGCGAACGTTTCATGTCGTCGGCGCGGGTATCGCCGGGCTTGCCGCCGCCATACGGCTCGCGGAAGCGGGCGAGCGCGTGGTCGTGCATGAGGCGGCCGGCCAGGCCGGCGGACGTTGCCGCTCGTATCACGATCCAGCGCTCGATATGGAAATCGACAACGGCAATCACCTGCTGTTGTCGGCGAACCAGGCGGCGATCGGCTATCTGCGCACGATCGGGACGGCCGACCGGCTGGCCGGTCCGCCGCAGGCCGATTTTCCCTTCGTCGATCTCGAGAGCGGCGAACGCTGGACGCTGCGGATCGGCGAGGGCCGCCTGCCGTGGTGGATATTCGATGCGAACCGGCGCGTGCCGGGCACGCGCGTCGCGGATTATCTCGCTTTCGCGCGCCTGCTATGGCCGCCGCGCGATGCGAGTGTCGGCGACATCGTCGCGTGCAAGGGCCCGCTCTACGAACGGCTGATCGGTCCGCTGCTGCTCGCTGCGCTCAATACCGCACCGGCCGAAGCGTCCGCGGCGCTCGCCGCAGCCGTCCTGCGCGAAACGATCGCGGCGGGCGGCCGCGCCTGCCGGCCGCTGGTCGCCCGCGACGGGCTTGGGCCCACCTTCATCGCGCCGGCGCTCGATTATCTGCGCGCGCGCGGCGTCGCAATCGAGTTCGGGCATCGGCTGCGCGAACTGGAGGGCGCCGACGGGCGCGTGAGCACGCTCCAGTTCGACGAGCCGGTGCGGCTGTCGGGCGCCGATCGCGTCATCCTCGCGGTGCCGCCCGTGGTCGCGACCGCCATCGTTCCGGGCTTGCGGGCGCCGGACGAATTCCGCGCCATCGTCAACGCCCATTTCCGCATCGCGCCGCAGCCGCACACGCCGCCGATCATCGGCGTCATCAACGGGACCGTCGAGTGGATCTTCGCGTTTCCGGACCGCCTGTCGGTGACGATCAGCGGCGCCGATCGGCTCCTCGACACGCCGCGCGAGGCGCTTGCGAGCACGATCTGGCGCGAGGTTGCCGTCGTCACGGGAATAGGCGATATCGATGCGCTGCCCCCGTGGCAGATCGTGCGGGAGCGCCGGGCGACATTCGCGGCGCTTCCCGTTGAGGAGCGCAAGAGACCGGGACCGAAAACGCAGTGGCGCAATCTCTGGCTTGCCGGCGATTGGACGGCGACCGGTCTGCCCGCCACCATCGAGGGCGCGATACGATCCGGCGAGAAGGCTGCCGGGCTGGCGCGCTCCACCCGCTGACGGACGAGCAAATGACCGCAACCATGACATCGACTGCCCCACGCCAGACCGAAGACGCGCTCGATCGCAGCATCGCCAATGCGACGGCGGCGTTGCTCGGCTACCAGAGGGCGGACGGGCATTGGGTGTTCGAGCTGGAAGCCGACGCCACGATTCCCGCCGAATATGTCTTGCTGCGGCATTACCGCGGCGAGCCGATCGATACCGTGCTCGAGACGAAGATCGCGGCGTATCTGCGTCGCGTCCAGGGCGCGCACGGCGGCTGGCCGCTCTTCCACGAAGGCGCATTCGACATGAGCGCGAGCGTGAAGGCCTATTTCGCGCTCAAGATGATCGGCGACGATCCGCAGGCGCCGCACATGCGGCGCGCGCGCGAGGCCATTCTGGCGCGCGGCGGCGCGGCGACCTCGAACGTATTCACATGCGCGCTGCTCGCGCTCTACGGCGTGCTGCCATGGCGCAGCGTGCCGGTGATGCCGGTCGAGATCATGCTGCTGCCGAAGTGGTTTCCGTTTCATCTCGACAAGGTTTCCTATTGGGCGCGCACCGTGCTGGTGCCGCTGCTCGTCCTGATGGCGCTCAAGCCGAAGGCCAAGAATCCGCGCGGCGTCATCATCGACGAGCTGTTCACCCAGCCGCCGCAGGCGGTCGGGCCGCGCAAGAAGGCGCCGCACCAGAAGTGGTCCTGGTTCCTGCTGTTTCGCGGCATCGATGCGGTGTTGCGCGCGGTCGAGCCGTATATGCCGCGCGGCCCGCGCCGGCGTGCAATTGCAAAGGCCGCCGATTTCGTCACCGAACGGCTCAACGGCGAAGAGGGGCTCGGAGCCATTTACCCGGCGATGGCCAATTCGGTGCTGATGTACGACGTGCTCGGCTACCCGCCCGATGACCCCAACGTCGTCATTGCGCGGGCCTCGATCGACAAGCTCCTGGTTATCAGGGAAGCCGAGGCCTACTGCCAGCCCTGCGTGTCGCCCGTGTGGGATACGGGCCTCGTGTGCCACGCGCTGCTCGAGGTGGGCGGCGAGCAGGCGGCGGCGCGCGTTGGCAAAGGACTTGCATGGCTCAAGCCGTTGCAGGTGCTCGACGTGAAGGGGGACTGGGTGGAGCGCAAGCCGGATCTGCGGCCGGGCGGATGGGCCTTCCAGTACGCCAACCCGCACTATCCTGATCTCGACGACACCGCCGTCGTCGTGATGGCGATGGATCGCGCCCAGCAGGCGGCCGGCAAGGATGGTTTCGACGGCGCGATCGCGCGCGGGCGCGAATGGGTCGAGGGCATGCAGAGCCGCAATGGCGGCTGGGGTGCGTTCGACGTCGATAACAGCTACTATTATCTCAACAATATTCCGTTCGCCGACCATGGCGCATTGCTCGACCCGCCGACCGAGGACGTCGCCGGGCGCTGCCTGTCCATGCTGGTGCAGCTTGGCGAGAAAGCCGGCCAGTCGCCCGCCGTGGATCGGGCCATCGAGTACCTGCGCCAGACCCAGCGCGCCGACGGCAGCTGGTATGGCCGCTGGGGCATGAATTACATCTACGGCACGTGGTCCGTGCTCTGCGCCCTCAATGCGGCGGGCGTCGACCACCAGTCGGCCGAGTTCCGCAAGGCCGTCGAATGGCTGGTCTCCATCCAGAATGCGGATGGCGGCTGGGGGGAGGACGGCAGCAGCTACAAGCTCGACTATCGGGGCTATGAGCCGGCACCCAGCACGGCGTCGCAGACCGCATGGGCCCTGATCGGCTTGATGGCTGCGGGCGAATCGGGCCATCCCTCGGTGGTGCGAGGTATCCAGTATTTGGGGAAGACCCAGCAGGCGGACGGATTGTGGACTGAACCCCGTTATACGGCTACGGGCTTTCCACGGGTCTTCTATTTGCGCTATCACGGTTACGCGAAGTTCTTTCCGCTCTGGGCGCTTGCTCGGTATCGCAACTTGAAACGGGCAAACCGCCCGTCTCTGGCATGGGGGATGTGACGGGTGTTTCTCGTCATCACGGGGCTTGCACAGGAATCGCGGATTGCCGCCGGTCCGGGCGTGAGCCACGTCATCTGCAGCGGCAGTGACCCCGACCGCCTGCGCACCCACCTCTCCGACCTCGACCCGACCGGCCTGCGGGCCGTGATCAGCTTCGGGATTGCCGGCGGCCTCGACCCGTCGCTCAGCCCCGGGGACGTGGTCGTCGCCACCGCGGTCATTGCCGAGCGAGGCGCCTGGAAAGTGCCGAAGACCGTCGTTTCGGCGCTGGTCGAGCGCATGCGCGCGAGCGGCATCAGCGCCGTCGAAGGTTTTCTGGTCGGTGTCGAAGAGCCCATTCTGGCGCCGGCCGCCAAGGCGGCGGTCCACCGCGAAACCGACGCGGTGGCGGTCGACATGGAATCGCACATCGGCGCGGCCTACGCCGCCGCCAACGGTCTTCCCTTCGCCGCCATCCGGGTGATCAGTGATCCGGCGATGCGCGCGTTGCCGCCGCTCGCCAAGCAGGCGCTCAAGGCGGATGGCCGCATCGACGTGGGCGCCGTGCTGGGCGGGATCGCGCGCGCGCCGTCGCAGATCACGACGCTGATCCGTGCCGGCGGCGACGCCGGCAAGGCGTTTGCCGGCCTACGCCGCTGTCGCCGTCTTGTTGATTTTAGTCTCTGCTTCGGCTTTGCGGATCTCTGACAGCCTCTGCTGGACCTGCTCCGAGAACACGTATTGCGCCGGCCGCTGCTGATCGAGCGGGATCTCGGCCGCCATCGGTCCTTCGGTGCGAATGCCCTGGAGCGCGAGCTTGAGACTCGCGAACGGGTTGCTCACCGCCGCGTGCGCCGCGGTCGGCTCGTAGCCGCAATGCGCCATGCAGTTGGCGCACTTCTCGTACCGGCCGGTGCCGTACGAATCCCAGTCGGTCGTGTCCATCAATTCCTGGAACGTGCGCGCATAGCCCTCGCCGAGCAGGTAGCACGGCTTCTGCCAGCCGAAGATGTTGCGCGTCGGCATGCCCCACGGCGTGCAGTGATAGGTTTGGTTGCCGGCGAGGAAGTCGAGGAAGAGGCCGGAATGCATGAACTTCCAGTCCTTGCCCCGCCCATACGCGAAGACCTTGCGGAAGAGCTCCTTGGTCTTGCGGCGGTTGAGGAAGTGCTCCTGGTCGGGCGCGCGCTCATACGCGTAGCCCGGTGACATCGAGACGCCGACGCCGAGCTCCTTCGTGTAGTCGAGGAAGGCGGCGATGTCCTCGGCCGAATGGCCGTCGAAGATCGTGGCGTTGACGTTGACGGTGAATCCCTTCGCCTTGGCGGCTTTGATCGCGGAGACTGCCTTCTCGAACACGCCCTCCTGGCACACGGATTTGTCGTGATGCTCTTTCAGCCCGTCGAGATGCACGGAGAAGAACAGATAGGGCGAAGGCTCGAACAGATGCAGCTTCTTCTCGAGCAAGAGCGCGTTGGTGCACAGTGAGACGAACTTCTTGCGCGCCACGATGCCTTTGACGATCTCGCCGATCTCCTTGTGGATCAGCGGCTCGCCGCCCGGGATCGCCACCATCGGCGCGCCGCACTCGTCGACGGCGTCGAGGCATTCCTTGACCGACATGCGGCGATTGAGGATCGCGCCCGGATAGTCGATTTTGCCGCAGCCGGCACAAGCGAGGTTGCAGCGAAAGAGCGGCTCGAGCATCAACACCAGCGGATAGCGTTTGCGACCGCGCAGGCGCTGCTTCATCAGGTAAGCGCCGATCCGCAGCTCTTTGTAAAAAGGTATGGCCATGCGTTCCTTCTCGATGGATGACGTCGTCCGAGCGGTATTTGTTGCCTTGGGCTAATTCGGACTGGTCTGTGCAGTCGCCAATTCCGGCGGGAGCCGGAACTCAATCGTCTCCTCTCGGCCCGGTAAAGTCAAAACCTTGATCGGGCCCAGACGCCGCAAGGCATCGATCACGTCTTCGACCAGGACTTCCGGCGCGGAGGCGCCGGCGGTGATTCCGACCGTTTCGGCATCAATCACCCATTCTGATTCAAGTTCCCGGCCATCCGCAATCAAATAACTGGGAATTCCGGATTCGGCACCGATTTCCCGGAGGCGGTTGGAATTGGAGCTGTTTTTGGCGCCAACGACCAGGATTACGTCCACCAGCTTGCTCAATTCCCGTACCGCGACCTGCCTATTCTGTGTTGCATAGCAGATATCCTTGGTGTCGGGGCCCAGGATGTTGGGGAACCGGCGCCCCAAGGCGGCGATCACGGCCCGGGTGTCATCCACGCTGAGCGTGGTCTGGGTCACGTAGCCACAGGGGTTTCGACGGGGATCTCGAGGGCGTCGACGTCTGCGACGGTCTGTACCAGGTGGACCGGAGCGGGAGTCTGGCCCTGGGTGCCTTCGACCTCGGGGTGCCCGGCGTGCCCGATGAGGATCAGGACGCGTCCCTGCGCGGCGTAGCGCTTCCCCTGGTTATGGACCTTGGTGACCAGCGGGCAGGTGGCATTGATCACTGCGAGGCCGCGGCGGCATCCGCCTCGACGGCGCCGGAAACGCCGTGGGCGCTGAAGATCGTGACCGCGTTGGGGGGCACTTCCGAGAGATCTTCGACGAAGACGGCGCCCTTGGCCTTGAGGCTCTCCACGACGAACTTGTTATGCACGATCTCGTGGCGCACGTAGACGGGGGGCCCATATTTCTCCAGCGCGCGCTCGACCGTGTCGATCGCCCGCACCACGCCGGCGCAGAAGCCCCGCGGTTGTGCCAGAATGATGCGCATGGAAGTTACTCAACGCCCCCGGTCAAAGTGCCATTTCCGCTTGAATGCCTGATTTTTGCCTGTCAGGGAATACCTCCGCGCGGCGACGATTCTAGGCTACCGCCGCCTCCCGGTATATCAACGGGTGGGGCGACGGCTGCAGGCTGGAATGGCGTGGCGCCGTCGAGGGGCGAGCGGCGCCAGCCACTTGGCGGATGTTGAAATCGAACGTCGGGTGGTGCTGATGCCAATGGCCGCAGCGAATCGAGGAGCCATGATTGGGACAACTTTGCCGCCTCGTTTGCGCCCAGTTGCGGCTCGCGGTCGGCGCGGCCCGGGTTCATAAATCCGATGATCCGACCGGGCTAACTCGCTCTGATTCGATCAAATTTCGGATTCGCGTTCATTCCGACCCTACCTGAAGGACGCTTTCGCTCCGATGTTAAGCTCGGCCATCGCCCGAACCGTCGAATTCTGCACGCGCCACATTTGGGCGATCATCGCGGCCGCGGTGGTGCTCACGATCGCGTCCGGTGCCTACACGGCGAAGCATTTCACCATCAACGCCGACGTGGCGAAGCTCATCGCCCCCGACCTGCCGTGGCGCCAGCGCGAGCTGGCCTATGAGGCGGTCTTTACCCATGGGACCGAGCTGATCGTCGCGGTGCTGGATGCTCCGACGCCCGAATTAGCGACCGCCGCCAGCAAGCTCCTCGTCGATCGCTTGTCGCAAAAGACAGACCTCTTCCGCTCCGTGCAGCCCGCCGGCCCCGGCGATTTCTTTGCGCGCAACCGCTTCCTGTTCATGCCGGCCGACGAGGTCGCCGGCGCGATGAGCCGGATGTCGCAGGCCTCGCCCCTGCTCGGTCAGATGGTGAGCGACCCCAGCCTGCGGGGAATCGTTCAGGCGATGTCGCTCACGCTCGCCGGCGTGCAGGGCGAACAGGTGCCGCTCGACGTCTTGGCGCGTCCCTTCAACCTCGCGGCCGACACGATCGAGGAGGCGCTCGCGGACAAGCCCGCCCGCTTCTCCTGGTACGTCATGATGAGCGGCCGGGCCTCCGAGGTGCAGGAATTGCGGCGGCTCATCACCATCAAGCCGATCCTCGACTATCACGCGCTCGAGCCCGGCGCGAAAGCGGCGGCAGCGATCCGCCAGACCGTCGCCGATCTCAACTTGGCGCGCGACTTCGGAGCGACTGTGCGCTTGACCGGGCCGGTCTCGATTGCCGACGAGGAGTTCGGCACGCTGCGGGAAGGGGCCTTCTTGAACGTCGCCGTCACGATCGCGGTGGTTCTGTTGATCCTCTGGCTCGCGCTCAAGTCCTACCGCATCATCATTGCCGTCTTCCTCACGCTCATCGCCGGCCTCGCCATCACCGCCGCGGTTGGCTTGATGCTGGTCGGCGCGCTCAATTTGATCTCGATTGCCTTCGCGGTGCTGTTCATCGGTCTGGGCGTCGATTTCGGCATCCAGTTCAGCGTGCGTTATCGCAACGAACGCTTCGAAACCCCGGACCTGCATGACGCATTGAGGATTGCCGGCGAGCGCGCGGGCGCGCCGCTCACGCTGGCGGCGGCGGCGACCGCGGCGGGCTTCCTGTCGTTCCTGCCGACCGATTACAAGGGCGTGTCCGAGCTTGGCCTCATCGCCGGCCTCGGCATGGTGATCGCGTTCGTCACCAGCATCACGCTGCTCCCGGCGCTGCTCCAGCTGTTCAATCCGCCCGGCGAGAAAGAGCCGCTCGGCTATGCGGCGCTCGCGCCGGTCGACCGCTTTCTCGAGGACCATCGGGTCGCGGTGGTCGTCATCACGTTGTTGGTGGCGACCGCAGGCCTGCCGCTGCTCTGGGATCTGCGATTCGATTTCAATCCGATCAACCTTCGCAGCACGCACGTCGAGTCGATCGCGACCTATCTCGACCTGCGCCGCGATCCCAACATGAATTCGCACACCGCCGAAGTGCTGGCGCCCTCGGCGTCCGAGGCGAACGATATCGCCAAGCGCCTCGCGGCGCTGCCCGAAGTCGCGCGCGCCATCACGATCGACAGCTTCGTGCCGCAGGACCAGGAGCAGAAGCTCGCGCGCATTCGCGCCGCCGCGACCGCGCTGCGGCGCGCGCTTTATCCTCCCAATACAAAGCCCGCGCCGAACGACGCGGAGATCGTCGCCGTCTTGCGGAACGGCGCGCAAAATCTGCGGCAGACCGCGGGAAACAGCTCGGGTGCCGGTCCCGCCGCTGCCAAGCGCCTTGCCGACGATCTCGTCAAGCTCGCCGATGCGCCGGCGGCCGTGCGCGCCTCGGTCAGCAAAGCCATGGTCGAGCCGCTCGTCGCCGACCTCGACGAGCTGCGCGCGGCGCTGCAGGCCGGCCCGGTGACGCGCGACAGCTTGCCGCCTGCGCTCAAGCGCGAATGGGTCGCGCCGGACGGACGCGCGCGCATCGAGGCAAGGCTCAAAGGCGATCCGAACGACAATGAGGCGATCCGCGCCTTCGCGCGCGCCGTGCTCAAGGTCGCGCCGAACGCGACCGGGGAATCGATCGGCATCCTGGAGTCCGGAGAGACCATCGTGCGCGCCTTCTTCGAGGCGGGCGGATGGGCGCTGCTGTCGATCTCGATCCTGCTGTGGATCGTGCTGCGGCGGATCGGCGACGTGCTGCTCACCCTGGTGCCGCTCATCCTCGCCGGCGTGGTGACGCTGGAGATTTGCGCCCTGATCGATTTCCCGTTGAATTTCGCCAACATCATCGCGTTGCCGCTGCTGCTCGGCGTCGGCGTCGCCTTCAAGATCTACTACGTGATGGCATGGCGCGACGGGCAGACCAGCCTCTTGCAGTCGAGCCTCACGCGCGCGGTGATCTTCAGCGCGCTCACCACCGCGACCGCGTTCGGCAGCCTGTGGTTCTCGAGCCATCCCGGCACGTCGAGCATGGGCAAGCTCCTGGCGCTGTCGCTCGTCTGCACGCTTGCCGCGGCCGTGCTCTTCCAGCCGGCCCTGATGGGCCGGCCGCGCGAGAACGGCGACGCCAAGGCCGACGCGAACGCGAGCTGACGGTCGGTTGCGGCCCGGCGGCTGCGCGCCGCGCGGAGCCCGGGCGTGTCGCACACGGTAGAATTTTTCGCTCCCGCTGCACCCAATCGGCCATTCGCCCGTATCATGCACGAGGCGCCGCACCATGCGGCGCGGCGGGAGGACCATCATGCGTGTTCTTGCAGTTTTTTGCCTTGCCGGCGTGGCCCTCGCGGCGCCGGGCGCCTTGGCGCAGGAGAATTACGAAAGCTGGCCGTTGTTGCGGAGCACGTTTCCGAGCACCGGCGGCGGCGGGATCATGATCAAGGGCTACGATCCGGTCATCACCGGCGGCAAATGCGTCACCACCTTCATGGCGGTCGAGCCGGGCAACGACCCGAAGGTCTATCCGAACTACATCGAGTTCGAGGCCATGGCGGCGAGCGGCGGCACGCTCTGCCACAATGGCAAATGGCGCTCCTTCGACGGCGGCGCCACCGGCACGACAGCCTATCGGGTGTTTTTCAAGGACGGCGTGTTTCGCGGATCGCCTTGATCCGGAGAGAAGCCGCCCGGCTTAGCGCATGTCCCGGCGAAGTGGACACCGGTTCGCCGACAAGGACAGGCGCCAACGCTCTAGGCCCTGGCACAAGTCCTGCAGAGCGGATACGAGGAATTAGGCCGCTCCACGGAGATCAGAGTGCGCAAGCTCTTCACCGCTCTGTGCTTGGCGCTCGGCGTCCAGACGATCGCGCATGCCGGCCCGGTCGAAGACTTCTACCAAGGCAAGGCCATCACCCTCGTCGTCGGCAACGGGCCGGGCGGCGGGTTCGACGCCTTCGCCCGCGTGCTGGCGCGGCATTTCGGCCGGCACATGCCCGGCCGCCCGAACGTCGTCGTGCAGAACATGCCGGGCGCCGGCACGCTGCTGGCGGCCAATTATCTTTACAACGTCGCGCCCAAGGACGGCTCCCAGTTCGGCTTGATTGCGCGCAACATGCCGATGCTCGGGCTGCTCGGCCGCAATCCGAATGTGCGCTTCGATCCGAAAAAATTCACCTGGCTCGGCTCGTCCTCGGACTTCTCCGACGATGCCTATGTGCTGATCGTGCGCAAGGATACCGCCGTCGGGTCGATCGAGGACGCGCGGCGTCCGGGCGGGCCGACGTTGATCCTCGGCGGAACCGCCGAGGGCGCCAACAGCGCAGACGTGCCGAAGATTCTGCGCGACACGCTCGGCCTCAACATCAAGCTCATTCTCGGCTATCGCGATTCGGCTGCGATCTTCCTCGCGATGGAGAACGGCGAGGTGGGCGGACGCACGGTCGAACTCTCCGCCGTGCGCGCCACGCGTCCGCAGTGGCTCCGGCCCGAGAGCGATTATCGCATCCTCGCGATGTATGCGCGCGCGAGCCGTCATCCGGAATTTCCCGGCGTGCCGACCGCGCGCGAGCTCGCGCCCACGCCGGCGGCGCGCGCGCTGATCGAATTCACCGAGACGCCGCTGCTCACGATGGCGTGGCCCTTCACCGCGCCGCCGGGCATACCCGAGGATCGCGCGCTCGCTTTGCGCACCGCCTTCATGGCGGCGCATCGCGACCCGGATTATCTGGCCGAGGCGGCCGCCCTCAAAATCGCGGTCAATCCGGTGAGCGCCGACGACGTCTACCGGGCGATCGACCACCTGAGCGGCGCGCCGCCGGAGCTGTTCGATTACGTGCGCAAGCTGATGGCGAAAACGGCCGACTGACGCAACGGGTCTCGCTAGACAGCGAAGAAGCGCTCGATCGGCTCCGCGCGCGGCAGGCGCCCGACCTCGACGAACATCTCCATCTGGCGCTGCGCCAGCCGGCGTTCGCTGTCCGTGAAGGTGAACTCCATGCGCGGATAGCGCGCCGACGTCAAAAGCGCCTCGCGATCGCCGCCATAGGACGCGAGAAAGACGTCCGCGACCTCGTCCATGTTGCGCTCGCTGTATGCGAAAGACTGGCGCAGCGCGTCGAGCAGCACCGGGCGAAGTTTTGGATTGCGCCGGAGCAGGCTCTCGTTCGCCGCCACCATGTGCTTGATCATCTCGTCGAAGCCGGTGAGCAGCTTCCACGCGTCACCGTCGGTGTAGAGGCACGCAACGCCGTCGGCACGTTCGCCGTGATGGAAGAAGTGGTCGATGAGGACGACCGCGTCGGCTTCGCCGCGGCGCAGAACGTCGAGCAGCGTCTCCTGCGGGCTCGCGGTCCATCGGAGGCCCGCGATGTCGACGCCGTAGGCGTTCTTCAGGAGGTAACTATGGATCGCATGCCGGCCCTGATGGGTCGCCACCCGGCATCCCGCGAGATCGCGCGGCTGGCCCACCTCGTCGCGCCGCACGAACAGGCCGTTGCCTTTGCCGGTCGACTTCCACTCCGTGCACAGACCGATGATCGGCGCGCCCGCGAGCCGGCGTTCGAGAAAATTCGGCAGGTAGAGGTTGGCGATCTCAACGTCGCCGCGGATGAGGCACTCCTCGAGCTCGCGGCTGGGGGGATCGGGCACCTCCACGACCTCGAATTCGAGCCCGTCCGCCTTCACCAGGCCCGCGCCGAGCGCGTAGTAGATGCGGAACATGGAGAAGCGATTGCGGTAGTGCGCCAAGCGCAACTTCATTGATGGAGATCCCGGATGGCGGCGATCGATTGGCTGGGTAGCGTGCGCCTCAAGGTGCCGCGAGACGCTCGGCAAAGAGAACCATGGTCTTGCGGTAGACGATCGATCGATTCCACTCGCGCATGACCTCGAAATTCGCGGTACCTTCGCCGAACGGCTGGCCGGGGCGCCAGCCGTTCACCTTCAAGAGATTGGCCGTCGAGGCGAGCACGTCGGGCACGCTGTGCCGCAGGTCGACATGGCCATTCCCGTCATAGTCGACGCCATATTTGATGTAGGACGACGGCAGGAACTGGGTCTGGCCGATCTCGCCCGCGTAGGCGCCGATCAGGTCACGCAAAGGAAGGTCGCCGCGCTGGACGATCTGGAGCGCGGCGATCAGCTCGCGCTGAAAGAGTTCGCTGCGGCGGCAGTCGTGCGCGAGCGTGGCGATCGTGCGGACCACCGGCAGCTTGCCGAGGTCGCCGGTGCCGTTGTCGCTTTCGAGCGTCCAGATCGCCATGAGCA
>WNFC01003105.1_pt1 | contig 38908 bp, 41 predicted proteins | sample 5400541 | NCBI WGS metagenome assembly WNFC01 (sample SAMN13153342, study PRJNA577476) | soil metagenome | isolation source: 120 cm saprolite under Douglas fir tree site 2 hole 2 replicate 1 | place: USA:California | collected 2015-04-18 | reverse complement strand
CCCGGACACTGCTTCGGGTCTCTACCGCCGCCCCGCGGACGGCGCGTGTTCTGCTTCGGCTTGACAGCCGCCCTGCGGGTTTCGGGTCTCTCCAAAACAATCTTCTGCAAAGAACGCAGAACATTCTTTCGGCCCTCCCGAAAATGCACCCGCTTGCCTTGGGAGGCGGGACCCTTGCATCGCTTCGCGTGGTGTGTCCCGAGCGCCTTCAGAGGCAAGGGACCAAAAGGAGATTTCAGAGATGGCAACCACAAGCGTAGCAACCGCACAACAGAGCAATTTCACTAACCAGATCCTTCATGGCGACTGCACCGAAGTGATGCGTCAGATGCCTGCGAACAGCGTCGATTTCATCCTCACCGATCCGCCCTATCTCGTGAACTACCGCGACCGCAGTGGACGCACGATTCAGAACGATGTCGATGAGAGCTGGCTCAAACCTGCGATGGCTGAAGCATATCGCGTATTGAAGCAGGACCGTGTTGCTGTCATGTTCTACGGATGGACGAAGATCGACGCCTTCTTCGAAGCGTGGCGCAGCGCGGGTTTCCAGCCCGTAGGACACATCGTCTTTCGCAAGAGCTATAGCTCGAAGAGCAGATTCCTCCGCTATCAGCACGAGCAGGCATTTCTACTTGCGAAGGGTAGGCCGCCGCTACCAAAACAGCCGCTCGGCGATGTGATGGACATGCCCTACAGCGGCAACAAGCTTCATCCCACGCAGAAGCCCGTACCAGCACTGGCACAACTGGTCCGCAGCTTCTCTCTTCCAGGAGAGAGCGTGCTCGATCCCTTCGCTGGAAGTGGAAGCACCTGCGCAGCAGCGCTGCTTACGGGCCGTAAGTACATCGGCGTGGAGATGGATGACGTGTACTTCGAGCATGCCAGCGAACGCTTACAAAGGGTTCACCAGAGGGTCGCCGCCAAGCGGTCCTCTGGTAATGGCATTCCCACGCGAGTGTGATGTTACTCGCGTACCCGCCGCGCCTCAAGGCGCACATTCTTCTTTAGTCATCTTGCTCCAGCCTTGACCCGCGGCGTGCCCGCGGATCCTCTGCCAGTCATGGTGGGAATGCCATGCTCTGCGCCTGCGCGGCGCGATGAACACACATGATCTCCGCTTCTCACCTGTGTCGCATACACCACAATCTGTGTCTCTGGATTATTGCCTCAGATGGAATAATGCGTCGCAAAAGGTAATAATCGCACCCCTGTTTCTGTCCTAACTTCGCTCCAGACGTTTGAACGGAGAGTCTCTCCTCGCCGGAAAAACGAAAGGAGCAGCAATGCAAATCACCCTTCCCATCAAACGGCCTCACTTCCGGCGATTGCGCGCGCAGTGCCGGAGGTGGGCAATTCCTTCGCTCGTGTTTCTCGCGGCTCTACCGGTCTATGCACAGACCGGCGCCAGTCCGTGGGAGAACGCGGTCAACGCTCTCAAGACTTCGTTCACCGGTCCGATCGCACAAGGGCTATCGCTCGTGGCCATCGTCGTCGGCGGTCTGATGTTCGCCTACGGCGAGGGCCAGTCGAAGAAGATGCTTGCCGGCATCGTCTTTGGCATCGGCATGGCCATCGGTGCGGTGAACTTCATGGCCTGGCTCTTTCCGTAGCAGTCGATGGCGGCAGGCTCAACCACAACCCAACGATGGACAGGCAGAAAGGAGGTAGCACATGGCAGAGGGCGGTTCACAACGCGACGCACGCAGAAACAAGGTCTTCAAAGCGATGAACCGCCCGCTGACCGTGTTGGGTGCAGAGCGGCGCTTGTTCTTCGTCTCGCTGATTACAGGCGGCGCGATCTTCTCCATGCTGCACTCACTGCTCGGAGGCATTGGTCTCTTCATCGTCGGCGTCATCATCGCCCGCATCGCGACTGAACACGATATCGAGATTCTTCGCATTCTCTTCAACTCCGCCAAATTTCGCAGACGCTACGACTCCATGAAGTGGGAAGCAACAGCGATCGCCATCAGGAGACGCCATGTTCAGGATTAGCAACATCACGAAGGACTGGAATGAGGCGGGGTCCTTCGCCGCCCAGCTCAATCTCTATGGGTTCTGGGACGAGCACTGCTTCCTGACGAAATCGGGCGACCTGGGCGCCGTATTGAAAGTCAGCGGTATCGACTACGAGAGCTTCGACCATGAGGGTCGAGATTACGCAGTCAAGCGACTCGAGGCCGCTCTTCGCTCTCTCGATGACAGGACCCGTCTCTATCAGATCTTGTTCAAACACAACCGGCCGGAGATTGCGCACGCCGAGTACGACGATCCGCTCGTCCGCGCCGCTGTAGAACAGCGTGCGGCCTTCCTGAAAGCAAAATCAAGCCGGCTGTATTCGATCGAGATCTTTTGGGTAGTCATGATCGACGGCAGCTACCGCAAGACTGGACTGCTGCATGCGCTGGCGCGTTTGCCAAAGCAGCCACGCTCGTCGCTACGCGACTTGCACGCATTGTTCTCAGGCAATAAGGAGCGCACTCTGCTCTTCGAACAGGTTGAGCGCGACCGGCTGCGCCTGCAGCAAAAACTAAACAGCTTGAGTGGGCAGCTAAACGATCTCATGCAGATCGAGCTGCCAGGGGCGGAAGAGACGTTTCGCATACTGCGCCGTCTCGTGAACTTCCGCCCCTCCAAGATTGACGAAGCACCACTTTGCAGCAGTCGTCACCTTGACTGGCAGGTGTGCGATTCGGAGTTGGAGGCGCATCGCGGCTATCTGCGCGTAGACGATGACTACGTTCGCGTCCTTACGTTGAAAGAGCTGCCAAGTGAGACGCGGCCCCTGCTGCTGCAGGGCCTGCTCGACGTTCCGGCCAACTTCCATGTCGTTACCGAGTGGCATCCGGTAGACAATGCGAAGTCCCGCAAGGAGATCGCCTCACGCCGTCGCCATCACCATAACTCAAAAACCAGTTTCGTCTCGAATCTTCAGGACCAACAGAACACCGGCCCAAAAGACCAACTGGTCGATGACTCGAAGGAGGCTGCAGTTGCCGAATTGGGCGCCGCCCTGACCGCGCTCGGAATGGAAGGCAAGAACTTCGGCGAATACACGCTCTCCGTCGTGATCTACGACGAAGACCGCCTGAAGGTCGAGAACGCCGTAGCTGAGTTTCAGAAGCTCTTCACCCAGCATGATGGCCTCCTCTATGAAGAACGCTACAACCTGCTCAATGCGTTCTTTGCCACTATCCCAGGCAACAGACAATTCAATCTCCGCAAACAGTGGGCGCTCAATTCCAACTACGCCGACCTGTCGTTTCTGTTTACTGTCGATACCGGCAAACAGTGGAATCCTCATCTCGAACGCGAGTACCTCGCCGTTCTCGAATCGACGCATGGCACGCCCTACTATCTGAACTTTCACTGTGGCGATGTAGCCCACACGCTGATGCTTGGGGCAACCGGGGCTGGCAAAAGTTTCGCCGCATCGACCCTTCTTCAATCCGCGCAGAAGTACGGACCCCTCACCTTCATCTTCGATCTCGGCGGCAGCTACGAGACGCTGACCCGGGCCTTCGGCGGGTCGTATCTGAATGTCGGCCTCAAGAATCCAGGCTTCAGCATCAACCCGTTCTCTCTGGAGCTGACCCACGAGAATTTGAATTTTCTGTATCTCTTCCTTCGCGTGCTCATCGAAGCCGGTGGCCGCTATGAACTGACGACTGCGGATGAAAAGGCGCTCTACGCTGCGCTGGAGCGTATCTACAAACTGCCCCGCGAGATACGGACGCTCACCAACTTCGCGTCCATCCTCGGGCCTCTTGGCGAGCGGCTCCATCGCTGGACCCAGGCTGGGCAGTTCGGTCACCTCTTCGACAACATGGAGGACACACTCACCTTCTCCCGGTTCCAGACATTCAATTTCGATGGCTGGAGTGATTACCCCGACATTCTGGAGCCGCTGCTGTTCTATGTGTTGCAGCGTGCATCATCCGAGATCGAGAGTCCGGAAAACACCGGGATCTTCAAGGTGTTTCTGATCGATGAGGCGTGGATATTCCTTAAGAACCAGATCATCCGCGCATGGATCATCCGCGCCGAACGAACGTGGCGCAAAAAGAACGCCGCGATGGTGCTGGCCACGCAGTCAGTCGTGGAACTTGCGGCCTCCGACATGCTGCACGTCGTCAATGAGTCTTGCCCGACCAAGATATTTCTTGCCAATCCGAATATCGATCGCAAGCTCTACGCCGAAGTCTTCCAGTTGAACGACACCCAGCTTCAGTTGCTGGAGTCGCTTGTGCCCAAGCGCGAGTTGCTGTTGATACAGCCGGAAGGCACCAAGAAGCTGGTGCTCGAAGTCGATGCTCTCGGCTACTGGATGGCCACCAACAACTCCCGCGACAACCTTCGCAGGCAGGATTACTTCGTCCGCTTCGGCCCGGAGCAGGGGCTCCTGCGCCTTGCCGAAGACTACCCCAACCCCACCAACCCGACACCCGCCGAGGAGGCTGCATGAACCGTGCTCCGATCTTTCCCCTGGTGCTTGGCCTGGTTGCGACCGTTGCCCACGGTCAGCAATCGGCCCGCATCGTCAAATACCACGCCAACGACATCGTGAGTGTACGCGCGAAGATGCGCTACACCACGCTCATCCAGCTACCAGCGAGCGAGAAGATTCTGGAGGTCGCCACCGGAGATAAGGACTTCTGGATCATCGACACCGTTGGCAACTACTGCTTCCTTCATCCGGCCAAGGAAGGCATCCACAGCAATCTGAATCTGATTACCGACAAGGGCACGGTCTATTCGTTCACGCTGGACGACGTCGAGTCTGTAGATCCCGACCTCAAGGTCGTCATCGAGCCATCCGACCCGTCCTCGCTCGCCGCCGCCAACGGCGCCAGCAAGCTTGTACCGGCAAGCGAAGTAGAAGCTGCCCGCATCCAGGCGCAGGCCGCTCAGGCCCGCGCCGCCAATGCCGCCGAGCAGTTCCGCGCCGACTATCCGGTCAAGGCATTGAAGTTCGACTACACCTTTCACAACCAAAGCCCCTTCGATGTCTCCGCGATCTATCACGATGACAAGTTCACCTACATCAAGTCGTCGGCAGCGGAGAAATTCTCCATCTACGAACTGAAAGACAAGAAGCCGGACCTGACTACCTTCCAGTTGCTGGACGGCACCTACATCATCCCCACTGTCGTCGATCACGGCTACCTCCAGATCGGCAAGCACAAGCTCGCCTTTGACCGGGCGACGAAATAGGAGGCGACGTGCCAGACGAAACCCAAACTCCAGAAGCAGCCCAGGTACAGACTTCGCCCAGCTCGCCCTCCACTCCAGCCCTCCGCTACAAGCGCGTCGTGCCGGAGGGTGTCGTCCCAAAGCAAGCGCAGGGATATGTCGTTGCAGGACTCGCTGTGCTCATCCTGCTCGCCGTGATGTTTTCGAAGAATCATGCGAAGACCCCTCCCACGGTTCCTCCTCCGAATGCCACTCCGTTCTCCAGCGATGCAAACGCGCGGAAGATTGCGGAGCTTGAGCAGAACCTCACCGCGGAGCAGAGGCAAAGCGAACAGCAATTACAACAACAGAGAGCGGCTGCCGGCACAGCATCGGCGGAAACGACAGGCAATGCAACGGCTCCGCAGGGCGGTCCGGCAACGGTTTCTGCTACGCAAGCGCCTCCCACCGAGCGTCCGCGTGATCCTATCGCGGACGCCGAACGCGCGATGGCATTCAAAGCACGTTTTGCCTCCAACCTTGTTTCCGCTGATGGCGATGCTTCCCATGCATCGTCTTCTCCGGATGGGACGCCACATCAGGCGATCAGCGTAAACGCCTCTGCGCCTCGCCTTGCGGAGCAGCCCTTCCCGGCTTCTGCTTCGCAGTCCGCCGGCACCCCTAAACGCGCTCCGGAGGTCAATCTAAACTCAGCACACGGCCAGCCCTTCGTGGTCTTCGAGGGTACGACCATCGACGTCGTTCTGGTCGATCGGCTGGATGGGGAGTTTTCCGGGAACTTCAAGGTGATGGTCACCAATCCCGTCTACAGCGAGGACCGCCAGCATGTGCTCGTCCCCGAAGGAACATTCATTCTCGGGGACACACAGAAGGTATCGAGCTTCGGCCAGAAGCGCCTTGCTCTCACCTTCCACCGTATGCTCATGCCGGACAAATACTCTGTCGATCTCGATCAGTTCAAAGGTCTCGATCAAGCCGGTGAGACCGGCGTCAAAGGCAAGGTCAACAACCACTATCTCCAGATCTTTGGCACCTCGATCGCCCTCGGTGTCATCGCCGGAGCGGCGGAGGCTAGCACCAACAGCGGCTACAACCAGAGCGGCTCCGATACCTATCGCCAGGGCATAGCGTCCAGCCTCTCACAGTCAAGTGCGAATGTGCTCGACCGCTTCATCAACGTCCTGCCTACCCACATCATCTTCGAGGGTCACCGGATTAAGGTCTACATCACCCAGGACATGCTGTTGCCCGCATACGAGAACCACGACATGCCGGGGGTGTTCTGATGCGCTCGTTATTCATTCCCTGTTTCGTCTGCGTGCTTGTGGTTGGCTGCGCCTCCCCCGCGCCGCCGCCGAAACCTTCGCCCTACCGATATGCAAGGGCCGCACAGCTAAGTCCCATACAGATCCCACCGCCCGTATGGAAGAAGGAGGTTCATAGAGGCCGGTAGAAGCGGACCGATTGCATGTGTGTCGGGTTGGCTGCCTGCGCGTACTTCAACCCGAAACCGATGAAGCGATCGAGAGCAATGTGCGCGACCCAGATGACAGTAATCCGCTCAGTCACCACCGAATGCAATCGCCATGCGATCAGTGCCACTCCTACTGGCACGGCGTAGCAATGAAGCGCGCTATAGAACGTTGCGGCGAAGCGCCCATTGCCCTCCGCAAGGTAGCCGAGAAGCGATACATCAGGCACAAGAAACAGGACAAGGAATAGGAGCCAGCTTCCATGCAATCCCGAATAGCAGATCAAAGCGATGAGGAGCACAAGCAGAGCTTCAAGACGCAAAAGAAGATCAGGCCGAATCAGCATAGGCCAAGCATACCGAATAGGAGAACCGCCATGAAAACGACACGAACAATCCTTTCCGCCTTACTAGCGAGCGTCCTCTCGACTTGCGCAGCCCACGCGCAGTTCGGATCGGGCATCGTCTACGACCCTACCCAGCGCCCATGCTCTGCAACAGCTTCAGCAGGGGGCGAGCCAACTTCAGAAATGGACAACGGAACTCAACGACTGGCAGGAGCACCTGCAGAAAGAAGCCCAGATCTACACGACCGCGGAACAGACCCGAACCCAGATCGTCACCATGTACAACCTGGCTTACCAGATGTCGACGATGCCGCAAAATCTGGGCGCGAGATATAAGGCAGACTTTGCACAATGGTCGAACTTGGCGGCTGCACCGAACACATATGGCAACACCTCCCAATTGGTGAATGCTCTCAATTTCGGTGGGCTACCGCAAGCCTCTCAAGGTTACAACAGTGCATTCGTTCAGGCCCAGAACTATCCCTCGGGAAGTTATTCGTCTCTCGACTTCCTCACCCAGGCAACGATTGCGAATCAGTATGCAACTTCGGAGTTGGCACAGACCACGACAACCAGCGCGGTGGCTACCCTGGGAACCGTTCGTTCGGACTCGCAGGTGTTTGCTACCAAACTCGCCAACCTCGAGGCCGACACGTTTTCGACCGACCCCGCACAGCAGACCGAGAACGCACTGCTCGGCAAGATCAACTCCGCCACATTGCTTCAGATTCACTCGCAGCAGGACACTAACCAGCTCCTCGCGGCCTCCATACAACAGCAGCTCCTCGCCCAAAAACAGCAGATTGACGCACAGAACCGCGCGATCAACAACTCCATTTACTTCCAGCAGAACTTCTCCAACACCATGCAGAACGTGACCAACGGCGTGAGTGATTCGATCCATGCGATTTCGCTCAGCACGACAGGACAGTGACCCCAATGCAAGAGAATCCATTTACCTTTCTCGGCCAGGCCATCAGCCAGCTCTTGTCGTCGCACAGCGCGGCATTGCAGGCTGCGGGACTCAATATGTTCCGTGGCCTGGCAGTCATTCTGATTGCATGGTTTGGCATCAAAGCCGCCCTGTCCGCATCGCAGGGACACGGCGGCTTTCACTTCGCCAAGTTCGCCGACCTGATCCTCTTGATCTCGTTTGGCCTTGGGATGCTGACCTACTACTCGACGCCCATCCCCGGTGTCGGCTATAGCTTCAGCGACCTCATCACCAAAGAGGCATTGAGCATCTCTGGACAGATCGAGTCCGACCAGACCCAGCAGATCGCCACCACCATCACCTCTGCGGAACAGCAGCTCGGCACACCGCCCGGCAGTTTCAACATCCTCGAGGATCTGACCTTCTTACTGATCGCTGTCCTGTTGGCGGCGATGCAGGCCGTCTCCTTCGCCGTGATTGCGTATGGCTATGTAGCAAGCGCCGTATGTGTGCTGATCGGTCCGGTCTTGATCCCCTGGTTCATCGTGCCCAAGATGGACTGGTTGTTTTGGGGTTGGTTCAAGGCATTCATTGGCTTCAGCTTTTATCAGGTCATTGCCTCGGCCTTCATCTTCGTCTTCTCGAAGGTCTTGACCTCGATGTTTCAGGTGATCGGCAACATCAGCATCTCGAACGCACTCACCATATTGCCCGCGTTGTTCATCACGCTCTTCGTCTGCATCTACGGCCTGGTCAAGATACCGGAATTGACGGGCGCGATCCTCAGCGGACGCAGCGGCACATGGGTCAACCCGATGGGAAGGTAATTATGACGAACACAAATAACGCGCTTTCATCCACCGATGCCGGACAGAAGTTTCTGGAGCTGTACGCCGAGCCTGTCGTCACCAACACCTATCTGAAAGTCGCACTGCTCGTGCTCTCCGTCGTTACGCTTGGCTGCCTGGCGCTCCTCTATCGCGCCGAGACTGCTGCCTTGCGGCTGAAGCCGCTCGTCATCGCAGTCTCGGAAGCAGGCCGAGGACAGGTTTTAAGCTACTCCGACTTCTCGAAAGTCCCGGTCGAACGGGTGAGCAAGTATTATCTTGCCCGCTGGGTCTCGCTCTACTACGGTCGCAATCATGCCACGCTGCAGCGTGATTTTGCCGAGTCGCTGAACTTCTTCTCGAATGACTTGCAGGGCGCTACGCTCCTGCGCGTCACCAGGGCGAAGACGCTCGAAACCTTCCTCCTCGACCCCAGCGCCCCAAGTGTCGATATCGAAATCAAGGCCGTGGTCCTTGAGGACCTGCGGCAGGCTCCCTTTCGCGCCCATATCGAGTTCGAAAAGGTCTTCCATTCGCCGGGCGACCAAGGGGAACAGCACCGCGAGCGCTGGACCACGAATGTGGTCTACGGTTTCCGCGACGAAGTCCCCAACCAGATGCTGCTTATCAATCCTCTAGGACTTGTCGTCAGTTATGTCCACGAAGATCAGGCGTTCGGGAGCTAACGATCATGCGACCGAAGAAGCCCATCCTGCTCTACTGTGCCGACCGCGAATTGCTGTCTACGACGGCGTTCACGCTACGCCTCCATCCATACCAGGTCACCGCCATCGAAGACAGCGTGGAAGCCTCTCTTGTGGCTGGCGACCGGTGTGCGGCCTTCGCCTGCGTTGTGTTGATACATGCTCAGCAAGGCGACCTTGCTGGCAGGCTGATCTACCGCATCCTCGAACGCGCCGCTCACATGCCGCTCCTGTTGGTGGACCGTGCGGGCGACCTCGCTCCGGTTCGCTATGTAGACGCAGTCCTCTACGGCAGGAACACGTCGATGCAGCACATCCTTTCTGCGCTTCAAGTGTTATGCCGCCGCAAGTCCGTTCTGAAACCAAGGAGCGAAGCATGAGAGATCACCTCTCGATTCAGAAGCACTCCGGCGTTATGCCCGAATCATTCTCGGGCACCCGCTCGGTGCTTATCCTGCGCCCAGTGGTACCGCGCGTCTCTGCTTCGGCTTTGCCGCCCTCCGGGTTTCGGCTTTCAGAAAATCTCTTGTGCAACGAACACACAAAGATTTTCCGAACCTTCCGAAAAAGACGCCGCTTGACCTTGGGAGCAGGGCACCTCCGCCAGTTGGGTGACCCGAGAACGCTTCGGGCAAACCCAACACCGGAGGACATCCCAATGAATTCCATCTCGCTCGCCGGCATCATCGCAAGCGTCCCCGCTACGTTCAGCATCGGCAACGATCTGACCTATACCAGTTTTCGTCTACGCGTCCACGGCTCGTATCTGGACAGCAAGGGCGACCCATACTCCTATGCCGAGGAACATACCGTTATCTGCGTAGGCAAGCTAGATCAGTTCATCCGCTGCATTCCACGCGACCAGGAGATAGAGATCGATGGAGAGCTGCGCAGCCGCATTCATGTTTTACGCATTGGCGGTCACGTTGAAATCGAGGTCGCTTACCCCCGCTCGGAAGTGGTTGCCAGTTCGATTCGCTGGCTCGATCTCACCTTGTCGAGGACGGCAGCGGACGACACACTCATCGCGCTGTACAAGCCGGATCCTGCGTGAACCGGCTCATGGAGAGGCTATGTGGCTTCGGCCTCTCTTTGATTTTTCTGCAACCACTGTCGGAAGGAACAGTTTGAGCGATTTGGTCTACATCGGCGGGTTTTCAGGCCGCCTCGATTCGCAGGCCGTTGCGCGGTTCATGCTGAACCGCTACGGCGCCGCTCGTTTCGTCCTTGTGAACTCGGACGCCGTAGGGAACGACCATCCACTCACGATCGAACATATCGACCGGTACCGGAATTCATCACTCCTCAGTCTCTGCGCACTTATGCATCGCAAGCACATACAGGGGTCTGCCAATCGACCCTGGCTGCTGCGGATCGAACGGGAACTCAAAGCCGCATTCCAGGCAGCAGAGCGCATGCTTCGACTCCGAGTATTCCTTGCGGACCACATCGACAGGCAACTTGTCATCCGTGATGAACTGCATTCCCGCAGGCTACCACGCTCTCGTCAGGAGATATCGAAGTGAGATACATCTTGCATCAAGGCGACGTCCTCGCGCGGCTGCGCGAGTTGTCGGATGAGAGCGTGCATTGCGTCATTACGTCGCCACCCTATTGGGGGCTTCGTGACTACGGCGTCGAAGGGCAGCTTGGGCTTGAGTCCAGTCCGGAGGAATATGTACGGAAGCTAGTCGATGTCTTTCGCCAGGTGCGTCGTGTGCTGCGCCGCGACGGCACCGTATGGCTCAATATCGGAGATACCTACTTTGGCAGCTGGGGAAATTACGGAGGTCAGAACCGCGGGCAAGGATCGCAGCGAGAAATCACTCACGGCAGCGCAGTCCCAAATCCAGCCTACGACGGGCTCGAGAGTTATCGCCCTCCGAGTGCCTCTCCGCACCCGATCCTCAAACCGAAGGATCTTGTGGGCATACCGTGGCGCCTGGCCGCTGCGCTTCAGGCGGATGGATGGTGGCTTCGCTCCGATGTGATCTGGGCCAAGCCCAATCCCATGCCGGAAAGCGTGACCGATCGGCCAACCAAGAGCCATGAGTATCTGTTTCTACTCGCCAGGAGCGACCGCTATTTCTATGACTCCGAAGCGATCAAAGAAATCGCAGTCGGCGAAGCCCCCGGCAATACCACACATAAAGGACAGACCGCCTTCGAAAACGGCGACGTCCACATGCGGACCAAATCCGGGCTCACAGAGATGGTCGCCTTCGCACGCCACAACAAACGCTCCGTCTGGACCATCGCGGTCGAAGCTTTTCCCGAAGCACATTTTGCTGTGTTTCCGACCAAGCTGGTCGAACCCTGCATCCTCGCTGGCACAAGCGAGCATGGCTGCTGCTCGAAATGCGGCGCTCCGTGGATACGGATCGTCCAACGTAGTCTCGCATTTCAATCGGGAAGCGGCAGATCCGGCAACACGCCGGAGGGGAAGTATGCGGGCAGCGCCCAGGCGGAGAGCGGCGAATATGACATCCGCCTTGGTCCGGTCGTCACGACCGCGACCATCGGCTGGGAGCCTTCCTGCAAATGCGAGGCAGAGATAACGCCCTGCACCGTGCTCGATCCCTTCAATGGCGCAGGAACGACCGGCCTCGTTGCACTTCGGCTTGGCCGCAGCTACATCGGTATTGAACTCAACCCTGAGTACGTCGCCATGTCGGAGAGGCGTGTTCGTGAAGACGCTCCGCTGTTCTGGCAGGAGGTGCGCTCATGAGATATCTCTCTGTCTGCTCAGGCATCGAGGCGGTCTCGGTCGCTTGGCAGCCGCTCGGCTGGCAACCCGCGATGTTCGCCGAGATCGATCCCTTCTGCTGTTGGCTGCTGCGCTCGCGCTATCGCGCATCGCGGCCTGTTCACATGCCGAACCCGCATGATGCGCCCACTCGAAAAGAGGCTAAGCAGCGCGCGGCAGCCATTCGCAACGTCGTTGCTCTGCCCGCCGATGGCGCGGTTATCAATGCAGGCGACTTCACTCACATAGGAGCGGACGATGTTGGAGCAATCGAACTTCTGGCCGGAGGAACACCTTGCCAGTCTTTCTCCGTCGCCGGTAAGCGAGCAGGACTGGACGACCCGCGTGGCAACCTCACCATCGAGTTTGCTCGCCTTGCTGGCCGACTCCGGCCCTTATGGCTGGTGTGGGAGAACGTCCCCGGCGTCCTGTCGATCGACGACGGACGGACGTTTGGAGCCTTCCTCGGGATGCTGGTCGAACTCGGGTATGGGATCGCCTACCGAGTTCTGGACGCTCAGCATTTCGGAGTACCCCAGCGACGACGCCGCGTCTTCGTTGTCGGACATCTTGGAGGCTGGCAAGCTGCCGCGGCGGTATTACTTGAGCGCCACAGCCTGTCGGGGAATCCTCCGCCGCGCCGAGAAGCGCGGCAAGGAGTTGCCGGAGGCGTTGAGGTCGGCCCTGCTGGAGGTCGCCTCACAGACACCGCACCCACCATCGATGCAGGATGCAAGGACGGTTTCGTCCGCAATCAACTAGGGACTGGCGTTCTCTCGTCAACAGACGAGACATCCCATTGCCTCAACGCAGGCGGCATGGGCAGGCAGGATTTTGAGACAGAGACGCTGATCGCTCACGCGCTCTCCGCCGATGGCTTCGACGCGAGCGAGGACGGCACCGGGCGTGGAACGCCCATGGTGCCGGTCGCCATCTGTACTGCACATACGCAGTCCAATGGCAGCGGCTTCTCCGATGACGTTGCACACACTCTGGAGAGTGGAGGCGCTCAGGCTGTCGCCTTTGCGCAGAACAGCCGGGACGAAGTACGACTCCATGGCGGAGACGGAAAGACAGTCGGAGCGCTGGCTGCGCAACCAGGCGCGAAGCAGCAATCCTATGTCGCCTTCTCCGCGAAAGATTGCGGCGCTGACGCAGATAACATCGCACCGACACTGCGTGGTATGGGGCATGACCGGAGCCATGCCAATGGAGGTGGCCAGGTAGCGATCGCCTTCGCGCAAAACCAGGAAGGTGACGTCCTGAGTGGCGATGTGATGCAGTCGCTTAGCACCAACTCCAATGCCACGGGACGCAACGCGCCGACGATTGCGTTTACACTCCACGGCAGCGACGGCACCGCAAGTGCAGCGTCATCCACGGAGGTTGCGGGAAGCCTGCGCACACGCGCTCCCGGAAGCATCGAGAATAGCTCCACAACCGCCGTGTTGCAGGAGCAGTCCGTCGCCTCTCCGCTCACTGCCTCCTATGGCAAACAGGTGGATAGCTCCGACACCAGCAGTGGCCCTCCGAATCTACTGCGGACACAGATGGCCGTGCGGGGATTGACTCCTCGTGAGTGCGAGCGGTTGCAGGGATTCCCTGACGACTACACGCTGGTCGAGTACCGCGGCAAGCCGGCAGCCGATGGCCCCCGTTACAAAGCGCTCGGCAATTCGATGGCGGTTCCGGTCATGCGCTGGATCGGGCAACGGATCGCAGCCGTCGATGCCATCCTCCGTGATCGACACGGCGACGGGAGGGTCCGATGAGCCGGCAGGCACACATTCCGACGACACTGGCGCGTACCTCCCAACAACAGGGAGAAGCAGGTCTTCTTCTTGCCCTCGCCACCCCGCAATTGGGACTGTGCAGTTCGCCTTCAACTCTGTCGCCCAAAGACAGGTTCTTCGCAAGGCAGGATACGGAGGACGATGGAGAGCGAGCGGCTTGGTTCACCCACTCTCTGCTTTTGCAGCCGGATCGGTGGCAGGAGAGTACGAGTGGTTCCACTGCTGTCTGGTTGCATCGGCATCCTGAACGCCATGCGCCCCTTCTGACAAGTGTTTCCATAGAGCGCCATCTCTCCCGTATTTTCCCTGCTCGCCCTCGGTCACTCGCTTTGGTGCTTATCCCGCGCCCTGCGGCACGGCGCGTCTCTGCTTCGGCTACGCCGCCCTACGGGTTACGGCTTTCAGAAAATCTTTGTGCAACGAACGCAAAAAGATTTTCCGAACCTTCCGTAAAAGCGCCGCTTGGCACTTGGGAGCGGGGCACCTCGCGTCGCTTCGCGCAAGAGTGTCCCGAGGGCAATCCGGGCAAATACAAACAAGGAGAAACACAATGGCACTCTACGTATTAGTTATGTGGAATTGGGGTGGTTTTACTCAGCGCGATTCGCGACGCAACCACTGGCTGCCGGGTACCTGCCGCCGCAGATGTAACGATGGGTTGGCTGCCGGCGAGCGGGCTGGTAGGCGCGCTCGACCGGCAAATCACGCCGGGGAGACGAACAGAGTGAAATCCAACCAATTCATCAGCGAGATCCAATGGGACCGCGTCCCACTTGTTGCAGATCAGAAAGACGCACGTGCATGGCTTGGCTTTCAGGCGTGCCGTGGTCTGGCCCTTAACACACTGGATGCTTACGGCCGCAACCTGGAGCGATACCTTCGATTCCTTAGCACGTATGGCAAGAAGCCTCACGAGATCGGGCAGGAAACGGTCGGGGCTTATCTGCGCGACCTAGTCAAACCGTCCACTACGCCAGAAGAGCCAGACATCCGCATGGCCAATGCAACGATCCAGCAGCATCTGGCGGCGCTGCGGATGTTCTATGACTTCCTGGTGGAAGAGGGGCGCTGCACAAGGAACCCATACCGCCAAGGTGAAGGCCGCTCGTCACGGCCACTGGTGAAGCGAGAGCACAAGCTGCCCCCGTAACCGCCTGATGCTGGCGATGAGTTACGACGCTGGACTTCGCAGGGAAGAACTGTGCCTGCTTGAAACGCGCGACATCGATCCATCGCGGCGCACGATCCGCGTCCGCGCAGAGACCACCAAAAACCGGCGGTCATCATGCCAGCGGAAGTGTTAGAACGACGGCGCAAGGCCTTCATCGGACGCGGTCCGCTAGCGCTGATCCAGAAAGAACGGGCCAACATCGAGCGCTTATTCTCTTCTTCGTACCTGGAAGCCTATGGCTTCGTGCAGATGGGAGCGCTGCGATCTGCGCTGCGATCTGCTGTACGACATGCCGACAGATCCTGGACTATGCCTCTTTTGAGGACCGCCGTCTTTGAACTGTGGCTTCGCTCCCAGATTGGCAACGTCCTTCAAAAGGACTCCTCGTCCGTTGTGGCGAAACAGCTCTTGCCCCAAGTGATGGGAGCAAACAGAATCCCTATGGTGCAGACCGGAAGTTGGTCTGAGCCGTAAGGAACTTTGCAACAAAAAGGAGAAGCACATGACTTACACAGCGCCAGCAATTCTGACGACGTCCACAGCCACTTCAGCTATTCAAATGCAGTCCGGTAAGAAGCTGGGAGGGCAAATCGATTCCAGCCAAGCCTTCACCAACAATCCAGCGTATGAAAGCGATGAATAACAGGTGAACCCTCGATGCTGCCGAACCGCTCGGTAAAGTTACCGCAACGCAGTTCGGCAGCATCATTTTTACTGGATCAGGATGACCGTCAATTATCAAGGGGCCTACCGTCTGATAGCTGATGTTCCAGAAGATTGTCGTGTTTCAGTTGCCGAAGAACTAAAAGCTGCCATCGAATCTCTCATGATTCGCCATCTCTCGTACTGGGATGTCTTTTCAGGATCTGGATCCTCATATCCCTGTAGCCAAAAGCGAAACCACTCCACATTTCCTTGTTGCGAGGCAAATCGTTCAAGCGGCGCTTGAAGTACATGCTGGCCCAGCGGGAAATAGATCAGATCGACAGGTTTCTCCTGCATTTTCAATGAGGAATAAAGCTCCCACTCCTGGAGGACCGAGACTGGCTCGATGGTTTCGATTCGAAGCGGTGTTTCGATCAGATCCGCATGAAAGTCTGGAGCAAGTCTTAACCAGTTTTCCAATCCCTTTCCTACCGGAGCGCCACCCATCATCTTTTCATAGTCGTGCTGGAGTTGAACGCTCCCTGGTCCCGACAAAATGTACTGCATATAGCTGTAGCTAACGCCGTCGGCTAAAGTCGCCGCCGCGAATCTCCCCGGGTCCTTCTCGATGGCCTGCTCCACATACCAACAGGTACGGCTGAAACCGATAATGCCAACCTTTTTAGGGTCGATTAGACCGTCCGAAGTCAAGCTATCGATAGCGGATTCATAAGCCTCGACATTGTCTTCCGATTCCGCAGGCGAAGATATATGGCTAATGTTGCCGCCTCCACCGATTTGCAACACCATGATGCCGTTGCTGGCCAACGGACGAGCAGCCATGGCCGTTGGATAGGCACCATCCGTGATGAACTTCCCCTGATCGAATCCGTGAGTTTGGATCACTAACGGATATCGCTTTCCGCTCAAATATCCGACAGGCTTGAACAGCCCACCGACCCATTCATTTCCATGTTGGTCCTTCCAGCGATAGATGGCCGCCTGTCCGATCCTGATGTGCTCCAATTGCGGGTTTGGGTCCCACATTTTTCTACTAGCCGTGGTCGCTTCATCTTCCACCCACAGAGTTGGTCGTTCATTGAGACCTTCTCTAATCGAGAACCTAATCCCCTGCAGATACCCATTCGGCTCTGAAGGCTGATCTGATTTATCGGTCAGCGTCCAGTGACTGCCCGAATACCGGTAGACTTCGCTGACACGTGGCAATTGACCGAATGTTCCATATCGAAGAATGGCCTGATCGCCCATAGCGCCAAAAGATGCACTCTGCAAATGAACACCGTCAGTTCTGACACCGGCGGTTGAAAAGGTTAGACACTCGATCCTGCGTGTACTTCGCTCGAATGCGGCTGCCAAACAGGGGTGGCTCCGCCTTGAGGACTCGGCAGAGTCTGCACCTTTTAGAGGAAGAAACACATTCGTTAGTAGCACCCGATCACCAAGTGGGGACCACACAGCTGTTCCGGCACCGGGATAGTTGAAGTAACGGGCGTCAACCGCGCCAAGCTGTGTAGACACACCATTGCGCAGATCGACCATGACGTACTCGCGAAGTGGTGTGTAGCTATAGCGAGAGATCGGTCGCAGATCTTTGTGGCTCAGCCTAAGGACGCGAAACGTAGGCGGTGTCTCATATTGTTCCCAGGACTCCGGAACGTCTTTGGCCTCACAGAGCATGATGGCGAATCGTCCATCTGGAGACACCACAAGTGGCTTGGCCAACGAATAATTGGCAAACTGAACAACACGGGCTCTCTTATAGGCAAGATGCCTCTTGCCATTGCGGATGCACCACAGATCATAGGCGCGCAGTTGATGGGACGGAGAGTTGAAGATCGCATCTTGGACAGGGACATCCGTGATGACTGAAGCTGCAGCATTGATGGGAACTCCTGGCGGCGAATCACCGGCTCTTGCGACGGCTGACGACGCGAGATACGCCACCATTCCTTTCACGAAATCAAAGCTCTCTACATCCTGTCCTGGAGGGGTAAGTGATCGAATCGGCCCACCGCCCCTTTTCACTGAATACAACTGTCTCTCGGCGCGCGCGTTTTCGCCGAGAAAAAGGACTGTTTGCGAGTCAGAAGACCACCGCACGTTAGAGATCACGGCTCCGTACACTCCTGTTCCCCGTGAGTCAATTGCAGGTGTCGCTGCAATCACTGCCAGAACTCGCAGCGGCGCTATGGGTTCGTCGTTTGACTCTTGCAATGAAAGTTTCACGGCACGAAGATCGATCAACCACAGCGTCGATTCAATTCGATTCGATTGGAGTATGCCGCGAGAAGTGAGAAGTACCCCGTACTTTCTGTCCGGCGACACATTGACGATCGAGCGCTGGCCCTGGCCGTCCGAAGTTTGCGGTTGATCGTTGAACCGTACCATTTGAATCGAATTCGCCACAGAAAACGCAAGTTCTTCGCCAACCAGCGAATGCGAGACAGATAATACGGCCAACAAGAGACTCCAACTTAAAAGTTTCTTCATAACGAGAGGTCAGTCCTTAGAATCACTCAGGCGCGGAATCGGTCGTTAAAACAGGAGCTTCAATGCAAATTGCATGGAGCGTGAGCCCCCTTGTTGATACTGCGAGGCAACGGTCGCCAAACTAGAGTTCAGCATCTTCATCGCCTGTCCAAAGGTGGCATCCCCGTATAGGGAATCGACATAACCGAAGTTGGGGTGATTTAAGAGATTGAATGTTTCCGCGCGGAACTGTAGTGTGACCTGGTCACGTAATTTGAATTCGCGGCGAGCAGCAACATTGACCTGAACGAGGCCGAAGCCACGAACGAAATTCCGCGGTGCGTTTCCAATTCCGCTATTGGGTGGCAAGGCAAATGCGGCTTTGTTGATTAATTTTCGACCCGGATACTGTGAACCATAAAGGTAAAGCGGCTGGTTCGGTACGAGATTGAGATTGCCATAATATTGAGCACCGGTGACCGGATCGGTGAGGTAGTTTCCATTCAGCGCCACGGGAAAAGCAGTCCGCGTGGTGACCCGACCGTCTATACTCCACTGATTGAGCAGTGCTTCGAGAATTTTGTTGAGCTGGGTCTGTGGTAGATCCCAGCTCAACCCGCCCTGGAAGTTGTTGCGGACATCAAAGTCCGAGTTTCCGCGGGTCTGGGGAGCAGCGGCATTGTTTGAGCCAAAGTCGATCGAATGCGACCAGGTGTAGGAGGCGAGGGCTTGAACACCTTTCGAGATCGATCTCTGAAACTGAACTTGCAGCGCCTGGTAGTTGGAACTAACGCCGCCCGTGTAATAAGCAATTGTCGAAAAGTTGGGATTTACGTTACCAATGGAGAGCTGCTTTTGCTGGATCTGACGCCGTCCGTTAGCTCCTACGTAGGAGATCGTTAGTGACTGGTGGGCACCCATACCCTGTTGCACGCTGATGTTCCATTGAAACGTATAGGGGAGTTGTAGATGTTGCGGGAAGGCATAGACCGCACCAGCGCCATAAGGCGGGGCCACGGAAGGCGTGAAACTTTGCTGTGCAGAGGTTATTGGCAGAGGCGATCCGGAATAGGACTTTTGCGCCAGGAACCCGAGACCGGAGAATCCGGTGCCTGCAACGGAGTTGTCCGTATCGAAAAATACGCCTCCTCCGGTTCGAACGACAGTCGGCCAGCTTTGCGACGGGTAGGCTGTCCAGGCGAGTCCAAGCCGAGGTGCGAAGTTGTACCACGTTGTCTTCCAAAGCGGAGTTCCCGCGGGGGCCACGGCCAAACTGCGGGGGTCGCTTACGTTCCCTTGAAGCGTAAAAGCATCTCTTCCATCTGCGCCTGTTGGCGGTGGATTTATTTCCCAACGCACACCAAGAGACAGGTTGATGTTCGGAGTTGCTCGCCATTCATCCTGAATGAACGTAGAAGTCTCATGGAAGACCGGCTGTGAACTAAGGCGCTGGTAGACCGTGAGAACGCTCGTAGTATCGTTCAAGAGAGCCTTTGTATTTAGAAAAGCGGCGGTTACATACGGCGTCGTAGGGCTTGCCAGCGAGTAGATCCGAGCGTAATCAACGCCCAATTTCAACTGGTGGTGGCCCCGCGAAAAACTAAAGATATCGACGATGTTCCACTGTCGTCCTATGTTTCTCGCGTTCGCTGGTGAAAGCGATGCACTGCCTACTCCGGGAACCTGCAATACAAAATTAAGCTGCGAAGTATTTGGTGAGTCGAGGCCTGCTTGTGTCGCAATATTTAGGGGCGTAGCTCCGCCAAATGAGTCAATAACACCCAATGTAGCCGCATGGGAGGTGGCGTACCCAAGGTGAAAGTCATTATTCATGGCGTGGGTAAATTGGCTCGTTGCGCCGAATGTATACGTTCGAGAATCGCCGGAGGTCTCAGTGAGCGCCGATAAAGTCCGGGCCGACGCATAACTCGGCGTGTCGCCGAATCGGAAGAAGAGTGCCAGCTTTGAACTCAGTGTGTGGTCCACTCGAATGCTCGTGGAATCGATGCTGCTGGGTAACGCATATGGTTGGATCAACTGAGCGAGACTGGGCGCGGCCGCAGTTCCATAATCGATTCCATTTTGGATCGGGTATGCATTGAGGATGGGACGTAGTGCCGCAGGAGCTTGTTGCCTCATAAACGTATCCGGAACATAGAGGATCGCCGCTGCCTGTGGCTGAGTTAGCCGGAGTCCCTCATACGAAGCGAAGAAGAACGTTCTATTTTTCCCATCGTAAAATTTTGGGATCAGTAGCGGCTCTCCAAGGGTTCCGCCAAAGTCATTTTGGCGAAGTGCCGTAATAGGCTTGCCGGCATGGTTATTGAACCAGTCGTTCGCGTCGAAGAAGTTGTTGCGTAAATAATCGAATGCGCTCCCATGGATCTGATTGGTTCCAGAGCGCGTCACGAAGGATAGCTGTCCTCCTGGAGTTCTGCCGTACTGGGCAGAGTATGTTGAACTCTGGATGCGAAACTCCTGCAATGCGTCCACAGAGATGAGGCTTTGCGTGGTACCAAGTGCTGTCGAGGCCGCAAGTGACCCTGATGCTCCCGCCCCATTCGCTCCTCCATAGCCATTTCCACCTCGGATGTTCCCACTGACACCATCGACGGTGTAGTAGTTCGATTCCGTCCGCTGCCCATTGATGGAAAAATCTCCGGAAAAGCCGATCTGAGAACTTCCCTGGGTCCCTTGTGGAGAACTGGTCGTAACTCCAGGGGTGAGCGCAATCAGATCCTGAAAGCTCCTTCCATTGAGGGGAATATTCTCCACAAACTTTCTGTCGATGACTGTGCTGACGGATGCATCCGTTGTGTTGATACGCGACGAGCCAGCCTCGACCGTGATGCTTTCGGAAGTTGCGCCAAGTGGCAAGGTGAAGTTCATCACTACGGCGCTTTGAACATTCAGGATGATTCCGGGTTTAATCAGCGTTTTGAATCCGCTCTTAGAGACCTGTACGCGGTACTGTCCCGGTGGAAGGATCGAGACGGTGTAGATTCCAGTCCCATTTGTCCTGCCGGTGTACTGAACGCCGGTCGCTTCGTTCAAGGTCACCACTTCGGCATCAGGGATTACGCTGCCTGAAGAGTCAACGACAACTCCGCTGATGGTTGCATCGGTAGATTGCGCGACAGCAAATATTGTGGCGCAGAGAGTCAGCAACAGCAGACGGAGGCATAGGTATTTCAAAGGAAGCTCCTCGGGCAGGCAGGGATGAAAAGTGTGTCACTCTGTCTACGGAAGCCGATCGTATTTCTTACCAGAAAAGTTCGCCCAGCGATGCGGAAGGCAGACTGAGTCCCAACGAAGACTAGGGATGATTGGGCGTCAGTCGGAGATAGGTGAACAGGAGTGGTTTGCCACTCGGTTTGGAACTCTCCCCAGGGGGCTCGACTGTTACAAACACTGCATCGATCTGTGCGAGTGTCGTTGGGTCGTTCGACTTCAGAATCCATCTTTTCTTATTCTGATCATCCTGATAGAACATACCGAGATTAATATCGTGTTGTTGATCGATCCCCTTACGGCCCCACGCCTGGAAGGTGGTTGCAAGTTTCACACCAGGCTGCTGGTCGAGGTCGTAGGCATAGAAGACCAGCGACTTTCCCTTGGTATAGAAAACTCGTCCAAAAGGCTTCTGAGTTTTGCCGTTCTTGGCCACGTCGTAGATTTCGGCGATATACAGATCGCGCGCTCCAATGAGGTTGCGGATGTCACGGTCATGCTCGAGCAATTTCTCATGTTGAGCGATCTGCTGATCTTTCTCTCGCATCGAAGCTGTGAGTTTATCTACCTGCGCTTGAAACGTCTGCGAATGCTCGTTGCCTTGAGAGGTCTGACTCGCCGTGACGTTGAGTTTGTCCTGCAAACTCTGCGTGTTCGTTTGTGCGAGCGACAGTTGCCGTTCCAAATCAACGCGATCCTGAGAGTTGCGAGCCAGGGCCGAGTTACGCTCTGCGAGTTCGTCTTGTAGCCTATTGAGCTGTTCCTTCAGTTGGTCCACTTCCAAGACGCTCTTCTGAAGTTGTTGGCGCAGTTCCGCCGTCTTGTCTGCTTGCTGCTCATGGCGGACAGGAGTAGGGGCCGCACTGGAGTGATTGACGTCGCGTTGCGCATTGCCTATAGGTGGCGGCGGCGGTGCGGCGACCGCTGGCGAGCCGCGTTCCTCAACAACCCCGATGCGATAGCCGGCCCAAAGAGAAGCGACGATGAACACCGCTGCCCCGGCATAGGACCAGCGCAGTCCCCGCCATTTGGGCGTCCGCGTGGAGGGTTGAGGATCTCTTTCGGGGGAGATGCTCTCACGCTCAATCCTTGCCATCAAGGATGCTTCGGCCGGCTCTATAGACCAGGAATCAGAAGGGCGGTCGTTGCCTGCTTGTACGTGGTAGGCAGCCATCGCCGGAAGCGCTGTAGCAATCATGGCATCATATTGAGCTTTGATCTCCCTGCAACTAGCGCAAATAGACAAGTGCAGCTCAAGCTGCCTCCACTGTTCGATCGTCAACGCGTCAGTGGTCGAGAGCGCGCAGAGTTCGACGAAGTAATCATCGCAATGATCTGACGCGAATGTTCGGACGCCTTGATTGGGGTCATTTTCCACGGTTCTGTTCACTTTGACCGCAATTTCCTTGCATGGGCTGACTTGCGCAACTTTTCAAGCGCGCGATAGTAATGGTGGTAAATGTTGTCCCGGGGCTGCCCGAGTCGGCTGGCAATCTCGTCGAATTCATATCCCTCGAAGAAATAGAGCTCGATGGTTGCGAGTTGGGCGGGGGAGAGTAGTTCCTTGAGCCTCGCTGCCCACTCCCTTCCCCAGACAGTATCCATGGACCAGTCAGAAAATGGAACCTCATAGCGACGGTCGGCAACGTTCAATGCAGCATCGTCAAGTCCCGGACTGGCGTCGAAGTGTCGCGTGATGAGATAGCGGCGACGGTCAAAGGCACGATGATAAGCGACCTGTATGATCCACGAGCGAGCTGTGTTGTGCGACGCATTGAAGAGTGCGGCTTTGCGGAGTATGAAGATAAAAACGTCCTGCACCAGGTCGTCCGCTTCTGCTTCGTTCCTCAGAATACGGTGGGCGACGTTGTGTACCGCGCGTGCATGGCGGCGAAATAGGATGGCCAGTGCTTCTTTCGCGCCTTGACGCACCTGCTCCAGCAGCGTCTCATCCGAGATTTCAGCGATCTGGGTGACGGAGTTGATGGAACACTCCGATGTCTCGATCTGGCGTTGGACGTTCGCGGGAGGGCCCGAAGTAATGTCTGAAGCAGTGTCCCCAGGCTCGCGAAGTTCCGATCTGCTCGCCAGAGCTTCCGGGAAATAGGCGGCGGCTTCGGAACTCATGCGGCTCCTTCTGCTGAACGTGCGGGTTGGGCTTGCGAAGCTAACCGAGCAAAACCCGATAAGCACTATAGTGCCATTACATGAAGGCACTATAGTGCCTTCATGTAATGACGTCAACCCCAAAGATTGAGGTATGGCCGATTCTCAGAGACCGACCCCTCTCACTCTTGAGGAGGCGTTTGGCCAGATTCTCCGAACGTTGCGGGAAGGCAAGGAGATGAAGCAGGTTGAAGTCTCTGCGGCTACAGGCTATAGCCAACGGACAATCGGAATGATAGAGCGTGGCGAGAAGAGCCCTACCCTGCGGACCATGGAGGATTTCGCAACGTTCTATGACGTTCCTCTTGAGGATCTCGTTATTCAAGCAAAACAGTTGCGTAACAGTGCGCTGTAGTAAGTGAAGTAACCCGCCACCATTGTCGTGTGCGCAGTACCGCCGGGATGAGGCGGGATGTTTCGTCAGTCGGCAGAAACGCTGATCGCGATCACTGTCACCTTTCACATCTATAAGCACTATAGTACCTTCACGGACACTGCCAGTCAGAAAAGATTGGCTGTGGCGAAGAGCAAGAAGCGTCGTGCAGCGACTCTGGAGCAAGCATTTGGTCAAGTTCTCTTTGCCCGGCGGGAGAAGAGAGGCTTGTCGCAGATGGATCTCGCCGTCGCCTCCGGCTACAGCCTACGCTACATCGGGGATGTCGAACGCGGGACAAAGAGCGCGACAATGCGGACGATGCATGATCTCGCCACTTTGCTGGATGTAAAACTTGGAACGCTCATAGTCGAGGCGGAAGAATTATGGGCAAATGAAGCAAAGGAGAGAAGGCGGTCAACCAAATTGTCCCGTAGCTAACGACTCATCCGGAGTAAACTATCACTCATGGACATCCACCTTCGCCCCGAGTTGGAAGAGCAGATCCGGCAGGACATTCAGCGCGGCGGCCCCTATCAGACCGTCGATGAGTTCGTAGAGCGGGCGGTGAGCCTGCTCCACGAGCAGGAGGCATGGTTTGCCTCTAATCGTGATGAAATTGCGGGTAAGATCGAAGAGGGGTGGAACGCTGCAGCGCGAGGCGAGTTGGCGAACGACAAAGAAGTGCGGGCTCATATGCAGGATAGAAAGCGCGCCTGGAGTGAGCAACAACGCCCGGCATGAGTTCGTATCTCCTCACCCCCCAAGCCGAGGATGACTTGTTCGCCGTATGGTCCTATATCGCACAGGACAACATTGAAGCCGCAGACAGAGTGGAAGCGCAAATCTATGCGGCGTGTGGATTTCTGGCGTCCGCCACGCAAGCCGGACACGTCCGCCACGACCTGACGGCCCGACCGGTGCGTTTCTGGACCGTGCCGCGTTTTCCAAACTATGTGATCGTGTACGATCCGGCTTCCCACCCGGTACGAATCATCCGAATCCTTCACGGAGCGCTCAACATTCCCCGACATCTGGAAGAGTAGCGTTGGCCTTCGGCGGTGCCGGATCACCGGTCAGGTCATCCCGATCTTATCGTCGAGCCGGGCCGAACAAACCCGAATAGCGCTCCGGGCCCTGCTACCCGCAACGCGCCTTTGAAACCACAGGATCTTGTGGGACCACAGGATTTCGCAAACACATACACAATTCTTCTACTTATTTTCAATAGCTTACGAGTGGAACCGGGATTGCTGTTCATAACGGCAGAGCCAAACTGCATGTGCCGGATGCGTCACCGATTGGCAGTCATTCTCGACACCGCATGTTGTGGCGTCACCCGTGTTTCGATGAGACGGTGTCCGTGTCACGGCGACGACCGGTCGTCTAAGGCGCCAGGAAATCCGCAAACGGGGTGCAACAGAGTGCTTGCTCCTTATATAGGAGCATTTCCCAGCTTCGCGCGGTCGAGTGTTTAGCAGAGGCTAGTCAAATGAGCGAGATCGGACGCAAGTTATTGATCATACGTAGACAGCGCAAACTTTCCCTCCGACAGGTGGAAAAGCTTACTACGATGATTGCAGATAAGTACGGCGACAAATCACGGAGGATTTCGGCCAGTTGGCTCGGCAGGATCGAACGGGAGAACCACTCGATCGCGCACAAGAGACTGGAATCGTTGGAAGAGGCTTATGGGGTATCGCATGAGGAACTCACCGACGAAGCTACCGCCGAGGATGAGGCCACACATTCACTGCATTCCCATTTTCCCGACATACCGGCCGCGGTTCTCAAGGGGTTTACTGGTTTCGGAGATCCATTGTTGCCGCCAGAAGGCTGGTTAGCCTACTTTCCCGTTACAACTCTCTTAACGCCGCTCTCGCGGACTGATGGAAACAGTCTCCGCACAGTTCGAAAGCGCTCGCGTATCGCAGAGCGTTTATACGGCATCCTCGGTGCAAGCGACAACACGCTGATCCCATTCGTGCAACCGGGAGCGATCGTGGAGATCGATGCGTCGATTCACAAAATCAACCCAGGAAAAGTCTTTCACTCCATCTTTGAACGCCCCATCTATTTTCTGCGCTCTCACGATGGCTACCATTGCGGCTGGTGTGAACTAGACATTGAACGGGAGTGGCTCACGCTGGTGCCTTCCGCTATGGCCATGGTGTCTCACCGAAGGTGGCGATACAAGCATGAAGTGGAGGTCGTCGGAATGGTGAATCGTATCCTGACCCGGTTGGGGTTCCCCAAAAGTCTCAGCTTCGACTACGTGTCCCCTGACGAACATTCCAATTCGACCTGAGATCAGCCATTCTCCAGCGAGTGAATGTCGCGAGGCAATCTATAGCCGACGCTGACGCCGGGAATTGAAGGATCCAGTTCTTAGCAAATCAATCAACGGACCTGACTACCGCCAAGGGAGTGAATTAGGCGCGGGGGTGATTGCAGGGACTAAGTACATTCCGGGAGTAGCGGGAGGCCGAAAGCGCCGTCCGGCGCACCACAGCTCAATCCAACAAAGGCAGGTTTCCATGCAGAGCAAGAATCCGTTGGAAGTCAACATACTGATCGTCGTCATCGCACAAGAAGGCAATTTCATCCGGGCCTCAAAGAAGCTGGGCATTACACCACCGTCGCTCACCAGAAGGGTCTCGTCTCTTGAGAGGAGCATCGGAGTTAAGCTGTTTGATAGATCGACACGGAATGTACAACTGACCACAGCGGGAAGACTCTTTGTTCAGGAGTCGTCTCTCTCCCTCATGCATGCTGAACGGGCCTGGGATCTTGCCCGATTTCAGGCCCAGATCGAGATTGGCCCTTACCGCATAGGCTATTCACCATACACCCACAGTGCATTTTTGCCGCTCCTGAACGGATTGAGTCCGGTCCGTCATCCTCCTGGTGATGAGCCTTCTGGGATTGTGCTTGAGACTGCGAACACGTTGGAGCTGGTGGAGCGTGTCCTTCGAGGGAAACTTCACGCCGCGTTGGGTGTTGGTCCAATCTCGGATCGGGATCTGTGGGTGCAGCGGGTTGGTCGGGAAGGATTCTCGGTCTGCCTGCCGAGGAACCATCGACTGGCCCAAAAAGTCGGCGTGACTGCGCACGATCTTGATCGTGAGATGGTCTTCTGGATGCCTCGCTCATTGCAGCCTCGCTACTATGGGCGGGTAATGAAATACATCGGCAATCTGGGAGTGCAACCCCTCTTCAGAGAAGTGAAGAGCGAGGCTCACGCTCTTGAATTTGCGGCACACGGCTTCGGCATCGCTCTGCTACCCCGTTCCGCCGCCCACATCACCCATGCGGGTACGGTCTTCAAGCCGCTGACCGATCGCTACCTTGGAATTGAGACCGTCCTCTTCATGAGGCGCGATCAGAGGTATGGCGATCTCAAGGATTTAGTCGATGATCTCTTCTCTCGGCTGTTGGCTCTCAAAATCGAAATCAACTAGGGTCGACTGCCCCGCAGGACGGGAAATCGCTCCGATCGACCAATTGCTCCGGAGGATGTTTTATGCGCAGACTCTTTCTTATCTTTCTTGCAGGCGTTGTTTCCCTCACTGCCTGCAACGATGCCAAGAAACCCAGCGACGGTAATTTCAGAAAAGCGATCAACCAGTATCTTGCGAAACATGGGAAAGCATGTACCTGGATCGGTCGTCCATTTCCAATCGATGTTTCCGAATCCGAACAGAAGCTCCAATCGGGAACTGGCGCCCAGATGACAGTCTTGGAGGCGGCTAGTTTGGTTCGTTCTTCAGACGCGGTCGCTGCCACTCCAGGCATACTCGGCCCAGATGCGCCCCGGCGCGTGAAGCGATATGAACCGACCGAGGCGGGCAAGAAATATCTTCAGCAGGTGCCCGGAGTCCTCGGCCCGAGCGCCGGCTTCTGCTATGGAGATAAGACGGTCGATTCGATTGTGAAATGGACGGAGCCTGTGACCATGGGAGCGGATTCGCAGAGCGAGGTCACCTACACCTATAAGATCGCAAACCTCGTACCCTGGGCGGCACGATCCGATGTACAGCGCGAATTCGGGGACATTCGAACGACAGTAAACGGCATATCGAAGTCGAATGAGATTGCGGGACTACAGTTAACCAACCATGGCTGGGAAGTTCCGAGCCAATGAAATGTGGAACGGTGCGCATGTGAGGTAGGACTTCGCCATCCGGCTGCTCTGGCCGCAGCCTTCGGATTGTCACTGAGCGAGTTTCTAAAGGGATCAACGGCAGATCGCGATTGCCGCGAGCCATCCCAGTAGCGCCTGCTATGTCCTGAAGTGCCCGCAGCTGCGTGCAAATGCAATGACGAAGAGTTCTAACTTTCTTCCTTCGTCAAGTGCCCCCGCTTCAGGTGACGTTTTTCGCAGGGCCGGGAAGAACCTGTCAAGGCCCTTCGCTACGCTTCGACCGCTACGCGGCGCACTCGCGGCCTTGACAGAACCCCTCGCCCCTGCGGTCCACGAGAGTCATGAAGCGGGAGCACTCAACGAAAGAAATTTTGGTTCGAGGTACTGCTCCCCTCATGCAAGCAAATCGCCCCATAGCGGGCACATCAGGAGCACACAAATGCAAAGGATAGAACGAGAGAACAAGACCATGCCCAAATTCGTGTTTGGTGGTACAGCCGTGTTGGAACTGCTGGAGCATGCAAAAGCAGCTCCTCGAACCGTCTCACCGTATGGTCTGACACCAGATCCAGGTCCGGGCGTAATCCTGGTCAAAGATGATGGCGTCTATCTCATGTCGAATGGGGAACCTGGTCTACGCGGCACGGAGACAACCAACAAAGTTGTTTACGCGCAAGGTTACGAAGCGCTTCCCGCTACAGCAAGTACAGAGGAGCGGATAGCAAGGTATGACAAAATTCGGGACGCCGCGGGCGGTGACGACTTCGCAGAGTTTGTACCCGCTAAAAGCTTGACTGCGCTGGAACCAGGAGGATCGCTTGAAGTCGAACTGAGCGCCGATAAGATGACGATCGCCGTCGTCAGGCCACCCTTGCGTCCAATCACGAGCCGGAAAGGCAAGCGGATATAATCCGTGTAATCAGCTTCATCATTTCAAGCGGAGCCCGTATTTACAGGCTCCGCTTATTGCTTGCAGCATTCTCGTTTCATGCTAACCGCGGATCGCGACGACGGCTCAGCCGAGCCTGACTTCCACGACATAGGTATCTCACGTGGCAGAAAAGATTCCATATTTGGCGGCCATGAACTGCTGAAGATCCTCTGGAAGCACCGAGGCGAGCTCTTGCCATGTAAGCAGCTTAAGCCGGCACCGAAGCTCAAACTGACGAACTGCCCGCATCACTCGGTACCAGCCTTCGACCAGGTCAGGCCGGCGAGCGTCACAAAAGACACAAAAGGCGCATCCTGTGACATACGCTGCAAGCGCACCTCGAATCAATTGATAGCTGCTTTGCTTTCCATTCCTCAATTGCAGCTCTGGGAGATGAAAAACCGTCTCCAGATCACGATAGCGTGAGAACGCCTTGGGACGCTTTGCGTCAATGATTCGGGCCACATCGAAGAAGAGTGTTCCCTGAGTTGTGCACTCGAAACCGTGCGGCCGTCCTAAGGCGTTCTTCTTGCCATGTTTCGGCTACGCTGCTCCCGGCTATGGACATCTGTCATTTATCGTTTGCGGCTCGTAAAGAGGGCTGCATGGTGAACAGGGCTTTGCCGGCGTCCGCTTCACCGAGTGGCGCGAAGATTATCATCACCAGCATCAGGACGTCCGCACCGAGAACGGCATCGAGTACGGCGATCTGCTCAAGTTTGACGACTTCAACTACATCGCGAAAGTCGCGCGTGTAAACGCCGCCACCCTTGCCACCATGGCGAGCGCGCCGGGCACACCGAAAAATGCCACCATGTCGGCGCGCAACCAGGACAACAACTCCGTGATGAAGTTCACGGCGCCCGACGGAGCGCCCGCAGATACCTGGTACCAGCTTGTATGGCGTGAGACCGACGCATCCGACTGGCAGTACAGCGGCAATGCCGCCAAGTACGACGACAAGGTCGAAGGCGCCGTGCACACCATCACCGTTCCTATCTCAAAGGACAATGTCTACTTCGGCATCCGCTCCTGCGACACTAAGGGCCATTGCAGCGCTGCAGTTGCTCCCGCTCCTGAAATACCTGTCCGCACTGGAACTCCCCGTCAGGGCGGTGCTCGCCAGGGACCTCCTGGCCTCTAGGCTGCACTCAAACAACTCCCATCACAGGCGCATCCTCCCTGTGGCGGGGTTTTTCTTTTGCCAATGCTGACGTACGGATCACGTGTTCGATATCTGAAATATCGGTTCAGTGAAGGTCCGCCTCTCCGCAAGCTGTTCCTGCGTGAGCGGAGCCTTCAGACGGGCAAAGAGTCCTCATAGAACACCCTTTACACTCGAGCATCAGGTGCTGATTTGCACCCGGATTGAATCGTGGCACGGAGCAGCCCTACGAATGCGCGACAATCCCATTTCGAATGGCATACCGCACCAGGTCCGCAATTGAGCTGAAACCCAGCTTTCGACTAATGTTGATCCGGTGCGACTCCACCGTCCGTATGCTGATTTGCAACTGCATCGCCACCTGCTTGCTCGTCTTACCATCCGCCAGCAGCCGCATTACCTCACCCTCACGTTCGGTTAATTGCGATACGGTCCTCTTCCCTGTCGTTGCTGGTACCGTGTTGCCCGTAAGGTATTCTCGCAGGATCAGCTCCGCTACCCGCGCCGCAAAGAAATGCCGACTCTCAGCCACCGCCTCCACCGCCGCCAGCAAGTCGCGATCCGCGTCGCTCTTCAGCACCAACCCGCGCGCTCCAGCATGCAGCACCTCGCGAATTACTTGTTCGGAGTCGTGCATTGTCAACATCACCACGCCGGTCTGTGGAACCTTCTCGACAATCTGCTTGGCTATCTCTGGCCCATTCAGTCCCGGCATCGAAAAATCCAGAATCGCAATATCCGGCTTCAGGCTTACTGCCATCTCTACCGCATCGATCCCATTGCTCGCCTCGCCTACCAACTGCCATCCGCTTTGCGTAGACAGCGGGTCGCGCAAACCACGACGAATCAGTTCATGGTCATCCGCAATTAATATCCTCAACTCAGCCATGGGAGCCCATCGCAACCGGTATCATCACCAGCACGGTCGTCCCCTCGCCATTGCAATCGATTGTCAAACATCCCCCCAATTCTTCCACACGCTCGCGCATCCCACTGATGCCCACACCGCTTTTACTGTCGCGCGCCTGAATCAGTACTTCTCGTGCATGACCCTGACCCTCATCGCTTACCTCCAGTTGTAGCCAACCTTCAATACGGTGCAGCGCAATACATACCACCGGGCTACCCGAGTGCCGCAGCACATTCGCCAACCCTTCCTGCACAATCCGGAATATGGCGATCTCCACTCTGTCGCGAAACCGTCCCAGGTCGGAGCTCATCATAAGCGCCACGCGAATCCCGCTGCGTTGTTCAAATCCTTCTGCCAGCCACGGCAGCGCCCGCGTAAGCCCGGCCTCTCCCAACAAAGGCGGGTGCAACAGATAGGAGGCACTCCGTATCCGCGCCGAGCACTGCAACGCAATCTCCCGGGTCTCTTGGACGAGCACCTTGAGGGCCTCATCCCTGTCCCCCACGAGGTTTTTGAGCCGCGTCAGGTTCCAGTTCAGCACCGTCAGCTCCTGCGAGGTCGAATCATGAAGATCCCGCGCAATCCGCCGGCGTTCCTCTTGTTGCAGGTTGTCCATCTGATCTGAAATTGCGCGGAACGCCGTCCGCGCCTTATTCCGGTCTGTTACATCCTGGTACAAGCCATAGACTCCGGCCAGTTCACCGTCCACGATCAACGGGATACCGTAGATCTCCACATCCACCATCATGCCATCGCGCCTGCGACGCTGCGCCACAGTGTGCACCTTGCGACCCTGCACCACGAGCCCACTAAGTCGCGCCGCTTCCTCAACCTCACCCGGTCCGGCTATCAGGCCATCCAAATCTGCCGATAAAAGCTCTTTTGGCGTGAATTGGAAGAGCCTCTCAAAGGCTGGATTACACATCGTAAATCGATGCTGCGCATCGAGAACAACTATAGCGATCGGGCTATTTTCAATGAGAGCACGCAAATAGGTGGCGGAAGTGCCTGCATCCGTCCGCGGGAAAGGGAACATAGTATGAGTTTCGAGAAACTCATGCTCTCTCATGATGGCCTCCATCGTGACTATTGCGATTAGTGCAAAAGCATGTTGGGGCTGCTCGTGAATCTAAAATGTGTAAGTTATTCGAAGAATAACGGACTTTTCACAAATCCGTAAAGCTGATTAAAGGAATTGCACACAGATAGGTGCAACTGCCGGGTGCAAGCTGCCCGGCAGTATCTCTCTCCGCGATCCGCGGGTTGCGGAGCAGGGTTGCCCTAAATAGTCGTTGCAACGACCCAGGGAACTTCACCATGGCTGGGAGTCGCTGGTAGACCTACTTTGTTGCGGTGGTAGTAAAAATGTTCTTCGGGCACATGGCATGTACGCCCACATTGCCATCGACCAGCTGGGTGATGTCGAGGTCCACGGCCACGCTCGACAGCATGTATGCGTCATCCCGGGTCATATGCTTCTCTTCTACCAGGAAATCGATCATGTCGCGCAAGGCGTGCTCAGTCGCTTCCTTCAGGTCGGGGCTGAAGCCCATCGTGATGTAGTGCGTCGGTGTCTCCGCGCGCGGCCACGACATCGGCTTATTTTTATGGACTACGAACTTGAACGTTCCGGTCAGGAACGTCTCCATTGCCGTAATGTCCACCTCGCCATTGCCCTGCCCCGCATGTCCATCTCCAGCCACAAACAGCGCTCCCTTGGCAGCCACTGGAATGAAAAGCGTTGTTCCCGCAACCCGTTGCCCGGAGCGACGCCCATGCTGCCAAAGAACGGGTGCAATGGAATTTCAATCCCCGGAGCGAAGTGCCCGATCATTTTGTTACGATCCAGAGGAATCAGGCGCTGCCGGCTGTACGGGAATTCCATGGGCAGAAATCCGCGGTGCAATCCGAAGCCATTGCATGCGAAGTTCGCGTCGATATCAACCTTTAGAATCTGCACCTCCAGCACATCACCCGGTTCCGCTTCTTCCACTGCGACCGGCCCTGTCAGAATGTGTCCACCCGGGCCTTTGTCCGCGGCCGGCGTGTTTTTGTATACCTCATCGTTATAGGCAGGAATGTCCTCAGCCTTGATTCCCCTCGCCACCAACCTGTCTGTCGGCCCGCACGTCGAGAGAGTCTGAATCCGCACAGTATCGCCGCTCTTGATCGTTAACGCGGCCTTCTGAACGCCATAGTGTCCCCAAGAGACTGTTTTGGACGAGGCAGACAACGTGTAGTCCGACGCCAGAAGTGGCAACGAACTACACAACAAAACTCCGGCAAGCACAAACGAACCACGCATTCAGTCCTCACTGTTCGAAAAAGGTTGAAACATTGGGTTGCGACGATTGCCTTCTCTTATTGGAGCGACAATCGTCATTTTCACATCGCAGTTTAAAACTGGTACTTGAGGGCGAACTGAATCAATCGTGGAGCCACAGACGAAGCATTGATCACGCTGTAGCTCGCAGTTCCCACACCGGTTCCTGGGTTGGCATACTGCGCATGGTTCCAAACATTGAAGAACTCTGTTCGGAAGTCGAGCGTCGCATCCTCGCGAATACCACCGACCTTGGTGGACTTCGCCAGCGTCATGTCCCAGTTGTCGTTACCCGGTCCGCGAACCGCGCCGACAGAACTGTTACCGTAGTCGATCGCTTGAGGGCCTCCAGTTGTAGCAGCAGCGCTAAACGGAACAGCGGGAGCGGTCACAAAAACAGTCCCACTCGGGTTCAGGTAGGTGTTGTTCTTAATGCGCGTCAGTAGGGACGAGCCACCCTTGTTCAGGATGTCCGCATTGCCCTTGCCTGGCGCGAACTGCGCACGGCTTGCAGTGCCATAAGCGGTACCGTTCCTCGCATCGGTAAAGGTCAGCGGTTTACCCGATTGGAAGGTCGCCACACCGGAGAACTTCCATCCACCAGTAGCCACCCGCGCAAACGCTCCACCATTTTTCCAGCTCGGTAACTGCCAGATGTAGGCGACCACCAACCGGTGCGTGCGGTCATAAGCCGCCAGACCATAGCGGGCATAGCGGTTGTTCGGGTCGTTGCTGTTGCCACTGCCACCGGAAAAGACGCCGTTCAGGCCATCGCCGCCGGTAACCGTGGTCATGCCCTTGCTCCAGGTGTATGCGGCCTGCAGATACACGCCGTGATTCATCTGCCGCTTTAGCGTCGACTGCATGCTGTTGTAGTTGGAGAAGCCATACGTCTCGATGCGCGTTACGCCGCCAGGCGTGAAGCCCTGGTAGGGCACGCGCGCCTGCAGGTTAGCGGATGCCACCGTGTTTGTGGTAACACCATTGATCGGGCTGGTTGGGCTGGCCAGGTAGGCTCTATTCAGCGCGCGAGACTCAGCAAGACGTGTTCCGCGCGTTCCCACATAACCCACTTCGAGCACCAACTTAGCAGGCAGCTGTTGCTGAACGTCCATGTTGTACTGCTGTACCAACGGCGAGTCGATATTCTGGGCAACGCCGGTCACCGTCAGGGTGTAGTTGGGCGAACGTGGCCGCCACACACCGGGCGTAAGCGCAGTCGTGAACGGTGTCTGGAAAGTCGCAGCGGCATTCGCTGTTCCACTCAGGCTTGCCGAGCTTACGAATGGCTGACCGCCTAACGTCTGCAGCACGGAGTTGGCGTTTGGCAGCGTATAGAAAACGCCATAGCCGCCACGCAGTACCGTCGAGCTCTCAGTGCCGAGCGGCTGCCAAGCAAAACCAATTCTAGGCCCGAAGTTATGCAGGGGGATATCGTTGTCTGAGAGGCTTGTGCTACCCAGCCTCTTAATGCCTGCTGGAAGAGTCAGCCGATAATTGTTCGGCACGACGAAGCCCTGAAAGGTTCCGCCGGCCGGCACAGGCTCGAACGGTGTTACCAGGGAGGGGTAGAAGCTGCTCAACTGGCCATGATTTGCGCTTACGCCACTGTTCAGCTCCCAGCGTAACCCGGCATTCACCGTCAGGTTCGACATAAGCTTTATATCGTCCTGGATGAACATCGCCATACTGGTCCCACGATAACCTTTGTAGTAGGAGCCCTGTTGGCTTCCGCTCGAGTTCACATTGCTGAATCCCGAACCGTTCTGCGCAGCACTCATGCCCAGCAGAAGATCTTGGAAAGTCTGAAAGCCTACGCTGCCACGCTTGTTGTTCGGGTCGTCGAAATTGAACTGGTTCTTCTCACCTAGAAAGCCGGCGCGGAAGCTCTGCTTGCCGTGTGTCCACGAGATCTGGTCGCTGATTTCAAAGGTGTTGACGGCGGAGAATGAAACGTCATTGTTGACGCCACCGAGATTGAAGTAGCCGGTGGTCGAAATGATTGGAGTAAGCGGATAGGTGGGGTCGCTCGGCGCAGTCATGCCGATCTGGTCAAAGGTCAGGTTCGCCTGCGTTTGTAGACGACCCACGCTGCGGATGTAGCCGATCAGCCCCTCGTTCAAGAAGTGCGGGCTAAGTGCCGAAGTCAACTTCAACACCGCCACCTGGCTGTTGAAAGTCGGCGTCACACCATTACCCGGTGTATTGGTGGTATTGCTGAAGGGCTGGTTCTGTGGCTGGTTTGAGTAGAAGTAACGCTGCGAGAAAGTCTGCGTCGGCGAGATGATGTAGTCGGTATTCACCAAGAACTGGTCTTCGCTGTAGTGCGACGGAATACTGAACGTTGATAGACCGATTGGATTGCCATTTGAATCGGTGCTGTAGCGCTGCGGCGTTGGAATTAAGTAGGTGCCGTTTGCGATCTTCTGACGCAAGAGATTCAGTGCCACCGGATTAATGTTGCTGCCATCGCAGGCTACACTCACTCCGCCGTTGAAGGGCGCCCACTTCGCTTTTCCTGCGGCTGTGCTTGCAGTGCTTCCGCTGGGGCATGCGATTCTGCCGATCGCGGCCGCACTTCGGTCGTCCGTGATGGGAAACAGCGAATTGCTGGCCAGCGAGCTTGCACTGAGGCCGTTGACCTGACGGGTGCCCTGGTATGACCCAAAGATAAATATCTTATCCTTCAGGATCGGCCCACCCAGCGTTCCGCCGAACTGGTTCTGCTTCATCACTGCGCGCTTTTGTCCGCCGATCTTCAGGAAAGTGTCGTTCGCATTTAGCACGTCATTGCGGAAGAACTCCCACACCGACCCGTGAATGGCATTGCTGCCCGTTTTGGTGATCACGTCCACATTCGCGCCCGCATCGCGTCCGAAACCTGCGTCGTAGTTCGTCGTCTGGATCTTGAACTCCTGCAGCGTGTCCGGATTCGGAATCGCGATACCGGCCTGCTGCACAAAATCCCCCGCGCGGCCTGAGCCGAAATTGTTGATGTCCGCGCCGTCCATGTGGAAGTTGTTGCTGATACTGCTGGCGCCGTTTACATATACGTCCTGTGTGCCCTTACCCAGCGCGGCCGCATTGTTTACGTCACCGGCAACACCGGCAGACATCGTCAGCACCTGCGTGAAGTTGCGGTTTGTGAGCGGGACCTCCCGAATCGTAGTGCCATCTACCACGGTGCCCAAAGTCGCGTTTTCTACCTGCAGGGACGCTTCTTGCGAACTTACTTCCACGGTCTCACTCTGGCTGCCCAAGAACAGCTTGGCATCCACGCGAACGGTCTCCGTCACAGTTACGGTGATGTCGCCCGGGTTCTGCGTTTTAATCCGGGGGCTGCAATCGTCACACTGTAAAGTCCCGGTGGCAGCAGGCCGACCGTGTACTGACCGTCCTTGTCGGTCAATGCTGTACGGACCGCGGCCGTCCCTTGCGACTTTACAGTCACGATGCCAGAGGCGATTACGGCTCCTTGCGGATCTGTCACAGTACCGCGGATCGCACCGGTGGTGGACGTCTGGCCAACTGCCAGATGTGCCGTCAGGAGCAAGATCAGGAAATTAAACGCAACTCTGCATCTGCCGAAGGGGAAGGCATTCCATTTCATGTCGGAACCTCGTTATCAGGGTTCTTCCACTATGCAGGAAGTTTTCGATTTGTGATATTCGTATAAATACTGAGCATCACGCCGAACTTCGTAGGTATTTCTACTGAAACGGCTCTACTACTTCACCAATCTTGGCTGCAACATCCTGCAACGAAAGCCATTTTCTAAACGGCCTTCGTGACATCGTTTGTTTGAAATGAGCTCTATTTCGCAGCTGGAGCAGACAGCATGGCCAGAGCGCTCTTCGGTACCTTCGTCACTACGTCAAACTCCGGATCCACCAGTTCCGTCACCTCGATCTTCATCACCGCTCCGAGGAACAATGCAACCTCGCTGTCGTTGAGGCCGTAATCATGTTTGATCCACGTCGCAAGCTGCGCGGTTGAGACCTTTAACGCCTCCTGAAGCGAGCCAGCCACGCCGAATGAGATGATATAGTCGTTATCCTCTTCGCGAACCCCCTGCGTCTGATAGCCCTTGATCACCTCAACCGAGAAGTCGACGGCCATCGATGTCTCAAGTCCTGTCTGGGTCACCTCGCCATCCGCCATCGCGGCGTGGCCGTCGCCGAAGCCGAACAACGCGCCAGGATGAAAAACAGGAAAGAACATCGTAGTCCCCGACACCGTTCCGTTGTAATCGAGATTTCCGCCATACACTCCAAGGTGCGGTCCGGTGAAGGCTTCAAAGCCTGGTGGCGCAACCGAGATGCAGCCCATTGAACCGCTGGTCGTACTTCGCTGCCAGGTTGTAGGCGGGCGTCACACCAAACTGCTGAATTCTGCTGCCCTGCCGCGCCGTCTTGCGGTTTGGCTCAATCTTGATGAGGTGCACCACCAGCGTGTCGCCCGGCAGAGTTCCTTCCACATAGATCGGCCCAATGTTTGCATTACCTCCCAAAGCCACGCGCTTCAAATTCTTGTCCGTACCAGCTGAATCCGGAGCCCACGTATGAACGATGTCGCCCGGGAAGATATGAATGCCGGGCTTGTTGCCCGCGTAGTAATAAGCCTGGAAAGTGGTCGGCTCATAGTTGATCTCGCGCGGCTTGGCCGGAGGCACCAGCTCAGGCGTCAGCTTCCAGCTCATCTCCTGCGTCATTGGGGCGCGGCCTCCGGCAGCACCGGCAAAACCGCCCGGCCTGCGGCCCAGGCCCACCATCGTTCCCGACCCCTCACCCGCATCACCCGCAATCTTGCCCGTCGCAGTACCGGCATCGTTGCCCTCCGCGTCGCTCAGCGCGATGGTCACCGTTGAATTCTTGACCGATCCCTTCACAGTCGCGCTGCCCCATGTGCCGCTCAAAGCGTCGCCCGTCCGCTCGAGCGATACACGTGCATAAACCGGCTCCAGCAACACCGGGCTTGAGATCTCAGCCACCCATTTACCAGCAACCTCAGCTGACGCCACACAGGGCAAAGTCGAGACCCCAGTCATCACCATCACCGCCATCCATCGCATGCGCATCGTCATCTCCCTGTTTTTATAAAAATAGTTCCACCAAGCGGCAACCCTGGCCTTAAGACACCTCTGCCACATCATTCATCCGAGCATTTGTCTAGGGCGTGTTCACGCTAATGGCTAGTTTCTGCTAATCTGGTTTTACCGATGGAGATAAGCGAAGCGCAGTACGAACGGATCAAGGATGCGCTGCCGGTGCAACGGGGGAACGTCAGTCTGAGCAATCTGCAAGTGCTGAATGCGGTGCTGTATGTGGCCGAGCAGGGCTGC
>WNFC01000506.1_pt1 | contig 38964 bp, 45 predicted proteins | sample 5400541 | NCBI WGS metagenome assembly WNFC01 (sample SAMN13153342, study PRJNA577476) | soil metagenome | isolation source: 120 cm saprolite under Douglas fir tree site 2 hole 2 replicate 1 | place: USA:California | collected 2015-04-18 | reverse complement strand
TGGACGCCGCCGCCGCCGCGCTACGCGTCGGGTGTGCTGGCGAAGTACGCCGCGCTCGTCTCGTCCGCCTCGGACGGTGCAATCACACGCCCGCTCTCGTCTGAGCCGCTGCCTGTGTCGTAGAGCGCGAGCCGGTCGCGATGGACGACCTCGACGCCGCGCGTTCGGCCACGAATCTCGTCGGCGCCGACGCTCGTCAGTCCCTTTGCGAACACCTTGCCGTCGGGCGCCTCCAACTCGACGGCGTCACCGGCCGCGAACGACCCGTCGCAGCGAACGACGCCGACAGCGAGCAGGCTGCGTCCGTGCACGACCAGAGCGCTCCGGGCTCCCTCGTCGACGACGAGGCGCCCGACCGCGGGCTTCGCGTAGCGGAGCCAGAGCTTGAATGCGCTGCTGCCGTCGACGGCGGCCGCGGCAAAACGCGTACCTCGGCGTTCCCCGGCGACGATCGGACCGAGCACCTCGCCGCCCCGGCCGGAAGCGATCACCGACGGGATGCCGGCCGCGGCAGCGAGCCGTGCGGCGGCGATCTTGCTGGCCATCCCCCCGCGCCCCAGCGTGCTCCCTCGACCGAGAACCGCGTCGTCGGCAGCGGCGCCGTCGGCGAGCAGGTCCGCGTCGCCGCTCTTCGCCGGATGCGTTGCATAGACCCCGTCCACTTCGGTGAGCAGCACGAGGAGACGCGCGCGGGTCAGCACCGCGACCTGCGCGGCCAGCGCGTCGTTGTCACCGAAGGTGATCTCGTCCGTGGCGGTGGCGTCGTTCTCGTTCACGACCGGAACGACGCCCAGCTTCAGCAGCGTCTCGAACGAGTTGCGGACGTTGACGTAGCTCGAGCGCTCTGCCAGATCCGGTGCCGAGAGCAGGATCTGCGCAGCCTCGACACCAGCCGCGCGTAGCGCGGAGTCCCAGGCGGCCTGGAGTCGAGACTGTCCCACTGCCGACGCGGCCTGGAGCCGTGCGGTGGCGGAGGGTCGCCGCGCCAACCCGAGGCGTGGTAGTCCGAGTGCGATCGCGCCGGACGAGACGACGCAGACCGGCTCGCCGCTGTGCACGATCTTCGCGACCTCCGTGGCGCGCGCACGGAGCAGCGAGCGCCGGACGCGGCCGTTCGCGTCGACGACGAGCGTCGAGCCGAGCTTCACGACGACCGTCATCGATGCTGGCTACCGTCGCCCACGATCCGGTACTGCCGCAGGCAGAGATCCAGGTACGTGACCGGCCCGCGGGGACCCGGTGCCACGTCGACGTTGACGCCCGTTTCCGGGACGCCGAGCAGCGCGAAGCCGTCCGTAAACCGAGTGGTGGCGTTCCACAGGGCCGCGGTGCCGCGGTAGCCGTCGAGGAACTCCCGCGCCGCATCCTCCTCCTCCGTCACAATCGTCGCCGCGAGCCCGGACGTCTCGTCATTCGCGATCCTCAGTGCGTCGTCGACACCGTCGACGACATGGAGGGTGACCGTCGCGACGCGCTCGGGATCGGCGGCCCATTCGTAGCCCAGGCGCTCGTCGAGTGGTCCTGCGCCGTCCACATCGCTCGCCGCCGTTGCGCGCACGTCGAGACCGTGCTCCGCGAAGACGGCCAGCAGCGTCGGCAGAAGCACGATCGCACCCCGGTCGACGAGAGCGAGGTTGAGGCGGTTGCAGACGCCGAGGCGGTCGAGGCTTGCGCGGGCTACCGCGGCCAGACGTTCGTGGGAGGCGCCGCTGTGCACGTAGAGAACGCCTCCGCCCTCCGCGTGTGCGAGCGTTCGCACACCGTTCACTGCCGCGCGCTGCGCGAGCGCTGTCGTCGACGGTCCGCTGCCGCGCAGGATCACCAGCGGCACGAGCGCGGGAAGCGAGACGAGCGCCTCGGCTCCGACGCGCTCCGGCGTGCGAACGAGTCCGACGACCTCGCCCGGCAGGCCGATCTCTTCCAACGCGGGTCGGAGCACGTCGTCGACGAGCACGGTCACGGTGGCCAACGCCGCGCCACCTGTTCGAAGGACGACCGCGTTGCCGCTCTTCAGGACCTGGGAGGCGATGTCCGCGGCAACGTTGGGGCGCGCCTCGAAGTTGGCGCCGACAACCCCGATCGGCACGCGCCGCTCCGAGACTTCGAGCCCGTTCGGAAGCCGCCAGGCGCGGACCTCCCGTTCGAGTGGAGCGAGCGCGGCTGTGGCCTCGAGTCCAAGGGCGGTGGCCTCGACACGTTCATCGTCGAGTCGAAGGCGGTCGAGGGCCCCGCGATCGAGTTTAGAGGAGCCGTCGGCGACGTCTGCTCGATTGGCCTCGAGAACGAGACTGCGCCGCTGGCGCAGGAGGGTGGCAGCACGTCGCAGAGCGTCGTCGACGAGGCGCTGGTCGAGTCGTGCAAGAGCCGCGCGCGCGGCGCTCGCCTCTGCTTCGACGAGGCGAAGAACCATCTCGTTTCCTGCGACCTCGACCGTCGCTTTACTTTATACTGCGTGATCAGAGGGCGGGCTTGCCCGCTCCGCATCAAGAGAGGCTGAGGGAACCGGCCCGATGAAGCCTCGGCAACCTGCGGCAACCGCAAGGTGCCAAGCCGGCCGAGCAGAGCAAGAGCGCTCGGACGATGTAGAGCGAAGCGAACCAAGGAGACCGCCGTGCCCGCCACACACCTGTCCTGCACCCGCTGCGGCAACGAGCTGCAACTCGAAGGCGTCGGTGCCTGTCCGCGTTGCTTCGGACCGCTCGAGCCGGTTTACGACACCGACGAGCTCCGCCGCACACTCACGCGCGAAAGCATCGAGGCCGGTCCGCCGTCCCTCTGGCGCTATGCGCCCCTGCTCCCGGTGCAAGTGCCGGGCGAGACGCGACTCGCCCCGGGACTGACGCCGCTCGTGCCGGCCACGCGCCTGGCTGAGCACCTCGGCGTAGCCGAGCTCTATCTGAAGCTCGACACGGCCAACCCCACGCACTCGTTCAAGGACCGCGTGGTCGCCGTTGCGTGCGCGAAGGCTCAGGAGCTCGGGCTCGAGACGCTGGCCTGTTCCTCGACCGGCAACCTCGCGAACGCCGTGGCAGCAAGGGCGGCCGTCGAGGGTCTTGACGCCGTCGTCTTCTGTCCGTACGACCTCGAACGCGAGAAGCTCGTTGCGACGGCGGCTTACGGAGCCCGCATCTACGCCGTGCGAGGGAGCTACGACGACTGCAGCCGCCTCACGGTCGAGCTCTCGTTCGAGCTGCCCTGGGGCTTCGTGAACGTCGGACTGCGCTCGTACTACGCCGAAGGATCGAAGACGGTCGCGTACGAGGTCGCGGAGCAACTCGGTTGGGAGCTCCCCGACGTGGTCGTGTGCCCGATCGCGTCGGGCTCGCTGCTCTCGAAGGTCGCCCGCGGGTTCCGCGACTTTCGCGAGCTCGGACTTGTAAGCGGGGCTGCCCCTCGACTGGTCGGCGGCCAGGCCGTGGGCTGCTCGCCGGTCGCAGCGGCATTCGCGGAGGACCGGCCCGTGAAGCCGGTGCGGCCAAACACGATCGCCCGCTCGCTCGCGATCGGCAGTCCCGCCGACGGCGACGCGGCGATCGCGGCGACACGCGAGTCGGGCGGATCGATCTACGCCGTGCCCGAGCAGGAGATCGGCGAGAACATGGCTCTGCTCGCGGAGACCTCGGGCGTCTTCGGCGAGACCGCGGCCGGCGTGACCCTCGGGGCGCTCCGCGAGGCGATCCGACGGGGCGAGGTCGGCGCGGCAGACCAGGTCGTCCTTCTCGTCACCGGCGACGGACTGAAGACGCCCGGACCCGTCGCCGATCGGTTCGCCCCGATCGACATCCCCGCCGATGCCGATGCACTGCTCGCGGAGCTCGGAATAGCTGTCTAACCTCAGACGAGCAGATGGCAGCAGAGCCGACAACCGACGCAGCGCTCGACCGTCTCCGCGAGCTCCTCGCCGACAACGACGTCGCCTTGCTCGACCTCTTCAACCGCCGGCTCGAGCTTGTCGGCCAGATCAAGCAACGCAAGGACGAGCTCGGCGTCGCCTTCGTCGATCCGGAGCGCGAGGCCTGGCTACTCGACCATCTCCGCCGCGCGAACAACGGCCGGCTGAGCGAAGCAGGTCTACGTGAGCTCTTGACGACATTGCTCGACCTCACCAAGCGCGAGCTAGCGGGCAGCTAATGCTGCGCGTCGCCTCGCTTCCCGGTGACGGGATCGGCCCCGAGGTCTGCGCTGCCGCGGTCCGAGTCCTCGACGCTCTGCCGGTCGACGTCGCGGTCGAAGAGCATTCGTTTGGAGGCGGTGCGATTCACGAGCACGGCGACCCGTTGCCGGCGGAGACGCTCGCCGCGTGTCGGGCTGCGGACGCTGTGCTCCTGGGTGCGGTCGGCCTCCCGGAGTTCGACGGCGCACCCGTGCGGCCCGAACAAGGCCTGATCCGCCTGCGCGGCGAGCTCGACGTCTACGCGAACCTGCGACCCGCCCGGAGCAACGGGATAGATGTGCTGATCGTCCGCGAGCTCGTCGGCGGCCTCTACTTCGGAGCAAGCGGCCGACGTGCGAACGGGACCGCCTTCGACACCTGCGAATACTCGCCGGCACAGATCGAGCGGATCGCGCGACGTGCGTTCGAGCTGGCGCAGGCCCGCCGTTCTTTCGTGACCTCGGTCGACAAGGCGAACGTGCTCGAGACGTCGCGACTCTGGCGTGAGGTCGTCTCCGGTCTAGCCGGTGAATATCCTGACGTGCGGCTCGAGCACATGCTGGTCGACAACGCGGGCCTGCAGCTCGTGCTCGATCCGGCGCAATTCGACGTGATCCTGACCGAGAACACGTTCGGCGACATCCTCTCAGACGTCGCAGCCGGAAGCTGCGGCGGCCTCGGCGTTGCCGCCTCGGCGAGCCTCGGCGAACTGGCCCCCGGCATTTTCGAGCCGGTCCATGGCTCCGCACCCGACATCGCGGGTCAGGGGATCGCAAACCCGGCGGCGGCGATCCGCTCCGTCGCGTTGTTGCTGCGGCACGCTGCTCGAGAGGAAGAGCTGGCCGACGAGCTCGAGGGGGCGACCGACGCAGCCTTGCTGTCGACCCCGACGCGCGACCTAGGCGGCACCGCGACCACCGTCGAGTTCACCGACGACGTTCTCGACCGCCTTGAGGCCAGGACGCCGGAGCCGCGTTGACGAAGGTCGCCTATCCAGGCGGCGCGGCCGCTCACAGTGCAGCCGCCGCCGAGCGGCTGTTTCCCGGAGACCGTGAGCTCGTTTCGCTCGAGACCTTCGCGGACGTCGTCGACGCTGCCGCAGCGGGAACCGTGGCGTACGGGGTGCTGCCGATCGAGAACTCGCTCGCCGGGCCGGTGGCCGAGACACACGACCTCCTCTATGACGCAGCCCTCTCGATCGTCGCCGAGACGTCTCTGGCGATCCGCCATCACCTCGTGGCCCGTGGGCCGCTCGCGGAGAGCGAGATCCGCGTCATTCGCTCGCACCCGGTAGCGCTCGAGCAATGCCGCCGGCTGCTCGGCCGGCTGAACGGGGTTCGGGCGATCGCGGCGTCGACGACGGCGGACGCCGCCGCGCAGGTCGCCGAGTCGAGCTCGCCTGGCGAAGCCGCGATCGCGAGCGAGCGCGCCGCCTCGATCTACGGTCTGCAGGTGATCGCGCACGACGTCGGCGACCATCCCGAAGCGTTCACGCGCTTCGTCTCGGTGGCGACGCATACGCGAATCGACAATGAGGGCGAGGCCTGGAGGACGGCCTTCTCGTTCGTCACCGATCACCGGGCCGGTGCGCTGCACGGCGCAATCGAGCCCTTCGCCCGGCACGGGCTCGACCTCGTGCAGCTCGTGTCGCGGCCGATCCCCCACTCGCCGTTCAAGTACCGCTTCGACGCCGTGCTCGCGGGCCATCCACTCGAGCCGCCGACGCGCGCCGCGTTCGCAGAGGTGCGGGCGCGCGTGCGCGACCTGCGCGTGCTCGGCTCGTATCCCGCCGGGGCCTAAACGGGAAGCGCCGTTGTGTCGACGGGCGCCGTGTGCGAGCGCTCGTAGGCAGTGATCTTCTCTTCGCGCTTCAGCGTCAGCGCGATGTCGTCGAGCCCCTGCAACAGCGACTCCCGCGCGAACGGCTCGAACTCGAACGGCACGACGAGATCCCCCTGGCCCGACACCTGCTGTGCCTCGAGGTCGACCGTCAGCGACCCGCCGCCGGCAACGACACGCATGAGCGTCTCGACGTCCTGCTCCGGGAGCACGACGGGGACGAGCCCGATCTTCAACGCATTCGTTCGGAAGATGTCGCCGAAGGACGGTGCGATCACGGCTTCGAAGCCGTACTCCTGCAGCGCCCAGGCGGCGTGCTCCCGCGACGAGCCGGAGCCGAAGTTCCGCCCCGTCAGCAAGATGCCTGCGCCCGCATACTCCGGCCGGCGCAACTCGAAGTCCGGCTGCTTCATCCAGTCGAAGAAGAGAAACTCGCCGTAGCCCGTTCGTTCGATGCGCTTCAGGAATTGCTTCGGGATGATCTGGTCGGTGTCGACGTCGGCCCGGTCGAGCACCGCAGCGCGCGCGGTGACGCTGCGGAACGGCTTCACGCCGCGTCGCTGACGGCCGAGGGATCGACGAAGTGCCCGGCGAGAGCGGCCGCGGCGGCGAGCGCAGGGCTCACGAGATGCGTTCGCCCGCCTTGTCCCTGACGCCCTTCGAAGTTTCGATTCGACGTCGACGCGCAACGCTCGCCGGGCTGGAGGATGTCCGGATTCATGCCCAGGCACATCGAACAGCCGGCGCGCCGCCACTCGAAGCCGGCGGCCGAAAAGATCCTGTCGAGCCCTTCTTCCTCCGCCTGCCGCTTGACGCTCGCCGACCCGGGCACGACGAGTGCGCGCACGGATGGATGTACGTGCTTGCCCGAGACCACCGCTGCCGCCGTACGCAGATCTTCGATGCGCGCGTTGGTGCAGGAACCGATGAAGACGCGATCGATGGTGATGTCCTCGATCTTCGTGTGCGGTGCGAGATCCATGTAGACGAGAGCACGCTCGACCGCTTCGCGTTCTGCAGGATCGTCGTAGTCCGCCGGGTCCGGCACTTCGCCGTGCACCGGAACGACCATCTCGGGATTCGTTCCCCAGGTCACCTGCGGTGCAAGCCTGGAGACGTCGACGGAAAGCTCCTGGTCGAACGCGGCGTCCGGATCGCCGACGAGTGAGCGCCATTCGTCGAGAGCGCGCTCCCAGTCCCCACCGGCGGGCACGCCGGGACGCCCCTCCATGTAACTGAACGTGGTGTCGTCGGGCGCGATCATCCCCGCGCGGGCTCCCCACTCGATCGACATGTTGCAGACCGTCATGCGGCTCTCCATCGACAGGCTGCGGATTGCCGGGCCGTCGTACTCGACGACGTAGCCGACGCCGCCCGAGATGCCCGCCTGTCCGATCGCGGCCAGGATCATGTCCTTCGCAGCAACACCCGACGGCAGTTCGCCGTGGAAGTTGACGCGCATCGTCTTCGGCTTGCGCTGCGGGAGCGTCTGGGTCGCGAGCACGTGCTCGACCTCGGACGTGCCGATCCCGAACGCGAGCGCCCCGAAGGCACCGTGCGTCGAGGTATGGCTGTCACCGCAGACGATCGTCATCCCCGGTTGTGTCAGCCCGAGCTCGGGCCCGATCACGTGGACGATCCCTTCATGCCCGCTTCCGGTTGCGTAGAGCGGGACGCCGAACTCCTCGCAGTTCTCGCGGAGCGCTTCGAGCTGACGCCGCGCAAGCGGATCGGTGATCGGCCCGTCATCGGTCGGAACGTTGTGGTCCATCGTCGCCACCGAGAGCTCGGGCCGGCGGACCCGGCGCCCGGCCAGCCGCAGACCCTCGAACGCCTGGGGCGACGTGACCTCGTGGATCAGGTGCAGGTCGACGTAGAGCAGCGCGGGCTCGTCGTCAGGCTCGACGACGACGTGGCTGGTCCAGATGCGGTCGAACAGGGTTGGCGGTGTCATCCGGTCTTCTTTAGCCGACGGGCTGTGAGAAGTAAAGCTGCGACTCGTCCCCACTGCCGCGGAGCCGGTCGCGTAGGCCGACGACCTCGCCGACCACCACCAGGGCCGGCCCCGCAAGTCCGGCGGCTGCACCAGCGATCTCGCTGACATCCGCAACGACGACCTCCTGATCCGGGCACGTGCCGCGCGAGATCACAGCGGCCGGCGTGCGTGGATCGAGCCCGAGCTCGAGCAGCTGCTCGCACAACGACTCGAGCTCGTTGAGCGCCATGAAGAGAACGAGCGTCTCCGCGCCGGCGGCCGGATCGAGCTCGGCCTCGCCGTCCGCCGAACGCCCACTGACGACCCGCACCCGGGCAGACACGCCACGGTGTGTCAGGGGAATGCCGGCCGCTGCAGGCACGGCGGCCAGAGCCGAGACTCCCGGCACGATCTCGAACGGAACCCCGGCCTCCGCCAGCGCGAGCGCCTCCTCGCCCCCACGCCCGAACACGAACGGATCGCCTCCCTTCAGCCGAACGACGCTGAGGCCCTGGGCTGCGAGCTCGACGAGCAGAGCGTTGATCTGCTCCTGGCGGATCCCGTCGCGCGAGATGGCGAGTGCATCCGCGGGCGCCTCGGCCACGAGCTCCGGGGCCACGAGCCGGTCGTAGACGAGCGCATCGCAACCGCGAACGAGCTCCAACCCGCGCGCCGTGATCAGACCCGGGTCGCCGGGGCCGGCGCCGACGAGCCAGACGGTCAGGAGAGAGCCTCCGCCACGAGCTGCTCGAAGTAGGACTTGCGCTCCTGATACGTCGCGAGGTGCTCACGCGCCCAGGGCCGCAAGTCGCGCAGCTCGCAGGCGAGGCGCGCGTGCTCCGGGCCGACGACGGCCGCGATCTCGCCACGCAATCGTTGCGCAAGTGCAGGCGAGGCGCCGCCGGTGGAAACGGCGACGGCGATCGGGTCGACGCGGTGCACGGCGGGCAGGATCAGGCTGCAGAGCTCGGGATCGTCGACCACGTTGCAGAAGATGCCGAGCCGCTCGGCGTCTTCCTTGACCCGGCGGTTCACGTGACGGTCCGGCGTTGCCGCGATCGCGAGCCACTTGCCGCCGAGGTCCCAGCTTGCGTAGCGCCCCTCGATCCACTCGACGGGCAGATCGAGCAGCTCGGGGACGATCTCCGGCGCGGTGACCGTGACGCGCGCTCCGCAGTCGAGCAATCCGCGCGCCTTCTCGAGCCCGACGTTCCCGCCGCCGACGACGATGCAGTCGCGCTCGGTCAGGTCGAGGCAGGCCATGTAGTAGCGCGTCTCAGGCACGGCGCTCCGCGATCACGTTGGTCATCAGACGCCCACCGAGTGGAGACGGGCGCCGGAGCGGTCGAGCCGGACGGTCAGCTCGAGGCCTTCGACAGCGATGCTGAGGAGGTAGGCGCCGGGCCCGGCTGCCTGGACCTTGACCTGCTCGAGCGTCTTGCCCTCGAGCGCGGCGAGCGCGCCGGTGACGTCACGCGTGCTCGCAGAAAGCTCCTTGCCGCGCGGCAGCTTCCGGTAGGTCTTCAGCGCGGCCTGTTCTCCCTCGGGCCCGTAAAGGCCGCGGATGCGCCCGGTCGAGAGCCCGAGCTCGATGATCTCTTCGAGCGCCTGCGCGTCGTCCTCGCCGAGCTCTCCCTCGTGAACCGCGGCCACGAGATCGGCGAGTCGGCCTCGCCTCTCGGTGTCCTGCACGAACGCCAAAACGGCCTGCGCCTCGCCCAGGGCGACCTCGGCCGCGGCCGTGTCGAGCCTTACCGCCGCGCTAGCCATCGGCATCCTCTCCGAGGATGGCGTGGAGCTCGTGCTCGAAGCCGCCGGTCTCGATCGAGCAGTGGATGCCGCACTCCTTCGGCGCGTTCGACTCCCACCACCAGCGGCCGGCGCGATCCGCTTCGCCCGGACGAATCGCGCGCGTGCACGGAGCGCAGCCGATCGAGGTGTAGCCCTGGTCGTAGAGGGCGTGGTACGGCACGTCGTTCTCGCGCACGTAGTCCCAGACCTCGTCCTTCGTCCATTCGGCGAGTGGGTTGAGCTTCACGATCGCACCATGGTCGTGATCGATCTCGACCTTGCGGATGTTCGTGCGGGTCGCCCACTGGTCGCGGCGGAGTCCGGTGATCCAGGCGTCGAGCGTGGCGAGGTGCCTCGTCAGCGGTTGGACCTTGCGAACGTTGCAGCAGAGGAGGCGGTCCTCCACCGACTCGCGGAACAGGTCGAGGCCCTTCCTCTCGACCATGCGGTGGACGTGGTCCTCGGCCGGTGCGAGGACATCGAGATTCAGGCCCGGGTAGCGGTCGCGCAGCTGTGCAATCAGCTCGTGCGTCTCGTCTGGTAGCCGGCCCGTGTCGACCGAGAAGATCCGAATCTCGGGATCGATCCGGTAGGCCATGTCGATGATCGCGACACCGTCGATCTGGAAGGCGGTCGAGACGCTGATGCGCGGGCTGAAGCGCTCGATCGCCCACTCGAGCACGGTCTCGGGCTCCTCGCCCTCGAAAGCGACGGAGAGCTCACCTGCCTCCAGCTCGTCGAGTAGTTCGAACGTGCTCACGCTCCGGCCTCCGCTTCGCGCCTGCTGCGCGCGGGTTCAAGTCGCGCTATCGCGCCGAGCTCGTCGTCACTCAGCCGTCGCTGGAACTCCGTGAAGGTCTCGCCTTCGTTGCGACCGTCGAGCCAGCCCTGGATCAGGCCCTCGACTGCCGCCTCGAGGCCGTCGCTCGGGACGCGCCGAAATACGGGTCGCGCGATTGCAGGATCCGGTCCGAGCGAGCCGCGCACGAAGATGTCGTACGCGGAAAGCCGGCGCCCGTCGGCGTCCTTCCCGGTCGTGCCCTGGAACCCGAGGTCGCCGACCCAGTGCTGCGCGCAGGCGTGCGGGCAGCCGTCCAGGTGGAGGCGCAGGTCGGCGATCTGGTTGCCGAAGACGCTCTCGAGGTGCACGACCAGGCGCGCGAGCCGCTGCTTCGTCTCGCCGACGGAGAAGTTGCAATGCGGCTCGCCCGTGCAGCCGATCGAGTTCGCCCAGACGTTGTTCGTGGTGAGCGGGAAGCCGATCTCCTCGAGGCCCGCGACGACCTCGCCGATGCGCTCGTTCGGCACGCCGGTGACGACGAAGTTCTGCTGCCGCGTGATGCGAATGTCACCACCGAACGGCTCGACGAGGTCGGCGACCGCGATCAACTGGTCACCAGATGCGAGCCCGACGCGCACGGGGACGCCGATGTAGGAGAGGCCCTCCTGCTTCTGCGCGTGCACGCCGGCGTGATTCGAAGGCTGCACGTCGATCGGAGGCAATTCGAAGTCCTCGAGCGTGCGACCCAGGCGTGCCTCGACCCGCTCGCGCATCCCTTCCGCGCCGACGTCGTCGACCATGAACTTCAGCCGCGCCTTCACGCGCGAGACGCGATAGCGCAGGTCCTCGCTCCACACGTTCGTGATCGCGGAGAGGATCTCGATCGCCTCATCCGCCGGTACGAACACACCGAGGTCGCGCGCGATCCGCGGCACGGACGAGAGCCCGCCCCCGACCTTGACCGCGAATCCCTCGCGGCCGTCCTTGACGACGCCGATCAAGGACACGCAGTTGATCTCGGGTGCGTTGCAGCGGTCGGCGCAGCTCGCGATCGTGTACTTGTGCTTGCGCGGCAGGTTCGTGAAGTCGGGATTGCCGTAGAAGAAATCGGCCACCTCGGCCACGAGCTCGGTGCAGTCGAAGAGCTCGTTCGCGTCGAGCCCTGCGACCGGGCAGCCGGTGATGTTGCGGACAGTGTCACCGCAGCCGCCGGCGGTCGTGATCCCCGCCGCATCGAGGTCGGCGAACACGTTCGGTAGCTCCTCGAGCCGGAGCCAGTGCAACTGGATGCACTGCCGCGTCGACAGCTCGGCGTCCCCCCGGCCGTACCGGTTCGAGACCTCGCCGATCGCTCGCAGCTTGGCCGGCGGAAGGATTCCGCTCGGGATCTTCAGCCGGAGCATGAACGTCCCGACCTTCGGCTTGTCGTGGTAGAGGCCCCACCACTGGAGGCGGACGACGTCCTCCTCGGGAACGCTCTCGTAGCCCATGGCGATCAGCGCGGGCAACTCGTCGCGGATCCCGAGCGGCGCTTTCGCCTGCTTCAGGCGCTCGACGGGGTTGCGCTTGAGGACGAGCTCCCACGTCGCGGGCTCCTTCTGGCGGCTCGGAGCTGTGGTCATCCGCCGTTTCTATCAAAAATGAAGTCGCTTTACATCTGCAACGAATACCGGCGTGATTCCGGCGACAGGAGCCGCCCGGATCCGATGAGTTCCGCGCTGTGCAACGGTCTTTCATGCAGACGCCGAACAGGGAGCTGGTCAAGTGACAAAACTCAGGTGCGAGATCTCGATGTCGCTCGACGGTTTCGTGGCCGGACCGAACCCGACTCTCGAGGAGCCGCTGGGTGCAGGAGGCAACCTCTTGCACGAATGGGCCTTCGCGGCCGCGAGTTGGCGCGAGAGCCACGGTCTCGAAGGCGGCGAGACGAATGCCGACTCCGAGGTCATCGAGGAATCGCTTCGCACCACGGGGGCCGTTGTGATGGGGAGGCGGATGTTCAGCGGAGGTGAAGGTCCGTGGGGGCCCGATCCCAGGGCGGAGGGTTGGTGGGGAGCCGACCCGCCGTTTCACGTACCGGTGTTCGTGCTCACGCATCACGCTCGCGAGACCCTGGTGATGGAGGGCGGCACGTCCTTCCACTTCGTCACCGAGGGCATCGAAGCCGCCCTCGAGCAAGCAAAGGCGGCCGCAGGCAACCAGGACGTCTTGCTCGCCGGCGGTGCCGGCGTCGTTCAGCAGTACCTGAAGGCCGGACTGCTGGACGAGCTACAGATTCACGTCGCCCCCGTGCTTCTGGGCGGGGGGACGTCCCTCTTCGACCGACTCGCAATCGAGCCGCTCGGCCTCGAGGTTACGAGGGTGATCGCGTCTCCGTCCGTCACCCACCTGCGCTTCCGGGTCCCGGCCCGAACGACTTAGATCAGGTCGGCTGCTCGACGATCCGGATGTAGGGCCGGGGCGATTCCCAGCCGTCCGGATACGTCTCCTTCGCCTCGTCGTCGGAGACCGAGCCGGCGATGATCACGTTGTCGCCCTGCTGCCAGTTGACCGGCGTCGCGACCTTGTGCTTCGCGGTCAGCTGCAGCGAGTCGATCACGCGCAGGACCTCGTCGAAGTTCCGCCCGGTCGTCATCGGATAGACGAGGATCAGCTTGACCTTCTTGTCGGGGCCGATCACGAAGACGTTGCGCACGGTCTGGTTGTCGGCCGGGGTGCGTGCGGTCGGATCGCCCTCGACCGAGGCCGGCAGCATCCCGTAGAGCTTCGAGACGTTGAAGTCGGCGTCGCCGATGATCGGATAGTTCGGCGCATGGCCCTGCGTCTCCTCGATGTCGGCGGCCCACTTCGCGTGGTTGTCCACGGGATCCACCGACAGCCCGATGATCTTGACGTTCCGCCGATCGAAGTCCGGCTTGATCTTCGCCATGTAGCCGAGCTCAGTCGTGCAAACGGGGGTGAAGTCCCGCGGGTGTGAGAACAGCACGGCCCAGGAGTCGCCGATCCAGTCGTGGAAGCTGATCGGTCCCTCGGTGGTGACCGCAGTGAAATCAGGTGCCGTATCGCCGAGCTGCAGAGCCATGTCCCCTCCTGAAACGCAGGTACCCCTTCAGAAAGTAAAGCTAGCACCGCGAATGGTGTCTAGTGCGGAGCGCGCCTTCGCACCCCGATGTGGATTGACCCGTACCGTCCAGAGCGGGAGGATCGGGCCTGTCGTCCGACGAGGAGGAGCAAATGGCACCCATCACCGAGAGCGTCGAGATCAACGCGAGGCCGGAGGACGTGTTCGCCTATCTCGACGACGTCAAGCGGCACGGCGAGTGGCAGCAACAGATCGTCGACGTCCAGCGTCAGGACGATGGACCGCTGAGGGTCGGCTCGCGTGTCACCGAAACACGACGGGTGCCCGGCGGCGACCGGAAGATGACGTACGAGGTGACCGAGCACGACCCGCCGCGGCAATCGTCGTTCCGGGTGCTGGACGGCCCGATCCGTGCGGTCGGCACGGTGTCGGTCGAGCCCGTCGGCGACGGGTCCCGGTCCAGGGTGAAGATCATGATCGACTTCACAGGCCACGGGCTCGGTGGCAAGGTCCTGCTCCCGGTGGCGAAAGCCCAGGCGCGGAAGCAGATCCCGAAGGACCAGGCCCGCATGAAGGAGCTCCTCGAGTCCCATCACTAATGGAGGCTCGAAATGAAACATCGAGCCTCTAGGCTGGCGATATGCAGCTGCGGGCTCCAGCGGGCTTCCGCCTCGGAAGGGGTCGCTGGCTCGTGCCGCCGTGGATCGCTCCGGCGTTCGCATTCTGCGCGCTCGTCCTGCTCCCCTGGGCCGCGTTCCTGATCTTCACGCTCCCGCGGAACTACCCGGCCAACCACTGGAGGGTCGCCTGGGCCGGCTTCGACCTCGGCCTCGGCATCGCGATGATCGCGACCGCGATTGCCGTGGCCCGACGCTCTCCCTTCGCCGAGGTCGCCGCGGCCGTGACAGGAACGCTGCTCGTCTGTGACGCCTGGTTCGACGTGCTCACGGCGCACACAACCGGTGAGATGGTGCAAGCCGTGCTGGAGGCGCTGCTGATCGAACTGCCCCTCGCGGCTCTCTGCTTCTGGATGGCGACCAACCTCGCACGTGCAGTCGAAGTCGCCCGCCCCTTCCTGCAGGCCGCAGGCTTCAGGGTCGAGCGCAACCGGCTCGTGCCGCCCGAGAACGTAGGTGGTTCTGCCCGTTCGCACTAGGGTGCGCGGCTTGACCGAGATCTCGAATCTGGTTCGGTCGCGTCGAACGCACAAGTCGTTCGGACCGGAGCCCGTGCCGCCCGAGGTCGTCGACGAGCTGCTCGAGCTCGCGCGCTGGGCGCCGAACCATCACCGGACGAATCCGTGGCGCTTTCGCGTTCTCGGCCCGGAGACGATGAAGCTGCTGAAGGAGGCCGCCGGTCCCGCCGAAGCGCCGAAGCTCGAGCGCGCGCCGACTCTCGTGGTCGCGTCGGCTGTGCTCAGCGGCGACCTCGAGCAGGACGAGGAGGACATCTGCGCGACTGCGAGCGCGATCTACGTCGTCCTGCTCGCAGCGCACGCCCGTGGGCTCGCGGGCTACTGGCGGACGCCGCATGTGCTCCGAACGAAGGCTGGGCGCGACGCGGTCGGTTTGCCCGACGGGGAGCGGTTCCTCGGGCTGATCCACCTCGGCACGCCCCGCAGCGATCCTCCCCCACCGGAGCGAGCGCCGCTCGAGGACTACCGCAGCTTCCTCCCGTAAGGCGCCAGCCGGTAGCGTGGCAACGTGACCGACGTCCCCGCCCAGGAGCCGGCGCACGAGATCGTGTGCCCCCACTGCAAGAAGGCGTTCACCGCCGAGCTGATGGCCGGCCAGACCGAACGTCACCGCGGCTTCAAGTGCCCGCACTGCAGGCTGTTCGTCCCCGCGGACCGTACCGAGCAGTAACCGCGCGTCCAGCAGGCACACCAAAGCCGGAAGCTAAGCGACGCGAAGCGGCTTAGCTACAGGCGGACTGATGCGGGCGCGGCCGCGTGAGCGCCCGTGTCCGCACGGAAGGGAACAACCGCCGGGCGCACACACCAGAGGAGTGCGCGGGCTCGGCCCGCGCACGTTCAGCGCGAAGCGCCGTACCTAATCCCCGAGCGAAAGCGCAGCTTTCGCTCGGGCCGCGAAGCGAAGGCATCCCTCGTTCAAGGGATAGGAGCGGCTTGCCGATAGGGATTCCGTGGCAACTGACGCCGCTGCTTCTCGCGTGGGCCCGGAGGTCTCTGCGCCGCGGGCCTTCGCACGCGTGGCCGCCGTTCCGGCCTGGGTCTGGGTGGCCGGAATCGTCGTGGCCAGCTTCGGCGGGCGTCTCCTCGCGGCCACCGCGCGGCTGACCCCCTACTACCTGCCGGACGAGTACATCTACCCCTCGCTCGCGCGCAGCCTGGCCGAGCACGGCCGCCCGCTCATTCGCGGCGTCGGTGTGCATTTTCCCGCCTTGCTCGATCCGATCGTGACCGCTCCGGTCTGGCTCGTGACGAACGATCCCGTCACGGCGTTCCGCTTGACCCAGGGAATTCACGCCGTCTTCTTCTCGCTGGCGGCGATTCCGGCCTACCTGCTCTGCCGCCGGCTCGGGCTCGCCGGCTGGCTCGGGATCGCGGTTGCCGCACTGACCGTTGCCGTGCCCGACGGCGTCTACTCCTCGACGATGCTCGCCGACCCACTCGCCTATGCGCTCGTCCTCGCCGCGGTCTACGCAGGTGTGTGCGTCGTGACGGAACCGACTCTGCGCGCACAGCTCGGGTTCACCGCCCTCAGCACGCTCGCGATCTTTGCCCGGATCCAGTACGTGATCGTGCCCGTCGCCGTGTTCGCTGCGGAGCTCGTCGCCGACCGTTTCAACGTTGCGCGCGCCGTGCGCCACCTCTGGCTGGCGCTGGTGCTGTTGGTCGTCCCACCGGCGCTGCTGATCGGGACACTCGGGTCGCAGCGCGTGCTCGGCGTCTACGCGCACGGCAACCATGCGGTCCACCCCGCCTCGATCCTGCACTGGATGGGTCTGGAGACGATGTTGCTCGCATATGCCGCCGGCTGGGCGATCGTCCCCGGCGCGCTCGCGGGTCTCGCCGTCGTGCTCTTCCGGCCCGGCAGCCGCGCCGAGATCGGGTTCGCGGTGACGAGCGTTCTGCTCGCCGGCGGTCTGCTGCTCGAAGCCGCTCAGATCGCGGATACCGACTCACAGCGTTTCCAGGAGCGTTATCTCTTCACGCTCGTTCCCTTGCTCGCGATTGCCTTCGGCCTCTACGTCAAGCGCGGGCTGCCGGGCCGGATTCCTGTCGGCCTGCTCTCAGCCGGCCTGCTCCTGCTTGCTGCACGCGTGCCGCTTTCCGGCTACGCGGCGGCTCACAACAAGGACGACTCGCCGACGCTGTGGGCGGTGCTGCGCCTCGAGGGCTTGACGTCGGTCGGCAACGGCTCACTGGCGTTCGCGCTGGTCGCCGCCGTGTTGTCCATGCTCGTCGCGCTCGTCGCGTTCCGCAAACTCCCCGTGGCCGTCGCCGTCCTCGCCGCGATCGTCGCCTGCTGTGCGATGTCGGCCGGCGCGTCCGCGTTCGACGCGCGCACAAGCCAAAGCCTACGCAGCACACTCCCGCACGACATCCGCTGGGTCGACCACGCGCGGCTCGGCAGCGTCGACCTCGTCTCACCACCGGGAGCGCGCAGGGAGCAATCGTGGCAACAGCTCTTCTGGAACACGTCCGTCAAGCGCCTGCTGCTGTTCGGCAGCGCGCCGATCGACCAGTTCGACGCCAAGCAGCTGAGGATCGCAGCCGACGGAACGCTCCTCGTGAACGGCCGTCCCGACCGCCGGCCCCTGCTCGTCCAGACGTACGCGTCGACGCTGCAGTTCACCGGTGTCAAGCGCGTGCGCCACGAGTTGATCTTCGACCTCTACCGGCCGGCCGGAATCCCGCGCCTACGGTTGATCGCCGCAGGACGGTTCGCCGACAACTGGCTCGCCCCCAGAGGCGCGATCACCGTCTGGACGAAGACCGGCGGGACGCTCGAGCTCGTGCTCGCTCTGCCTGCGCACACCCAGATCACCCGGCTCGTGCTGACCGGCAAGGGAATCAAGCGCACCGTCCGCGTTCGGCCGGGGCAGCGCATCTCGCTCAGGTTCCAGGTTCCTGCCGGGGGCGTCTGGAGCCTGCACTACAGCTCAGCGCGGCCGGGCTACCTCGGCGATCGCGCTGTCAGCGTGCGCGCCGAGCGCGTACGCTTCAGTTAGTGCCCTTTCAGTAATGCCGTCGAGTCTCTGGGTCGCGAGCACCAAGCCAGAGGCCGCACTCGACCGCAGCAAGGCTGGTCTGCCTTGCTAAGGGCGAGGGTGGACTCTGGCGCCGCGTGGTCGCGGGCCAGAGGCCGACATGTATTGCTGGAAGGGCACTAAACGCAGTCCTTGAGGCCCTGGGCCTCGGGCAGCGACTCGAGCTTCTTCAGCGTGTTGTTCTCGATCTGGCGGATGCGCTCTCGCGTGACGCCGAACGCGCGCCCGACTTCCTCGAGCGTGCAGGGCTGGGCACCCGACAGGCCGAAGCGCAGCTCGATCACCTGACGTTCGCGCTCGGGCAGCGCAGAGAGCGCATGTTCGACGTCCTCGCGGCGGAGCGACAGCGTCGCTGTGTCGAACGGCGATTCCGCCGACTCGTCCTGCACGAAGTCGCCGAGCTCCGACTCCTCCTCCTCGCCGATCGGCTTCTCGAGCGAGACCGGCAGCTGTGACATCCGCAGGATCTCCCGCACTTCGTCGGTGGTCATCTCGAGCTCCTCGGCGATCTCGTCCGGACGCGGCTCGCGGCCCAGGCGCTGCACCAACTGGCGCTCGATGTGCACGACCTTGTTGAGCTTCTCGACCATGTGCACAGGGATCCGAATGGTGCGGGCCTTGTCCGCGATCGCCCGCGTCACCGCCTGGCGAATCCACCAGGTGGCGTAGGTCGAGAACTTGTAGCCCTTGCGGTAATCGAACTTCTCGACCGCGCGGATCAGTCCGAGCGACCCTTCCTGGATCAGGTCGAGAAAGCTGAGGCCCCGGCCGAGGTAGGACTTCGCGATCGAGACGACGAGCCGAAGGTTCGCCTCGATCATCTGCGTCTTCGCCGACATGTCGCCGCGCTCGATGCGCTTCGCGAGATAGACCTCCTGATCGGCGGTCAGGAGCGAGACCTTGCCGATCTCACGCAGGTAGAGCCGGAGCGAGTCCAACGACGGCTCGACGCTCAGGTCGAGCTTCGGGCCCTTCTCCTCTTCAGGTGTGGGGAGCTGCTCGTGCGGCGGATGCTTGTGCGTCTCGCCTTCCAGCAGCTCGACCCCATGGTCGACGAGGTAGGTGTAGAAGTCTTCGATCTGCTCCTTCGTGAGCTCGACGTCTTCGAGCCCGGCTGCGATCTCGTCGTAGTTGAGAACGCCTTTCTCGAGGCCTTCCTGGACGAGCTTCTGCAGCTCCTCGACCTCAGGAAGGGAGATTTCGACGGTGAGCAACGGCGGCCTACCTCCCGGCTGTTTTCGCGTTGTGGACGGGGGCTCGATCTACGAACGCAAAAGAGCCGGTCGCCCGCTGCCTCCCGGCTCACCCTCTCGCCGTCCGGATATTACAGGGGTTCAAGAAAAAGCAAAGAGCGACTTTTTTTCTAGACGGTCTGCGAAAGTTATTGACGGCACGAAACCCTAGGCGGGTGTCAAGCCGCGCCGCCGAGTCGGCGCCTTCTAATTAGTGATCTCTCCTACTAGTTCGCCGCGACTGTTGTGGAGCGAGACGAAGGCGAGCTCGTCCAGGTCGAGATCGAGTCGACGGAAGAACGCTGCGGCGCCCGGCCCGAGCGCGCGACTGTTCCCGTCCTCGGCCTTGAGCGCGACGCCGATCCCGTCGCCCGCGGCGCACAGGAGCCCTTCGGCGCCGCCTTTTGCGATCCAGCCCGGCAGCGTCTTCATCAGACGCGTGTCGGTCGCGATCGGCCCTCGGATCAGATCGGGATGCGCACGCATCGCCGCGGCGACTCTGTCTCCGCCTTCGAGCGAGGGCAGACGAGCGAACGCATGTGCCATTCGCTCCAGCGGCAGGCCGAAGGTGAGGACGCCGCAACCGTCGATCGCCGTGCGGATCTCGTCCTCGGCAACCTCCGCCGCCTCGGCGTGGATGGCGAGCATCTCCCGCTGGACGCGGTGTCCTTCGAGCCGGTAGCCCTCGCTGCGCCAGCCGTTGGCGCGGCAGAGCCCGAGCATCCCGGCGTGTTTCCCGGAGCAGTTGTGCTTGAGCCGCGACGGTGGGTGCCCCTCCGGCCCGCACTCGAGCTCGTCCTCGGTCGCCGGGGCCTTGGCGAGCAAGGCACGCACGGCCTCCAGCTGCGCCTCGTCGGCGAGATGTGACGCCGATGCGATCGCGAGGTCCCGATCGTCGAGATCGACGCGGGCCCGTGCGACCGGAACGGCCTGCAGCGGCTTCGACGAGGAGCGCATGAGCGCCGACAGCTCGGTGTCACCCGCCTCCGCGATCACCGCTCCGTCGTGAACGGCGATCGCGTGGACGCGGTGGACCGCCTCGGTCACGCCTCCTCGACGCACGGATACCCTGATCGAGTCGATGCGCTGGAGCCTAAAGGCCAACTAGGGTGCCCGAGCTACCGGAGATGGAGGCTTGGCGCCGCGCGCTCTCGGACCCGGTGTCGGCGTTTCCGATCGTGAAGGCAGGGCCTGCGCACGTCGCAACCCTGAAGACGTTCGACCCGCCGCTGTCCGCGCTCGAGGGCCGGCAGCTCGAGGGGGCGGAGCGGCGCGCGAAGCGGCTGCTCTTCCCGACCACCGACGGCGAGCTCGTCGTCCTCGTGCACCTGATGACCGCCGGGCGGCTGAAGTACCTCAAGGCGGGCGAAGTGGGTCCCAAGACCCCCGCCTTTCAGCTCGTCTTCGAAGGCGGCGCACGGCTCGTGCTGACGGAGGCGGGCGCGAAGAAGCGGGCGGGCGTGTGGCTGCTCACGCCGGAGGAGGCCGAAGCGGAGCTCGCCCACCTCGGGCCCGAGGCCCTCGGGCTCGGCCTCGAGCGGCTGGCCGAGATCTGTGCTTCGGAATCGAGGCGGTTGCATTCGCTCCTCCGCGATCAGCGCGTGATCGCGGGGATCGGGCGCGCGTGGGCGAACGAGATCCTGCATCACGCGCAGCTCTCGCCCTACGAGCTGACCCGCGACGTCACGCCGCAACAGGTCGAGCAGCTGGCGAATGCGATCGACGCCGAGCTGGAACGGGGACTGGAGCTCCGCGAGCAGGGTGCGAACGACAAGCGCACCTATCGCGTGCACAACAAGCTCGGCGAGCCCTGCTACGTGTGCGGCACTGCGATCGCGCAGGTCGACTTCGAAGAGCACACGATCTACTACTGCCCCGAGTGTCAGACGGGCGGGCGCATCCTCAAGGATCGGCGCCTGTCACGGTTGCTGCGCTGACGCCGGCACGCGCTGCTCGACACTGCTGAGGAATTCGTCGAGCAACCGGACGTAGCCCTCGGTGTCCTCGACGTGGGCCATGTGCGACGCGCCGGGATAGATCACGGACTCCGCGCCGGGAATTCCGTCTGCCACCGTCTTGTTGATCGCCGGCGTCGCCTCGTCGTGCTCGCCCGTCACGACGAACGTGGGGACCCGGATCTCCGGGAGCCGGTCGACGACGCTCCAGTGGCGCAGGTTGCCCGTCACGTAGAACTCGCTCGGACCGTTCATGGTGTGGTAGACGACGCCGTGCTCTGCGATGAACTGGAACGAGCGAACCACGCAGTCCGGCCACGGCTCGACACGGCACACGTGACGTTTGTAGAACACCGTCGCGGCTTCCTCGTACTCGGGATCGTCTGTCGTGCCGGCCGCTTCGTGGCGGTCGAGAACGTCCTGGACGGCCTGCGGCAGCTTCGCGCGGAGCTTCCCCGTTTCCTCCACCCATTGCGGGATGCTGGCGGGGGAGCTCGCGAGAACCAGGCTCTCCAGCCCACGCGGACGCGTCAACGCGTACTCCATCGCGAGCATGCCGCCCCATGAGTTCCCGAAGAGATGGATCCGGTCGAGCCCGAGCTCGCGCCTGATCACGTCGAGCTCGTCGACGAACGTCTCGACGACCCAGAGCGAATCGTCATCGGGCAGGTCGGACTTGCCACAGCCGATCTGGTCGTAGAAGAGGACCTGCCGGCCTCCGACTTCCGCAAGTGCCTCGAGCGGCTCGAGATAGTCGTGCGTTCCGCCGGGGCCACCGTGTAGGAGTACGACGGGCAGCTTCTCCTGTGACCGCTCGTCGCCGACGACGCGGTACCACGTGCGGTAGCCGCGGAAGGGGACGAAGCCTTCGGTCGCTTGCACGGCGTTAGGCTAACTCAGCAGTTTCGAGAGAGAGGAGCTGACCTTGTCCGACGTGCTGGAAGCGCTGTATCGCGGAGACGACGAACAGGTCGAGAGGCTCCTCGCCGCCGCTCCTGAGCTCGACGTCTTCGAGGCGGCGGCGTTCGGCAGGATCGACCGCCTGCGCGAGCTACTCGACGAAGACCCAACCCTGGCGAACGCATTCGGCGACGACGGCTTTCATCCACTCGGGCTCGCGTCTTTCTTCGGACACGTCGACGCGGCGCGTCTGTTGCTCGACCGAGGCGCCGACGTGAACGCGCTCTCGACGAACGAGAACGTGCAGACAGCCGCGATTCACGCCGCGGCCGCGGCCCAGGGAAAGGACGAGGCCACGCGCTACGAGCTGGTGAAGCTGGCGCTCGAGCACGGCGCGGATCCGAACCTGCGACAGGGCGGTGGCTTCCGTGCCATCGACGCGGCGCGGCAAAACGGCGACTCGCGCGTCGAGCAGCTATTGCTCGAGCGCGGCGCGGAGGGGTAGCGCTACCGGCCGCCCTCCTCCCACGCGTCGAGCAGGCCGTCGACGTGCCGTCGTTGCGCGTCGGTGAAGGGCACACCGGCGAGCAGGCGCCTCACCTCGGCGGGATCGTTGTGCTCGACTGCCGCCTCGAGATGTTCGCGTCCAGGTGTGGGCTGTTGCAGCTGACGGCGCAGCCAGCGCCGGAGACTGACCTGCGCAGCCCGGTTCACTCCGGAAGCTTGACCGCCAGCGTGCCGCCGTGCACCGCTACCGAGCCACCGAGGGCGCGGATGACGATCACGGCGACCGCGGCGCCGAGATCGCGGAGCTCCTGCCCCAGCACGACCGGCCCCGACGAAGGGGTGATCGGCGAGATCGCCAGTGTCGCTCCGTCGACGCTCAGCTCGACCTGCTCCAGGCCACCATGCCGTAACGCCGCCTGAGCGAGCGCCGAGACTCCGCGCTGCGTCGCCTCGAGATCGACCTGCACCTCTGCACCGTGCCCGGAGACCGCGACCCGTTCCTCCCCGAGCTGCTCGGCCGCGCCCCGCGCAAGCTCGAGCGTGTCAGCCCGCTGGAGCGCAGGCTCGTAGCGTCCGCCCTCGATCCGCGCGGCGACCCCAAGCTCGTCGAGGAGCTCGGCGAGTTGAAGTGCGGCGCGATCGATCATCTCCATGTAATGCTGCTTGGGCTCGCCGAGATCGCCCATGCGTACGAGCGTCTGGGCGAAGCCGTGAATCGTCGCCAGCGGGGTGCGCAGGTCGTGAGCGGCAAGCGAGACGAGCCGCGGGAAGCTGGCGTCTGAGTCCCTCACTGAGCGGCCTGACACTAACCTGTCGTCCATGACGGAGTCACGCGAGCTCCTGGACGACCTCCAGGCCTCGACGCCAGAGGTGCCGCTCGGCCTGTCGAGGGCGGGCGTCCAGGGCGTCGCCAAGGCGATCCGCCTCAGCTGGGGCGGCGCGGAGAAGCTCATCTCCGCCGAGATCGACTGCTTCGTGGATCTCGACCCGAGTCAGAAGGGCGTACACATGTCCCGGTTCCCCGAGCTGTTCGAGGAGGCGATCGACGAGGTCGTGATCAGCGAAGCCTTCCTCGTCGAGGAGCTCGCGGAGCACATCGCGCGACACATCGTCGGCCGCCAGAGAGCAGGCCGCGCCGAGGTGCGGATCGCAGCGCGGTATCCACTTGAGCGGCGAACTCCGGTGACCGGGCTGGCGACGCAGGAGATGATCTCGATCGTCGGGATCGCTGCAGCGACCGAGTCGCGCGTGCGTCGCATCGTCGGTGTCGAGGCGACCGGGATCAACGCCTGCCCGTGCGCGCAGGGGCTGGTGCGCGGCAAGGCTACTGAGCGGCTACTCGAGGCGGGCTTCGACGAGCCCGACGTCGAACGGATCCTGGAGCTCGTCCCGATCGCGACCCACAACCAGCGCGGCCGCGGAACGCTCTACATCGGCACAAACCAACCCGTGAACGCCGAGCAGCTCGCCGGCATCGTCGAGGGCTCGATGAGCTCGCCGATCTACGAGTTGCTCAAGCGACCCGACGAGCTCTTCGTCGTCGAGCACGCGCATCTCCAGCCCCGGTTCGTCGAGGACTCGGTCCGGATCTCGCTGCAGTCGACGCTCGAGCGCTACCCGGAGCTGGACGAGGACGACTTCGTGCTCGCACGCCAGCTCAACTTCGAGACGATCCACTCGCACGAAGTCCTGGCGGAGCGGTACGGAACCGTCGGCGAGCTACGCGGCGAGCTTCGCAACGGTGAGCCTGCGCCTGGGCATACCGAGCTACGCAACTGGCTCGCGTCCTAGGCGCCGTCGCCGAAATCTGAAGCGGTTCTCCGTACCCGCGCGCAGGCGCGCGATGTTCGCGCGGTGGAGGACCAGCACTGCGGCGGCCGCCCCGGCCGCGAAGCCGAGCACCGGCCAGGGCTCGTCCAGCAGGACGGCCGCGACCGGAAGGGTGAGCGCCGCGACGATCGATGCCAGCGACGCGTAACGGAACACGAGGAAGACGACGATCCAGACACCCGCGCCGATGCCACCGACGACCGGTGCAACGCCGAGGAAGGCACCCCCGCATGTCGCCACCACCTTGCCGCCGCGCTGCCAGCGCAGGAACAACGGACGCCAGTGGCCGAGCATCGCCGCGGCACCCGCAAGCACGCCGGCGAGATGGGACACCGTGAGCGTCCCGACGAGCGCCGGGGCGAAGCCCTTCAACGCGTCCAGCAGCACGACGGGCAAGCCCAGGCGCCAGCCGTAGACCCGCCAGACGTTCGTGCCGCCGATGTTCCCGCTCCCGTGGCGCCGGATGTCGTCGTGCTCGAAGAGCAACGGGAGCCAATAGCCCCACGGCATCGAACCGAGCAGGTAGCCGGCGGCGACGAGGAGCAGGGTTGTCATTCGGCGTTACGTCTGGATCTGGTACTTCGACACCCAGTCGTTGATCGTCGACCAGTCGAGATTGTCGAAGAACGCGTCGATGTACGAGGCGCGATCGGTCTGATAGTCGAGAAAGTACGCGTGCTCGTAGACGTCGAGCGCGATCAGCGGCGTCGCGTTCCAGATCGGATACGTGTTCTGCGCGTCGCCGACGTAGTTGAAGAGGCGACCCTCGTCCCAGTCGTACGCCGTCCAGGCCCAGCCGCGGCCGGCCATCCCGGTCGCCTTGAGGTCGGTGCGCCAGTTCCGCGCGGAACCGAAATCTCGTTCGATCAGGTCGCCGATCAGGCCGGTGGGATCACCCCCACCGCCACCGAGATGCTCGAAGTAGATCTCGTGGTTCTTGATCCCGCCGATCGCGAAGCTGAACTCGACCTTGAGCGCGCGGACGTCCGAATAGACCTGGTTCGCGCTCGTCGGATCCACCGCGTCGAGCCGCGCGAGGATCTCGTTCCGCTTGTTGACGTAGCCCTGGTAGAGCTTGTAATGAGCCTCGATCGTGGCCCGCGAGATGCCTTCGAGCTCGTAGAGCTCGGGCTTCAACTCCCGGGCCGTGATCTCCTCGAACTTGAACGCAAGCGACGTCATGTCTCCCTCTCCTCGACTGGACCGGCGCGCGGAGCATATCCTCGCTTTCTAGAAGCCACTGAAGGGAGCTACCAATGCCGTTTGAGGTCCCGCCTCTCCCGTACGACTACAGCGCGCTCGAGCCGTACATCGACGAGCAGACGATGCACCTCCACCACGACAAGCACCATCAGGCCTACGTGGACAACGCCAACAAGGCGCTGGCGGGCACCGAATGGGATGACCGCCCCGTCGACCACGTGCTCGCGAACCTGGAGATCCTGCCGGAGGAGATCCGGACCGCCGTCCGCAACAACGCCGGCGGCCACGCCAACCACAGCCTCTTCTGGGAGATCATGAGCCCGGACGGCGGCGGAGAGCCGAGCGGCTCGCTCGCCGACGCGATCAACGACACCTTCGACAGCCTGGACGAGCTGAAGAAGCAACTGAACGACGCCGGCGTGAAGCGTTTCGGCTCGGGCTGGAGCTGGCTCGTCTACGACGGCACCGGTCTGGCGGTCTACTCCACGGCGAACCAGGACTCGCCGATCACGAACTCAGACGTGCCACTTCTCGGCATCGACGTGTGGGAGCACGCCTACTACCTGAAGTACCAGAACCGCAGGCCCGACTACCTCGAGGCCTGGTGGAACATCGTCAACTGGGACGCCGTCGCACAGAGGTGGGAGAGCGCGGACAAGTAGTCCGCGCTCTCGCCTGAACTACCGTTTCACGACCGGCTGCGTTGCGCTCCACGAGTCGATGTAGCCGCCGGGCATGTCGCTCGCCGCCATGTAGATCCGGATCGACCAGCGTCCGCGTGGGATCACCGAGCGGACGAACTTCAGCCGCATGATCCGGCCCGACAGGTGGCCGAGCTGGAGTCTGCGCACGTTGATCCAGGTCCGTGCGAGTGTGAAGCGCTGCAGGTAGACGAATCGATCCGCGAACGACTCGCCGGCCGTCACGTAGAAGTGGAAGTAGTCCCACCGCGAGACGAACGGCAGCTTGATCGTCGGTTGCACCTGCACGCCGACCGAGCTCTCGGCGCCCTTCCACTGAGCCTGGTACGTCGTGTTCAGCTGCGGCGCGAGGTTGAAGGAGAACGCGCCGCCACTCGTCGTCTGGAGCGTCGCGACCACCTGCTTGGTGGTCTGACCGAACGGCAGAGCCGCGATGGTGACGGTCTCGCCGGTCCGCTTGTTGTTCACCGTGCCTGTGAGCGTCACCTGCTCCCCGAACTTCACGACGGGCGCGGAGACCGCCAGCGTCACCTGCGGCGGCGCTCCCTTGACCGTGATCGTGCCTCTCAGGGTCGGGTGGAGTCCGTCGTGGTAGCGGTACGTCCCCCCGTTCGGGAACGCGTGGGTGTAGGTCTTGCCCGGATTCAGGATCGCCGAGGCGAACGCGCCTCCGTTCGAAACGACCTGGTGATCCTTCGTGTCCGTGTTCGTCCAGGTGACCGAGTCGCCTTGGTTGATCGTCACGGTGCCCGGGATGAACCCCGTGCTTTTGATCTGAACCGTGCTCGTCGCCGTCGACGCGGGTGCGGCCAGCACCAGTGCAATCCCTGCCGCGGCGACCGGAATGAACCTGCGCATCGTGGAACCCCCTGGTGTTTTGCTCTCTCCTTCCCTTGAGACGTGCGGGACTCGTAAGAGGTTTTTAAGCTTTCGGTATGGCTCCTGGTTGTGGAGGGGGCCCCTGTTCTGCTGCAATCCAGAAGACGTGAAATCCCGTAGAGACCCCGAGAAGATGGGCATGAGCATCGCCTTGCCTGCTGCTATGCCCCGTGGCAGTAGCCGGGAAACGACCCCGGAGAGACGGCTGCAGGAGCGCAGCCTGACCGACGGCGACCTCATTCGCCGCGTGGCGCGGCGGGACGCCGAGGCCTTCGAGCTTCTCTATCACCGCTACGCGCGTCCCGTTTTCGGTCTCGCGCTCCGTCGCCTCGGCGACCGGATGCGCGCGGAGGATGCGGTGCAGGAGACCTTCGCGGCCATCTGGCGTTCCGCGAAGACCTACCGACCTGAGCGCGGCGCAGGTGCGCCGTGGCTCTACACGATTGCCCGCAACGCGATCGTCGATCGGAGCAGGAACCGCAAGGAGCCGCCCGCCGAGGTGCCGGAAACGGCCTCGGCCGAGCCCGGACCGGCCGAGCGCACCGAGACCTCGTACGTGGTGTGGCGTGTGCATCGCGCGCTCGAAGGACTTGCCGACAACGAGCGCGACGTGATCGAGCTCGCTTACTACGGCGAGCTCTCACAGAGCGAGATCGCCGATTTCCTTGGCATCCCGCTCGGCACGGTCAAGACGCGTACGCGCTCGGGCCTCAACCGGCTCGCCCATCTCCTCGAAGGCGAGTTGCAATGAGCCGCGTGCCGAACTTCGACGATCTGGTCGGCCGGGAGGTTCCTGCGGACGAGCGCGAGCGCCTGCGGCGCGCGCACGACCTGCTCGTCCAGGCCGGCCCCCCGCCCGAGCTCTCCCCGGAGCAGGACGCCGTGCCGTGGCCGGAAGAATCCCAGCGGCCGGCTCGCAAGCCGATGCAGCACAGGACGCTCTTGCTCGCCGCAGCGCTTGCCACGGCGGCGGTGCTCGGTTTCGTGCTCGGACAGTCCTCGGGCCCCAACTCGAGCTCGAGCGCGTTCGACTCCGTGCGCGTCGTGACCCTCGCGGGGACGAGTCTCGACAGCAACGCGCGCGGGACCCTTGCGCTCGGCAAGGCCGACCAGGGCGGGAACTGGCCCATGCTTCTCCACGCGACCGGCATGCGTCAGCTCCCGGAGGGCGGCTACTACGACCTCTACCTGACGAAGGGCGGCAAGCCCGTCGTCCTCTGCGGCAGCTTCAACGTCAGGGACGGTGAGGCGATCGTGCGGTTCAGCGCGGCGTACGACCTGAGCCACTTCGACCGCGACGGCTGGGTGATCACACGGCAGCTGCCGAGCAACCATCAGCCGACCGAGATCGTCCTGAAGCCGACCGTAGCCTAGGGCGCGACGCGATTCGCCGCGACGAACGCGGCGTGCGTGACCGGCATCTTGGCCGCCAGGAACTGCTCGACGGCGTCCGCGTAGCGGCGGATCTCGCGCTGGGCCGTCTCGGCGGCGCGGAGTGAAACGAAGTTCATGAGCGCCCGCGCGTTCACCGTCCAGAAGAACTCCGTGTAGGCGCCCACCGGCATCACCGAGCGTGCGAGCTCGCGCGCCACACCGGCCTCGACGAGCCTCTCGTAGGTTTCGAACGCATGCTCGTAGACCTCGCGGAGCTCCTCTCGCGTGCGTTCGGCGAGCTCGTCGTCCACAGGCTCGAAGGAGTACGCACCGGGTTTGCCGACCTGGCTGCGCACGTCCTCAGGCTCGGGGATGTAGAAGTCGTCCGTCGCCTTCGCGTAGCGCATCGAAAACTCGTTGAAGGAGCCGACGCGGTGGCGGAACCATTCGCGCGCGACGAAGATCGGCGCGCGGATGTGGAATCGGAACGAGTTGTGCTCGAAAGGCGTGCCGTGCCGGTCGCGCATGAGAAAGCGAATCAGGCCCTCGTCGGACTCGTCCATCTCGTCCTTCCGCCGGGCGAAGCTGACCCGGGCCGCGTTCACGACCGAGAGGTCGGTCGCCATGGCGCCGTCGAGACGAACGAAGCCGTGGTCGAGGACGCGGATGGCGTCCTCAGCTATCACTCTGTCTGTCGTGGCCAACGGTGATTCGAGTTTAGCCGGGGTGCATGTCGGCACCTCGGGCTGGTCCTACCCCTCGTGGAAACCGGCGTTCTACCCGCCCGGGACCGACTCGAAGCGGTTCCTCAGCTTCTACGCGGGCCAGTTCTCCACCGTCGAGCTGAACACCACCGGCTACCGGCTGCCGGCCCAGGCGCAGTTCGAGCGGTGGGCCGAGCAGACGCCGGCGGGATTCACGTTCGCGCCGAAGCTGGCGGGCAACCGGCCGAGCATGCTGGCCGAATTCGGGCCGCGCGTGCTTGCACTCGGGGAGCGGCTCGGCCCGATCCGCGTCCAGCTGATCAGTGCTCGGGACGAGGGGATGATCGAGCTGATCCTCGGGTCGCTCGATCCCGGGCTGCGCGTTGCCTTCGATCTGGCGCATCCGTCGTGGGACGGAATCGAGGCGCGGCTTTCCGCGTCGGGAGCCGTGCGAGTGAACGATCTCGACCACGAGGCGCCGTTCCGCTACGGGCGGTTCAGGGATCCGCCCTATGACGACGACGCGTTGCACGAGTGGGCCGGGCGCCTACGTGACGTCGACGTGCCGCTCTATGCGTATTTCCGGCACGAGGACGAGCCGACTGCGCCGGCGTACGCCCTGCGCTTGCTGGAGCTGCTCAGTCAGTGAACGCGGCACTTCTTGTCGACTCCGGCGATGGAGTCCTGCAAGGCGTTCTGCTGCCGTTCGTACGCGACGTCTCCCGGGCTGTTCGGGTCGTAGTCGTGCAAGCCGGGGACGGTGACGCTCACGTCGGGCGTCACGCCGGGGCCGACCGCGGTCAGCCGGTACTTGGCCCCGTTTCCAGGCCCGCGGGATGTGAATGGGTAAAAGCCGTAACAGAAGACTCCGGTCGGCCGGTGAGCAAGAAAGGCGTTCTCCCGCCGCCAGCCTTTCCCGTAACGCGAGTCGAAGGTGTCGACGTAGATGTTGCGGCCGTAGCCGTCGAGTGGTGAGCCGAACCGCGTCGCGGAGAAGCCGTACACCGGCTGGCCCGCGTAGGTGAGCCGCCCGAAGAGATGGTGGAAGCGGCCGTCGTAGACCCAGTCCGTCCATGCCTCCAGCGTCGCGATCGCGCCCGACCAGTGGGAGAGGTGAAGCTCCCAGGCGCCCAGCCCGTTGCGCCGGCTGCCGTCGAAATTGGGAAGCGTCCTCTGCCACGATTGCAGCGCCCAGTACGAGCCGTCGGGCGCGGCGCAGGCAGCGACCAGGAACGCGAGCTTCGGCCCGTCGTACGCGCGGCACTGGTTCCTGAAAGACGTCCAGTTCCGGCCCGAGTAGTCCTTCCGGAAGCTGACCTGCGGCCGGCTCAGCGTCGGCTGCCGCGCGTCGACCGCACCCCACGCGCGTACGTGCATTAGTCGACCGCCGACCTTGTACGTGACCAGCGCATGCCCGCTCGCGTCGACGCCCAGCCTGACGTTGTGCGCGTTGCGGTCGATGATCTCAGACGCGTGCGCCGAGCCGGCGGCGGACAGCAAGGCGAGAGCTGCGGCGACGATGAGGGCGGCGACCTTCATCAGTCTCAACGTACCCCGCGCCTGCCGGCTGAAGCTCCCTCGAAAGAGGGATCCCAGCCCTCAGAAGCGGGCTGTTGCCCCCAGATGACGCTCGTACGCTCCCGTCTCGACGATCTCTGTGATCTGGGCGACCGTGTGGCGAAGCTCGTCGTCGGTGTTGTAGTAGTGCGGGCCGAGCCGCAGGCCGGCATCGGGCCGGAAATCGCAGAGGATCCCGCGCTCGCCCAGCTCCTTGTGCACCGCTTCGAACTCCGGCGTGCGCACCGTGACCGTGCCGCCGCGGCGGGCGGGCGCGCGCGGGCTCCCGACCTCGAAGCCTGCTTCGTCGAGCAGATCGATGAGGAGCTGCGTCTGGCGGACCGAGTTGGCGCGGATGCGCTCGACGCCGATCTCCTCGATCAGGTCGTAGCCTGCGGTCGCCGCGTAAAGCGCCGGAACGTTCGGCGTGCCGGTGAGGAAGCGCGCCGCACCGTCCGCGTAGTCGAGCTCGGGCTCGAAGCCGAAGGGACGCGCGTGCGCCTGCCAGCCGACGAACGTCGGCTCGAGCACGTCCGCGAGGTCGGGCCGGACATAGAGCCAGCCGTTTCCCGGCCCGCCGCACAGCCACTTGACACTTCCGCCCACCGCGAAGTCGACGTTCAGCGCCGCGACGTCGAGCGGCACGATCCCGGCGGACTGGTACGCGTCGAGCACGATGTGCGCGCCGACCTCGCGTGCGCGGCGCACGATCGCGGCGACGTCCTGGATCTCCGCCGTCTTGAAGAGAACGTGCGTGATCGGGACGAGCAAGGTGCGTTCGTCGATCGCTTCGACGATGGCCGCATCGTCTTCGACGACCACGACGTCGAGCTCCGGCTGCGCCTGGTAGAGGTAGCGGACGCTGGGGAAATTGCCTTCTTCGTAGACGACGCGGTTGCGGTGTGGATCCACCGGCCGGAAGCAGGACAGGATGATCGCTTCGGCGACCGCGACGTTCTGGTGCATGACGGTGGAGCCCGGCGGCGCTCCGATGATGCGGCCGACCTGATCCCCGACCGTCATCGACATCTCCCACCAGCCCTCGCCCCAGGCGCGGATACCGCGCTCCCTCCACATTCGCGCGTACTCGAGCAAGCGTTCCTCTGCCGCCGCGGGCATCGCTCCGAGCGAGTGGTTGATGAGATACGTCGTGTCGCGGAGGATCGGGAACCGTGGGCGGTACTCGGTCAGCTCCATGCGGCGCAGCCTAGTCAGAAGTCGAGACGACTCGTCGAACCACGTCCTGGTGTTGGACACCGTGACGAAAAGGGGAGCTCAGCTCAGGCTGAGGTCGCGCTCGGCGGGGCCGACGTAACGCGCGGAGGGCCGGAAGAGGCGGCCCGTCTTCTTCTGCTCGAGAATGTGCGCCGACCAGCCCGCGACCCGCGAGCAGGCGAACATCGCCGGTGCGAGCGGCGGCGGGATCTCCGCGATGTCGAGGACGACGGCCGAGTAGTACTCGACGTTCGTGGCGAGGACGCGATCGGGGGAGCGCTTCTGCAGTGCGGCGAGCGCTGCGCTCTCGAGCTGCTCGGCCACTTCGACGTACGGCGACCCCAGCTCCTTCGCGGTCCGCTTCAGGATGCGCGAGCGCGGATCCTCCGCGCGATACACGCGATGGCCGAAGCCCATGATGCGCTTCCCTTGCCCGAGCGTCTCCTCCACCCACTGCGCCGCATCGCCCGACTCCTTGACCTCGTCGAGCATCGGCTTCACATACGCCGGCGCGCCGCCGTGCAACGGGCCCGAAAGGGCACCGACGGCAGAAGAGAGCGCGGCGCCGCAATCCGCGCCGGTCGACGCGACGACACGCGCGGTGAACGTCGACGCGTTCAACCCGTGTTCGGCCGTGCAGATCCAGTAGGTGTCGATCGCCTTCGCGTGGCGAGGATCGGCCTCGCCGCGCCACCTGAGCAGAAACTTCTCGGCTGCGGTCTTGCCGCGCGACACGACGTCGTCCGGAACGACGTCGGTCTTGCCGTCGGCGAGACGCGCGGAGCGCGCGACGATCGACATCATCTGCGCCGACAGCCGGCCGAGGTCCTCGCGCGCCTGCTCGTCCGAGATCTCGTTGAGCTTTCCGAGCTTCCACTCCCCGGCCAGCCGCGCGGTCTCCGCCTGGAGGTCCGCGGGGGCGTTGCCGGTGAGACGCGCCGGTTCATACGGCTCCGGATCAGGCATCTTCGAGCTCAGGTCGTTGTCGACCAGGAGACCCCACACGTTCTCGTAGTGGACTTTCCCGACGAGCGGCTCGACGTCGACACCCCGGTAGCGGAGCGACCCGCCTTCGCGGTCGGGCTCCATGATCTCCGTCTCGACGGCGACGACGCCTTCGAGCCCCGGTTTGAAGTCGTTGTTGCTGCTCATGTCAGTTCCTCCAGCTCGACCGCCCGCCCCACCGACCGTTCCCTCGCGGCCGCAAGCACGAGAGCCGCTGCGGCGACATCCTGGACGGCGACACCGACTGACTTATACAGGGTGATCTCGTCCCCGGAGCTGCGTCCCGGCTTCGTACCGGCAACGAGCTCCCCGAGCTCGGCATGGACGTCCGCGGGATCGACGCCGACGAGCTCGGGCGCTCCCGCGGGAGGCGGCGCGAGCGCGGACTCGCGCGACTCGACGACAAGAAGCGCGTCCGCAACGGTCTGCTCGTCCACCTCGCGTCCCGCTGGATTGAGACCGACCGAGTTCACGTGGACGCCCGGCGCAAGCCACTCGCGTCGCACTACCGGCTCGGTCGAGTGGGTGGTCGCGGCAACGACGTCGGCGCCTCGGATCGCTTCCTCGTGCGAGCTAACCGCGCGGGCCTGCGGCCCGATCTCCTCCGCGAGCGCCTCGGCTCTCGCCCGGTCGCGGCCTGCGATCCGGATCTCGGTGAACCGGCGCACGCGCGGAAGTGCACGGGCGTGCGAACGCGCCTGCACGCCGGTGCCGATGAGCGCCAGCACCTCTGCGTCGTCGCGCGCGAGCAGCCGAGTGGCGAGCGCCGAGCCCGCAGCGGTACGCGTCGCTGTGATGTACCTCCCATCCATCAATGCCAGTGGCGTGCCGTTCCCGGGATCGAAGACCGCGATCACCGCCTGGTGCGTATGCCGGTCGACGTTCTGCGGGAAGAGCGTGACGAGCTTGCAGGCCAGCCCTGCCGAAGGAAGATAGGCCGGCATCACCCCGAGCAGTCCCTGCCGCTCCTGCACCAACGCGGCGATGCGCGGCGGCATCGAGGCCTCGCCGGCGCTGAGGTCTCGATGCGCGGCGGCGAGTGCATCGACAAGCTCGTCGAGGTCGAGGAGCTCCCGAACCTCCGCTTCCGAGAGGAAGATCAAGACAGCCGCTTCAGCAGGCCGAGAGCCTGCTGGTTCCACGGGACGCGATGAGTGACGCCTGCCCCGCCTAGACGGCCGCGGTTCGCGAGATACCAGTCGTAGGTCTCGATCAGCGCGTCGCGGTTCGACAGTCGAGGCGCCCAGCCCAGCAACCGCTGCGCCTTCGTGACGTCGACGAACGAATCCCTGTGCGCTGTCTTGTAGTGCCATTCCGCGAGCGGCGAGACACGCAACAGCTCCAGGCCGCGCAGCGCGATCTCCGCCGGCTTCACGGGGACGGGCTGCAGGCGCGACGACGAGCTTGCGTGGTCGATCAGCGCCTGCAGGTCGGAGCGCACAGTGCCGAACTCGGTAGCGCCGACGTTGAACGTCTCACGCGCCGCCTTCGGCTCGTTCCCGGCCCGCACGATCGCGTCGACGAGATCCTCGACCGCGAGCAGCTGGTAGCGGTTGTCGCCCTTGCCCAGCGTATAGATGCGGCGCCCCTCTCGGATCCAGTCGAAGAGGATCTCGAACACGCCCAGCCGCTCCGGGCCGATGAAGGTCTTCGGGCGCACGATTGTCGTCTCGACCCCGGCCACTCGGCACAGCGCCTCGCCGTCGATCTTGGACTCGCCGTACCACCCGACGCCGACGAGGGGATCGTCCTCTTCGATCGGATGCTTCTCCGGCACGCCGTAGACCGCGGTCGACGAGATGAAGACGACGCGGCGCACCCCGGCGTCGTCCGCGGCGCGCAGGACGTTCTCGGTGCCGCCGACGTTCACCGAGCGGATCGAGGCGCGAGAGGCCTGAATGGGCAACGCCGCGGCGGCGTGCACGACGACGTCGGCGCCGTCCACCAGCGTGCGAACGCTCTCGCGGTCGCGGATGTCGCCGCGCAACTCCTCGACCGTGCGTTCCAGCTCGGCGTCGTCCAGCGGGACCACGTCGAGAGTGCGCACCTCGTGCCCGTCCGCAAGCAGCCGTCGTGCGAGGTGCAGGCCGAGAAAGCCGGCCCCACCGGATATCGACCAGAGCATTACTTCTGAACGCTACTCGCGACAGGCGGCGTGGGCGCCGGCTGAACCGGCGGCTTCGCATCCACGAGGACTGCGGCGGCGAGCAACACGGCCATTCCGACCATGCTCTCGCCGAGCAAGCTCCCGCGGAGACGCGGAAGCACACGGTCGTTCCCGCGCGCCACGGCGGGAACGACGACGAGCTTGTGCAAACCACCCCAGGCGAACGCAACCGAGACGAGCCCGATCTTGACCAGCAAGACCTTGCCGTAGCCGGTCGTCCAGAGATCCTTCAGCTGCGGCAGCCGAAGAATCGCCAGGTAGATCCCGGCGAGAAGCAGGACGCCGACGCAAACGGTCGCGAGCCGCGAGAAGGCGAGGAAGACCTCGCTCCTCAGCTCAGGCATCAGCGGCCAGACGACGAGGACGAGTTGGATCAGCCCGCCGATCCAGAGACAGGCGGCGGAGAGGTGAGCCCAGTCGGCGAGCTGCGACTTCCACGAGGCACCGGCGTCGGCCGCGGAGTGTCCGGAGAGCGAGAGCCCGGACGCAAAGACGAGCGCAAGGGCGAAGGCCGGCCCGAGTAGAGCGGTGCGGTCGGTCAGCCAGGCCAGGAAGACGAGTGCGGCGACGAGCGCGAAGCCGAGCGTCATCGCGATGAATGCGTCGCCGAAACGGGACCGGGCCAGCGGAGAGAGGTCACCGTAGAGCAAGCGGCCGAACGGCAGCTGCAACGCGTCCTCTGCGCGGAGGAGGAACGCGGCGATGCCGACGTCGATCGCGGCGACGACGCCGATCCCGACGGTGACATAGAACCGCTTCTCCGCGCGCGGCGTCAGCGGACGCGTCCGCAGCACGAGCAGCCTGAATCCCAGACCGCCGACGACGAGCGCAAGCGAGACGAAGTACAGCCAGCGCACGACGTGCTCGCTGCGGGTCGGGCCCGAGGAACCGAATGCTTCCGTCGGGAGCGGCGCTCTCGCACGCACGCCGAACGTGAAGACGCCCGAGACGACGTGACCGTCGCTCGAGAGCGCGTGCCAGCGCACCGTGTAAGGGCCTCTCGGCAGCCGCGGAACCGCGGCCTTGAGTGTCAGGCCGTCGCTCCAGACCCTCTCGAGGGGCACGGTGTGCTTGGCGTTGAAGAGCTGGATCGAGCCGGGGAGCAGCTTGATGTACTGATCGAAGGTCAGCGTCACGGCCGGCGGCGACGAGGCAAGCCGTTCCCGGAATCCCGGCGAGGTGTGAATGAGCGTCGCATGCGCGACCGCCTGTGCCGGAAAGACGAGCGCCAACGTCGCCGTGATCAAGACGAGCCGCTTCATCTGTGAGGTTTCCCGGCGAGCTCCGAGATGTGGCCGAACACCGGCGCGACGTCGCGATCGCAATAGAGCATCACGGAGGCGACGACGAAGGTCAGCGCAAAGCCGGCGGCCGCCACTTGCGAGCGCGGCCTGATGGCGCGGGCGAGAGGAAACACAGCCGCGATGACGATCGTCCAGCCCATCAGGTGGTGGAGGAAGGAGGAGCGCTGGAAGAACCAGGAGTTCTGCTCGTGCACGAGCAACGCGCTCCCGGAGACGAGGAAGCCGGCGGTCACGGCGAGCCGCCACCACTGGCTCTGAAGCTTCCCGCGGGCGAGCCCGAGCTCCGCGGCGCCCGCGATCATCAACATCTGGGCCCACGCGCCGTGCGCGAGCATGTGGATGGCCGAGTTCGTGTAGAAGGTCATCACGGGCCACATCAGGACGCCGAGCGCGAACGCGAGCCCGGGCCAGAGGTACTTGCGCCACGCACGCCGGCGCCACACTTCTGTTCCGACGATCACCTCACCGAGCAGGCAGAGGCCGAGCAGGAGGAATCCCGTCGCGAATAGCCAGTGAACGTGCTCACTCGGCGGTTGCATGTTCCTCCTCCAGGTCCTCCAGCAGCCCGGGCAGGACGGCGAACTGGAAGAACAGCGCGACGGCGATCACGAGCAGCGGCGGCTCGACGAAGAGCCACCAGAAGCCTTGTCCCCGTGGATGCAGCAACGTGATGCGGTAGGGCTGGACCAGCGCCCAGCCGATGCCGCCGAGCGCAGTCGTGGGCGCGAGCGCCGACACGATCCGCGCACGCGTCGCCGCTCGTCGTAAAGGTGCTTTTAGTTCGCTGACGAGTTCTGCGTTCATGACGTCCTCCTCCCGTAGTCCAGGTCACAGCACGGGCCCACCGACGCCGAAAGCGCCGCGGGTCTAGGCCGGAGCGGGAGGAGGTCTGACTTCGAACGCGAGCCCGAACAGGCTGCGGGGCGTGACGAGCTCGCCCACGGTCGGGCGGGGCGACGGGATGGTTCCGCCCAGAAGGCGTGATGCCCGGGCGGCCGTGTCGCGTGCGTAGCCCTCGTAGTCGGAAAGCCAGTTCTCGACCGCGCGGTAGACGAGGGCGACCACAACGGAGAGAACAGCGAAGACCGGCAGCGCGGCGGTGTGGAGCCAGGGCGCCAACAGCGGCCAGCGGCCGGCAGAGATGCCCTCTCCATCGATCTGCACGAGGTAGATCAGCGAGGTGACGAGGAAGGACCCGAGCCAGAGTCGCGGCGAGAGCTCGATCCTCACGCGCGGCGCGGACCGCGCAAACGACGAGCCGTGCGCGGCAAGCAGCCGGCGACCCGCGCGCGCGACCGTGCGGGCCTTCGCGAAGCGCCACGCGAGGCGCGCCAGCATCAACGCGACCGCAACCTTCACGACCGCGAGCAGGATCGGGTAGTACTGGGCGCCCGAATACGGCGTCTCGACATGGCGGCCGAAGTCGAGCCGCTGCGCGAGACTACGGCCGCAGAGCTCGGCTACGAGCGCAAGCAGCAGGAGCGCGAGTCGCGCCAGACCACGCTGATGACGCCGTGCACGCTCCATCCCCACCGGTAGTTTGCGCCTCCCGGCACACCCAGCGCAACTGGGCTAGGAACCGCTTGGTTACGCGACGACGGTCAGCATCCACTCGTCGCTGCAGCGAACCTCGAACGCCACGAGGAAGATCCGCTGATAGTGGCCGAGGCAGAGCGAGCCGTCGCTGAAGGGAATCTGCTCGGTCCGCGGGCCGAGGAGCATGGAGACGAGCCGCGCCCGCTCTTCGGCCTCGAGCGGAACGAGCCGCTCGAGGAGGTCCTCGAGATCCGAGAAAAAGCCGGTCTCGCGCTCCTGGACGCGGATGAGCGAAGGGTCGCCGTTCGGCGACACGAATGCGATGCCGCTGCCTCCGGTCGACGCGACCTCGCGCCGGACGTCGTTCGTGATGTCGAGCACTGTCAGGTTCGGCAGCGCAGCCGCGATCGAGACGGGGATCTCGACGGACGTCATGCGGATGTAACCTCTCGCGGCAGGCGAAAATGCACGTCTTCGCGCGCGACCGTCACCTCGACGACCTCACCGTGGCCCAGCGCGGCGAGCCGCTCGATCGTGGCGTCGACGAGCTCGCCCGGAGTGGAGGCGCCGGCGGTCAGGCCGACGACGTCGTGCCGTGAGATCAGGTCCTCGGCGAGCGGGCTCTCGCCGTCGATCAGCTCCGCTTCAGCCCCCGCGATCCGGGCGACCTCGACGAGGCGCTGGGCGTTCGAGCTCGTCTGTGAGCCGATCACGAGGATGAGCGTCGCCTCCTCGGCAAGCCGCTTGACGGCATCCTGGCGGTTCTGGGTGGCATAACAGATGTCGTCCGCGCCTGGGCGGGTGAGCGTACCGAAGCGCTGCTCGAGAGCGTCCACCGTCGCGCGCACGTCGTCGAGCGAGAGCGTCGTCTGGCTGATGACCGCGACCGGCCTGCCGGCCGAGTCGAGCTCGCGAGCGGCCTCCGGCGACTCGACGACCACCGTCGCCTCCGGGCGCTCGCCCCGCGTCCCGATCACCTCGACGTGGTCGGCGGGACCGACGAGCGCCACGAGATGGCCCGTGTCCGCGTAGCGGCGC
>WNFC01002084.1_pt1 | contig 38994 bp, 32 predicted proteins | sample 5400541 | NCBI WGS metagenome assembly WNFC01 (sample SAMN13153342, study PRJNA577476) | soil metagenome | isolation source: 120 cm saprolite under Douglas fir tree site 2 hole 2 replicate 1 | place: USA:California | collected 2015-04-18 | reverse complement strand
TGGCGTGTGCCCGCAACCTTTGGACCAATCGAACACCAGACCCGGATCGAGAATCTGGACTCCCAGGAAATTTGGATTCCAATGCAAGACAGCCTCGCCTTCAATTGGCAAATCCACCCGACAGCGTCGCTAGAGCACTTCTATGTGGAAAAGGGCGCCAACACTCCATCTCCTGTTGGCACTCATCTCGTAGCGTTGGCCGAAGGGTATCACTGGACCGGAACGTCCAGCACCTATGGCGATCTCAGCGACGATCAGCCCCGCGAAATTATTCCCTGGTCTCTGATTCAGAGTAAAGATTCAGCACAAATCGGATGGTATGCCGGAATTGAATTCAGCGGCCGCACTCGCATCTCCCTGGTCCGCGAAAAAGATTCATTGCGCGGATCAGTCGGGCTGAACCCCGATCCTGGCCCGTTCCGCACCCGTCTTGCACCTGGCGAAGCCTTTGAAACGCCAACCGTATTTCTCGGTGGGTTTCGCGATGGTCCTGACGGTGCCGGGAACGTCTTGCGCCGTTGGGTTCGCGTCGTGCTGGGTAACTCTGAAACCTGGAAGGGTCCCAACTATCCTCTCACCGTCAACAACAGCTGGGGTGGAGGCATGGATGTTAACGAACAGATCGCACTGCGCATGATCGGCGACTCCGCCAATCTCGGACTGGAGATGTTTCATATCGACGCGGGTTGGTTTCGCAGCGTCGGAGACTGGTACCCCAATCCACAGAAGTTCCCGCACGGTCTAGCCCCGATTGCCGACGAGGCGCACAAGAAGGGACTCAAGTTCGGCCTTTGGGTCGATTGGACGCAAGCCGGCCTCTCGACCGAACCCGGAGCCCTTAACGCTCGCGACCCAAAAGTTCGCGACTGGATGGTGACGGATGTTCCGAGGGACTGGCAGCCTGAGCCCTTCAAGGGACAGACCATCGATCTGGGCGTGCCTGAAGCTAAACAGTGGGCCCAACACGAAGTCGAGCGCATGGTTACTGACTACCGCCTAGACATGCTTGAGCACGACGGCTATCTTGTAGCACACGGGTGCGACCGCACCGATCATCCTCACGCTACCCCTGATCCTTTGAACAAGTGCATTTACAAATCGTGGGGCGCGTACTGGGTCGACAGTTCAAATTCGACCGACGTCAGTTATCACGCGGTGCGCGCTTACTACGATATTCAGTCCAAGCTGCGCATGGACCATCCCGGGCTGCTCTTTGAAATCTGCAATGACGGCGGCCGGATGGTCGACTTCGGAAGTGCCGCCCACGGCGACTATTTTTCCATCACCGATACCTACGATCCGCTATCGAATCGCCGCGCCTTTTATGACACCAGCCACGTGCTTCCCTCAGCTATGCTGGAAAGCTACGTGGAAAAATGGCCGACGCCTCATATTGAGAACTTTCGCTACATGCTCCGCAGCGGCATGATGGGCTGGCTGACCATCATGACTGATACCAATGTGTGGTCAGCAGATCAGCACGCGGAAGCAAAAAAAGAAATCGATCTGTACAAGAAAGAACTTCGACCGTTGATTCGCGATGCCAGCCTGTATCATGTCTCTCCACGTCCAGACGGCGTTCATTGGGATGGACTAGAGTATTGGGACCCAGAGCGCAAGCGCGGGGTGGTATACGCGTTTCGAGGCACTATCGATCGTGAGAACACGCACTCGTTCGTGCTCAAAGGGTTAGAGCCAACTGGTCGTTACACGCTCAAGTTCTACGATCACAGCGCTCCCGATCAAACGGTGACGGGCCAGGAACTCATGGGTGCAGGTCTCAAAGTGACGTTGCCTCTGCAAAATAGTTCGGAGCTGATTTTCGTCGAGGGAGTAGCACATTAGAGACGCGGGGAATCGCCGGACCCGCAGCATGAAAGCACGTTATCCATGAACGAACCAAAATCCTCCGGTCGCCTTGCTGGCCGCGTCGCAGTGATCAGCGGCGGCGCACAAGGAATTGGCCGCGCGATTGCATCTCTTTTTCAGCGCGAGGGTGCCTGTGTCTTCATTCTGGACCGTGATGCAATCAGCGGCAAGAACACAGCTACCGAACTGACGGAACAGAATTCCTCGCTACCAGTGAAATACATTCCGACCAATCTGCGGGAACCCGAACAGATTCAGAATGCGGTCGAAATAGTGGGCAAGGCGCACGGGCGGATGGACGTGCTGGTAAACAACGCGGGAGTCGAGATTGAAAAGTCTCTGGAGAAGCTGGCGCTTGCAGACTGGGATTTAATCTTGGACGTCAATCTCCGCGGCGCGTTCTTGCTCACGCAGGCTTCCGTCCCGCTGTTTCCAAGCTCCGGTGGTGCGATCATCAATATCAGCTCAATCCACGCCAGCCATGCCTTTCCGGACTCCATTCCCTATGCCTGCTCCAAGGCTGGATTGGTCGCCTTGACTCGCAACCTCGCCCTGGAACTAGCAGACCGCCGAATTCGGGTGAACTGCATTTGTCCCGGTTATATCGACACGCGTCTGTGGGACGAATACCTGCGCAATTCTGCTGACCCTAAGGCGCTAGCCGATCAGACAACCGCGCTTCATCCGGTTGGGCGTCGCGGCATGCCCGCCGACGTCAGCGAATCCGCGCTTTTCCTCGCTTCCGACAGTTCCTCGTTCATCACAGGCACTGACCTAGTCGTGGATGGAGGCCTGACCCTCCGCGCCCATTCTTAAGCCCAATATTCAGCAGCTAGATCACATATCCGATATTTTTCGTCGTTTTGATGATATCGGCGAGCCTCCGATGTAATACAATTCCTCCCCGTCTGGGGGCCTGCATTGAAAAAGCACCAAGCTGTTCTGAGTGGGACGCTAAAGCGGGAATTTCAAAAGGATTTGGAACTCTTCAAGCACTTCCTACTTCTCCTCAACAACACGAGCCCGATTCGCAATGTCGAGTTGATGTGGCATGAAGAAGGCGAAGAGCTCGATCCTCTAAAGGCCAAGTTCAAGAACCGCGTGGGGACTGGCGATGCGCTGGTACAACTCCAACCAGCAGGTGCTGCGGGTGCGAACCGCAATTCCCCAAGTACTCTTTTTTGCGATCTGGTGCACGGTTTCGGCACGCACGAGGAGGAGACCTGCGCACGTTCAGATGTTCCGGCCAAGCAGCGCTGCCGCGCGACCGGTTGCTCGCAGGTTTATGGCTGCCATGTCGGCCTTACGGACATTGCTGTCCCCGTGATTTGCGACGGCCAGTACCTGGGCACGCTATTTTCCGGCCAGGTGTTGACAGCTTCGCCCACTGCGCGAGGTTTCAAACTGGTCCGCGAAAACCTGGCCGGACAGTCCCATATTAATTTCACGAGCTTGGAGGCAGCCTACTACCGGGTTCCAGTGGTGGACCATGCTCAGGTTGCAGAAATGGTTCGCATTTTGGAACTGTTCGCCCGATACATTGCGAATTCGTGGAAACGACTCCAACTCATCAGTGAGTTTCAGAGAAAGCACGATCGCGAGCTGATGTTGGACCGCAAGGAACTGGCTTCAATTTTGATCTCTGGAGACTTGGGTGACTTGCAGGAATTGAAGGCTTTAGCCAGCCGCGCTGGCTTGCAACGGTTGCCCGAGAGAGTCATGGTCCTTCAGATCGAACAGTTGCGCGGGGAGTCTCAACGCCCGGGCTCTAGCCAGTCCGTGACCCTAAATCGGATGTCCCATGTGGTCGAGGACTTCTGCCAAAGCTGGCCGAATTCGTTGGCCATGGTTGTACGACCGGGAGAAGTCTGTGTTTTCACCAGCCAGGAAGTCCGCAATCGAAGTCACCAGCGGATCTCAGTGCAGGAAATGGCGGAAAGCATTTTGGCGCACGTTCGATCGCAGGGAAATACGGCAGCATGTATAGGAATCAGTGCAGAGCATCGCCAGCCTGCGGAACTTCTCAAGGCCTACCAGGAAGCATGCGCCGCACTCGATTCCGGCGGTGCGGCGGTGTCGTTCTTTGACGAACCCACGCCGCAGAAAGCGCAGCCCTCCGAAGTCATGGCGCGGTTGGTCAAGGCTGTTCAGCACGGCAGCAGCGTATCCAGCGTGATGCGGGAATTTCTCGCGCTCGTCATGCCCTCAGATCATTCCGCGGCCGAGACGCAGCAGTCGCGTGCCTTGCTCACCTGGGCTATTGAACACTTGGCGCTGGAAACGATCAGCATTGGAGCAAATGCCTCTCAGATCACGGCTGCGAAAGAAAGGGCAATTACCAGCGTGTTGCACGCGCCCAGCCCGTTCGGAGCCTGCGAAGCGTTCCAACGCTTTGCCGACATGGCCTCGCAACAGATGGCTTCAGCATTCAGCCAGCGCGAGCACAAAATTGTGATGGCGATTTGTCAACTGGTCGAAGAGCGGGGCGCAGCCCAGGCTACGATTCGGGAGTTGGCGAACTCCGTCCATCTTTCTTCCGGTCACTTGAGCCGAGTCTTTCGTCGTACGACTGGAATGACTTTGGAGGAATTTTTGATCCGGCAGCGGGTGGAACTGGCGAAGCGGGCGCTTCTGGACCCGCGGTTCAATGTCGGACAAGTTGCGGAACGTTGCGGCTTCTGCAACCCCGCTTACTTTGCCTCGGTCTTCAAGAAATATGTAAAGTGCACGCCTCGGGAATTTGCCAGCCAACCGCATCGCTGGGAACCCCTTGCCATTGCTCCACTTTGGCCTTGGCTTGCCGAAACCAAAGGCGTTTTCCCTTCTCCCTCATGATCTCAAAGCATCACTGGCTTTGCAGCGGCGACGCTTGGAGACTAAATACGCTGACCGCTCGAAAGGTGGCGGGGAGCGACTGAACTCGAGGCCTCGCGGCCTCCTGCGTGACAGGCAAGCTAAACAACGCTATCTCATTGGTTCGCTTGGGTCGGATCTGCGTCTTGTACCTTCGTTTTCTATCCTATTCGGGCGATATTGGACCCAAAGTGGACCCAGATTTACAAGGGCGAATGTTTAATGCACTTCCCAATTGCCCCTTAAGTCATGAGCAATCACAATCACTCCCTGTAGGTCCCCTTATCGTGACCGATCTACACGAGCATGATTGAATGATCCGTCAAGAATTCAACCGTGTCTTTGAGAACTGACTGTCCTCCAGAAAGCGATCCACCTCTAAAGGGGTTGGCATCGACGGCTGGGCGCCCGGTCGCGTAACGGAAAGTGCAGCGACCGCTGCTGCCCACGAAGCGCTGCTGATAGGATCTCGCCCGTTCAGTAGCGCGACGGCAAACGCGCCATTGAAAGCATCACCCGCCGCGGTGGTATCGATGGCCTGCACGTTGTACGCCGGCAATAGCTGATGGGTCCCCTCCAAAAGCGCGAGGTAGCAGCCCCGTTCTCCAAGTTTCAGAATGACATTTCGGCTTCCCAGCGCGAGAAGCCCCTTCACCGCCTCCTCGAGAGCCTCGTTGGAAAGTTCTCCCGGGGCCCGCTCCAGAAGGAAACAAGCCTCAGTTTCGTTCGGAGTGAGCCAGTCCACACATTTCAGGAGTGACGCTGGTAACGCGCGCGCGGGAGCGGGATCCAGCACAAGAGGGATTCCTTCCCGAATAGCAATTGCACCGAGGTACTCGACGGTTTCCAACGGGATCTCGAGTTGAGTGAGTAAAATGCCTGCACTGCGGATCGTGTCGATATGCGCATCGAGATCCAGCGGTGACAGCTGCGCGTTCGCGCCAGCCACGACTGTAATCGCGTTTTGTCCCTTCGCGTCGGTGGTAATCAGAGCGACTCCCGACGATCCAGGAACCACGTCAATTCCGTTAGTATCTACCTTCGACTTTTCAAGGCTTTGTCGCAACTGCGCGCCGAAAGCATCCGTTCCGAGTTTTCCGAGCATGCTAACGGATGCGCCGAGGCGCGCGGCTGCCACCGCTTGGTTTGCGCCCTTACCGCCAGGGAAAGTCTGGAAGCTCAATCCTGCAACCGTTTCGCCAGCAATCGGAATTCGTTGAGTGGCGCCGACCAGGTCAAGATTGATGCTTCCCACAACTACGATCCGCTTCGCCATATGGATTCCCAAATTCAGTTCTCGCCTTCACCCATCTGGCTAGTCTTTGTTTACCGCAGGTGTCCGCAGCTCACCTCAGAAATACTGGAGCCACCGCGACCGCGCCCAAGCCGACTAGGAAAAAGATGAACATCAGTGGTATTAACTTTCGCGCGCCCGGAGGTGAGGCGGCAAATTCTTTCCAGATGAAGACTCCCCATATGGCGGAAACCATGGTGGCGCCCTGTCCTATCGCGTACGAAATCGCCGGACCGATCACCTGTGCGTGCGAAGCAACGAAGTTCAAGACCGCACCCGTGCACCATATCATTCCCCCGAGAATTCCCCACCAATGCCAAGCAGAGCGCCCTTTCCAGTAGTCAGCCATGCTCACTGGCTGGCCTCCCGTCAACGGCCTTCGCATGAGAAAGTAATTCGCCGGTACCGCGCACAATGCAGTGCCAACTGCAAAGAAGAACGCCACGGTATAAGGACCCAGCGAGTGGTCTCCCGTGATCGCTTTGGCGACCAGGGGATAGAAGACGCCCATCAGCACACCACACGCGAGACTAATCTGAATGCCGCGCGTGCTCGGGCTCTTCCGTACGGTCTCGCGTCCGCGGTAGGCGAGCGCGTCCAAAATGATGGCGAGGACGATCAGAAGCACACCACCAAAAAGCAACAGCGGACTTCCTTGCGGGGAAATGAAGTAGTTCAGCAGCACGCCCACCACGAGGGCTAATCCAATTCCGATCGGAAAGGCGACGGCAAGGCCAGCAATATCGATTGCGGCAACCAGCAGAAGGTTCGCTATGTTAAAAACCACTCCGCCAAGCACTGCGAAGATGATATGAGTTGCATCCGCACTATGGATATTGCGGAGGAATGAAAGTTCTCCTCCCCCAGCGCTGCCGAGGGTGAGGCCCCACAGAAGGCTGGCCGCGATGATACCGATTACATAGTCCCAATAGAAGAGTTGAAAAGCCCAGCCGGGGGTGAGTTTCATGGTGTTGGCCCATGATCCCCAGCACAGCATGCTCCCGATCATGAACAGCAATGCGATCCCGTATGCTTCCGGCTGATACATGGCCCTCCCGGCTTGGCTGAAGTTTGTGTTTGACGCAATCTTCCAAATGATTTAGCTGGTTCACGTCTCCGTTTTCCCTCTTGCTAGAGTTTGGCGCAGCCGGTAATAAGAGGGATCGGCGCGGGCGCCGACGGCACAGTTGTGCCGTCAGTTACGAGTGTTGGGTTGTCTTAGGTTGTCACCGATGGGGTTTGCGCCATTTCGTTGTACCCGTTAGTACCTAAATCGATCCTTAGTCCTAGAAGTCCAGATGAATTCCAAACTGCGTCGAACGCGGCAGGTTTTGGCCGGTTGAATGCCCAAACAGGCCGCTGGACAAATCACTGTCGGGCTGCGTCAGATTCACACGATTGAACAAGTTAAAAATGTCTGCTCTGAATTCCAGGGAAAAGCGTTCCCATTTCACCACCTTGGCGAATTCTGTATTGACATTGGCGAAACCCGGGCCGGTAAACGTATTTCGGCCAACGTTGCCTTCTTGTCCAAGTGCGGGGGTGGGAAACGCTGGGGCCGACGCAAAGCCTTTCAGAAAATCGGTCCGCGAGCCCGTATGTACGGTGCCAGCGGCAGACGCGTTGGGTAGGTCGTAACTATAACCGTCGGCGTTGAAGTCACCGCTCCCAGGTTGCAGACCAATGACGTTTCCGTTCGAGTCCTTGATCGGGATGAACGGCGCGGATGTAAATACTGTGAAGGGCAAACCGCTCTGCAGCACCACAATATTGGACATACGCCAGCCGCCCAGAATCCCCTTCGCAATACTGTTGCGGAACGGCGCCGGAAATTCCACTACGCTATCAATTGTGAAGCGTCGGGCTACACTGTAGTCCGCCCTGCCGTGCTGAAACCCCAGATTTAACGGATTGAAGACTGCTTCCCCGTTATCCGTCCCATTGTCCGAACTACTCATGTCGTCCGTAGCCTTACCGAAGGTGTAAATACCCCTCAACTGCCACGAGTGAGTGAACCGCTTACTCAACATAAGAGTTCCGTAATTGCCGTCCGCCCTTCCCATGGTTCGGCCATAGATGATCGCGCCGAAGTTCGAATTCAGGCGCGTCTGATTCCCTTTATTGAGGATGAGGTCGCCAGGAAAACGGTTTACGTCCGTTTGGACATAGAGATGGCTACTCTTGGAGCCGTTGTAGTCCGCCTCAGCAAACAGACCGTGCCCCAAGTCGCGCTGGACAGATAACATCCAAACGTGAGTGCGAGGCTGATCCAGGTTGGGCTGCAATCCCGACGTTTGGACTGGCAATCCCACGAGCCCCCCGGCAGCATTCGTTTGAAAGCTAATTCCCGCTGGTAGCGGCCAGTTTGTGCCGGTCGAATCGCCCAAGCCATAACTGAACGGATGACTCGCGCTTTGCACGCTGAAAGAGGGATTGGCCCAAACCGGGGGATTGGCGCGCGCAGGGAAAGACCATGATCCGTCAGCGACGTTGTTATAGAACAAGCCGTACCCGCCTCGCAGCGCCATTTTTCCATTACCGAAAACATCCCAGCCAAATCCAATCCGTGGGCTCCATCCCTGCGGTCTGTTATTCACTACGTATGCATTGTTTCCACCCCGCACGGACATGACTCCGCTGGCTACTTGAGCGGCGAAATCGTTTCCAGGGCCGGTCGTGAAAAAAGGAAACGGAGTGGTTGAATTGTGGTACGTTCCCCAGTGCCCAAAGTAGTCATATCGCAGCCCTAGATTTAGGGTGAACCGGGGCGTCACCTTCCAGTCGTCCTGAACGAATGCTCCTGCGTAAAGCCAGCGCAGGATTTGGTACAAGTTGCTAGCCAGCGCACCATTAGCTACTTGCATCGCTGGACCACTCTGGGAGAAAGGTTCGTCCTGGGCGAAGTCGATTAGGTTGGCAAAACCAAAGCTGGGTCGCAATAGCGGAGCAGTGAATCTATCGTCATCGTGGTGTCTATCGATGTCGACTCCCGTGCTGATGGTGTGACTGCCATGCATCCACGTGAGTACGTCGTGCCAGCTGTAGTTTTGATGGACCCAGCCCGCCGGCCCCCATTGCCCAAATCCATCCGTTCCCGCGATGCCGACATTCGGAAGATTCCTGTGACCCACGGTGCCGGGATTAAATCCGTCGGCATCGATCCAGCTGAATCCGGCTTCATTCAAAAGTCTTGAAGAGAATGTGTGTGTCCAGTCGAGTTTGCTGAAAAACCCGTTGTTTGGAACCTTCACCCGAAAAATTGATCGTGGATCCGATTGCAGTTGGTTGGAGTACGTACGAAACCAATCAAAGAAGAAGCGATCTTTATCATTGAGGTTATAGTCGAGCCGCAAGTGCCACTGGTACGCGTTATGTGTCAAACTCTCAGGCATAGTAGCCGTGCCCACGGCAAGCAAATTGGGATTATTTTGAAATGCGGCCGATACCGGATAGTAGCCCGGATTTTGAGCCTGGACCTGAGCAACGGTAAGAAAACCTGTTGTAGGCGCAACTGCCGGGGGTGCCTGCTGGAAGAACGTCGACGACAGATTATTTGGAAAATTTTGTTGTACAAACTGAGCGAACTGCGGTGTCTCGATCGTAGTAACCACAGTGGTTGCGTTGGACGACCTCAATAGGAAGAGACCTCCAAACGCGAAGAGCTTATTTTTGATAATGGGGCCGCCCAAAGTTCCGCCGAATTCGTTGCGGCGAAAGGCCGGTATCGCGCGGCAAGAAGAGTCTCCTGGCGCACAATACTGAAACTCGGTACGGGCGGTCAGCTTATTGTCTGTGTGGTATTCAGACAACGAACCATGTAGCTTGTCGGTTCCGGGTTTGGTGAAAACCTGTACGTACGCCCCACTGTAGCGCCCCTTTGAGGCCTCAAACGTCGCTCCTGAAATACGGACCGCTTGAATGAAGTCCGGCTCGGGAGAAAGGTTGACCACACCGTCGCGAGAGGCACTTACGGCGACGGTACCGTCGACATCGTATTCATTATTCTCCTGCCGCTGTCCGGCGGCGTTGATCTGGTATCCCGCTTCCTGCTCAAAACTATCGTTGTTTGCGGAGCCCGAACCAGCAGCTCCCCCCGACGGTAACCCAGTACCGGTAACACCGGGCGCCAATTCGATCATGCTGGTGTAGACGTTTCTTCCCAGTAAGGGGGCGTCGTGGATCGTAATGTCGGAAATTTCTCGTGAAGTATTGCTCTTGTCAGTCTCAACCGTTGCTATCTCTGCCGTTACGTCTACGGTGGTTGTTTGATTGGGCAGGACTAGGCTGGGATAGAGGTTCCTAACCTGGTTGGATTCCAACTGAAGATCCTTTTGAAGCCAACGCTTGAACCCCTCCTTTTCGACCTCGACCGTATAAAGCGCTCCGGGCAGCGACGTTATCCGGAAGTCGCCATTCTCCGCGGTAGTCGTCTCGCGACTCAAATGAGTGTCTTGGCTGGTAACGACGACTTTTGCTCCGGCGACTGCCGCGCCAGTCTGGTCTGTCACCGTGCCGGTCAATCCGCTGGTGAATTGGGCGTGCGCGGGCACGTTAAAAACCATGAACAAGAAAACGAGCATGACTGCTGCCGCTAGACGGGATGCCTTCATGGTTGTCCTTCCCTTCTCCTGAGGCTCTACTCATCTCTGACTCGAACCGAGAGTCAGCTAAGCTGCAAACTTGTATTTGAAACGTTTCAATTTCAACCGCCGAAGCTTAGTCCCATTCCTCGAACACTGTCAAGAAGAATTAGGGGAAAAACGATTTTGACCGCACTCCGGATAACCAGGTCTGGGAGGGTAGGAATCAGAGAGAGACAAGGCGTCGCGAGCCGTCAGCGGACACCGACAGTGTCTACATACCGCTGTTTTCGCCTGGAACCCGGAAAGGAGATGTTTCTGGAGGGCGGAGCACTCGAGTTCCGAATCTTCAATTCAGTTTGCAAGACCAGTTTCTTCGGGCGCTGTTTCAAGCCATCAATTCGTTCCAATAACAGGCGTGCCGCCGTCGCACCAAGCTGATAACCAGGTTGGTGTACCGTCGTCAGTGCGGGAGCGGTGAACTCGGCGAAATCCAGATTGTCAAAACCGACAATCGACAGATCTGCCGGGCACGCCAGGTTCAACTCACGCGCTGCCAGAAATACTCCGAGCGCCATTAAGTCGTTGCACGCAAAAATGGCGGTGGGCCTGGGCACCATCCGAAGTACTCGCAGGGCAGCCTGGTATCCGCTGGGGCGATCGAACCGCGCTTCCTGAACGTATTCCGATTCAATAGACACGCGAGCCTCGTCCAGCGCACGTCGAAATCCTTTTAAGCGCTCGGAGGCGTTAGTCAAGTGGAGCGGACCGGTAATCACTGCAAGATGTTGGTGACCCATACGCAGTAAGTGCCGGGTGGCAGCATACGACCCTTCTTCATTAGCAACGACCACGACATCGCCATTCCAACCCGTTGGCCGGCGATCGACACAAACCACCGGAGGGCCCGAGGTGGCTAGCGACCGCAGCAGCGCTGCGATATGACTCTCCGCTGCTGGAATCACCAGTAATCCAGCCGGGCGGTAGGACCGCAACTCGTTGAGGTAAGAAGTCTCCTTTTGCGGATCGTTGTCGGTATTGCAGAGTACGACGCGGTAGGAACGCTTGTAAGCAACATCTTCCACCCCCCGCACAACCGCAGGGAAAAATGGGTTAGTCACATCGGGAATAATCATTCCCAGCATGCTGGTCTGATTGCGACGAAGGCCACGTGCTAATTGGCTGGGTTGATATCCCAGGCTCCGAATCGCTTCGAGTACACGCGTGCGCAATTTCTCCCGGACCTTTGCGGTCCCGTTAATGACGTGCGATACCGTGCCGATCGAAACATCAGCTCGTTCGGCGATCTGGCGCATTGTGGTGGGGACGCTCATCTCAAAGGTCAACCGTCTAACAGCGTAGCAGGTCCGCTTGAACGAGGGCGCCCAAACCTGTGCCTCCAGGGCACATCAGGATTGGCTTGGCGTTCAAGTTACTTGCCGTCTTATTCCACATCTTGGGCGCACCGGAACCCTACTCCTCCTGATCGATCCTTGCTGGGCGCCATCATCAGAAGTTTGCCGTGCTCGCTGAGTTTGTAGGCTTGTGGGAAGTACCAGATGGATCCTTGGGGCTGGTAATAACTGCCTCCCCGGAGGATGCCTCCGCGTGTGTGCTCATCCTGGAATTCTTCCGTCCACTGCCAGACATTTCCTACCAGGTCCATCACACCGAACGGGCTTGCGCCCAGTGGATGGGCGTCGACCGCATCTGGCCCGCGCATGGTGCGGCTCTTGTCGGGAATCGGAACTGCCTCTGATTTCCATGTGTCGCCCCAGGGATAGACGCGACCGTCGGTGCCTTGCGCCGCGTATTGCCACTCCCACTCATGGGGCAGTCGCTTGCCGGCCCAGGCAGCATAGGCGCGCGCGTCTTCGAGCGCTACCCATGTGACTGGTTTGTTGTCCCAGCCATCGGGATACTTGCCGTTCTGCCAATCACGGAGAAAATTCAAATCGTCCTTGGGAAGATAGCGGGCGGCATCGAGGAACTTCTTGAACTGCGCGTTGGTTACTGGATACTTGTCGATCCAGAACGACTTAAGATGCATCCGGTGGTCATGAAAGCGTCGCGGAGTATCCTCCCACGGATATTGCACATCCACGCCAAAATCATTGAAGCCTTCAATCTCAATACCTTCAACCCGAAATTCGAAATCACTCTCGGGAATTCGTACCATGTCGGGAGGATTCGAGGCCGGCTTGGTAGCAGCCATGGGCACGATCTGCTGAGGCACGACTGTCCACTCGTGCGAAAAACTTGAGAGAGGCTTGGCGCTCAGGGTTTTCATTTTCGCCATAAGGGACTGGATGCCGCCTTCAGGAGCAGTCCGAGTGGCTAATAATGCACCGTAACCGTGTGCCTCGATCGGGAAGCTCAACACCACGCGACCGGCTTTGATTCGCTCGGGCTCCAGCTTGGTGCCGCGATAGAGATCGAAGTACTGCAGTCCTTCTTCGGCGGGAAGTTCGATCTCCGGCCCAGAAATGTCGTATTCATTGCGATTTACGATTGTCCATAGCGTCTGCTGCCCTGACGGCCAGCGGCTGGCGTAGACGCCATAGCGCAACATCGGTGCCATCGGTTCCCAGCCGCTGCTGATGAGAAATGGAGTCGCAGCGCGCTCAATCGTAGCGACGCGGCGAGTCGCTTCCGCGTCGCGGGGGGTCATCCCGTTCCAGATGCCCCAAATATTCTCCCAACTCTCCCATCCCACGCCGTTGAAAAACGCGAACTGCAGGTCGTCGGTCTTGCTGCGATTCCAGCGATCCGAAATGTTGACCATGTGCCGAGGTTCCAGCCACTTATATTTGTCGACCATGGGCACAAATGGGAATGAATATTGCCCCCAGGTCATGACGTTCCAGGCCAGCGCTTCGTCCGACGGACCACCCTCCGGCTCAAATGCTAGGGGATGTCCAGTCTTGTCAGCAGCCAATGAAAACGCGAGTGGAACTCCGTCTTGTGTATCGCCATTAATGCCATCGGCGCCTACCTCGGCCATGAGTTCAGCAATCGCTTGCGGCCACGGTATTCCGTTGTCGCGTGTGCCCTGATCCCACATCATCATCGGGAATAGGACGCGAACGCCCCTTCGGTGAAAATCGGCGATCATCTGCCGTACCCCCGTAATCCCGCCGGGCATGCTCCGAATCATGTCGTGCTGATTGCGGTTGTCGATTCCCATGTTCGGATAGGTCGGCCAGATCAGTACCGCATCGATCCCTCCATATCTCTTTTCCAAGTCGTCCAGGTAACGGTCCACCGTATAGCGATGGGCGATCGGATCGTAGAAATAGCAATCCTCCACCATCATTTGGGGTTGGAAGAAGCTGGACTGCGTCCACTTCAAAGCGGGGAGGTCATACCTGGAGCCGTCGTAGCCAATTCGAATACGGCGCTCATCGCGCCAGTGCTGAATATCGGCAAGCCATGCGGCATGCTCGTCTTGCGTGCATGCTTTGGATCCACCTTCCCATGCGCCCTTCATCGCGAGACAACTAGGGGTAGGGATCTGCTGCTTCTCGGGACGGAAGTGGGTATCCTGAGCTGAAAGCATCGAAGCGACGGCCAGCAAAACGACAAAGCCTGGCCGGGCAATGTTGGGTCTCATGATGGCGCTCCCTGGTTCCTGGAAACTGCTGCTTTGCGGCCTGCAAATATAAAACGTTTCAAATTGTCTGTCTACGGGATGCCTTGAAAATTTTCCGACGCAGTGTGCGACCCGTGATCGCATGAAGTATAAAGACAGCAGGCCGGAACATACGTTAAGCCGATGACATCCGCGTTTATTCTCAGGAAACTCACTTTCAAGAGACTCAGTCTTGGGGTCGCGCCCGTTGTTTTGCTTTCGATAGCGTTTGCGCAAACCGCAACGGACGTCATCGGGCCGATTGCGTCGGCGTTGCGTAGCGCGCAATTTGAAAAGGCCCTTAAGCTGCTCCAGCCTGCACTGCAGGAGTCCCCAACAAATCCGCAGCTATGGACGTTGCAAGGTCTGGCCTATTCAGGACAAGGAGATCAGAAGAAAGCGCGGGTCTCGTTTGAAAGTGCGCTGAAGATTGCCCCTGACTATCTCCCTGCCCTCGAAGGCGCTGCCCAGCTGGAATACGAGGCTGGTAGCGCCGAAGCAGCTCCGTTGTTGCAGCACGTGCTGCGTTTTCGTCCCGGCGATCCCACCAGTCATGCCATGCTGGCCGTGCTCGCATACCAAAAGCGTGACTGTGCTGGAGCGGTGCAGCACTTCGCCCAAAGCGGTTCTCTGGTCGAGTCACAACCAGGAGCGCTGCAGCAGTATGGCGCCTGTCTGGTGAACCTCAAGCAGATGAATCAGGCGATCGCTGTTTTCGAAAAAGCTCTTAACCAAAATTCGGGAGACAGTCACGTGCGTTACCAGTTGGCAGCGGTTCAGCTCATGGCTGAGCATCCCAAGGACGCGATCGATACCCTCGCTCCTCTGCTCGGGAGAACCAGCGTCGACGCCAGGACCTTGCAGTTGGCGGCAGCAGCCTATGAAGGCAATGGCGACACTCGTGAAGCTGTCCGTGTGCTCCGGCAGGCGATCGTGACGGATCCACGCAATGTCGACCTCTATCTCGACTTCGCCAACCTCTCCATGGACCACCAGTCGTTTCAGGTGGGCATAGACGTAATCAATAGCGGCCTCAGTCTCCAACCAGAGGCGCCGGCTCTCTATGTTGCACGCGGGGTCCTTAACGTTCAGTTGGCGCAATATGATGAGGCCGAAGCTGATTTTGAGAAAGCAAACTCTCTGGACCCCGCGCAAGCCATGGGGTCGGTTGCTCAAGGCTTAAAGGCAGTACAGGAAAACGACTTGGGGAGGGCCTTAGCCAAGGTGCGAACGAAGCTGGCAAAAAAACCGAATGATCCGTTTCTCTTGTACTTGCAGGCGGATATCCTCGCACAAAAAGGAGCGAACCCGGGTAGCCCGGAGTTTGAGGCAGCGTTGCGTTCGGCGAAAAAAGCAGTATCGCTCCAGCCGAATTTGGGCGCCGCTCACGATGTGCTGGCGAAACTTTACCTGCAAGCAGGACGCAATCAGGCCGCCGCCCAAGAGTCCCAGAAAGCCTTGGACAGCGACCCGAAAAACCAGACCGCGCTTTACCATCTGATTCAGGCGCTCCGGAAAACTGGAGAGAAAGGCGAGTTGCCGGGTCTACTTAAGCGACTGGCCGATCTTCGCGCTGAGGCGACCAGGCAAGAGAGAGAGCGTAACCGGTACAAACTGGTAGAGCAGGGCGAGCCAGCAAACCAGCCGGCACAGCCCTGATCCGCTGCCCATGCGAGTTCAGCAAGCCTTTACTCGTCAGCGCTGCGCGAAGATAATCGATTTCGTTCTCCGAACAATCTGTCAGCGAAACCAATAGTGAAAAACTTTACTCGGCGCAACTTTCTGCAACTCTCGCTCGGATCGATGATCTCGGCAACTACGGGACGCCTCCTTGCGCAGGGAGTGTCTCAACACACGACAAAGCCAATGGCGAAGCCAGCTTTCTCGGGTCGCCCTTTCAATGCGCACTTTATCGACGTGGCCTCCACCGCGGGACTGAGCGCCCCTGTCATCTATGGCGGGGTGGAAACCAAGAAGTACATTCTTGAGTCTACGGGATGCGGTTGCGCATTCATCGACTATGACAACGATGGCTGGATGGATATCTTCTTATTGTCAGGAACTCGTCTAGGCGACGACTCACCCGAGACCACGAACCGCCTTTACAAGAACAACCGGGATGGCACGTTTACAGACGTTACGGAAAAGGCAGGTCTCAAGATGGCAGGCTGGGCGTCCGGGGTTTGCATCGGAGATTACAACAACGACGGTTTTGAGGACATCTTCTGTACCTACTTTGGACAAAATCGCCTCTATCGCAATAACGGAGACGGCACGTTCACCGATGTAACCAAGGCTGCAGGGCTCTGGAACGATCAGTCCCGATGGGGCGCCGGTTGCAGTTTCCTCGACTACAACCGCGATGGGCATCTCGACCTGTTCGTCTCCAACTACATTCGCTTCTCGTTCGAGCACGCGCCCGTCCCAGGGGAAACCGTCAACTGCAATTGGAAAGGGATTCCTGTAGAGTGCGGGCCGCGCGGCTTGCCCACTGGAAGACACTCTCTTTACCGCAACAATGGCGACGGAACATTTACCGATGTAAGCCAACAGGCCGGCATTGCGGCCGCAACCGAAAGCTACGGAATGACAGTCGTGACCGCAGACTTCGACGAGGATGGATGGCCTGACATCTTCGTGGCCTGCGATTCCACCCCCAGCCTGCTATTCATGAATAACCACGACGGGACTTTTCGGGAAGAAGGCGTGGTCCGTGGCGTAGCATTGAGCGACGATGGCGTAGAGCAGGCCGGGATGGGTGTCGGCGTAGGAGACTTCGACCTGGACGGTCATCTCGACCTCTTCAAGACTCACTTCGCGGATGACGCGAATGGACTCTATCACAACGACGGCAAGGGAAGCTTCGACGACGTGACCCGTGCGGCCCGCCTCGCGGTTGAGACGCGTTATGTCTGTTGGGGCGCCGGCATCGTCGATCTCGACAACGACGGCTATCCCGATCTCTTCATGGTTACAGGCAATGTGTATCCCGAAGTGGAGCGCAAGTTGCCGCTATACGCGAACAAAACATCGCGCGCGGTATTTCGCAACCTGGGCAACCGTACGTTCGAGGAGCTGATGGCAGAGGCTGGTCCCGGCGTGACGGACGCTCACTGCAGCCGTGGCTGCGCGTTCGGCGATTTCGACAATGACGGCGATGTGGACATTCTTATTGTGAATCTGAATGAACCACCCTCCCTTCTCCGGAACGACATGAAGGGGAAACAGAACTGGCTCAAGGTGAAGCTGGAGGGTGTGAAATCAAGCCGCAGTGCGATCGGAGCCCGAGTGTTGGCGCACTACGGGGGGAAGGTACAGGCGCAGGCAGTACTCAGCCAGTCAAGCTATTATTCGTGCAACGATCCCCGCCTTCATTTTGGCCTTGGCGGAGCCAGTTTGGCCGACGTTGATGTGTACTGGCCCAATGGTCTGCACGAGCAGTACAAAAAGATTCCCGCAAACCAGCTCATAACCCTCCGCGAAGGCTCCGGCATGGTGAAGAGCAAGGGCTGGAGCCGCACCTAGAAGTGTGGGAAGTGCTGTTGCGAATGACTTGCACCCAACAAAAGCTGGACAGCGATTTTGAAACGTTTTATATTGAGGCCCGCCGTCCAAGGTGAAACCGAGGAGGATGTATTGACTTCCCGCCTGTTTCCGTCTCTAGCTCTCGTACTTATCTTTGCAGCCGCCGGACTTGCCCAGGACTCGAGGTATGCACACGGCGCTGAGGCTGCGTGGGACCCCGAATGGCAGCAGATCGCCGGGCCAAATTGCCTTGAGATGAAAAACGCCTGGGAGGGCGAGTCCAAACCGTGTTTTCTTCAGGACTACGAGCAATGGTTGCAAGATGTGACGCACTGGCGGAACGAACGGCGTATCCGCATCGGCTATGACGGCTCCCGCTATGATTTGCCCGGCTTAAAGTGGACGCAAAGTAGTTTCATCCAGCCACAGATGATGGTGCAGGATCGCTATTTTTACGATCCCATTAATCACCGCTATACCGTCGATCGCTACGTGGATGACACCGTCAAGCGGTATGGAGGAATCGATGCCGTTTTGATATGGCCGACGTATCCGAACATGGGAATCGATAATCGCAACCAGCATGACATGATTCGCTGCATGCCGGGTGGCATTCCCGGAGTCCGCCAGATGGTTGCCGATTTCCATCGCAGGGGAGTACGCGTCCTCTTTCCTATGATGATGTGGGATCAGGGCACGCGTGAGCCTGGCGAACCCTGGCCCCAGGCCATTGCTTCGTTGATGGCTGAAATCGGTGCGGACGGAATCAATGGCGATACGCAAGATGGAGTTCCGCGCGCGTATCCGGAAGCAGCCGACCGTATTGGCCATCCTCTTGCCTTCGAACCAGAAGGCGGGCCCCACGATGAGGCTGTAAGTTATGACGTTATGACTTGGGGGCAGTACAAATTCCCGCCTGCTCCCAGGGTGGACCGTTACAAGTGGCTCGAGCCAAGGCACATGGTGAACATTTCCGATCGCTGGAACCATCGGAAGACAAACGATCTGCAGTTCGCATTTTTCAACGGCATTGGGTGGGAGAGTTGGGAGAACATCTGGGGTATCTGGAATGGCATGACCCCCCGCGACAGCGAGGCGACTCGCCGGGTCGCAACAATCGAACGCGGTATCGCGCCATTCCTAGTCAGCCAGGATTGGCAGCCGTTTTTTCCCATGTCGCACTTCGGAGTATTTGCCAGCCGATGGCCGCTGGGTGATGAAGTCGTTTGGACGATAGTCAACCGGAACGACTACAACATCGCAGGTCCACAAATGGAATTACCCGCTCAGGAGGGCCTGCACTATTTTGATCTCTATCACGGCGTAGAACTCACGCCGGAACGCGACGGCAACAAAGTACGGCTCGCTTTTGCTCTGGACGCCAACGATTATGGAGCTGTGCTTGCCACCAAACAGCCTCTTCCGGATTCCATCAAGAAGCTGATGACGCAAATGAAAGGCCTTGCAGCGACTCCTCTCTCCACCTTGTCAGACCAGTGGACCTTCGTGCCTCAACAGATGGAGCCGTCAGCCTCTACCAAGCCGCCCTCGGGGATCCCATCGGGAATGGTCAAAATCGCCGAAGGGGATTTTCTGTTCAAAGTACGAGGTATTGAAATCGAGGGACTCAACGATGTAGGTGTGGATGTGCAATATCCCTGGGAGGATGCGCCTCGCCGGTATCACGAACATCGCATTCACATAAATTCCTTCTGGATTGACAAATATCCGGTTACCAACGCCGACTTCAAGAAGTTCCTGGACGCGACCCACCACCACCCACAGGATGATCTGGACTTCTTGCGGGACTGGAAAAGCGGCACCTACCCCGATGGGTGGGGAGACAAACCAGTCACATGGGTCTCTGTAGAAGATGCACGGGCGTACGCTGCCTGGGCAGGCAAGCGCCTGCCTCACGAATGGGAGTGGCAGTATGCGGCCGAGGGCACGGATGGCCGGCTCTACCCTTGGGGCAATGAGTGGGATGCTTCTGCTGTTCCCGTTCCGGACAAAGGCCGCACCATGCGTGGCCCAGACGCCGTTTCCGCTCATCCGAAGGGAGCGAGTCCGTTTGGAGTGATGGATCTTGTCGGCAACGTCTGGCAATGGACCGACACATTTATCGACGACCACACCCGCGCGGGTATTCTACGAGGCGGCAGCTATTATCAGCCGCAGGGTTCCATCTGGTATTTCCCGCAGGCGTACAGTTTGCGAGAGCATGGCAAGTTGTTGATGATGGCCCCAAGCATGGATCGTTCGGCAGCGCTGGGTTTCCGTTGCGTCCAGGATGCACAGTAGCCCTACGACCTCTACCCTGTCGAGGTAGCATTCTGTCGCAGATCCCGAGACTCTACGCCGGTAACGGTCAGCTGTGGCAACGAATTGAACTCCGAGGAACTGGTTTTGGACCCAATCGGACCCAAATTGTTGCTATATTCATTGGGACGCAGCCCCAGAGACCCTATGTAACAGCGCAGAGGTCTAAACTTGTTCTCGAGCGAAGCCCAAAGACACCAACTCCATCCATCCATACGCCTTTCTCGAGTGCGCGTCCTCTTAAGAGTCACTTGGATACCTTTGTGGTTGATGTACCCCCACGAACCGTCCTTCTCGACCCTGGCGAGACCCTCGGAAAAGGGCAGTGCAAGGTCGAATTGAGGCGGTATTTCAAATTCGAGAAATTTGTCTATGTAGCCCCATTTCCCACGAATTTTGACTGGTGCTACGCCGTCTGAAAAAGACCGCGCATCCTCATAGATTGGGGCGGCTAATTGTTGGCCGTCGGCTGTGACAAATCCATACAAACTATTTGTGGACATCCACGATGCACCTTCATGGAACTCAGCCAGAATGCGATATGTAGGCTTGACAAGAATCTTTTTTGGACATAGCTGTAGAGATTGAGCGTCTGTGGGTTCTGGATATCAGCATACGGAACCGGATCAGGGTCGGCGCTCCAATCCGGCGTCATAAACCTGCCAAGACTTGATGCGTAATGCCTCGCGCCGAAGTAGTCGAGATTGGACTCCGTGTCCCGTTCTTTGCCGGTGAATTTATAGTGATTGGGATCGCTGCCGGTACTGGATTGCATGCCGCCATACGGGTAATAGTAATACTTCTGCTGGACGTTTTCCGCTCGCGTCGGTAAACCGCGGACCGGGTCGATGATCGTGGAGGATTATTTACGACCGGCTGCGGTCGAAGCCAAAGTCATCACGCTTGACGGCCAAGGTCGGGCCTTCGACCTGGAAGGCAACAAAATCAAGCGCTTCGGCTTCCATGTCTTTCGCCATAGTCTTTGCTCGTTCCTGATGGCGGAAGGCGAGAATCCGGCTGTGATCCAAGCGACTCTACGGCACACCCGGCTGGACATGACGATGTACTATGCGCACTCCAGAAAGAAACAGAGGTTGGAGGCGCAAGGCCGAGTCCTCGACGCGGTTCTCGGGTCTGAACGGGGGCTGCAACGGGGCTGGAGGCGATTCACTAGAAAGATCGTGGACAGGGAACATGTGTATAATGATGAACTTACCGCCATCTTCACACGGTGGAAGTCATAGGTTCGAATCCTATAGCGCCCACCATTTCCTTTTCTTTTCTTAGGCTTGGCTCGGCGACCTTCGCTATCCCAAGGCTTTCCTTCCGAACCCACCCTGCACGAAAGTAACCTTCCCAAAGTCAGTCCCTTCAGGAGATGATGGGCCTGCGTCCGATGCCCGTATTGATCCGAAAGTAATCATCATGCCGCAGAAACTGATGGATGTCCTTATGCTTGGGCGCTGCTCTCACGAGTTCTCATGGCCGCGGCGCGGCTCCGACGGCGCCTATTACCAGGTCTGCCTGCTTTGTGCGGCCGAGTACAAATACGACTGGGCCACTATGCGCCGGACCGAGCGGGTGGAGCATGCCAAGCCTGAAACCGGCATCCGGCGAAGCCACGCGCGGGAAAAGCGTCCTTCCTGGGTACCTCGTGCGCGACGTTTGAAACTGGATCTCCCTCTACGGTACCGCGTGAACAAAACCAGCACCTGGTATGAGGGCACAATCGAGAATATCAGTCAGACCGGCGTGCTTTTTCAGGGACCGCAACCACTCCCCGTGAACGCCCTGATTGAGATGGTATTTGAGATGCCTGAAGAGATTTCCGGGCAGAAGAACAGCAACGTGGTTTGCCAGGGCCGCGTCATGCGAGCCAAAGAAGTGAAAGAAACGAACGAAGGCTCCACCGTCCTGGCTGCTTCGATCGTCGACTACAAATTCATTCACTGAAGCGGGCCGGGAATCCGCGGATCACGCGGTGGGCTGTGAGGACTTACGCGTTTTCAATATGGGTTCCCTTCCGCTTCTTCGGTACAATTACATCTATACACCAGCTCCAGCATCTAAACTGTACTAGAGCAATTTGGGCGGCCCATGCTTGGGCAACGTCAGGAGTCGAGCGTGAAAAAAATATCCCTGTCTGTTTCTCTACTCTTCCTTGCCGCGGTTCTGGGCTTGGGCGCAGGCTGCGTCAAGAAGCCCGATGACGCCAAGATCGCGGGCGATATTCAGAGCAAGTTCGGTCAGGACTCCGGTCTTTCAGGCAAGCAGCTCACAGTGCAGGCCAGTGAGGGCACAGTGACGCTCGGGGGCACTGTCGACAGCGACTCCCAACGCGAGGCCGCGTCGCGGCAGGCCGCATCCGTGCCCGGGGTCAAGCAGGTCATCAATAATCTGCAGGTCGGAACGTCGCCGGTGGCGCGATCTGCGGAACCTCCCGCGCCTTCGCCGGTGGCGGAATCGAAACCTGAGCCGAGTAGACCCAGTAAAAAGTCTCACAAATCACACACGACCGACAATACCGGCATGAATGACGGGGGCTCTGCAATGAGCGATAGATCGGGCGATACGATGGCCAAGAACTCTACGCCTCCGCCTTCGCCCGCGCATGTAACCACACCGCCGTCGGCCCCCGCTCCTCCACCGCCTCCAAAGAAGGTGACCGTCGACCAGGGGACACAACTATCAGTTCGGCTGGTAGATCCCATTGACAGCGAGAAGAACCAGACCGGGCAAACATTTCACGCCACGCTGAATACCCCGCTCACGTCGGACGGCGAGGAAGTGGTACCCGCGGGTTCCGACGTGGTCGGTCACATCGCGGAACTGAAGAGTGCCGGCAAGTTCGCTGGGCAGTCAGTCGTGGTCCTGCAACTCGACAGCATTACGTCAGGAGGCCGGACCTACAACATTCAGACCGACCAGTACAAGAAGCAAGGCAGTTCGCGCGGCAAGAACACCGCAGAGAAGGTCGGGGGAGGCGCCGCAATCGGAGCCATCATTGGTGCGATTGCGGGTGGCGGAAAAGGTGCGGCTATCGGCGCGGCGGCAGGGGGCGGACTCGGGGGCGGCGTGCAGGCGGCCACTAAGAGCCAGCAGATCAAGCTGCCGTCCGAAACCGTGCTGAACTTTACCCTGCAGGCTCCAGTGACCGTGATTCAAGCGCCGAATCCGAATGCCAACCGGCAGAAGCTGGGAGAGTCGCAGTAAAAAGGGGGTTCATCCCACTGTAGTTGACAAGGCGGAGAGAGCCGCAGGACGCCAGGTTTCGGTCTGTTAGCGCCGGAATCTGCCGATTATATACAGCACCAGGGACAGCACCGCACTGAGAAGAATCGATGTGGCGAGCGGGAAGTAAAAGGTCGTATTCTTCCCGCGATAGAGGAAGTCCCCTGGCAAACGCCCAATGGGTAGGCCGCTACGTCCGAGAAATAAGAAGAGCACTCCCAGCACCAGCAGCATTACACCCAAAAAAATGAAAATCTTGCCGACGTCGATCATTTCTCAACTCTGGATCGCACGATCCTACACCTGACAAAGCGCCGCTCGCTATACGACCCTCGATCAGGCGAACAAGAATCGAATCAAACCCGTAGCGCGCCGCATTCCCTAGCCCCTTGCGCAGATTCATCACGGGACTTGCACACCCTTCCCCTTTCGGCGCAAGCTTGCTGTTGCTCGCCGATCGGCAGAGAGGGACCATCCCGCCGGTCAGAGGCTCGCGCCCTACTTCCGGGAGTGGATTCGATGGTCGAAGACAGACTACGCCACCACTTTGATTACTATCTGGGCAAAGCCGAGGTTGTCGTTTACTCCGTCCTGGCAATCTTGCTCGCCATCACCGCCCTGGTCACGCTTGCGACCGCGGGCGAAATTCTTTGGATCGGCCTCAGTCACTGGACGGTTGCGGCCCAGACACTGCGCGTACTGAACGAACTGCTGGTCGTGCTGATGCTGGTTGAGATTCTGCACACGGTGTGCGCATCTCGATCCGCTCGCATGTTCTGGTCACGGAGCCATTCCTGGTCGTTGGACTGATTGCCTCGATTCGGCGAATTCTCGTGATTAGCCTGGAAATGGCTACGCTCACTAAGGAAGCGACGTGGTCGAACGAGGGCGCAAGCATTTTCCGCGCCTCCATGATTGAGCTCGGTTTGCTCGGAGCACTTGTGTTCGTTTTGGTATTTTCAATTGCGCTCTTGCGCCGCTACCCTCCGATGACGAAAGACATCCCTCCGTCTTCGGGATAAACTCGCGGACGCGTCTCTCTTTTTCAATACTAGCCACCGCAAGGAGAATAAGAATGAATCCCTCTGAAGTGCTGCTTCTCGCATTTCTTATCGGCATTGTCGCCGGCTTGCGTTCTCTGACCGCGCCTGCCGTCGTGTCCTGGGCGGCGCACCGGAACTGGCTCAACCTCCACAACACTTCCCTTTCGTTCATGGGCTCGCTTGCGGCGGGCGCTGCCTTCGTTCTGCTAGCCCTCGTCGAACTGGTTGCGGATCAGCTTCCTTCAACCCCGAGCCGCACAAAACCTCCGGGTCTAATTGCACGCATCGTTCTCGGTGGGCTGTCTGGTGCATGCATTGCGGTGGCGGGAGCGCAATCCATCGTGCTCGGCGCTGTCTCGGGCGCGGTTGGTGGTGTTGCAGGTGCGTTTGCTGGTTATGAGATTCCACGCGTCTTGTGCGGGCTCTCAAGGTCCCGGACTTCGTCATCGCCGTCCTGGAAGACGCGGTCGCGATTGGCGGAGGTCTTTTTATCGTGTCGCGACTCTAACGCGCGTGTAGGACATACAATTTCCAAGCTGCGTAAGATTCTCCGATTCCAGGAGCGTTTTGATGAGTGCGCCCGATCAGTACCAAGCAATCGTTATCGGTTCAGGCCAGGCCGGAACTCCGCTGTGTACGGCGCTGGCGGACACCGGACTTCGAACCGCGCTGATAGAACGCCAGCATGTGGGCGGCACCTGCGTTAACGAAGGTTGCACGCCAACGAAGACCATGGTCGCCAGCGGACGCGTCGCATATCTCGCGCGTCGAGGCGCTGACTATGGCATTCGCACAGGGGATATCCGCGTCGACATGGAACGTGTTCGGCAGCGCAAACGCGACATCGTGAACAGCTTTCGTAACGGCAGCCAGAGGCGCATGGAAAAGACAGCAAATCTTGATCTCATTTTCGGCGCGGCCAGCTTCACCGGCCCTAAGTCCGTGCTCGTCCGTCTGCGAGACGGCGGTCAACGTACACTCACCGGCGAGAAGATCTTTATCAATGCCGGTGCGCGTCCTAGTGTGCCGGCACTCGACGGCCTCAAGGACATCCCCTTCCTCGACAGTACTTCGATCATGGAGTTGGGGGCTGTTCCGGAACATCTGATGATTCTCGGAGGCGGTTATGTCGGGCTGGAGTTTGGGCAGATGTTCCGCCGCTTCGGAAGCCGCGTGACCATTGTTCATCGGCATCCGCAACTCCTCCCCAAGGAGGACACCGATGTTGCGCGGGAGATTGAGAAAATTCTGACCGCGGACGACATTGACCTTCTGCTGGAAGCGCGCGCATTGAAGGTACCCCGCGACGGAAAAAATATCGGACTCCAGATTGAAACCAAGCAAGGTGTCCGCACCATAACTGGTTCGCACTTGCTCGTCGCCACCGGGCGCACTCCAAACACGGACTCCCTGAATATCACAGCGGCCGGCATTGAGACCGATGCACAGGGATATATCAAGACGAACGCGCAACTGGAGACGAACGTATCAGGCGTCTACGCTCTGGGCGACATTAAGGGAGGTCCCGCTTTCACTCACATCTCTTATGACGACTACCGCGTCATTCGTTCCAATTTGCTGGAAGGCGCGCACGCAAGTATTGCGGGACGGCTAATTCCGTACACAGTGTTCATCGATCCCCAGCTGGGGAGAGTCGGTCTCACTGAGGCCGAAGCCCAAGCTAACAGAATGGATGTCGAGATCGCCAAGATACCCATGAGCAGGGTGGCGCGGGCTCTCGAGGTGGACGAGAGTCGGGGATTCATGAAGGCAGTAGTGGACGCTAAAACCCGGCAGGTCTTGGGCGCGGCCGTGTTGGGTATCGAAGGCGGAGAGCTGATGGCAATGATTCAGCTAGCCATGATGGGCCAAGTGCCCTATACGGCGCTCCGCGATGGCATCTTCGCTCATCCAACCTTAGCCGAATCGCTCAACAATCTCTTCCTCGCGCCGGTCCGGCCTGGCTCGTAGCGGCGTCTGTGCTGAAGACCATTCTGTGCAGGCTACTACCAGGGTCGTATCGGCAACCCCACCCGAAGTAGATCGCAACCTCCCTTTCATCCATAGCATCAATTGTGGTATTGTCCCGCAATAGCTAGCATCCCGGAGCGAGGTGAACCCTCTGCGTCGGACCGTGGTCAACAATTGACCCGCAGAATCTGTCCGATCGGGAGCACGTGGCCACCTCAGACCCGAGAGGAAGGTCGGACCCATGGCCAGCAGCAGGAGAGACTTTCTAAAGGCGACCACGCTGGGGGGCGTGGCCGCATCGTTGTTGGGATTTGATCTAGCACCCGCCTACGCGCAGCTTCGCGAACTCAAGATTGCCCGCGCAACCGAAACGCGGTCTACCTGCCCGTACTGCTCGGTTAGCTGTGGCGTCATCATCTATACCATCGGCGACAGAGCCAAGAACGTAACGCCGCAGGTGATCCACGTTGAGGGCGATCCGGACCACCCTATCAATCGGGGCACGCTTTGCCCCAAGGGAGCCTCGCTCGAGCAGGACATCCTGAATCAGCGCCGGTTATTAGGGCCACAGGTCCGCCGTCCGGGTTCCGATCACTGGGAAGATATTTCCTGGGACCAGGCCATTGACGAGATCGGGCACTGGGTAAAGAAGACGCGGGATGACACTTTTGTCGAACGCGATGCGCTCGGCCGCACGGTGAACCGCTGCGAGGGCATAGCCTGGATCGGCGGCTGCACCGACACCAACGAATTTAATTATCTCGTCGGAAAATCCATGCGCAGCATGGGGGTCTGCTACCTCGAAACCCAGGCCAGGGTTTGACACGGTCCCACGGTCTCAAGTTTGGGACCAACATTTGGACGCGGGGCGATGACCAACGGCTATGTCGATATCAAGAATACCGACATGATGCTGATCATGGGTGGGAACCCCGCCGAGAACCATCCCTGCGGCTTCAAGTGGGCCATTGAAGCAAAGCGGAACCGCAACGCAAAGATGATCGTGGTGGATCCGCGTTTCACACGCACAGCCGCCACAGCAGATCTGTTTCTTCAGATTCGCGCCGGGGCCGACATTGCATTTCTCGGCGGAGTGATTCGCTACGCCCTCACCAACAACCGGATCGCAAAGGAATATCTCACTCACTTCACAAATGCCGCCTTCATCGTGAAGGAAGGCTTCGAACTCCCAGAGGACGGGCTGTACTCCGGCTTTGATCCGGCAACACAGGTATACGACAAGTCCACATGGAACTACGAAGAAGGCGGGGACCTTAGCGGCGCTGCTGCCGCAACCGCGCCCGGGGCTAATGGCCATAGCTCACATTCTGAAGCCGGCAAAGCTGTCGCCCCTTCGGCGAGTGATTCTCACGGCGGGGATCACAAGCCCGGTGGCGAAGGTCAGGGGTATCACGGAGCGAGTGGGGTTGGGGCGAAGGCTGCAGAGTCGGCAAAGCCGGCGCCCATGCTGCCTCCGAACGTAGCCTACGACCTTACGTTGCAGCATCCCCGTTGCGTGTTTCAGCTGTTGAACAAGCAGTACTCGCGCTACACGCCGGAAATGGTCGAGCGCATCACCGGCGTACCCAAAGCGGAGTTTCTGAAGGCTGCAGATCTGTTCACTTCAATTCGCAAAGACGGCGACATGAAAAAGGTGGGTACGATCATGTACGCAGTCGGCTGGACGCAGCACACCTTCGGCACGCAAATCATTCGCACCGCCGCGATGTTGCAGTTGCTGTTGGGAAACGTGGGGCGCGCCGGAGGCGGCGTCAACGCGCTTCGCGGCCATTCCAACATCCAGGGCGCTACCGACATGGGCGGAGTGTTTGATATCTGGCCGGGTTATTTGAAGGTGCCGAATCCAGCCGACGTCGACTTGAAAACCTATTTGAAGCGCACCACTCCGACTGCTTCGAAGCCCGCCGCCTGGGATTCATTCAACTACTGGTCAAACACGCCGAAATTTGCCGTTTCCTTTCTCAAAGCCATGTACGGCAATGCCGCGACTAAGGAAAATGATTTTGCCTTCCACTACATGCCGAAGATCGACCGCAACTATTCCTGGACAGAGATCTGGGACAACATGTACCGCGGCTCCGTGAAAGGACTCTTTGCCTTCGGGATGAATGGCGTCGCGATCGGGCCAGATTCCCAAAAGAACATCGAGGCTCTCAAGCAAGCTGATTGGCTCGTCGTCGGCGAGATCTATCCGGATGAGACCAGCGAATTCTGGAAGTCGCCGGGGATCTCGGCGGAGGAGATGAAAAATATCAAGACGACGGTCTATCGACTCGCATGCGCCGGCTTCGCAGAGAAAGATGGATCGATGACGAATTCCGCGCGGTGGTTACAGTGGAAGAACGTCGCCCTTCCACCGCCGGGCAATGCTCGCCTTGACCAGGACATCGTCGCGCAGATTTTTCTGAAAGTGCGCGACCTCTACCAGCGCGAAGGCGGCAAGTACCCGAACCCGATCGTTAGTCTGACATGGCCCTACATCGATCCACAGCATCCATCTCTCTCTGAATTGGCCAAAGAGGTCAACGGCAAGGCGCTTGCGGACCTCACAGATCCGAAGACGCAACAAGTTATCAGGGCTGGTCAGCAAGTCCCCGGCTTTGCCTGGTTGAAAGATGATGGCACGACGTCCTGCGGCAACTGGCTCTACGCGGGATGCTGGACGGAGGCCGGACCGCAGCTCGCGCGTCGCGGAACCGAAGACCCGTCCGGCCTGGGGATCTACCAGAATTGGGCGTGGGCGTGGCCGGCGAATCGTCGCGTGCTGTATAACCGCGCGTCGTGCGACGCTTCAGGGAAGCCTTGGGACGCCGAGCGGAAGCAGATATGGTGGAACGACGCTTCGCAATTGTGGGTGGGAAACGACGTGCCCGACTTCAAAGCGGACTCTCACCCGAAGGATCATATGGGCCCGTTCATCATGAATCCCGAAGGCGTTGGCCGGATATTCGGACCTCTGGCCGCCTTTGCTGACGGGCCCTTTCCCGAACATTACGAACCGATTGAAAGCCCGATTCAGAATCCGCTGCACCCGAAGCAATCCAATAATCCCGTGGTTAAGAAGTTCAAGACGCCGCTGGATAAATACGGAACCACCGAAGACGGCTTCAACGTCATTTGCACCACCTACCGCCTGACAGAGCATTACCACTATTGGACCAAGAATAATCCGGTGAATGTCCAGCTCATTCCTGAAGCATTCATCGAGATTCCTGTCGAGTTAGCGCAGGAAATGCAAATCAAAGGTGGAGATAAGCTGAAGGTGACGAGCGCGCGAAGCTTCTATATTGCAAAGGCCATGGTCACCAAGCGGATCAAGCCCATGATGATCGACGGCAAGAAAACGTACCAGATCGGTATTCCAATCCACCAGGGATTCCGCGGCATTCAGGAGGACGAAGGTCGCAACGCGAGGACGATCGCAAATCGCCTCACACCGACCGTGGTTGATCCCAATGCATTTACTCCCGAGTTCAAGGGATTTCTGGTCAAAGTTGAAAAGGCATAGGAAGCGAAAATGAGCCAGGCAACCCTCGCAATCCGCAGAATCTCTGGCCATCCGGGTCCGGTCCCCGGCGCCGGCGTAGAACGCGCATCGCAGGTCTGCAAGCTGATCGACACTACTACATGCATCGGTTGCAAGGCCTGTGAAGTGGCGTGCCTCGAGTGGAACGGTTACACCTTCACCGACACGGTCTTCAACAACAGCTATCAGACGATGCCGGAGACGGCGTGGAACTATTGGAACCTCATCAAGTTCAACGAGCACGAGACCAAGGATGGCGGCTTGATGCTGCTGATGCGGAAAGACCAGTGCATGCATTGCGCCGATCCCGGTTGCCTGGCTGCCTGCCCGGCGGATGGCGCGATTGTTCAATATGCGAATGGCATCGTCGATTTTCAGCAGGATCACTGTATCGGCTGCGGGTACTGCATGACTGGATGTCCGTTCGACATCCCAAAATTTAATCCCAGCACCAAGAAAGTGTTCAAGTGCACGCTCTGTTCAGACCGGGTGTCCGTCGGACTCGAGCCGGCCTGCATCAAGGCTTGCCCGACCGGCTGCCTCCACTTCGGAACGAAGGACGACATGACGGACCTGGCCGCAACTCGCACCCAGCAACTGCGTGAACACTTCGGCTTCGAGAACGCTGGTGTCTATGATCCTCCGGGAGTAGGTGGAACCGGCGTCATCTATGTGCTCCACGACGCTACGAATCCGGAGGCCTACGGCGGATTGCCCAAGAATCCTCGTGTTCCGTGGGTGGTTCGGCTGTGGAAGGGACCGGCGAAGTGGATCGGTAATCTCGCCATGCTGGGCGGCATCCTCGGGGTGACATTGCACTACCTGCGCTTCGGTCCGAAAGAAGTTGAGGCCAACGAGAACGATAAGAACAACCAGAAGGATCGGAAGGGAGCACAGCCGTGAGTATCTCGCATGTCGTCTCCCCTGCCCGCACAGTAGATGAAAGCGGCGAACGGATTCTTCGCTACACGCTTAGCGATCGCATCAATCATTGGATCGCCGGGCTGGCGTACATCTACTGCTTGATTACTGGCCTGGGATTTTGGTCGCCCTACATGTTCTGGCTGACAATCCTCGTAGGCGGTGGACCAACTGCTCGCTTTTGGCACCCGTGGTTCGGACTCGTTTTCTGCGGGTCTGCTTTCTGGATGTACAAGGTCTGGCGGAACGACATGCTCACAAACGATGCCGACCTCGCCTGGCGGAAAGCGATGAAGTACTACATTCGCAATGAAGACGAAAAGCTTCCACCCATTGATCGTTTTAACTATGGGCAGAAAGCATTTTTCTGGCTGATGTTTTACGGGGCAATTTTTCTTGTGCTCTCCGGCGTTGTGCTGTGGTTCCCTGAACTTGTCCCGTGGAGTCTGCGCTGGTTGCGCTATCTGGCGGTAACCGTGCACGTCACTGCCGCTCTGGCAACCATCGGCGGTTTCATTATTCACATCTACATGGGCACAGCAATGGTCCGCGGTGGCTTTACTTCGATCATCCGTGGCGAGGTATCGGCAGCCTGGGCCAAGACGCACCATCGCCTTTGGTATGAGCGCGTCACGGGGAGGCGCGAACGCGGGTGATTCGATCAAAGTGGGACCGGCGGATCCAGCGCGCAGAAGAACTGGCGACCACGTACGCCTTTGCGTCGGAAGTATTGCGGTTTTATAAGCGACTGGCTGGTTTCCAGAAGGCGGTTTATTCCCACTTCGAAGGGGCCAGTGGCAGGAGTGCGGCGGCAAAATTATCGGGCATCCTCCGTCACCAGTTGAATCTCAGTCTCTTGCTTCCCCTGTTCCCCAAGTTTCTTTCAGATATAGAGGCAATCGCACCTCAGCCGATTGCGCAGTCGGCGCGCGACCTACGTTCTCAGCCAGCGGGGCAATGGCAAAACTTGCTCACCGCGACCTGGAGTGCATCGGACTTCCAACCTGCGCCGGACAAGGCTGAAGCCTTGTTGGCCTGGCTTTTCTTGCAGCCCTATGCGGAGTATCTCGCGGACTACGGCGAGGCTATGCCTTCGAATGGAAAGCATGCCGTCTGTCCGCGATGCTCTGGTAAACCTCAAGTTGGCGTGCTGCGACAGGAAGGAGACGGAGCCAAACGATTTCTGATTTGCTCGCTGTGCTCGACGGAGTGGGCTTACGGGCGAATTGTATGTCCCGCCTGCGGCGAAGAGGACGTCGACAAGCTTGCGATCTTCACCGCCACTCAATTCAACCACGTTCGCGTAGAGGGCTGCGACAGCTGCGGCCACTACATCAAAACCGTTGACCTGACCAAGAACGGTCTCGCGATGCCGGTGGTTGACGAACTCGCTACCATCCCCCTAAACCTTTGGGCTCAGGAGCACGGATACACAAAGCTGCAGACGAACCTGCTGGGAATTTAGTATTAGCGATTCGCCGTCAGTTGGTAAACGATGTGGAGCGGCCTGCGCACTCTCGGGCACGGGTGAGCATTAGTTCTCGTTCGCGAACGTTGCGCGTGAGCGACGCCGCGCGCTCGAACTCAGGGCGAGCCTCGTCGAAGCGGCCAAGCTTGACCAGGAGGTCGCCACGCACGCTCGGCAAGAGGTGGTAATTCTCCAGTGACGGCTCTGCGGTCAGCCGATCGATGAGATCGAGGCCGGCTTGCGGACCGGCGGCCATCGCGACCGCAACCGCGCGGTTTAACTCCACGATGGGCGATGGGGTGATCTGAGCAAGCGCCCCGTAGAGGGCAACGATGCGCTGCCAGTCTGTTTCCTCGGGGCTAAGCGCCTGCGCGTGACATGCGGCAATTGCAGCCTGCAACGCGTATGGGCCCCGCGCTCCTCCCAGACTGTTTGCACGATCGAGCGCGGCTAGCCCACGACGAATGAGAAGTCGATCCCAGTGCGCACGGTTCTGATCAAAAAGCAGGATCGGCTCACCCGACGGGCTCACGCGCGCCCTCGAGCGCGAGGCCTGGATTTCCATCAGCGCGACCAAGCCGTGGACCTCCGGCTCCCGCGGAGCCAGTTCAGCCAGGACACGGCCAAGACGGAGCGCCTCTTCACAGAGCGTAGGGCGCATCCAGTCGTCACCGGCGGTAGCCGAGTAACCCTCGTTAAAAATTAGATAAACGACTTCGAGCACCGACGACAGACGGGCGGCAAGCTCCGGCCCGCGCGGCACCTCGAAAGGGACACGCTCTTTGGCGAGCGTACGTTTGGCTCGGACGATTCGCTGTGCGATGGTCGGCTCCGGAACCAGGAAAGCACGCGCGATCTCCTCGGTCGTCAGACCTCCGAGCAAGCGGAGCGTCAGCGCGGTGCGCGCCTCGGTGGAGAGGATCGGGTGACAGGATACGAACACCAGGCGCAGCAGATCGTCGCCGATATCATCGTCTAGCCCGGCGTTGAGATCTGGCACGGCCAGCTCCTTGGTCTCGAGCTCGCGACCGAGTTCCTCGTGCTTGCGCTCAAGCCGCGCGTTTCGGCGGAAGTGATCGATGGCTCGATGTTTCGCAGTGGCCATGAGCCAGGCGCCCGGGTTGTCCGGGACACCCGACTGTGGCCACTGCTCGAGAGCGGCGACGAGAGCATCCTGCGCGAGGTCCTCGGCAAGACCGACATCCCGCACGATGCGTGCGAGACCAGCGATGAGTCGAGGCGACTCGATCCTCCAGACTGCGTCGATCGCGCGATGTGTATCGGTAGCCGTCACAGCTACCGATCACATCATGTTCAATCCATCCCGTGCAAGTCGAAGGCGCCGCGCCTACTTCTTGGCGCTCACCTGCTCACGCAGGCGCTCCTCTTGCTCCCTGAGTTCGGGAGTGAACTCGGATCCGAAGTCGTCGGCCTCGAACACCTGGCGAATTTCGATTTCGGCCTCTCCCTCAAACGGACTGGGGCAGCGCTTGACCCACTCGATGGCTTCTTCCATCGACCTTACCTGCCACAGCCAGAATCCGGCGATAAGTTCCTTGGTTTCGGTAAAGGGTCCGTCGATAACGGTCCGTTTTTCTCCGGAGAACTTGACGCGCTTGCCCTTGGAACTCGGTTGCAGACCCTCGGCCGCCAGCAGCACGCCCGCCTTCACCAACTCTTCGTTATACTTCCCCATTTCGGCAAGCAGCTTCTGACTCGGCATGACCCCTGCCTCCGAGTCTTTGTTGGCTTTGACGATAACCATGAATCGCATCGTGTAACTCCTTATTTATTTTAGATTTCAATCGCCTGATCTAAGCTCCCTGTTTAAGCATCAAAGAAGTGAATCGAGTATCTTTTTTCGAGGTGTGTCGGTAGCCGTCACGGCTACCGATCACACCCCCTTGAATCCATCGCTTCATCCAGCCGCTGCGCGGCCGCTCCTATGCCTTGGGAGCGCAGTCTTCCGGCTCGAACATCTGGCGAACCTCGGTCTCGCCCTCCCAGCCCGGCCAATGCTTCTTGTGAAGTTCCATGAAGCGGACCGCCGATTCGACCGCCTCCTCCTTCGATTTCAACTCAAACTGCGCATAGCCGCCGACGACCTCCTTGGCCTCGGTAAAAGGCCCGTCGGTCACGGTCACTTTCCCCCCGGAAAGCCGGACGCGGGCGCCCAGAGCGGTAGGCCCGAGCCCCCCGCTTCCCAGCATCGTGCCGGCTTTGGCTTCCTCTTCGGCGGCCCTCGCAATAGCGTCCATAAGCTGCTTGGGCGGAGGACCCTGATTCTCGGCGTGTTTGACTATCATCATGAATCGCATCGTTAGATCTCCTTATTAGTTTGGGCTGTGAGCCAAGTTTCCAGGACGGTCTTGACCGGCTGAATCTGGGCTCTATTTGTGCGTCGAACGAGCGGCAGCGAAATCGACATCCAGCGCCTTTATTTTTGAAAGTTTTTTTGGGAAGTATTGGTTAGGCGTAGGCGATGCTTTAACTTTATCCGTGAGGGCATCCCGCAGCAACATGGTTCCTACGATGATGAGAATCGGCGGCCAGAATGATATCAACATGCGGAGCAGGCACGGCAAAACCCCCTGGTGATCAAAAGTACAGGAGTGCACGACTTGCGAGGTCGCGAGGATGACAGCGGGCAGTACCCCGAGCGCTTCTGAGCCGTTAGCGTCGAGGACGTGCCTCAATTGAGCAACGCCCCCAGCCATGTTCCCATACAGAATAAACGTCCCGAGCCCGACGAAGGCTGCTCCTGCGATTGATTTAGTACTCCGAAAAGCCGTCCGCTGCCGTGCCATATCCGCCTCCTCCGGGCCGTTTTTTCTTGGCTCTAATTACTCGTCGAACGAGGAATCGCGAGATCGACACGTTTCAGTATTTTTTTCGGAGTGGGTGAGGTGGATCATCTATATACCCTCCCGGCGAGGGTCACTTGGAGTGTCACTAGCTTACGACTCGGGGTTGGCAGGTTCCGGGCTGCAAATGTCAAGCCTCCCTTGGCTCGTACACTGCCGATTTGGCCCACTCCGTTGTCAGTGTATCCGGCATCCAAAATGTGAAGAGGAGGTCTTATGAAGAGATTACCTGGTGTTCGTGCGTTCTTCTTGTTTTCAGTTCTCTTAACCTCACTCACCTTCGTCTGCCCCGTCGATGCAGAAAACGACGTGCTCGGCGAAATTGAACTGGTCGGGGCTTCCAAGGTTGAGAAAACCTCGGGGGTATGGATCGATCGGCAGTACGTTGGCTATTTGAAGGAACTGAAAGGGTCGAAGAAGATCCTGCTTCTTCCGGGCGAGCACGAGATTGTTGTGCGGCAGGGCGGGTATCTCGATTTCGCGCAGAAGGTTTCGGTCCGGGCAGGAGAAAAGCAAGTCATCAGCGTGAAGATGGAGAAAGATCTGCGCGTACAGATGCCGCAGGTGACCGCAGAAATAAAGCTGGACGTAAATCCAAATCGTGCGGCTGTCTTTGTGGACGGTGTATTTGTCGGTCACGTGGCAGAATTCAATGGCATCGGGCGAGCGCTGCTGGTGACTCCGGGAAAGCGCAAGGTCACCATCACTTTGCCTGGGTATCAAACATTCGAAACGGACATCGACCTGGTAGCGAATCAGAAATCCACCATCAAGACTGAGATGGTGAAAGGCGGGCCAGCGGAAGGAACTTCCTTGCCCCAGTGATGGATGGTGCGCGAGGCCGATGCGAAAATTTCCGTGATCGGTAGATTTACGCCGAAGCGGCTGCGACTGAGGTCGCGACTCCACGCTGCTTATGCAATTCCGCTAGAAAGGCATCGGCGGGAAGAGCGGCCTGACTGCGGAAGAGACCGAGTAAGGGATCATCGGTTTCCGCCGGTCCGGCTTCGCGGTTGGAGGTCGGTCGTAGCTCAACTTCCAGGCCCTCGGGCTCGACCAGCAATTCGGGCGACAGGTCACGATTCTCCGTAAGGACGCCCAGAAACTTCTCGAGCGCCGCGCGATAGTCAGGAGTCGCCTGGGTGAATTCCACTCCCATGCCTTGGTCCGGGTGCATGACCCGGACGATACCCTCCGCACGGAGTTCGATTCCAGCCGCCCGCATCGAGAGGGTGACGCGCGTAGTGACGGGAAATGGCGAGGCGATGTCCAGATAGCATCCGCCCAAACTGAGGTCGGTCAATTGGCAACGGACGGGTGGGTCGTCCTGCTCAGTATCCGGCGAATTACGCTTCAGCCAGTTCTGCAACTTCTGGGTGAGCTCCGGCAGAACTTCCAGGAAGCGCAGACCCGCCTGCGCGGATGTTCCTTCCCAGGCAAACTCAGCGGGAAGCTCCAAAGCGGCGTCGGTTCCCGGTAGAGTGAATGAGACCTGCCGGCGTCCGGTAGGGTGTGCATGCTTGGGGACATTCACCGCCATCCCGCCCTCGCTCATGTCGCTGGTCGTAACTTTCATGGTGGCGCCGGATTCCAGGTCCCTGATGGTCACCGGAATTCGAACTGGAATGCGGGAGTTGCGCCGACGTTCGCACTTCATCAGAGCACGAGCCGCCCGAAAACTCGACTTCGCGCGCTCGCTGGACACCGGCTTGTACAGGACAAAATGAGCTCCAATGTCAAACACCGAGCGCAGGCCCATCGCGTGATCCAGGATTGCCACAGCAATCGCGCGCTTGTTGCAAACGGCGTTGCGGGCGCTGCGCAACACGTCGGCCGAGCCCTCGTCGCTGCAGTCCACTATGATCGCCTCAAAGCGCTCCCGGGTCAGCTTGCGCAAAGCGCTCTCGGAGTCCGCACACAATTCGACTTCAATCTCAAGGTCGCTCAAGGTGCGACGAAGCACCCGCACGATCTTTTCGTCCGAACAAAGCAGCAACGATTTCAAACTCATAGCACGGTCCTGACAGCCGACCGGGTACCCAAGCGTTCGAGAAACGCCTTTAGTTACATGGGCAGCAGGTGGTTCCTCCTTGCACTTTAAAGCCACGTACTCCGGTGGGCAACTGAAGCGTGTGAAGAGCCGGTTACGACGGTCACCAGTGGTTTCGCAAGGGGAATTGCACGTTAGAAGATCGACGGGTACCCAATTCAAAAAGGCGTTGAAGTGCCTTGTTTACAGCGGCTTGCAGCCTAATAGTTAACGTTCGGATGGCAGATTATCATTGACTTCGCACAAATTTCGCCGTAATATGCTGAATCTCCAATTCAGTCTTGGGTTCACTGGGATACCTAGAGGTTCTAGTTGTCCAGAACTAGGTTCTGTTTCCAGGTGAATCCTTGGGAGGAGTTAGAGAATCATATAGTTAGCGGTGTTCAGCAGGTAAATAAGTTCATCCCCCTGAGGTGGAAAGGCATTTTTGATGGCCAAGCGACGCGGAAATCCGAACTGGGGCAAGCCTGAGCCGATTGGCCCGATTACCCCGACTATCACCGAATTTGAGCAGGTTGTGCGCGAGTACAAGCTCTCTCCCGACCAGTATCTGCGTTCGACTCGTCTGCGAGAGTGGGCGAGGCGTAACAAGAATTCGAAGTACATCCCCGAGCCTTTGCTGGAAGCCTGGGGTTTTGAAATCGAGTCTACGTTGTAATTAGCGATGTGAAAGAGATGGTTGAGGGTCGCTCCTGGAGCGGCCCTTTCTGTTTTGGGCTCGTCGTTGGCGTCGCTCGTGTTTGGCGTCGCCGCAGTAATTTGAACCTTTAATCATGCTCGATGTCCTGCAAATCCCGCCCAGCCAGCTCTTTGCACTACTGGCCGCAATCGGATTTGCCGCCGGATTGAATGTCTATGCAACGGTTGGGGCGCTGGGACTGTTGGCGCGCTTCGGGCATCTTCCGCTCCCAGACGGCCTGCAGCTCCTTCAAAGTTGGACGGTGATTGCCGCGAGCAGCGCCTTGTTTCTAATTGAGTTCTTTGCGGATAAGATTCCTGCTTTTGATCTGATCTGGAACGCTCTGCACACTTTTGTGCGAGTTCCTGTGGCAGGCTTGCTCGCTTTCGAGGCGACAAAGCAACTCTCGCCGGAGCAGCAACTGTTAGCAACCTTGTTGGGCGCGGGCGTGGCGTTGGCTGCCCACGGCGGCAAGACGGCCGTTCGGGCCGCAGTGACACCCTCCCCCGAACCGCTGTCCAACATCACGCTCAGTTTGGGCGAGGATGTTCTGGCAGTTGGACTCACGTGGTTGGCGGCGCGACATCCTTACGTCGCCGGTACTCTAGCCACAATCTTCGTCGTAATCATCGTGCTCCTGATCCGCTGGGTAATCCGCGCCATGCGAGCCCTATTCCGCGGCGCCGAGCACGAATTGGCCGGTTAGTGTGACGAGCACGTGTAGGACGGACACTCCTGTCCGTCGCCTTTGATCTTGATGTTGTTGCTGATCTTTTTCTATCTTGGGTGCCCCACATCTCGCCGATTTTGCGAGATGTGGGACCCAGCCACGAAAACGAAGCATGCCTAGTGGGAAAATAAGAGTCCCGCGACTAAATTCTGTATCTTCGAGCAAGGTCCCACGTTTGCCGACCCCGGGCAAACATGGGTCACCCAAGATGGAAAGAGAACGGTCAAGACTTAACGCTTTGGAGATGTGGGGCACTCGGCGACCATTTTCAAATCTATGGCTCCTGTTTGCGGCGTGCAGTGCGCGCGGTTGAGCTGTGCCGGGACCTTCAAATGCGGAGCTGTAAGCCTGACCCACTTGGAGCGGACATTGTGCATGTGCGTGAAGATCGCCGCAATGGTGCGGGACTTGCCGTGCGG
>WNFC01002061.1_pt1 | contig 39022 bp, 39 predicted proteins | sample 5400541 | NCBI WGS metagenome assembly WNFC01 (sample SAMN13153342, study PRJNA577476) | soil metagenome | isolation source: 120 cm saprolite under Douglas fir tree site 2 hole 2 replicate 1 | place: USA:California | collected 2015-04-18 | reverse complement strand
ACTGCCCCGGCTGCTCCGGGTCGGCCAGCACCTCGGCATCGACGTGGACCACCACCTGGTAGCGCTCCCCCGGGGCGCCGGGATCGAGCCCGTGATGCAGGGCCGTCTCCGCGAGCAGGGCCAGGGCATCGGCCTGCTGCTGGGAGAGCGAGGGCGTTTCCTCGGAAACGCCCCCGGCGCCGGCATTGAAGGTTGCCCGCTGCCGGGCCCGCTGATACAGGCTCTCTCGGGCCGCGGCCAGGGCTTGCATGACCAGCGCCCCCACCTCCGGCTCGAGCATTCCTTTGACGACCACCATGCCGTCCTCCGCCTGATACACGTGCAGGGCGCGGCTCGTGTGCCGGCGCTTCGTCTCCCGCATCTCGGCGCGCCGATCCACGCACCGCCAGCCGCGCACGATCCGCTCGACGTGGGCGGCCGTCCCGGCGCGTCCCACCGCCAGCAGTCGCACTTCGGTCTCCGGCGTGGCCACGCGGGTCAGGGCGCGGACCTTCGCGTAGGACAGCTCCCCGCGGGCCAGGGCCTCGGCCAAGAGGGGCAGGGTCCCGAGGGCACGCGCGACGCGCACCCGTTCTCGGGCTGCGCCCAGATCCAGTCCCACCCGCCAAGAGAGCCAGGCGGCGCACGAGCGGAAGCCCGTGTTCCATCCGCCACGGGCGTCGAACGCTCGGATCAGCTCGAGCAGGCGCGCGGTGACGGCGTCGAGATGCGCGGACAGCTCGGCGATCTCGTTGCCGAGACGGTCCAGCTCCGAAACAGGTTGCTGAGTAGACGGCGAATGGATCTGCATGGCGAGCCCTCCTTCTGCTGAGGCGACTTTACACCCTGGTTTTCGAGCTCCCGGGGAGGGTCTGGGAGGAGCGATTTTCGGAGGCGGAATGGTTTTTGATCTCGCCTTGCCCGGTTGCGCTACGGCGGCCGCGGGCGGGCCGCTGGACCGGCTCTTGCCGAGGCCTGCCGCCGCATGACCAAGTCACCTGGCCGAGGCTGTCAAGCGGAAAAGCGTACGATCCCGCCACTCCGGACGATCGCGTGCGAAGGCCAGCGGCGAGAGAAATCAGGGTGAAAGGCGCCTGCGGAGCTCTTCGCGGATTAGGTTCGCTGTTTGGAAGCCTTGCGGCGCTCGCGGTAGAGCTCGATGGCGATGGGCACGCAGGACAGCACGATGACCACGATGACCAGGATGTGGATGTGCCGCGAGATGTTGGGCACCGTCCGGCCGAGGAGATAGCCGGCCCAGCTCATGGAGACGACCCAGCCGACGCCGCCCGCGACGTTGTAGAAGAGGAAGCGCCGGTACTTCATGGTGCCCACGCCGGCCAGCACGGGCGCGAAGGTGCGGACGATGGGCACGAAGCGCGCGATGACGATGGTCTTTGGTCCGTACTTCTCGTAGAAGCGGCGGGTGCGCTCCACGTGCTTGGGATTGAAGAGGAGCGACTTCTGGCGCGTGAAGATGCGCGGCCCCAGGCGCACACCGATGGCGTAGCCCACGCTGTCCCCGATGATGGCCGCGGCGATGAGCAGCCCGTTCAGCCACCAGATATTCAGATGGCCCGCCGACGCGAGCAGGCCCGCGGTGATCAGGAGCGAATCGCCCGGGAGAAAGCAGCCGATGAGCAGGCCCGTCTCGGAAAAGACGATGGCCACGAGGAGGATGTAACCGCCCCACTGGATGAGCGCGTCGAGCGAGTAGCGGCCCGTGAGAACGTCGACGAGGAAGTCCACGCGGGGCGCACCTTAGCGGATCGAGACGCGACTGTCAACGAGACGCGCGGCACTGGGTCAATTCGCTTCGCCAGATCTACTCAGCCCTCGCCTCGCGGCCGAGGCGCTCAGCTCGAACGGTCACGTTGCGAGCGGGCCGGCAAGCCGATCAACTCAGCCCTCGTCTCGTGGCTGGGCCTCTCGGCTCGAACGGCCACGTACACCCACGTACGCCTCGGGCTGCCGACCCGCTCGCGCCTCGTCTGGCTCGCAACTTGCCCCAGTGCCAGTGACCGAACTGACCCGTTACGTGGAGAGCTCCTGGCGCGCGAGGGCGGCGCCCGCCCCGAGGGCGTGCAGCTTGGCCCGGGCCAGCTCGCGGTCGAGGGGCACCATGCCGCAGTTGGTGCACGGGAAGAGTCGTGACGGCGCCACGTGACGGAGGGCCTCGCGGATGACCGCGGCGACCTGCGCGGGCGTCTCCACCTCCTCATTGGCCACATCGACGGCGCCCACGAGCACGTCCTTGCCGCCGAGCAGGCCGAGCAGGGAGATGGGCACGCGCGAGTTGGCGCACTCGAGAGAGACGCCGCCGATCCGGCTCGCCGCGAGCAGGGGAAAGGTCTGCTCGTACTGCCGCCACTCCCCGCCCAGGGTCTTCTTCCAGTCCGTGTTGGCCTTGATCCCGTAGCCGTAGCAGATGTGGACGACCGTCCGGCAGGGGAGTCCTTCCACCGCCCGGTTCAGCGCCTCGATGCCCCAGTCGCGCACCTCGTCCATGTAGACGTTGAAGGCCGGCTCGTCGAGCTGGATCACGTCCACTCCGACGGCGGCGAGCTCGCGCGCTTCCTCGTTGATGAGTGAGGCGATGGCGAGGCCGAGCTTGGCCCGGCTGCCGTAGTAGGCGTCGTGGATGGTGTCCACCACCGTCATGGGACCTGGCATGGTGAACTTGATCCGGCTCCCCGTCGCGGCGCGGAGAAACTGCGCCTCGCCACGGTGGATGGGGCCACGGCGCCGGAGCGGCCCCGCCACCGTGGGCACCTCCGCCTTGTAGCGGTCGGCGCGGATCCCGATGGTGACCATCTTCGAGAAGTCCACGCCCTCGAGCTGCTCGACGAACCCCCACACGAAGTGCCGGCGCGTCTGCTCGCCGTCGGTCACGATATCGATCCCCGCCGCCTCCTGGTCGCGAAGGGCCAGGCGCACCGCGTCGCGCTTGCCTTCCTCGAGCGCGGCGCCTTCGAGCCGCCACGGCGCCCACAGCGCGCGGGGCGCGGCGAGCCAGGCGGGCTTGGGCAGGCTGCCGGCGATGGTCGTCAGGAGCATTCCGGCGGCATGGTATCATCTGCCGCATGAAATATTTGCCCCTACTCGTACCGGTGATCATCCTCATCGCCTCGGCCTGCGGGACGGCCACGGACAAGCAGTGGTATAAACCGAACGCCGACTACACGACGGCCGACTTCGAACGCGACCGTGTCGACTGCACGCCCAAGAAGACGACGGTCCTCGACGAAACCTGCATGAAGGAGCGGGGCTGGATGCCGCTCTCGGGCGACGCCGGTCCGGCCGTCAAAGCACCGGCCATCCCCCCTCGCCAGAAGGGCGGCAAGTACTAATCTGCGCGGCATCATCTTCGACTTCGGTGGTGTTCTCTGGGACATGCGCTGGGACGTCGCGCGCGGCCTCGACCAGGCGCACGGGCTGCCGCGCTCGTCCGTGTTCGACACGCTCTACCGCAGCGACACCTGGCGAGACATCGAGCGGGGCCGGGGCGACCGTCAGGCCTGGCTCGAGGAAGCGCACCGGACGCTCGAGGAGCGCGCCGGTCGCCCGCTCCCACGTCTGCACGATGAGTGGCGCCGGGCGCAGGGGCCCATCGAAGCCAACCTGGCTCTCGTCCGTGACCTGCGCGCCTCGCACAGGCTGGGGGTGCTGAGCAATGCCGACAGCTCGCTGCGCGACCGCCTCGAGCGCGAGATAGCCATCCACCATCTCTTCCACGACATCGTCTGCTCGGCGGAGGTGGGCCTGGCCAAGCCCGAGCCGGCCGTCTACATGATGGCCGCCGAGCGGCTCGGGATCCCGCCCAGCGACTGCATCTTCGTGGACGACCTCGACACCAATGTCGAGGCGGCCCGGCAGGTCGGCATGGCGGGCATTCTCTTCCGGCTGGACAAGGGCGACGACCTTCGGGCCCAGCTCGCCGCTCTCGGCGTCCGGCCGCGAGACTGACCAATGGCCCGCACCGCGGTCTTTCTCTCTCCGGGCACGGATCTGGCGGCCGCCGTCGATTGCGCGCGGCGCGCGGACGCCCTCGGCTACGACAGCGTGTGGGTGACGCATGGCCTCGGCCGCGACGCCCTTCTCGTCCTCTCGGCGTATGCGCGCGTGGCGCCGCGGGTGGGGCTGGGCACGGGCGTGATTCCCATCTATCCGCGGCACCCCGTGCTCATGGCGCAAGAGGCGCTGACGCTTCAGGAGATGACGGGGAATCGGCTGCGCCTCGGCATCGGCGTGAGCCATCGCCCGATGATGGAGGGCGCGCTCGGTCTGGACATGGGCCGCCCGTTGGAGGTGATGCGCGAGTACGTCGCCGTGCTTCGCCAGGCTCTCGGGGGCCGCGTCCAGCATACGGGCGCGAGCTATCGCGTCGCGTGGCAGAGCGGGGTCCCGCGCCTGCCCTCGCCGCCGCCGATCTATCTCGCCGGGCTCGGGCCCGCCATGCTCGAGCTCGCGGGCGAGGTCGCCGATGGCGCCGTGCTCTGGCTCTGCGCGCCCGCCTACGTACGCGACCACGCGGTACCTGCCATCCGACGCGGACGCGAGCGCGCCGGCAAGACGATGGCCGGGTTCGAAATCATCGCCTCGGTGCCGGCCGCGCTCACCGCGGACAGGGCGGCGGGGATGGCGGCCTTCAAGACGGAGCTGGCCCGCTATCTGGCCCTGCCCTTCTACCGCGCCATGCTCGAGAAGAGCGACTTCGGCGCCGAGATCGCGGCATGGGACCGCGCCCCGCGCCCTGAGGCCATGGCCGATCGCCTCGCCCAGGGGCTGGGCGCCGTCGGGGACGTCGCGACCATCGCGGCGCTCGTGGCCGAATACCGGGCGGCGGGCCTCACGTTGCCGGCTATTCGCCCCATCGGCTTCGCCGACGCCCCGCACTACCTGCCCACGCTGGAGGCGTGCTCGGCTCTCTGAAGTGCTGTGCTAGGGTGGAATCATGGAAGGCGTCGCCGCCCCCACTGTCCTCTCCAGCCCGTTCCGGCCCGGCAAGATGTTCGTCAATCCGCTCTTCGACTATCTGCTCATAGGCGGCATCGTGAGCTGGATCGCCGGCAGCGTCATCTACGGCGCGGGTGTCCGCTACAACGAAGCCGATCTCTTCTGGGTCCTGCTCGTGTCCAACTGGGCGCACTTCGCCGCCTCTACGGTGCGCCTGTACACCAAGCCCGATGCCGTCCGGACCTGGCCCTTCCTCACCCTCGCGTTTCCCGTCGTCACCATCGCCGTGGTCAGCGCCGTGGTCGCCCTCGGCGAGCCCGCGGGGCGCTACTTCTTCGCCCTCTACTTTCTCTGGTCGCCTTTCCACTACTCGGCCCAGGCCTATGGCTTGAGCGTGATGTACGCCTATCGCTCCGGGACCACGCTCGAGCCCACGGACCGCACGCTCATTCGCTGGACGTGCCTGCTGCCGTTCTTCTGGACGCTGCTCCAGCCCCAGGGCGGGCTCGGCCTCGTCCTGCCCGCGGGGTTCTTCGCGGGCTTCCCGCTCCGCACGGCGCTGAGCCAGACCCTGACCGTGCTCTCGCTGGCCGTGCCCGTCGTCGCCTTCCTCTGGCTCCGGAGGCAGCGCGGCGTCACGCTGCCCGCCATCAGCCTCGTGGTGATCTTCTCCAATGCCATCTGGTGGACGGCCTTCAACTGGTTCGACGCCTTCATCTGGGCCACCGTCTTCCACGGCCTCCAGTACCTCGCCATCGTGCTCGTCTTCCACATCAAGGATCAGGAGCGGCTCGGCGTCAGCACGCACGGCTGGCTCTACCACGCGGCGTGCTTCTACGGCACCTGCCTGGTCCTGGGCTTCGTGCTCTTCCAGAACTGGCCGCAGCTCTACTGGCTGGCGGGCTACGACATCGGGCGGGCGACGTTGCTGGTGGTGGCGGTCATCAACATCCACCACTTCATCGTGGATGCCTTCATCTGGAAGCTGCGCCGCGATCCCAACTACAAGAACGTGGTCGACGTCCCGGCTTCCGTGGCCGCGGTCTGAACCGCCTAGAACGACACCGGGAGCGCGCTCAATCCCCGCAGGGTCAGGCTCTGGCGGTACTGCGGCGTGTCCGTGGCCAGGGCTAGCTTCGGCAGCCGCTGCAGCAGCGTATTGAAGGCGATCTGGCCCTCGATGCGCGCGAGGGGGGCGCCGAGGCAGAAGTGAATTCCCCAGCCGAAGGCGATGTGGCGGTTGTCCGCGCGCGTGATGTCGAGACGGTCGGGGTCGCGAAACTGGGCCGGGTCACGGTCGGCGGCCCCGATGAACGGCAGGACCATCTCGCCCTTGCCGATCGTGCGGCCCCCGATGGTGACGTCTTCGCTCGGGATGCGCGCGGTACGCTGGACGGGGCCGTCGTACCGAAGCAGCTCCTCGACGGCGCTCGCGATCAGCCCGGGGCTCTCGTGCAGCCGCCGAAGCTCGTGGGGATGGCGGAGCAGCGCGAGAGTGCCGTTGCCGATCAGGTTCACGGTGGTCTCGTGTCCGGCCACGAGCAACAGGATGCAGGTGGCGAGCAGCTCATCCTCGCTGAGCGTGTCGCCGGCCTCCTCGGCGGCGATGAGAGCCGACAGCATGTCGCCGCGCGGCGAGGCGCGGCGCTCGGCGATGAGAGCGCGGAAGTAGTCGCTGAGCGCGCGGCGCGAGGCCACGCTCCTCGCCGCCACTTCGGAGTCCGGAGGCAGCCAGATCGCATCGAGGCCGCGGGCGATGTCGAGTCCCCACTGCTTGAAACGGTCGCGGTCCTCCACGGGGACACCGAGGAGCTCGCAGATCACGATGACGGGCAGCGGGTACGCGAAGTCCTCGATCAGGTCCATGGAGCCCGCGATCTCCACACGCTCGAGGAGCCCGTCGACGATCCGCTGGATGTGAGGCCGCAGCATCTCCACCACGCGCGGGGTAAAGGCCTTGCTGACGAGGCCGCGCAGTCGCGTGTGGTCAGGCGGATCGCGATCGAGCATCGAGAGGCCGATGCCGGCCGGGGCGACTCCGAATCGCGCGGCCACGAATGCCGCGATCGCCTCCTTCGCGAAGCGCGGATCGCGCAGTACCATGAGCACGTCCTCGTATCGCGTCAGCACCCAGAACCCGCGGGGGTTGTGGTGGACGGGCTCCTCGGCGCGCAGCCGATGGTAGGTCGGATACGGGTTGGCGATGAACTCGGCATCCATCGGGTCGAACGTGATATCGCCCATGGGCCTGCCTCCTGCTCCGGAAGTGTGATGCGCCCACTATGCTCGTTCCCGCCGTCGCCGTCCAGCTAGTCACTGGCCGAGGTACTTCGCGAGGTACGTGAGAATGCGCTCTCGCTCGCCGGGCTGGACGGGCATGCCGTAGGTGATCATCCGATCGACGATGACGGCCCATTCGTCGCGTGTCTGCCGCTGCTGGGCGATCATCTCGAGGCTGTGACAGATGATGCATCGCCCGGTCACCATCTGCTGATCACGGTCCCGCGGCAGGGGGTTCGCATCCTGTGCCCACACGCCGGGGGGGCCGACGCGATCGCCCGTGTCTGCCGACCAGCTCCATCCCCAACCCAGCGCGATTCCGACCACGAGCGCGGCCACTGACCGCGCGAGGCGGCTACGCCACATCGACCCGAACGGCGTGGATCACGTTCCAGCGATAGCCTTGCGGATCGCGCGACTTGCTGCCAGGCTGCACGCGGCCGAGGGAGTCGGTGGCGCGGGCCATGATGACGTGCGTCCCGGCCGCGGCCGGCCACGGAAACTCCCAGCGGCGCCAGGCGTAGCGCAGCTCGTGGCCCACCAGCGCGGCCGCCGACCACGTCTTGCCGCCGTCCAGCGAGAGGTCCACCCCGGTGACGGAGCCTTCCCCCGCCCACGCGTAGCCCGCGATCGTCTGCGCGCCCACCACGATCTTGGCGCCGTCGAGCGGGCTCATGATGAGCGACTTGCATTCCAGTGACTGCAGCGAGTACGTGTGCTTTGGATCCTCGGCGCGCGGAGAGCGGTAGCTTCGCTGCATGAACGGACCGTCCCACTCCTTGTCGGCGAGCGTGAGCTGGATCAGCCACTTTATCGACGCCGAGCCGATCCAGCCCGGCACGATCAGTCGCGCCGGCCCGCCGTGCAGATGCGGCACGGGGCGCCCGTTCATCTCGAGGGCGACCATCGTGTGCGACTCCATGGCCTTCCAGATCGGATGGCTCCGGATGAAGTCCGGCGCCTGCGGCGTGGGGGGCGTGTCGTTGCCGTCGGGCACCACGTGGGAAGCGGTGGGACGGGGCCGGGCCAGGCGCAGGATGTCGGCCAGCCGCACGCCCTTCCAGACGGCGGTGCCCACGGCGCCATTCTCCCACTGCAGACCGGGCGCCTTGGGTGAGTAGAAGCTGCGCCCGTTGCCCGCGCATTCGAGCGTGAGGGTCTGCGTGATCTGCTCCATCCGCTTGAGGTCGTCCAGCCGGAGGGTGAGCGGATTGTCCACCTGGCCGTCCACCTTGAGGGCGTACTGGGCGGGGTCGATTTCCGGCCCATCGTAGTTGTTCCGGACGAAGAAGAGCTCGGTCGGCGTGATGTCCGCGCCCAGCTGTCCGAACGGAGTCTCGAGATTGAGGGGGCGGGGGCTCCGCACGATGAGCTTTTCCTTGCCGGGCACGGGCGCCGGCGCGGTCTGCGCGGGCACCGGAACGGCGCCGCCGAGAAGCGCGGCCGCTGTTCCCATGTGGATCACGAACGCGCGACGTGTGACGCCATTGTCCATGAGCGCCCTCCCCACTGCGTGGCCGCCTCGTCACTACGTGGATCGCCCCGCGCGGGCGGTCTACCTCGACCGCCCGGGGCAGCGATCGCCGCGATTGTACAAGCTCCCCGGCGGACAAGCTACGCCGAGGCGTGCCTTCGACGGCCGCGGGCGAGCCAGATCGCGCCCAGTGTGCCGAGCGCCAGGAGGGGCACGCCGAGCCAGAAGCGCTGGCGCTCGCGGGCGTGCGCGCGCAGCGTCCGCAGCACGAAGTGGTCGCCCGCGCTGATCTCGCCCCGCGAGGCGAGGAACTGGCGCAGGCGCTGCTCCTGGTCCTCCGTGAGCTTGGCCCGGCCCCACTGCACGTCCTCCTGCAGCGTCCTGAGGCGGCGGACTTCCGCCTGCGCTCGCGCCAGGGCCTCGCGGCTCTCGTGCCAGGTCTGGCGCTCGCCGCGTGTGAGAAACGCGAGCTCGACGGGCGGAACGGCCTCCTCGAGCCAGTTCAGCCAGTGGTGGTCCATGCGCGGGACGGCGGCCAGGAGGAGTCCCGCGAGCGCCACGGCGGCGCCGGCGGCGAGGCCGACGCCCCGCAGGGCCTCCCAGCCGCGCTCGCGGACACCGGATACGAGCCTCGACAAGCCGAGCCCGAGAGCGACGGCCGCCATGAGCGCACCGAAAGTAGCGACGACGGCGGCTCCGGTGGGGAGATCCCAGGCGAACGACGCCCAGAGCCCGAGCACGCTGACGAGAAAGCCGAGGGCCCAGCCCGTCACGAGCCGCCGCGCCACGGAGCCGGCGAGGAGCGCGGCCACCGCGGCGGGGACGATGAGGTAGGAGAAGACGAGGAGCACGCCGGCGACCCGCACGCTGCTCGTCACCACCACGCCGAAGGTGACGTAGAAGCAGAAGTCCCATCCGCGCATGGCGCGGCCGCGCGCGCGGGCGCCCTCGGGGTCGAAGGAGATCTCGAGGAGCGGGCGACGGATCAAGAGGTGCAGCACGCCGATCAGCCCGTACAGCACGGCGAGCCTCGCCACCTCGGCGGGCGTGACGGTCAGGATGCTCCCCACGAGGAGCTGCTTGATGTGCTCGCTGCCCTGGGGCGCCCGGTCCACCACGAGCACGGTGATGGCGGCCGAGACGGCGTACACGATCCCGATCACGGCTTCTTGCGGGATAACGGCGCGGCGCATGCGCGTGAGGGAGAAGAGCGCGGCGCCGCCCACGGTGAAGGCCAGCGCGTACCAGTAGGCCGCCTCGCTCTGGATCGGATGCCCGGCCAGGAACGCCGCCGTGATGCCCAGGGCGGCCACCTGGGCGAGGGCGAGATCGACGAAGATCACGCCGCGGGCGAGCACGTGGAGTCCCAGGTAGACGTGGATGCCCGTCAGCACGAGGCAGGCGAGGAAGGGCAGCCACAACAGCTCCAGCATCAGCGCGCCGAGAAGGCGTCGACGAGACGCTTGACGTTGAGATCGAAGAGGCCGACATAATCGCGCGCCTCGGGATCGGCGCCCACGGACGGCGCCAGCCGGGCGATCCGCGCGCCGCTTCGCGCGGCGACCTGCTCGACCAGCGAGGCGCTGGCATAGGGCTCGGCGATGAGCACCCGCACCTGGGCCTGCTTCATCTGGGCGGTCAGCGAGGCCAGATACGCGGGCGAGGGCGGGACACCGGGAGTCGGCTCGACGGCCGCCACGATCTGGAGGCCGAAGCGCTTCGCGAAGTACGGCCAGCTCTCGTGCACGACGGCGACGTTGGCGCCGCGATAGGGGGCGAGGGCGGCGCTCCAGCGCGTGAGGCCGGCGTCGAGGCGCTTGAGGAACTCCGCGCGACGGGACTCGAAGCCGGCCCGGTCCTCCGGCGCCAGCCGCCCGAGCGTCGCGACCATGGCCGCCGTGATGGGGCGCGCGTTCTCGGGGTCCAGCCAGTAGTGCGTGTTGCCGAAGCCGTGGACGTGCTCGCCTCGCTCGGGGCGGACGCGCGCGGTTTCGGTCTGGAGGAGCGCGATGCCATTGGAGCAGTCGAGGTCCGCCGGCGGCGCCCGCCGGCCGCGAAGGGTTCGCAGGGCGGCGGCGAGCCACGGCTCGTGGTCGAGGCCGACCCGCACGACGAGGGCGGCGCCTTGCAGGGCGGTGAGACGCCCCGGCGTCACCTCGACGGTGTGCGGATCCTGACCGGGCGGCGCCAGCGCCTCCACGCGCACGCGCTCCCCGCCCACTTCTTCGAGGAGCGCCTTGAGGTCCGTGGAGGTGGCGACGACGGCAAGGGGGCCGCCGCCCCACGCGGGAGCGACGGTCCACCACGCAGCCGCGGCGATCAGGAAAACGAGCGCGGCGCGGAGCGCCCGCAGCACCAGCCTACTTCTTGGCGGTGAAGACCGACTTCGGGATCATGCAGTGCACGCCCTTGCGGACGTCCACGACCTGGCTGACCCGGCAGTCGCCGACCATCGACACCAGCGAGTACGCCTCGTAGCGGCTGAGCGGCACCGCCTTCTGCGTGGCCAGCATGTCCACGGCCTCGCGGACCGCGTTGACCATGGCCTTGTTGAGGTCCTCGTCGAAGCCCGTGCTGATCCAGTGGGTCTTGGTCTCGATGCGCGGCCACTCGAGCTTCATGTCCTTGCGGACGATGAGCTGCATGACCATCTCGCGATACGAGCACTCGAGACCGGTCAGATTGACCTCGCCATTGCCCTGGCGGCAGTGGGAGTCACCCGTCCACACGAGCCCGCCCTTGACGAAGATGGGGATGAACAGGACGGACCCTTCCTGGATCTCGTTGATGTCCATGTTCGAGCCGTTTTTCCAGGGCCGGAGCGTGGACACGGGAGCCATGGGATCGGTCGAGCCGCCCTTGCGGGGCGAGGGATCCTTCGGGTCGATACCCACGGCGAAAGTGCCGGGGAAGGGCTGCAGATCTATCGTGATACCAGGCTTGAACTCGGCCGTCCGCTTCTCCCAGTCGAGGTAGAAGTACCTGATGAAACCGTCCGGCATCTCGGGCGCCAGCGCCCCGATCGTCGGGAACTCCTTGCCCGGCAGGTTGAAATTGACCGCGAAGGCCTTCGGCACGATCTTGAGGAAGCGAATCTCCATCACATCGCCGGGCTCGGCGCCGTTGACATAGATGGGCCCGGTAACCGAGTGCGGTCCGCCGCCCGGGTTGGCTTTCCGGAGCGCCACGATCTCGTCCATCGTCGTGCCGGGCTGGACCTTGTTGTGGGCATGCATCATGGTTTCGACGGCCACGGTGTCGCCCGAGTTGACGACGAGCTTGGGAGGCTCCTTGGGATCGAGCCAGCCCCACTGCGTCGTCTCGAGAGTGGCGGCGAGGACGTGAAACTTGCCGCCGCCCATGGAGACGGCGCGATCGCGCTTGGCCTCCTCCATGGGCTGCTGCGCGACGGCGTAGAGGCCGGCGCCGAACAGCAGGGCCAGGGCGGCAAGGCCGCTGAAGAGAGCCTTGCGGGTGCGGAGCTTCATCATCATGCGGGTCTCCTTTGGTGTGAGCGGGTCGAACCGTGAAGAACTCCACGCCCGGACACCGTCGGCCGGACCGTCGCGCATTCTAGCGCGTTTCCGCTCCCTTGGCACCCTCCGCCGCGGCTCGGGGCCGCCTGATCAGGCCTTGCCTTCGAGGGAGCGCTTGAGCTGGTCGAGGTGGTTGTCGTCATGCCACGCCATGAGGCCGACGAAGTCCTTGACGGTCATGCGCCCGCGCGTGGCGTGCACGCCGCCGCGCTCCCACTGCTCGGGGGCGAGCCCGCGGAGGAACTTCAGCGACTCGTCACGGCGCGCCCGGAAGGCTTCCAGCGCCTCCTGCACGTCGTTTCGCGAGTACTGCCGGTCGATGGCCCAGCGGTCGGGCTCGACGCCCAGGAACTTGGGCTCGTCCATGGCCATGATGGTCTGGAAGCGGATCATGAAGGACTCTTCGACGTCGCGCACGTGGCAGACCACTTCCTTCGCCGACCAGTTCTTGTCGTCGGGGCGCTTGGACAGCTGCGCGTCCGAAACGCCCTTGATGGCGGCGGCGAAGTCGTGGGCGGTCCGCTCCATGCGCGCCATCTGCTCGTCGAGGCTTGCCATCTGGATCCCTCCGTCGGTGACCAGTTGATGGAACAGGTGCGATTCCCGCTGATAGAAGCCCTGGGTGTGGAACGAATCCCCGAGCCGCAGCAGAGTGTAGTCTAGATGATGCCCGATTTCGTGCAGCAGCGTCCGCAAGAACGTGCGGAAGGCGACCACGCGCTTCTGCCGGGCCGTGCGCATCCAGAGCGTGATGGTGGGGGGCAGGCCCGGGCGCTCGGCCGTCTCGTAGAGCCCGTGCAGCTCGCCCCATTTCGCGTGCGGCCGCGCGGCCAGCACCTTGACCCGCACGGGCGGCACGCGGAGCGCGCGGACCATCCCGCCCGCCAGGAGCTGCGCCGCCGACTCCGTGAGCGCGCGGTCATCGCTTTCGAGCGCAGCCCGGAGCTCCGTCACGAGGGGCCGGAGGGCGGGCGCCCCCGGCAGCGCCACCTGCGTGATCTTCTCGCTGCGGAGATAGATGCTCTGCTGCCGCCGGCTCAGTCGCTCGAAGTACGCGAAGGGCATTCGGGCAGGAATGCTACCGCCCGCCGGCAATGCGGTCAACCGAACGCTATGTCCTGCTACCGTCTACTTCTGTGTGCTTCCCGCATGGCATCATCACGATCGGTCGAATGCTGATAGGTCTATCGATCGCCATCCTCAGTAGTCGAACCGGAAACTGGGCGTGGCGCTGAAGCCCCGGCATGGGGGCGAGGGTCTCGCACGGGGCCTCTTCCTCGTCTTGGTGTACGGCGGCGCGAGTACCTTTCTCGGCCTGTCCGTCGGCTTCGCTGCTCTCCACGCTCTGTATCCTGAGGTCGTCGGGTGGCGACGGCCCGTGACTGTCGCGGCCATGTGTGTGGCCGCGCTCGCCGTGTGTTGGGCGACCATGCCAGCCAACCGACCTCACGTGGGCGCCCTGATCCTGAGGGTGGCGATGATAGGCTCCTTCTTCGTCGGAGTATTCATGGCGAAGGGCCTCATGTTCGGCAGCGGGCGCGCTCGCGGCCGCGAGGTGCTCGTCTTGAGCATCGCCGCCGTGGTCTTCGCGATCGGGCTCGGTGTCGCGCGCGGAACGCGCTGGGGAAGGAAATGGACGAGATGACCACCGTTGACCGGCGGGCTGATCGCTGATGATTTGGAGCCTCCGACGAGTCGCGAGCTCGACCGCCCTTTGGATTGCCGTGGGACATGGCGGGGTGGTTCTGCTAACATTCGCCGTGGCCATGGCTCAGGTTCCTCCGGCGGCACGGGCTGATCTCGCTCCGACGGGCAAGCTGCGCGCGGGGGTCAACTACGGGAACTTCATCCTCGCCGTCAAGGACCCGGCGACGGGCGAGTCCCGCGGCGTGGCCATCGACCTGATGCGCGAGCTCGCGCAGCGGCTCGGCGTGCCTGCGGAGATCGTCGCCTACGACAGCGTGGCCAAGATGGTGGACGCGGCGCCGACCGGCACATGGGACATCGCGTTCCTCGGGTCCGATCCGGCGCGGGCGGGAGAGATCAGCTTCACCGCGGCGTATCTGGAGATCGAGGCAACCTACCTGGCACCCGCGGGCTCGCCGCTCCGCGCCATTGCGGACGTGGACCGCGAGGGAGTGCGGGTCGCGGCGCCGGCCCGGGCGGCCTACGAGCTCTTCCTGACTCGGGGCCTGAAGCGCGCCCAGCTCGTCCGGGCGCCCAACGGCGACGCGGCCATCGAGCTGTTCACCACCGGAAAAGTGGAAGCGCTCGCGGGATTGAGGCAGGGGCTCATCGGGCTCGCCGCGAAGCACCCGGGATCTCGCATCCTCGACGGCCAGTTCTTCGGCGTGCAGCAGGCCGTCGGCGTTCCCAAGGGTCGCGAGGCGGGAATCCAGTACTTGCGCGGCTTCGTCGAGGAAGCAAAGGCCTCGGGGCTGGTGGCTCGAGCGATCGAGCGGACGGGCGCGCGCGGCGTCTCGGTGGCGCCGAAGGCGCCCGCTCAATAGCCCGACGACCCTAGCCGCGCAGGTCATGCAGCCCGCGATACTCCGTCGAGAGCTGGCCTATGGCGTGGAGATCGTGCGTCAGCTCGTGGCCGGAGTCTCCCAGGCCGAAGCGCGTTTCAAGCCAACTCCGGAGACCTGGTCGATCCTCGAAGTCGTCGGTCACCTCTACGATGAGGAGCGCGAGGACTTCCGCCCACGCCTGGATATCGCGCTCCATCGGCCGACGGAGAAGTGGCCGAAGATCGATCCGGCGGGCTGGGTCACGACGCGCAAGTACAATGATCGTGACCTCGCGCAGGCGCTCGAGGGCCTGCTGACCGAGCGCGAGAACTCGCTGACCTGGCTGCATGGCCTGTCGGAACCGAACTGGGACGCCGAGTATGCCGCGCCCTTTGGACCCATCAAGGCGGGCGATCTCCTGGCGTCCTGGGTCGCGCACGACAACCTGCACACGCGCCAGCTCGTGGAGCTCCGGCGTAGCCGACTGCTGGGGATGGTCGCCCCGTACAGCGTCAAGTACGCGGGGGACTGGTGAGGCGCTAGTCTGGCGAGTCTGTGATACGCCGACAAAATCGTTCGCCGCTGGCGAGATTTCGTCTGCCGCCTCGTTCGCACGAGCGGTTTGGGTCGCTCGTTGTTGATGGCCAGGTACTGCATCATGGCGCTTTCGAGCTGCCGCCTGCTGGAGTGGACACTCCGACGACGGAGCTCTGGGTTCGCGTCTCAGCTGGACAAGGTCTTGATCTCTGGGCCAAGGGATGCAGGACGTCGATCGCCCAAGTCACATTGAGTGGCTCCCCGAGCCAGCCCGCGCACCCCGTCCGCGCGTGGACACGAAGGCCCTGTGAGTCGTGACGCGCTCGGAGAGCCCTGACGGGATCGTCAGGTACTGTCGCTGGCGCCGGCACCTCAGGTAGCGGGCGGCCGTCCGGCCGCCGGAACTGGAGCGCCCCGTCGGGTAAGCGCGCCACCTGGTAGCCCTCCTCGTGCACCGCCCGATGGTGCCGGCGACAGAGGAGGGCAAGGTTCGACAGCGTGGTCGGGCCTCCGTGGGCCCAATGGCGGAGATGATGCCCCTGGGTGAAGCGCAGGCCGCACCCCGGGAAGCGGCAGCCCTGGTCCCGATGGTGGAGGGCACGGCGTAGAGCAGGAGGAATCGTCCGGGTCCGGGCCCCGATCTCCAGCAGGCGGCCCTCCTCGTTGTGACGCATTACCACCCGGCTGGCGTCGCACGCGAGGCGTTGGGACGTTTCCGCGGAAACGTGAGTACCCCCTTCCAGGACCGACTGCCCCGGCTGCTCCGGATCGGCCAGCACCTGGGCGTCGACATGGACCACCACCTGGTAGCGCTCCCCCGGGGCGCCGGGATCGAGGCCGTGGTGCAGCGCCGTCTCCGCGAGCAGGGCCAGGGCATCGGCCTGCTGCTGAGCCATCGGGGGCGTTTCCGCGGAGACGTTTCCGAACGCAGTGGAGACCCTGGCCCGCTCCCGGGCCCGCTGGTACAGGCTCTCGCGGGCCGCGGCCAAGGCTTGCATGACCAGTGCCCCCATCTCCGGCTCGAGTCGCCCTTTGAGCACCACCATCCCGTCCTCGGCCTGATACACGTGCAGGGCTCGGGTCGCATGCCGTCGCTTCGCCTCTCGCGCCTCGGCGCGCCGATCCACCCACCGCCACCCGCGCACGATCCGCTCGACGTGGGCGGCTGTGCCGGCACGCCCCACCGCCAGCAGCCGGGCTTCGGTCTCCGGCGTGGCCACGCGAGTGAGGGCGCGGACCTTGGCGTACGACAGCTCCCCGCGGCCAAGGGCCTCCGCCAAGAGGGGCAGCGTGCCGAGGGCACGGGCCACCCGGACCCGTTCCCGAGCCGCGCCCAGATCGAGCCCCACCCGCCAGGAGAGCCAGGCAGCGCAGGAGCGGAAGCCCGTGTTCCATCCGCCGCGGGCGTCGAATGCTCGGATCAGCTCGAGCAGGCGCGCGGTGGCGGCGTCGAGGTGGGCGGACAGCTCGGCAATCTCGTCGCCGAGCCGGTCCAGCTCAGCGCCGAGATGGGGAGGAGCAAGGACAGATGACGAGTGAATGTGCATGGCGAGAGCCCTCCTTTGCTAAGGCGACTCTACACCCTGAGTTTCGAGCCTTCGGGGAGCGTCTAGGACGAGCGATCTTCAGACGCAGAATGGATTTTGATCCGGCCCCACCCGTTCGCGCAGCGGCGGCCGTGTGCGGGCCGCTGGGCCGGCTCTTGCCGAGGCCTGCCCACGCGTGACCAAGTCACCCGGCCAGGGCTGTCAAGCGGAAAAGCGTGATATCTCCGCCTCTGCGGTCAATCGCGTGCGAAGGCCTTCACGTACTACTTCGCCATCCACGACGAGCGACCCAAACCGTTCGAAACGATTTAGTCGACGTGTCTCAGACTCACGAGACTAGCGGCCCGACCACTTGGGCTTGCGCTTCTCGACGAAGGCGCGCGCCCCTTCCACGCGGTCCTCGGTGGTGCGCAGCAGCGTGGCCAGATCGTTCTCGAGCCGGATGCCGTCCTGCAGGGGCAGGCCGAGGCCGCTGACCACCGCCTCCTTCGCGTAACGAAGCGCGATGGGCGCCTTGGCCGCGATGTCGCGCGCTAGCCCCTGCGCGGCGGCCATCAGCTCGGACACGGGCACCACGCGCTCGACCAGCCCAATTCTCAAGGCCTCGGCAGCCGGCACGCGCATCCCCGTCAGGATCATCTCGAGCGCCTTGCCGCGTAGGAATGATCGCGAGGTTGATCTCAGTCAGGCCGAGCTGGGCATCCTCCGCGGCCACCCTGATATCGCAGGCCAGCGCGAACTCGAGTCCGCCGCCGAGGGCGAAGCCGCGAATGGCGGCGATGATGGGCTGGGAGCAACGGTCCATCTCGCTCCGGAAGTCGAGCCGCTTGCGCGACTCGCGGAAATGGGTCGGCGTCGGCGGCTCGAGAAACTCGCGGATGTCGGCGCCCGCGGAAAAGGCACGATCGCCCGCGCCCGTCACCACCACCACCTTGACGGCATCGTCCATCCGCAAGCGCGTGAAGATCTCGAAGAGCTCGGTGCGCATCTGGTTGTTCATGGCGTTGAGCACGTCGGGGCGATCGAGCGTGATGAAGGCCACGCCGTCCCGCGCCTCGTAGCGAACGACTCTATCCGCCATAGCTACAGATCCTTTCCGGCGATGACGCCGCGGCGGAGGAGATCGGCGATGTCACCATCGCCGTAGCCCGCTCCGCGCAGGACCTCGGCGGTGTGCTGGCCGAGGAGCGGCGGCGGCCCCGGATCGACGCCGGGCGTCTCGGAAAAGCGGAGGGGCAGGCCCATCATCTTGAGGCGACCCAGCTCCGCGTGCTCGTACTCGACCACCATGTTGTGATGAAGCACCGCGGGGTGGGACATGAACGCCTGCAGCGGCTGCGTGGGGGCGCAGGGGATATCGGCCTCGGTGAGGATGCGCACCCACTCGTCGCGCGGACGCGAGGCGAAGGCTTCTTCCATCAGCGGGGTGAGCGCGTCGGAATTGTCGCGCCGTCCGAACCACGAGGCGAAGCGGGGATCGCCAGCCCATTCGGGCTTGCCCAGCACCTTGCAGAGCTTGACCCAGAACGACTGGTTGCCGCAGGCGAGGAAGAACCACTGGCCGTCGCCTGCCCGGTAGAGCCGGTACGTCGGCGTATCGCGGTAGACGATCTCGCGCCCCGGCCAGTCCACGAAGTTGCCGGCCTGGAGGGCGAGGATGCCGTGCATGAGCGAGGTCCAGACACGCTGGCCCTGGCCCGTGCGCTCGCGGACGAAGAGAGCGGCGAGGACGGCCTGGCACGCCAGGGCCGCCGTGTAGTAGTCGGTGACGGGGATGCGCACGTACTGGGGCGGACCGCCGAAGCCCTGGAACGTCATCACCCCGCCCAGGCACTGAAAGACGGGATCGTAGCCTGGACGCTCGCTCTCGGGCCCTTCGGGTCCGAAGGCGCTGATCGAGCAGTAGATCAGCTTGTCGTTCATCGGGCGAAGCGTCTCGTAGTCCACGCCGAGCCGCTCCACGACTCCAGGCCGCATGTTCTCCATCACCACGTCGGCCGTCTCGGAGAGGCGGTGGATGACGGCACGCCCCGCCGGGTCCTTGAGGTTGACGGCAATGGAGTGCTTGCCGCGGTTCCACCCGTAGAAGCCGTGCAGCTCGCGGAAGGCGTCGCCCTCGAGCGCCTCCACCTTGATCACGCGGGCGCCGAGGTCGCCGACCATCATGGCGGCGTAGGAGCCGGCAATGTAGGACGTCAGGTCGACGACCGTGATGCCGTCCAGCGGGCCCCGAGCCTGGGGCATGTTACGAGCGAGTGATCGCGTGGCGCGTGATCAGCTCCCGGTGGTACTCGGTGTCGCCGTAGAGCGGCTCGAGGGCCTTGGCGCGCTTCATGTACAGGTGCAGATCGTATTCCCAGGTGAACCCGATGCCCCCGTGCACCTGGATGGCATCGCCGCACACGCGGCGCGCGGCCTCGTTGACGTAGGACTTGCAGATGCTGGAGGCGACGGCGGCGTCTTCCGCCCCCGCCGTCAAGGCCCAGGCCGCGTAGTACACCGCGGCGTGGGCGTTCTCCGCCTCGAGCAGCATCTCGGCGCACCGATGCCGGATGGCCTGGAAGGAGCCGATGGGCTGGCCGAACTGCTCGCGCACCTTGACGTACTCCACGCTCATGTCGAGGCAGCGGCGCGCCGCCCCCAGCATCTCTGCGGAGGCGCACACGGCCGCGCGACGCAGGAGGGACTCGAGCAGGGAGGCGGCGCCGCCGGGCTGGCCCATGATGGCTTCGGCCCCCACCGCCACCTTGTCGAGCCGCAGCTCCGACCAGCGGTTCGTGAGATCGATGCCCTTCATGGGTGAGAGCGTCACGCCGACGCTCTTCGGGTCCAGGAGGAAGAGCGAGAGTCCTTCGGCGGAGCGCGCGGGCACGAGGATGACGTCGGCCACGTGCGCCCACGGCACGAAGCGCTTCACCCCGGAGAGAATCCAGCCGCTGCCGGATTTGGTCGCGCTCGCTGTCGTGGAGGCGGGGTCCCAGTCGAGGTGGTCTTCGAGCAGGGCCGCCGTCATCCGCGCCCGTCCCGAGGCGATGGCGGGCAGCCACCGGTCCCGTTGCTCCGCGCTGCCGCCGAGCATGAGCCCGAGCCCGCCGAGGACCACCGTGGAGAAGAAGGGCCCGGGATACGCGGCCCGCCCCATCTCCTCGAGCACGATGGCGAGCTCGACCAGGCCGAGCCCGGCGCCGCCGTGCTCCTCGGGGAAGGGGAGCCCGAGCCAGCCGAGCTTGCCCATCTCGCCCCAGAGCTCGTCGCTGTAGCCCTTGCCGTCTTCGGCCATGGCCCGGACGTGGGACGACTTGCAATGCTCCTCCAGCGCCGCGCGCACGGAGTTCTTGAGCAGGACCTGGTCGTCGCTGAACGAGAAGTTCACGCCTTGCCTCCCACCCGATCGGCGCGGGTTTCCTTCGGCAGGCCGAGGATGCGCTCGCCGATGACGTTCTTCTGGATCTCCGAGGAGCCGGCATAGATGGTGCCGGCACGTGACCAGAGATAGGCGTAGGCCCAGGAGCCCTGCTCGCCCACCGCCGTGTCGATCTCCAGCTGGAACTCCTTGGGCGCGCCTTCCGTGAGCTGGCCGTACGGGCCGAGGATCTCCAGCGCCAGCTCCATGTAGCGCTTCTCGAGCTCGGAGTACGAGAGCTTGGTCAGCGAGCCACCGGCGCCCGGATGCTCGCCGCGCTCCAGCTGCGTCAGAGTGCGAAGGGCCTGGTAGCGCTCCACCTCGATGTCCGCCCAGATCCGCCCGATCTTCTGGCGCACCAGCGGGTCTTCGATCAGCGGCTTGCCGTGACGGCGCATCTTCTTGGCCGCCTCGACCAGCCGCGAGTGCTGCGAGGCGTAGTTGGTCACGCGCGCCAGCGCGCGACCGCCGCGCTCGTAGCCCAGGGTGGTCTGCGCGATGGCCCAGCCCTCGCCCAGCTTGCCCATCTGGTCGCTCTTCTCCACCCGCGCATTGGTCATGAACACCTCGCAGAACTCCGAGGAGCCCGTGATCTGCTTGAGGGGGCGGACGTCGACGCCGGTCTGGCGCATGTTCATCAGGAAGCAGGAAATGCCCTTGTGCTTGGACACCTTGGTGTCCGTGCGCGCGAGGAGCAGACCCCAGTGGGCCACCTTGCCGCCGCTCGTCCAGATCTTCTGCCCGTTGACGATGAAGTGGTCACCCTGATCGACGGCCGAGGTCTTCAAGGCGGCGAGATCGGAGCCCGCATTGGGCTCGGAGTAGAGCTGGCACCAGAGCTCCTCCGCCGTCAGGATCTTCTTGAGGTAGCGCTTCTTCTGGGCATCGGTGCCGTGGACGATGATGGTGGGCCCGACGATGCCGAGCCCCAGGCCATTCGTCGGCGCCGGCGCCTTCGACCGGGCCAGCTCGTCGGCCACGATGGCCTGCTCCATGGGCCGCGCCCCGCCGCCGCCGTATTCCTTGGGCCAGCCCATGCCGAGATAGCCGGCCTCGTAGAGCTTGCGGTGCCAGCCGAGGCGATCATCGAGCGTCCGGATCTCCTTGCGCGGCAGGTTCTCCTCGAGCCACGTGCGCACCTGCTTGCGAAAAGCGATGTCCTCGGGCGTGTAGTTCAGATCCATGGGCGGTCCTCCGTTCGTGCTCCTCGCGATGCAGTTGGGGTAGACCCGTTTCTAGCACGGGGTCCGGACCCGGTCAACCTGAGGCGCTTGGGTCTGCAAGCCCCGGAGACCATAGCAAATACCTAAGCTATACTGATGGCGCGGAGGCGGCTCTTGATTATATTCAAGGTCGAAATAGAACGGGAAGAGGATGGTCGGTGGCTCGCAGAAGTTGTCGAGCTACCTGGCGTAATGGCGTACGGCCATGACCAGAACGCTGCCGTGTCCAAGGTACAGGCGCTGGCACTCAGGGTCATCGCCGAGCGTCTCGAGCATGGGGAGGCCGGTCCGGAGCTTCTGAGCATTTCCTTCAATGCAGCATGAGCGCTTGGCCGAGTACCCGTTCACGACGGGTGCTTGCAGCTCTTCAGCGGATCGGCTGGGTGACCAAACGCCAGTCGGGATCCCACCGCACACTGTCTCGCCCGGGGTGGCCTGACTTCGTATTCGCGTTCCACGACGACGAGTAGATCGGGCCTCGCATGCTCGCCCGCATGGCGAAGCGGACGGGGCTCAGCCCCACAGATCTCTGAGGCAGCAACGCAAGCCATCGAGTCCTCTTCAGGGCCTTCTGACTGCAAAGGAATTCGATCGACCATGCGCCTGAGAAACATGAGTGGGCTAGTCATTCCGAAGGATGTCTGGATGGCTCTTGCGAGGGCCATGCGGGTCGATGGCATACTTCCCGGAGCCAAGGCAGACAACCATGGAACGTATGAGAACTCCAAGACACTACGGGTCACCGTTCGACCCCGCCGCCGAGTCGCACGTGGCATCGTGACGACCACGGGGAGCCACACATTTGGGCGCATCACTCTTGCTCCATGTCGACACTGTACATTTCGAAGCTTCACGCAGGTGTTCATTCATGAGCTATTTCACGCGTGGATCTTTCAGTACCACGAGCGCCTGTACGATACCTTCGAACACTGCCGTGTCGCAGAGCGCTTTGCTGAAATGGGATTCCTCTCACTCGGTGGTGGTGTTCGCGATGTGGATGTCTGCGGCTCTTACCTTCTCGATCCCGATGACGCGAGAGAGCACGTGGGTTGCTTCGACGTCCTCGCCGAGTCGCTGACCCAGCGGCGGAAGTCTGACGTGCCAGCGTGGCAACCCGGTGTGAAGAGAAGGACGGTGCTATCGAAGCTGAAGGCGAACTACCGCACGCAGAAGTTCCGGCAATTTCGGGGCGAGGGGCGGGACTGAAGGGAGTTATCTCCGGGTTCTTTATGACCCAGGCGATTCCAGCCGGGACAACGACGCGTCAGAACGAATGGTGAAGTACACGATCCTGTGGCGCCGCCTCGATGTGCCCGGCCATGACGCCTGTCAGCTCGCGGGCCTGGACGACGGTTGGCGCTTGTCGGGCATGGCGGTGTTCAGCCTTGACGGCCGTCCGTGCGCGCTGCGCTACGAGGTTGACGCCGATACGCGATGGTCCTCACGTAGCGCACGAATACGTGGATGGTACGGCACGGAGCGCGTGGATGTCGCCATCATCGCTGCGCCGGGTGGGCGCTGGCACCTCAGTGGCGCCGAGCAACCGGCGGTGAGCGGCTGCGTCGATGTGGACCTCGGCTTCACGCCCGCCACGAATCTGCTCCAGCTTCGCCGCGTCGCCCTCGACATTGGACAGGCGGCCGACGTGCCCGTAGCGTGGCTTGCCTTTCCCGAGTTGACTCTGGAGCGCCTGGAGCAATGGTATCGCCGGCGGGACCAGGACACGTACGACTACCAGGCTCCCAGCGTGCCCTACGAGGGGCTGCTTCGCGTGAATGAGGTCGGGTTCGTGACTCTCTACCCGGGCTTCTGGGAAGCGGAAGCTCGATGAACTACGAACTCCAGAAGGCGGGCCCAAGACGCTCCGCCCTGATTCGGGCCGGAAGGTCAAAGCACGGACGGCCTTCTATCCATCGAGCAGCCAGCTTGATCCCGCGATCGTGGCGAGCTTTCTCGAGCAGCAGGATCGCCTCCCGCGTCTCGTGGAAGCTTCCCGAGGACTGAGCCTCGAGGCCATCACGATCACCTCGCCGGTAGCGAGCTTCGTGACGTATAGCCTGATGGATGCCTACCGGATCATCGTGGTCCACGAGCAGAACCACTTCGCCCAGGCCAGGCGAGTGCTCGAGGCGCCGGGCTTTCCGACTTGACCTTTCCGCGCCGTCGCCCTAGGGTTTTCGCCATGACTACATCGAGCGTGTGCCGTCGTATTCTCGCCGTGAGCCTGCTCCTTGCCTTGATCGTATGCATCCCACCCGCGTTCGCCGCCGACGGGGAGCTGCGGTGGGGGCTGCACGTCACGCTGGCGCCCAAGTGGCTCGACCCGGCCGAGACCGAGGCCTTCAACACACCGTTCATGGTCCTCTACGCCGTGCACGACGCCCTCGTGAAGCCGATGCCCGCCGGGGTCCTGACCCCGAGCCTGGCCGAGTCGTGGCAGGAGTCGAAGGATCACCTCTCCTATACGTTCAACCTCCGGAAGAACGCGCGCTTCCACAACGGCGAGCCCGTGACGGCGGAGGACGTCAAGTTCTCCTTCGAGCGTTACAAGGGCGCCAGCGCCACCCTCCTGAAAGACAAGGTCAAGGAGGTGCAGGCCGTTTCGCCGACTCAGGCGCGCTTCGTCCTCAAGGAGCCGTGGCCTGACTTCATGACCTTCTTCGGCACCACGGCCTCGGGCGCGGGATGGATCGTGCCGAAGAAGTACGTGGAGAAGGTGGGCGAGGACGGCTTCAAGACGGCGCCCGTGGGCGCCGGCCCGTACAAGGTGGTCTCCTTCAAGCCGGGGGTCGAGCTGGTGCTCGAGGCCTTCGACGGCTACTGGCGCAAGGCGCCTTCGGTGAAGCGGCTCGTGATGCGCTCCATGCCGGAGGAGACGACGCGGGCCGCGGCGCTCAGGGCCGGCGAGGTGGATATCGTCTATCTCTTGACGGGCTCGACGGCCGAGGCGTTGCAGAAGGCGCCGGGATACAAGGTGGTGGCGCCGCTCCTCTCGGGCGCCTTCTGGCTCGAGCTGACCGAGCAGTGGGATCCGAAGTCGCCATGGCACGACCGGCGCGTGCGGCTGGCCGCGAGCCACGCTATCGATCGCCAGGCCGTGAACAAGGCGGAGACGCTCGGCTTCTCGCGCCTCACCGGCAACTTCGTGCCGCGGATCTTCCAGAACGCGGTGGCGTACGAGCCGCCCGCCTATGATCCCGCGCGGGCCAAGAAGCTCCTGGCGGAGGCGGGGTACCCGAACGGCTTCGAGGGCGGCGACTTCTATCCGTTCCCGCCATACAACTCCATGGCCGAGGCGATCCAGGGCTATCTCCAGGCCGTCGGCATCCGCACGCAGACGCGCACGATGGAGCGCGCCACCTACTTCACCCAGTGGCGGGAGAAGAAGCTCCGCGGCGTCATCCTGGTCATCACGGCCACGTTCGGCAATGCGGCGACGCGTCTCGAGCCCTATGCCACCAAGAACGGGATCTATGCGTACGGCAGCGTGCCCGAGATCGACGATCTCTATCACCGCCAGGGCCGCGAGCTCGACCCCAAGAAGCGCGAGGCCCAGCTCCACCAGATCCAGAAGATCATCCACGATCAGGTGATCAACATCCCGATCTACGACCTGGCCTTCATCTGGGGCGTCGGCCCGCGCGTGGCCGAGCCGGGCGCGGGGTTGATCCCCGGCTACGGATACTCGGCGCCCGCGGAAGACTTGCGGCTCAAGTAAGCTCGTGGTCCAGTACTCGCTCGGGATCGACATCGGCGGCACCTTCACCGACATCGTCGTCTACGACCACGACTCGGGCCGCCAGGTGAGCCGCAAGGTCCTGACCACGCATGACGATCCGGCGCGCGCGGTGGCAGCCGGCGTGGCGGCGCTGCTCGCGAGCGGCCGCTTCGAGCCCTCCGCCTTCACGCGCGTGGTGCATGCCACCACGCTCTTCACCAATGCCCTCATCGAGCGCAAGGGCGCGCTGACCGGGCTCATCACCACCGAGGGCTTCGCCGATACGCTCGAGATCGGGCGCGAGCGCAAGTACGAGCTCTACGACCTCGCCATCACCAAGCCCGAGCCGCTCGTGCCTCGCCACCTGCGCCTCGAGGTGCCCGAGCGCGTCCAGGCCGACGGCAGCGTTCGGCGCCCGCTCGATGCCCGGGCGGTGGAGGCCCGTGCCGCGGCACTCGTCAAGGCGGGTGTCACCTCCATCGCCATCGTGTTCCTCCACGCCTACGCCAATCCACGCCACGAGGCGCAGGCCGCCAAGCTGATCGCGAAGCGCCACCGCGGCGTGGCCGTGACCACCTCGCACGAAGTCGCCCCGGAGATCCGCGAGTTCGAGCGCGCCTCGACCACGGTTGGCAATGCCTACATCAAGCCGCTGGCCCAGCGCTATCTCGAGCTGATGGCGAAGCGCGTGGCGGAGCTGCGCATTCCCGCGCCGCTGCTCCTGATGCTCTCGAGCGGTGGGCTCACCCACGTCGGCGAGGCGCAGCGCACCCCGGTGCAGATGCTCGAATCCGGTCCGGCCGCGGGTGCCATCGCCGCCGCCTTCTTCGGCCGCGAGGACAGCGGGGGAAATCTCCTCGCCTTCGACATGGGCGGCACCACGGCCAAGCTCTCCCTCGTCGACGGGGGCGAGCCGCTCACCGCTTACAGCTTCGAGGCGGCGCGGCAGCGGCGGTTCATCGAGGGCAGCGGTCTGCCCATGCGCATCTCCACCATCGAGCTGATCGAGATCGGCGCGGGCGGAGGAAGCATCGCGGACGTCGACGAGATCGGCCTCCTCAAGGTGGGGCCGCGCAGCGCGGGCTCGCATCCGGGGCCGGCCTCGTATGGCCTGGGCGGCACGGAGCCCACCGTGACCGACGCGGATTTCCTGCTCGGCTATCTCAACCCCGACTACTTTGCGGGCGGCGAGGTCAGGGTGGACATGGAAGCGGCGCGCTCCGCCATCGAGCGGCTCGCAGGCAGGCTCGGATTGCCCGCGACCCAGGTCGCGTGGGGCATTCACGACATCGTGAACGAGAACATGGCAGGGGCGGCGCGAGTCCATATCGCCGAGCGCGGGCGCGATCCGCGCGACTACGCGCTTCTCTGCACGGGGGGCGCCGGGCCCGTGCATGCCGGCTCCGTGGCGCGCAAGCTCGGCGTCTCGCGCATCGTCTGCCCGCCGTCGGCCGGCGTGGCCTCCGCCCTGGGTCTCCTCGTGGCCCCCGCGCGCGTGGACCGTGTGGCCACGGTGGGTATGCGCCTCGACCAGGGTCGAATAGCGGATCTCGAGGCGGCCTTCAGGAAGCTCGAGGACGAAGCGCGGGCGGTGATGGCTGACACGGGGCTCAAGCTCGAGAACGCGGTCATCCAGCGACTGGCCGATGGCCGCTTTCTCGGTCAGGGGTTTGATCTCGTCGTGCCGCTGCCCCCGGGGCCCCATGAAGACACGCCGGAGGGCCGACGGCAGCTGGTCTCCGCGTTCGAGACGGCCTATCGCGAGAAGTTCGCCCTCACCCCGCCCGGCGTTCCCGTCGAGTTCCTGAACATCCGCGTGGCGGTGCGCGCACCCGTCTCCGGCAGCGAGGTGGTGCTGCAGGGCCGGCGCGGCCGCGGCCCCGGCCGCGCGCTCAAGGGAACGCGTCTCGCCTATTTCCATGAGGCGGGCGGCTTCGTATCGACCGCGGTCTACGATCGCTACAAGCTCGGCATCGACGACGAGCTCACCGGCCCCGCCGTCGTCGAGGAGGAAGGCTCGACGCTGGTGATCGGGCCCGCCGCCACCGCGCGCGTGGCCTCGAGCGGCAACATCATCATGACCCTGCCCCCTCACCCTGCCCTCTCCCCAGAGGGGAGAAGGATGAAGGAAGGGGCAAAGGATCCCTCTCCCCCATCGGGGGAGAGGGCAGGGTGAGGGGGCGAGCCGTGGCCACGCGCTTCGACGCCATCACTCTCGAGGTGCTGTGGACGCGCATCATCTCCGTGACCGATGAGGCCGCCAAGGCCATCGTGCGGACCTCGTTCTCCACGCTTTCCAACGAGGCGAATGACTTCGCCTGCGTGCTCACCGACGCGCGCGGCTATGCCCTCGCGCAGAACTCGGGGAGCATCCCGTCCTTCATCGGCACCCTGCCCGCGACGGTGCGGCACTTCCTCCGCGAGTTCGGGGAGGAAGGGCTGAAGCCCGGGGATGTGCTCATCACCAACGACCCGTGGCAGGGCACCGGCCACATGAGCGACGTCTCGGTGGTGAAGCCGATCTTCCATCGTGAGCGGCTCGTCGCCTTCTCCGCCACCACCTCGCACATGCCGGATATCGGCGGGCGCGTGCGGGCCATCGAGGCGCGCGAGCTCTTCGAGGAAGGGATCCACATCCCGCTGAGCCGCATCATCCGTGACGGCAAGCGCGACGAGACGCTGATCCAGCTCATCCGGGCCAATGTGCGCACGCCCGACCAGACCATGGGCGACATCTGGGCCCAGGTGAGCGCCAACGAGCTCATGGAAAATCGCGTGCGGCGGCTCATGGAGGAGTACGACCTCTACTCGCTCGAAGGGCTCGCCGACGAGCTCTTCGGACGCTCGGAGCGCGCGATGCGGGAGGCCATCGCCGCGGTTCCCGATGGCACGTATCGCTACGGCTTCGAGACCGACGGCTTCGAGAAGCCGTACACCTTCAAGGTCGCCCTGACGATCAAGGGCGACGAGATCATCGCGGACTTCACGGGCACCTCGCCCGCCCAGCCCCGCGCCATCAACTGCGTCTACGCCTACACGTATGCCATGACGGCCTACGCGGTCCGCTGCGCCCTTCTGCCCGGCCTGCCGAACAACGAAGGCATGTACCGCCCCGTGAAGGTGGAGGCGCCGGAGGGGTGTCTGCTCAATCCGCGCTTCCCCGCCGCCGTGGTCAGTCGCGCCCAGACGGGCCACTACGTGCCCGTTCTGGTCCTAGGCGCGCTCCACAGGGTCATTCCCGACAAGGTGATGGCCGGCGCGGGCTCCCCGCTCTGGGCGGTGGCCCAGACGGGCACCCGCGACGACGGCCGGCCCTACACGAACGTCCTCTTCTTCAACGGCGGCATGGGCGCGACCTCCGCCAAGGACGGCGAGCACGTGCTCTCGTGGCCCAGCAATATCTCGAGCACGCCGGTGGAGGTGGCGGAGCGCAATAGCCCGCTCTTCTTCCACTACAAGCGGCTGCGCCCGGGCTCGGGGGGCGCCGGGCGCCACCGGGGCGGCCTCGGCCAGGACATCCTCGTCGAGAGCGGATCCACCCGTCCCATCGTGCTGAGCTTCATGGCGGAGCGGACGAAGTTTCCCGCGCCCGGCTTCAAGGGCGGGGGGGCCGGCGGCCTCGGCGACGTGCGCATCAACGGCAAGAAGGTGGATCACCGCCGCCAGCACGTCCTCGCGCGCGGCGACCGCGTGCTCGTGAGCACGCCCGGGGGCGGCGGCTACGGGCCGGCCCGGGCGCGGGCCGCGGCCCTTCGCCTGCGCGACAGGCTGCTCGGCTATATCGGCGGGAAAGGCGGCTGATGCGGTTATAGTGAGATCTGTCATGTCCAAGGTGAGGAGGAGCCGGCCACAGTAGATGGGCCTCCTCTCCAAGATCTTCCGGACGGGCATAGTCACCGAGGCGTTTCCCCCCGGTGATCCGCAAATCGTTCACCTCGTTCGCGAAGTCGACCTCCGCTCCCGGCGCCTCTTCGGCCGCGCCCTGGGCATCCGCGAGGTGGACGCGGGCTCCTGCAATGGCTGCGAGATCGAGATCTCGGGCCTGATGGGTCCCGTCTACGACAGCGAGCGCTTCGGCTTCCACTTCGTGGCCTCGCCGCGCCACGCCGACCTTCTCCTCGTCACGGGCCCCGTGACTCGGAACATGGAAGTCCCGCTGCGGAAGACCTACGAAGCCACGCCGTCGCCCAAGCTGGTCGTGGCCGTCGGCGACTGCGCGCACACCTGCGGCGTGTTCAAGGGCAGCTACGCCGTCGCGGGTAGCGTGGATCAGATCATCCCCGTGGACGTCTTCGTCGACGGCTGCCCGCCCGAGCCGGCCGACATCCTGCGCGGCATCCTCACCGCCCTCGGCCGCGCGCCGCAAGCTTCATGATCTTCCTGCTCATGGTCGCCGGTTACCTGTTCGGCGCCCTGGCCGCGCTCCTCTTCGCTCGTGGCTGGGTCGCTCGCTGGCTTACCGCGGCGGGCGCCATCATTGGCGGCGCGTGCGCGGTGACACTCGCGGTGGCGGAAGTCTTTGGCTTTGACATTGGAAGCTTTCAGATCATCGTGGTGCTCGCCAGGAGACCGTGGTGGCTGCAGGGAGGCGTGATCCAGGACCCTGCGCAGCCGCTGAGCGCGGTGTTCCTTGGCGTGGTCGGAGCGATTGCCATTCCCGCCGCGCTCTACAGCATCGGGTACACGCGAGCCTGGGAGGGTCGCCGGTCACTGAGAATGCCCGGCGCCATGTTGAATCTCTTCCTTCTCAGCATGAGCCTGGTGCCGCTCGCGGAGAACATCCTCTGGTTCGTTCTCTTCTGGGAAGGGATGGCCGTCACCTCGTATCTACTCGTCATGACCGAAGCTGAGGAGCCAGAGACGGTGCATGCCGGTAACTGGTACCTCGGCATGACGCAGTTCGGGCTCGGATTCATCCTGGCGGCGTTCTTTCTCCTCCTGCCGCCCGACGGCTCGGGTGACTTCACGGCGCTGGCCAAGCACGCGGCAACGCTATCCCCCGGTCTCAAGAGCCTGGTCTTCGTTCTCGCGCTGATCGGCTTCGGCTCGAAGGCGGGCCTGGTGCCGTTGCATGTGTGGCTGCCCAGCGCGCATCCCGCGGCGCCCAGCCACGTCTCCGCGCTCATGTCCGGCGTCATGATCAAGCTGGGCGTCTACGGCGTCCTCCTCTTCGGCTTGCGGCTGCTCGGCGGCGGTCCCGCCTGGTGGGGTGGCCTCGTGCTGACTCTGGGCGCCGTCTCGGCGCTCCTCGGTGTGCTCTACGCCCTCATGGAGCACGATCTCAAGCGCCTGCTCGCGTATCACTCCATCGAGAACATCGGCATCATCTTCATCGGCGTGGGGGCGGGGATGATGTTCCTGAGCTACGACCTTCCCGCGCTGGCCGTACTGGGGTTTGTGGGCGGACTTTACCACACGATCAACCATGCCTGCTTCAAGGGCCTGCTCTTCCTGGGCGCGGGCTCCGTGCTCCACGCCACCCACACGCGCAACATGGAAGAGATGGGTGGGCTCATCAAGCGGATGCCCCGCACGGCCCTCTTCTTCCTGGTGGGCGCGGCGGCGATCTCCGCCCTGCCGCCGCTCAACGGCTTCGTCTCGGAATGGGTGGTGTTCCAGGCGCTGCTCGGCGGCGCCTCCATTCCGCAGCGGGAAGTTGCGGTCCTGATGCCCATCGCCGTCGCGATGCTCGCGCTGGCCAGCGGTCTCGCGGCAGCCTGCTTCGTCAAGGCCTTCGGCATCACCTTCCTCGGCATCGCGCGCTCGCATGAAGCAGAGCAGGCGCGCGAGGCCCCGGTGTCGATGCAGGTGGCGATGGCGGCCCTGGCGCTGGCGTGCGTCGTCCTGGGCGCGGCGGCCTATGCGATGGTGCCGGCGCTCGGCCGGGTGGTGGCCGGCCTCGCCGGCCTGCCTCCCGCATCTGCCGTCACGGTCAGCTGGAGCCTCCGCGTGCCGCTGAGCGCGCCCGGCGCCGTCGGCCAGATCTCTCCGCTTCCGATCCTGCTCGGGCTCGCCCTACTCCTCGTGGCGATTCCCATCGGGCTCTGGCTCTCCCGCGCCAGCCGCGCCCTTCGCGTGAGCGACACGTGGGGGTGTGGCCGCATCGCGCAGACGCCGCGCATGCAGTACACCGCCGCCGCCTTCGCCGAGCCGCTGCGACGGATCTTCGCCGCGCTCTATCGCCCCACCGAGGACGTCTCGATCGACTTTCACCCGGAGTCGCGCTACTTCGTCCAGTCCATCGCGTACCGCGCCCATATCATCCCGTGGTTCGAGCGCTACCTCTACGATCCGGTCATCGATCGCGTGATCGCGTGGGCCGCGCGCGTCCGCGCCATCCAGTCGGGCTCGCTCCACGCCTATCTGACCTATCTCGTGGCCGCCCTCGTGATCATGCTGGGGCTGCTCATGCTGTGGGGAAGCTGAGCTGATGCCCCTGCCGACGGGATACACGGTCGCGATTGCCCAGACGGCGCTCGCACTCTTCCTGGCCCCGGGCCTGGTCGGACTGATCCGGTGGCTCAAGGCGCGTCTGCAGAATCGCCGGGGCGCCCCCGTGTGGCAGCCCTATCTCGAGCTGCGCAAGCTCTTCGCCAAGGAGGTCGTTGTTTCCAGCAACGCCTCGTGGCTCTTTCGCGTGGCGCCGTTCGTCGTCTTCGCGAGCACGGTGGCCGTGGCCTTCCTCGTCCCGGTGCTCGCGGTGCCGTCGCCCTTCGACCCCGTCGGCGACTTGCTGGTCGTGGTCTATCTTCTCCTGCTCGGCACCTTCTTTCTCGCGCTGGCCGGACTCGATCCAGGCTCCGCCTTCGGCGGCATGGGCTCGAGCCGCGAGATGACCGTGGCCGCGCTGTCCGAGCCCACCGTGGCCCTCGCCATCTTCGCCCTGGCCCTGGGCGCGGGCTCGACCAACCTGGGCCAGATCGTCGCGCGGACGATGGCGGACCCCGCCGCCGCCGTGAGCCCCGGCTACCTCCTCGCCTTCGGCGCGCTCTTCGTGGTCACGCTCGCGGAGAACGGCCGGCTCCCCGTGGACAATCCGGCCACGCATCTCGAGCTGACCATGATCCACGAGGCCATGATCCTCGAGTACTCGGGGCGCTACCTGGCCCTGATCGAGTGGGCGGCCTGGCTCAAGGTGCTCCTCTTCTTCTCGCTCCTGGGCAACCTCTTCGTCCCCTGGGGCGTGGCCACGGTGCTCACGCCGTCGGCGCTCGGCTGGGCCCTCGCCACCCTGCTCGCCAAGCTCGTGGTCCTGGCCGTCGTGTTGGCGGTCTTCGAGACGCGCGTGGCCAAGCTCAGGCTCTTCCGCGTGCCCGAGCTGCTCGCGGTGTCGTTCGTGCTGGCCGTGCTGGCCATCACGGTGTCCTTCCTGGTGCGGTAGCGATGGACTCCGCCTTCGGCCAGCTCACGGTGCTCGGGTCGAGCCTGGTGCTGCTCTGCGGGCTCACGCTCCTGTGGCGACGAGGCTCGGCCGCGCACATCGGCGCTTTCGCGGCCCAGTCGGTGGCCCTGGCCGCGACGGCCGGGCTCATCGCCGTCGTCACCGGCAGCCGCGAGCTCTGGGTGGTGGCGGTGATCCTCCTCGGGCTCAAGGGCATCCTGATGCCGATTCTGCTCAAGCGCATGGACCGGCGTTTCGGCAGCCCGCGCGAGCTGGAGCCCTATGTCAACACCGCCACCTCGCTCGTGATCGGTGGCCTCCTCGTGGTGCTGGCCTACATCGTGACCTGGCCCATCCTCGACGTGAGCCGGTTGCCCACGCGCGCGGGCATGCCGCTCGCCATGGGCCTCATCTTCGTGAGCCTGTTCGTCATCATCAGCCGCAAGAAGGCGCTCACCCAGGTGATCGGTTTCCTGGCGCTCGAGAACGGCATCGCGCTCCTGGCCATGCTCGGCACCTACGGCATCCCGTTCATCGTGGAGGTGGGCGTCTTCCTCGATGCCCTGATGGGCTTCCTGGTCATGCAGATCGTCATCTATCGCATCCAGGAGACCTTCGAGAGCATCGACGTCGAGCAGCTGAACCGGCTGAGCCAATGAGCGATCGCGCATGCGTCTGACCTATCTGCTCCTCGTCGGCGCGCCGCTCGTGGCCGCGCTCGTGGCCGCCCTCGTGCGCCCGTACCTTCGCGGAGTCGGAGTGGCGGGCGCGCTGCTCTCGACGCTTTCTCTGGCGGCGGCCCTGAGGTTGGCCGGCCAGGTGCTGGCCGGCGCCACGCCGACGTGGGGCCCGAGCGACATGATGCGCGTGGATGCCCTCTCCGTTCTCCTGGCCGTCTGCGTGAGCTTCGTCGCCGCGCTGGCGGCCTGGCTCGGCCCCGGCCTCGGCCGCGACGAGCACTACACGCCCGCCCAGGCGCGGCGGTTCAGGATCTTCTCGAGCCTCTTCGCCTTCACCATGCTGATCGCGGTGACGGCGAACAACGTGGCCATCATGTGGGTGGCCGTCGAGGCCACCACCATCGCCTCTGCCCTTCTCATCCCGCTCCATGTGTCGAAGGCCTCCGTGGAGGCGTCGTGGAAGTACATCCTGATCGGATCGGTGGGGATCGCCCTGGCCTTCGTGGGCACGGTGCTGGGCTACTTCGACTACGTCCACCTGGCGGGCGAGCGAGAATCGGCGCTCAACTGGACGAGCCTCATGGCCGCGGCGCCCTCCATGCATCCGCGGGTGATGGCGCTGGCTTTTGTGTTCATCGTGATCGGCTACGGCACCAAGGCGGGTCTGGCGCCGATGCACACGTGGCTGCCCGATGCCCATGCCGAGGCGCCGGCGCCGCTTTCCGCCATGATGTCGGGCGTGCTCCTCGCCGTGGCGCTCTACGCCATCATCAGGTGGAAGGTCGTGGTGGATCTGGCCGTGGGCTCGGCGCTGCCGGATCGCCTGCTCCTCGTCCTCGGACTCGCCTCCCTCGCGGTGGCCGCGCTGAGCCTCGTCGGCCAGCGGCAGTACAAGCGGCTTCTGGCATATTCGAGCATCGAGCACACGGGCCTCATGTGCGTGGGGCTCGGGCTGGGACCGCTCGGCGCCTTTGCCGCTCTCCTGCATCTCGTCAATCACGCCGTGGCCAAGGGCATGATGTTCCTGCTCTCGGGCCGCATCCTCGATCGTTACCACACCACCGAGATGGGCGAGGTCTCGGGGCTCCTGCGGGCCATGCCCGTCACGGGCGGTCTCTTCGCGGCAGGCATGCTGGCGCTCGCCGGCCTGCCGCCCTTCGGCATCTTCTTCTCCAAGCTCTCGCTGGTGCGCGCCGGGTTCGCCACCGGGCACCCGTGGCTGATGGCGCTCGTGCTGGTCCTGCTGCTGGCGGCCGTGGTCGCCATGCTGGCCCAGATCAATCGCATGCTGTATGGCGCGCCGCCCGCCGGTGTTCGCGTGGGCGAGAGCAACCGGTGGGGGCTCGTGCCGCTCGTCCTCTGCGCGGCCCTGCTCGTGGCGTTCGGTCTCGGCGGGTTCGGAGCCTTCCAGACGCTCCTCGATCGGGCGGTGGAGATCGTGAGCCGATGAGGGAGATCGCGGCCGTCCGGCACGCTCTCGAGCAGCGACTGCCGGGGGTACTCACGGAGCTGCGCCTGGCGCGCGGGCGCGAGTTCCACGGGCAGGTGAAGGCGGGCGACGCGCGGCGACTGGCCGAGGCGTTGCGCCGCGAGCTTGGCGCGGAGCTGCGACTCATGGTCGCCAATGATCGGCGGTCGGACGCGGGGCGCTTCGAGGTCTACTACCTCTTCGCTCATCCACGCGAGGACTGGTTTCTCCAGGCGGTGAAGCCCCTGCCCGCCGACAGTCCTACCATCCGATCGCTCGGGACCTTCCACCATCCGGCCTCGCTTTTTGAGCGCGAGATCATCGATCAATTTGGGATCGTCGTGGCCGGACATCCGGATCCTCGCCCGCTCGTGCGCCATGCCTTCTGGCCAGCGGACTACCATCCGCTTCGCAAGGACGCCGTGCGGCCGGACTTCCACGACGACGGCAGCCCGTTCCCCTTCACGGAGGTGGGCGGCGAGGGCGTGTACGAGATCCCCGTGGGGCCGGTGCACGCGGGCGTCATCGAGCCCGGCCATTTCCGCTTCAGCGTGGTGGGCGAGACGGTCATCGACATGAAATCGCGCCTGTACTTCACTCACAAGGGCACGGAGAAGCTCTTCGAGGGACGCGCCCCCGAGGCCGGCGTGGAGCTGGCCGAGCGCGTCTCCGGCGACACGACGATCGGCCATGCGCTGGCTTATTGCCAGGCGCTCGAGGCTGCCTCGGCCACCGTAGTCCCCGATCGCGCGCGCCATCTGCGGGTGGTCTTGCTGGAGCTCGAGCGCCTGTACAACCACGTGGCCGATTTCGGCATGATCGCCAACGACACCGGCTTCGCCGTCGCGCACTCGCACTGCTTCCGCATCCGCGAGCGGCTGCTGCGGCTCAACAAGCAAGTGACGGGCAATCGGCTCCTCCGGGGTGGTATCGTGCCCGGCGGTGTCGGCTGTGACCTCCCTGCCGGCCTCGATCTCGAGGGTGAGCTGGTGGCGGCGCTCAAGGATTTCGAGGAGATCGTGGCGCTGGCGCTCGACAATACCCTCGTCCGCGACCGGCTCGAGGGGACAGGCCGGCTGACCACGCGCACGGCGCGCGATCATGGCGTGCTGGGCTACGTGGCGCGCGCCTCGGGTCTGGATGCCGACGTGCGGCGCGATCATCCCTTCGCGGCCTATGGCAAGCTCGACTTCAAGGTGCCGGTCTTCCAGACGGGCGACGTCGAGGCTCGGACCCGGGTCCGCGTCGAGGAGGCCCGCGAGTCCGTACGGCTCATCGGTCAGGCTGTCGCGCGGATGCCGCAAGGACCACTGCGCTCGCCCCTCGGCCCGCTGCCGCTCTTCGAGCCCGCCTTCGGTCTCGTCGAGGGATGGCGCGGGGCCATCATCCACTGGATCATGGCCGACGCCCCGGATCGGCTCTACCGGGTCAAGATCATGGACCCGTCATTCCTCAACTGGCGGCCCCTGTCCTATGCCCTGCTGAAGAACATCGTTCCCGACTTCCCGCTCTGCAACAAGTCCTTCAACCAGTCGTACTCTGGGAATGACCTGTAGCAATACACGGGGAGGTATACTCGGAACATGAAAACAGCACTGATTGTCGTGGGCGTGATCGTCCTGATCCTGATCGGAGCCATCGGCTGGGCTGTCGGCGTCAATAATCAGCTCGTGACGGCCGAGGTCAATGTCACCGAGAAGTGGGCGCAGGTGCAGAATGTCTATCAGCGCCGGGCCGATCTGATCCCGAACCTGGTCGAAACGGTCAAAGGCTTCGCCGCCCAGGAGAGGGGGGTGCTCGAGGCGGTGACGCAGGCGCGGGCCAGCGCGGCCGGCATCAAGGCCACGCCGGAGCTGCTCAACGATCCCGCCGCCTTCAAGAAATTCCAGGACGCGCAGAATCAGCTCGGCGGAGCGCTGTCGCGGCTGCTCGTGACCGTGGAGCGCTATCCAGAGCTCAAGAGCAACCAGAACTTCCTCGCGCTGCAGAGCCAGCTCGAGGGAACGGAGAACCGCATCACCGTCGAGCGGATGCGCTTCAACGAGGCCGTGAAGGACTACAACACCCGGCTCCGCCTCTTCCCGGCGAGCATGGTGGCGGGCATTCGTGGCTTCAAGGAGAAGGCTTTCTTCGAGGCGGCGCCAGGCAGCGAGCAGGTGCCGAAGGTGAAGTTCTAGCGTCCCTGCGAGTGGCGGCACCATGCGCCTGAGCCGGCTTCTTGTCCTTGCGCTTCTGCTCTGCGCGGCGGCCGTCGCGCAGGCTGCGCTCCCGATTCCGAAGGTTCCCGGCGGTCGGATCAACGACTACGCCGGCGTGCTGTCGGCGGAGGACCGGGCGCGGCTCGAGGACAAGCTCCGCGCCCGTGAGCAGGGCTCCAGCAACCAGGTCGTCGTCGCGATCTTCCGGTCGCTGCAGGGCGAGAGCCTCGAGGACTACTCCATCCGTCTGGCGCAGGCCTGGCGCATCGGACAGAAGGGGCTCGACAACGGCGTGGTCTTCCTGGTCTTCACCGAAGACAGGAAGATGCGGCTCGAGGTCGGCTATGGCCTCGAGTCCAAGCTGACCGATGCGATCTCGAGCCAGATCCTGCGCCAGGCCGTCGCGCCGCGCTTCCGCGAGGGGAAGATCGCCGACGGCATCGCTGCGGGCCTCGACGCGATCGATCAGGCCATTGCGGGCACCTACAAGGGTGCGACGCCGGCCAAACGACAGCAGAGCTCGAGCCTTTATTCCCTCTTCCTCCTGGCCATCGTCTTGGCTGGTCTCGGCTCTATCATCCTCCCCGCGATGTTCGCCAATGCCAGGCGCCAGGGCTGGACGGGTGGGCGCGGTGGGTGGGGCGGTGGCGGGCCCTTCATCTTCATGGGCGGTGGTGGAGGCGGTGGAGGTGGCGGAGGCGGGGGTGGAGACTTCGGCGGGGGCGGCGGGGGCTTTGGCGGCGGCGGCGCGAGCGGAGACTGGTGATGGCGCGGCATCCTCGATGGGTACGCAAGTTCCTGAGCGATGACGATCTGGCGGCGATTGCGCATGCGGTGCGCGAGGCCGAAGGCCGCACCTCAGCCGAGATCCGCGTGCACCTCGATCACCGGTGCAAGGAGGACGCGCTTCAGAAGGCCGTGGCCGTCTTCGAGCGCCTGGGGATGCACAAGACGGCGGACCGCCACGGGGTGCTCATCTACGTGGCGGTCACCGACCGAAAGCTTGCGGTGATCGGCGACCGGGGGATCCACGAGCGCGTGGGCGAGGACTACTGGCGACGCGTGGTGGCGGCGGTCACCGACCACTTCAGGAATGAACGCCCGCGCGACGGATTCCTGCACGCGGTCGGCGACGTGGGAGAGATGCTCGCCCGCCATTTTCCACGGCGGCCCGACGACCGCAACGAGCTCTCCGACGAAATCAGCATCAGCTAGCGTACGAGCTACACGCGGATCCAGGTCTCTGAGTAGGCGAGGAAGGCGGTGCTGCTCTGGCGGCCCGCGAACTCGCGCGGGACGGGCTGGCCCTTGAGGGTGCGGCCATTGACGGTGGCGGTGACCTTCCGCGCGTCCACGAAGAGACTGAAGAGGGCGTGTTGGCCGGTCGCGGATTTCTCCTTGGGGATATTGACCATGAAGGGCTCGCCGAGATTTTCCCAGGACAGCGAGGCCTCGACGCCCTCGCCCTTGACCCATTCCATGTAGGCCGAGCGCGTATCACCCGAGGCAGCCACACCCGTCAGCTTGACATAGTCCATGTACTCGAGCGCTTCGGCTCCCTTGAAGGCGCCGAAGTGCGCGGCGAAGTCGCTCACGAGATAGCGCGCCAGCGACTCGTTGTCGGTGACGCAGACATTGAGTGCCTCGGGATAGCTCCCGTGCAGCAGCGGCGCCTCGAGCAGGACGAGGGCGTGGCCGCGGCCGTGCGGCGAGGCGACCACGCGGAAGAAGGAGACCAGGGTCGAGAACGGCCCGTCGACCTTCTCCTTTAAATACATCCCGGGGTTCTCCCCCGACCAGTCCACCGTACCGGGATGAGTCATCGTGGGCATTGTCATGGCGGCGATGATACACCGCGCCGTGGTATGCTCGCCGCGCCATGACCCGACCGGAAATTCCCACGCCCGCGCTGCTCCTGGACCTCGACCGCTTCGAGCGGAACATCGCCAAGATGGCTGCCCACGTGAAGGCCGTCGGCAAGAAGCTCCGCCCGCATTCGAAGACGCACAAGTGTCCGGAGATCGCGCGGCGCCAGATCGCCGCGGGCGCCGTCGGCATCTGCTGCGCCAAGGTGGGCGAGGCGGAGGTGATGGCGGCCTCGGGCATTCGCAACATCCTCGTCACCACCGAGG